>Ga0079224_100012599_pt1 | contig 11717 bp, 8 predicted proteins | sample Stecom2015_FD_80414 | JGI IMG/M metagenome (GOLD analysis project Ga0079224, IMG submission 80414) | Agricultural soil microbial communities from Utah to study Nitrogen management - Steer compost 2015 | ecosystem: Environmental > Terrestrial > Soil > Agricultural land | place: USA: Utah...
ATACCTTCTGAGCGTATGTGGGTAGAGTAGATCCCTCCATACTCTCCAGCGGCAGACGCCATTGCGACAAGTTGCTCGATAGTCAGGTACGTGTTAGGAGGGACCAACAAGGCGCTTGAAAGCCCGAGAGCTCCATCTCTCATGGCCTCTGTTACGAGCGATTTCATCTGCGCCATCTCGTCAGCGGTGGGCTCTCGGCTATCCGAACCGAGCACACACATTCGAACCTGCGTTGCGCCGACATAAGAGGCCACATTGACGGAGACACCCTGCGATTCTAACCGAGAGAAATACTCACCAAGGGTTCTCCAGTCGACGTCGATGCCATACGGTTGGCCATGGTCCGTCATTTCGCAGATGGGAGCGGCCGATCTGGATTCTCCCAGGATCTCGGTGGTAGCGCCCTGATAAATCTTGCTTCTGGCCGTACCATCAACCAGCAACGTATAGTCGGAGTGGCTGTGAATATCGATAAAACCAGGGCTTACAACCAGGCCCGAGGCGTCGATGACGGTTGGGGCCTGATCTCTGTCGCTCTGGGAAATGGTGCCTATGAAAGCGATGGTGTCGCCGCGGATACCAACGTCGGCAGAGAAGCCGGGATCTCCAGAGCCGTCAATCACCTGACCGCCACGGATGATCAAATCGTAGGGTTGAGGGGTGGATTGGCCGCAGCCAGCAAGGATAACTGTACATGTAAGGAGCAGGCAGATAACGCCGATGTTTTTCACGAAGATGCCTCCCGATAAACCGAGGTAGCATCGTAACTCACCCCATGCAGGAGAGCAAAAGGAAACTGCTGACAGGGGAAGGAGGCCGTGTACTGGTACAATCCCCACAGCCCTTCAAGATGAAAATAAGTATTCCACTCGTCAGACAATTTGGGGACAGGCCTGCAAAACCGGCCTGATACGGCTAACTTCTAAGGATCTCCTGGACTTTTGAGACAAGATCTCGAGGAGGAAACGGTTTCTGTAAGAAAGTGGTGTCTTTGTCGCTTTCCTGTGCGAGGGATGTGTTCGTCGTATAGCCCGACATAAAGAGCACTTTCAGATCAGAACACTTCAGGCGAAGGTGCCTGGCTAGTTCCGGACCATCCATCTCCGGCATCACCACGTCGGTCAATAACAAATCGATCGGCTCCGTCTCGTTCTCGAGGACACGGAGGGCATCCGCGCCATTCGATGCCGAAATCACTTCAAAACCCTCACGAGCGAGAATTCGAGCGCAAAGCTCACGGACTTCTTTCTCGTCTTCTACGACGATGATTCGAATAACTTTCTCGTTCAATTCTGCTCTGCCTTGGGAAACTCCCGGTCTCTCCAGCGTTTCAGTCATGTACGTGTTCGACAAGCTCCGCCTTTCCATTGAATGATAAATTGAATTCATCCAGCAAAATCAATTGAAAAACGATGATCGCTAACATATTACACCAGTTCAATCATCGATGTTCCAGCAAACTTCTAGATTTTTGTCTCAGTCAGCAATGAAGAGATAGATAAGTTGGATGGGGCTGGTAAGATTTCGCCTTACGAGAAAGAAGTGGGGCGCGAAACTTTTTGGTAATGATTACCATCTAAGTAAATAGCTAGCACAATTCTCCTCCTTACTAGCTCCCGGGGTTGGGGCAGGTGTCGGCAACAATTCTGCCCCGCCCTGTGGAAATTCCGTTCGGTAACAGTTTAACGTCCGGCAATATAGCTTTCGAGTTGACCAATCATAAATTCTTGGTCTGAAATAATCGCCTTAACGACGTCCCCGATCGATATCACTCCTTTCAGCACGTTCTCTTCCAGTACAGGAAGGTGGCGGATATGCTTATTGGTCATTAATTCCATGCAATCCTGAACGGACTGATACGGCGAGACATGTGCAACTTCCGGCGTCATAATCTCATTCACCAAAATTTCTCTCGAAGACTTCCCGTGCAGAATAACCTTTCGGGCGTAATCACGCTCAGAGAAGATACCGACCAGTTTTTCCCCTTGCATGACCAGAACCGCTCCCACGTTCTTCTCTGCCATAAGTTTCAAGGCGTCGAAGACAGTGGTGTGGGCTGGGACCGACCAGACCTGGGGACCTTTAACAGCGAGGAGGTCGCAGACTTTCTTGGAAACCATTATTCCTCCCTCCTTGTCTCAATTGGTTGGTGGGACAGAATGTACGAATTCGGTTGCGTATGGTTTAGGTCAATCCTAGAACGGACGCAAGTCGAAGGCAATCAGAATCTTCATACGAATCGGTGAGGGGCAGGAGGCTTGGGGAGAACTGACTGGCATTTCAGAACTTGTAGGAGCAAAATGAACAGGGACATTTCTCTGGATGGCGGAGTTGTGAAATGGAAGTAGAAGATGGCTGACACCCTCGAGATGCCGCTTCATGACCACTCTGGTGCTGTACAACCAGAGTCGAAATTGACGCGAACCGGAAGGGTAATCCTGGGACGCACGTTACCTTCTTTGCTCGATGAGGCCTGCGAACGGAACCCGATCGAAGCAGCCTTCAATCAGCGCCTGCGCGGGGAGTGGGTCTCGTGGTCGACGGAACATTTTCGTCGGCAGGCGGAAGAGGTGGCGTTGGGCTTGCTCGAGCTCGATCTAGTGAGGGGCGACCGGGTGGCTCTCCTGATGGAGAGCGATGTGACATTCGGAATCGTTGATATGGCGTGTCTGGTCGCCGGCCTGGTGAACGTTCCCGTGTATCTGACGCATGCCTCTTCAAATATACATTTCTGCATCAAGCACACCGAGGCTCGTGCCCTCGTTATCTCTGGACTTAAGGCGCTGGAAAATTTGCCTCCTCTAAACGCACTCCATCATTTACAGGTTCTCATCCTGGCCGGCCCGATAGCCAAGCTAAAAAAGCGGCTCAAATGTCCGGCAGGACTTGAAGTGCTGGAACTTGAAGAAATCCGCCGCGCCGGTACCAGGCGCCTGGAGGTGGAACCCAGGGCTGCGGATGAGTTAAAGAATGAAATCCATCCGCACGACCTTGCCACCATCGTCTATACGTCAGGCACCACTGGGGTACCAAAGGGAGTCATGCTCACACATGAAAACATCTCTTTTAATGTTCTCGCATCCTTCACCGGATTCGTCGATCAACACCGAGGAGAGGAGGAAGTGGCGGCGTCCTTTCTACCCCTTACCCATGCTTTCGCTCGGATGATGCACTACGGCTATATGAACTACGGTTTTGCCGTTTACTTCACGACTCCGGATGAACTGGCGGAAGACCTAAAATTCATTCGTCCTACTATTTTCGCTGCGGTACCCCGCGTGCTAGAGAAATTCTATGAAGGTCTAAGACAGGCAGAGTCCCGGGCTAGCTTACCGACTCGTTTCCTAGTGCGGTGGGGAGTCGGTGTAGCACGGAATTACCGATTGGGCGAAGATCCCACCTTTCCCCAGCGACTTCAGCTAGCTGTGGCGGATCGCGTTATTTTTCAACGCTGGAGAGACGCATTGGGCGGTCGACTCCGCTTTGTCATTGCAGGCGGTGCCGCGGTGCGGCCCGAAATCACCAATATTTTTGCCGCTGCCGGCATTCAGATCCTTCAAGGCTATGGTCTTACCGAGACGAGCCCGGTTATCTCTTATAACCGGCCTGAAGCAAATCGCGCCGGAACGGTTGGAGTACCCCTCGTCGGAGTGGAGGTCGCGGTCGCCTCAGACGGAGAGATCCTTACCCGGGGGCCTCACGTGATGAAGGGCTATTATCGAAATCCTGCGGCTACCAAAGAGGCGATCGATGAGAATGGTTGGTTTCATACAGGGGACATTGGAAAGTTTTCGCCTGAAGGTGCCCTGATTATTACGGACCGGAAAAAGGATCTTTTCAAACTTTCTACCGGAAAATATGTAATGCCCCAGCCGCTGCAAAACCGTTTGGAAAGCAGTCTCCTGGTAGAGCATGCGGTTGTCGTCGGTGAGGGGCGTAAATTCTGTGCGGCCTTGATCTTTCCCGAATTTACAAACCTGCGCAACTATGCCCGGAGAAAGGGTATTGATGACCTGCCGCTGGAGGAACTGGTCAGACATCCAATCGTTTTAGGTCACTTTCAGTCTCTGGTCGATGAAAGCAATCAAGAGATGCCTCCCTGGGCAACAATAAAGAAGTTTGCGGTGATCCCAGTTCGCTTGAGCATTGAGAATGGTCACCTGACACCGACCTTGAAACCACGCCGGCGAAAGATCAACGAGGAGTTTCGAAGAGAGATAGACCGGCTCTACAACGAAGAGGATTGGGCAGAAGGCTCGTCCGATAGGCAGGATCGGAGCCTTCGAAATCCCTCAGAGGTTTCGACAACCGGTCGGTAGTTTAAGTATTGCCTGGCAGCGGAGATGTCAAACCAGTGTGCAGTGGACATCTGTTGTGCCAGAAATCGAGTAATTGGAGGTTCTCCCAGACTCGGGATAAGACGGAAGAGGCCCTCGCAGATCCAGCCGGCGAAATAGCCGACCTGCGGAGGAATCGTTTTCTCGGACGACGAAATACCGGCAGCCTTCAAAATTTCGCTAATAAATGTCCAGAGAGGAATTGGTTCTCCTTGAGAGATAAAAAAGGGACGTCCGGAAGCGGCAGCACTCGGACTGAGATGTTCTAATGCCTTGATGTGCGCTTCCACGGCATTATCGATATAGGTGATGTCTACCAAATTCTCTCTCTTGCCGAGACGAGTTAATTTCCCCTGGCGAGCTCTTTCAATTAATCCCGGCCCGATATGGGTATCGCCGGGGCCCCAAATCAAGTGAGGGCGTAAGGCAAGTGTAGCGAGTTCGCCATCGTTGGCTCGAAGGACCAGGGCCTCGGCCTGGGCCTTCGTCTTCGGATAAAGTGCCGTGAAACGCGATGGATAAGGAACTGATTCATCTACTCCTTCGAGATCGGTTCCTCCAAAGACCACGCTTGGCGAACTTGTATAGACGAGTTTCCGCACGCCCTGGCGGCGGCAGGCCGCTATCACGTTCTCTGTTCCTAGCACGTTCGTGCGATAGAATTCTTCAGGCTTGCCCCAGATGCCGGCCTTTGCCGCCACGTGAAAGACGGCATCTTGTCCGGAAACGGCTTTTTCGACAGCATCTTGGTCGCCGAGATCTCCACGGAACTGCTGGACTCCAAGTGAATCAAGCCAGGGGTAAGCTCCACGCGAAAAACTGCTCACCTGATAGCCTTCCTGAACCAGTCGGCGTACCAGGGCTCCTCCCAGAAAACCGCCACCTCCGGTTACCAGCACTTTCATTGAAATTGCCTTGTTGCCCATTCGGCGAGTTTCTCCCTGAAAATTTTTGCATTATGGCGAATGTCAACTGGAAAAGACTTGTGAAACAGTACCTTTCGGATTGGTCTGGTGATCTCGTAACGCCTCGCCAGCTCGAGAAGCTCCTCTTTGAGCCGATTCGATCCCTTCCAGTGTCGGCCGTCCCAGAGCTCAACACAGACGACGGGTTCCTGAGCGGGAGGAGAACCGATTCCGACCAGAGCGCTACGCCTCACCTCGGGGTGCTGGTTGATAATCCCCTCGCAACAGACGGTATAGAGTGTGCCTTCCGGTGTGACTACGCGATGCGCTTTGCGTCCGCAAAACCAGACCCGACCAGCTTCGTCCAGGTAACCAAGGTCCCCCATTCGGTGGCGGATATTGCCTCTCTCATCACGAATCTTTGCAAGCCGGTTGTGCTCAGGCCGATTAAAGTATTCCCGAGATACGTTGTCACCCCACACCACGATTTCCCCAATCTCACCGTCGGGTACGCAGAGCTCATCAGTCCAGGTCTCAATCGGATCATCAGTGATGGAGATTATCGCCAAATCGACTCCTTTCAGGGGGCGGCCCACGCAGATACCCTTTCCTTCTGAAGTGCCCCCCAGCGCTTCCCGCTCTCGCGAAGAAATCGAGCAAACCGGCAAGGCCTCGGTTGCCCCATAGGGAGTGTGAATTTGTGCACCTAGAGAAATAATTCGTGAGAAACGGTCAAGTGTCTCAGTCGGGACGGGTGCGCCTGCGGAAAGGACCCGTCTGATGGAGGGCATCGGGATACCGTCATCGGAAGCATAGCGGCGCCCTACGCGATCGAGCAGGGCCGGTGAGCCGAACATGTGAGTGACCTGATTCGTTCGAACAGCGTCGACAATGTCTCCGGGGTTCACTGAGCCCGGACGGCTGAAGTCCATTTTGGGGAAGACGGTGGTCATCCCCAGTGCCGGATCATACAAGGCGAAGAGTGGGAAGGTGGCCAAATCGACCTCATTTTCTTCGATTTGGTAAGTGGATCTTAGAAATTGAGCCTGAGCAGCAAACATCCCGTGCGTATAGACCACACCCTTAGGTACTCCGGTACTCCCCGAGGTGAAGGCAATAGCTGCCGGCGTGTGTTGGTCGACCTCGACTGGTATCAAAGGCTCAGATGGACGGAATTTACGAAGCAGGTTTCGTAAACTGGGAGCTCCGGGAAAGCCAATTGCGCCGGTCGTTAAGCAAAGCTTCACCGTTTCTTTGCACCATCCCAGCAAATATCGAGCAGCCTGAGCCTTCCAGATTCCGGCGAACGCCTGGGGTTCAGCTTCGGCCAAACAGCGGTCCAGATTCGTGCGCCCGATCCCGGGATCGACAAGTACCAGAACTGCGCCGAGTTTCAAAAAAGCGAAAGTCGTAATTAAGAAGTCGGGGCCGGGCCTCACCATCAAAACGACTCGCATTCCCGTCTCGATTCCCCATTCCTTCAATGCTGCAGCCACCAATCCGGAACGTTTGCTGAGTTCCTCGTAAGTGAGATTGCCCGACGAGGAGATCAGGGCCGGTTGGGCCGGGGCACGAGAAGCACGGCTGTCGAGCGAGTGGGCGATATTCATTCTTCCGCCTCTTCAGCAGAATCAGATGCACCTCGGAGGAAGGACCGAATAGCCGGCTCGACCGACTCGAAGGCTTCGTCAACAACATAGTGTCCTGCATCGGGAATTTGGTAAATCTTCGCTCCGGGTAACCGCTTCTTCCACTCCTGGAGAAAGAACTGGTTGAAGACAAAATCCTGGCCGCCCCAGCAGATCAACGCTGGAGTCTTGTGAAAGAGGGAAAGTCCACGCCCGGTTTGTTCCAGCAGCGCATATGAGGGATGCGTCGGCTCCAGCGGAATGTCCTGGACGAACCTCAGTATTGCCAGTCGATGCTTTCGAGAGTTGTAGGGGGCCAGGTATCCTCCCCTCACGTCAGGTGGCATCCGTTTACTGTGGAATCCAACATAACTTGCAACTACGGCAAACAGATTGAAGTTGAGGATCAGAAAGGAGGCAATATGAGACGATCGACAGATCCGAATGCTCCAGTGCAGATGGCGCGGGGTGGAGATCGGAAACGCCGCTGTATTAAAAAGGATGAGACGCTTGACTTGAGTCGGAAACTGCACCGCGTGCGCCATGCCGATGACGCCTCCCCAGTCATGGAGGACGAAAGTGATATTCTCCTTGATCTGCAGGTGCTCGAGAAGTCTGTGCAGGTCGGAAACCCGCTGCTCCAATCGGTAGGAATAGATCGTGTCTGGGGGCTTATCCGAGAGCCCACAACCGATGTGATCAGGGGCAATTACACGGTAAGAATTTTTCAATGCATTGATCAGACGACGATACATGAAGGACCAGGTTGGGTTTCCATGTAGCATGACAATCGGTTCTCCCCGGCCTTCATCAAGGTAATGCATCCTGTACTTGCCGAAATCCAGATAGTGGGATTGAAAGGGATAGAGATGTCGAAATCTCTCGAGAGTGGGCTTCATTTGAGCAAGCGAATCGTGTAATTAACACTCGGATCGTTTGAGCGAGCGCTGGTGCTTCCGGCGAAAGTCTGAGGGATCAATATTGGCTAGTACTCGAGAGAGCCGACGGCGGTTGTAACACCGGCGCTTCCCATCAAAAGGAGGACTTGCATCCCTCGCTGGAGGGCACCTTCAGATTCTGCTACTGCCAACCCCAATGGCAAGGAGGCAGAAACCGTGTTCCCGAATCTGGGATGCGTGTCAAAAACACGCTTGAGGTCAAGGTTCAGCATTCGTGCAACGGTGGAGGTAGAGGGTACGCTGACCGAGTGCGTAACGATCAGGTCATACACCTTGCTTGCCACTTCCTGTGTGTCGCGAAAATGACTTACCAGCTTCTTGATTGTGAAGGAAAGGAGCTCTCCTGGAGCAGTAAAGAACGACATTGGTTTCAATGACTCGACCACTCCCCGTGGAGAGAAGTTGGCGACGTTGGGGAGAGCAATTTTGCACAGCCCATGTTTTTCGCCCCAGGTTTTGAAGGAGAAAAATGAATTATCAGATGTATCCTCGCCGCTGAGAATTGTAGCGGTCGCTGCTTCGCCGATTGTAAAGGCTGAGAACGAGTTTTCAAGCTCAGCTGGATTTCGGATTTCGAAGTTGGCGTATTCGCGGAAATTGAACTCACAGTTGAGGATCATGACCAGCTTGTACATTTTCTGCGCAAGAAAACTCTTGGCGATCGACATACTGCGGATCCAACTGGCACAGGCGTCCATGACATCGAAGCATGTGGCTGAAGAGAGGCCGAGTTCGCTCTGGAACAGATTGGCGGTTGCAGGCTCGACCCATCCTCGCCCCACTCCGGCGTAAATAAGCAGGTCAATGTCCTCTGGATCGACGCCTGCTCTGGAGAGCGCATCCTGCCCCGCTTTCAGGGCAAAGTCGATCGCTCTTTCTCCATTCTTTCTATGAAAGCGCGTGACCGTACCTGAAATACGAAAGAAGCGAGTGAGTTTATTGTGCAGCAGTTCGAGTTCCTGTTCGCTCAAGTGGGCGCGGTTGCGATCCAGAATCTCTTCGATCAGTTCCTCGTTCGATACCTTCTTGCTGGGAAGAGCATAAGAAACGCTTAAGACTTTCACTTCCGCCCTTAACCTCCAACCTGAGGCAGTCTTCTGCTAGACTGCAGTCCATTCGAAAGAAGAAACTAAACAATAATCTGAATAATTGTCAATCCAAGGCTAAGACTGCATAATGTCGTCAGCTCGTTTCTGCCATCCAAAACCTGCGCGCATGTTAACAGCGGGGTACTCAGTTCGTCAAACTGCTGGTCCTGAGTGTAGTCCGGGAACACGCACCAGGCTGCGGCGGGTACTTGCGGTGGAAAAATCGTATCAGCGTGCTCCCGTGACCTGTACTTTCTTGATCTCGAAGGGAACGATAGGCGTCTCTCCCCGAACAGGCAATTGAGAAATCCCGTCGACCGTTTCAATCCCCCGGATCACGTGGCCGAAGACCGTGTACTTACCATCCAGATACTCAACAGTATCCAGCACAATAAAGAAGGAGTCAACGGCACTATCCGGATCATCGGTGCGAGCCATCGACACGGCCCCTCGAATGTGTGGCTGTTTGTTGAACTCGGCTTTTAGAGGTGTGAGAATTTTTTCGTAGCGTGCGGGCAGGGGACGCTTTCGATGGCGAACCATCCCTCCCTGGATAACAAAGTCAGGAACGATGCGGTGAAAAGCCGTTCCGTCATACAGACCCAATTCAGCCAGCTGAAGGAAGCGGCGAACATGTTCAGGAGCCTCTTCCGGATAGAAAGCAATTTCGATTTCACCAAGCTCCGTGTGGATGACTGCTTGATAACGGGACAATTCTTCGACCGTTGCATCGGCAAATGGGAGCTCTTCTTCGGGGGGACGGTCACGCTCGTACGCACGAACAATCTCGATCCTTTCCTGTATTCTGCCTTCGGCATCTGTCGTAAGCTGAGAGATCTCTTCAGCAACCGAGATCCCCTCCGCCACCCGCCCAAAGGCAGTGAACTGACCATCAAGCTGCGTTTGATCGGTCACGCAGATGAAAAACTGAGAGCCTGCTGAGACGGGTTCACCGGGGACAAGTACGGCAGACAGCGTGCCTCGAACGTGCGAGATCGAGTTTGGTTCCATCTCGAGTTCAAAGAGCCCTCCCGTTCCATACCGTTCGAACTGTTCCGGATCTTTAGTGAGTGGATCACCCCCCTGAATGATCCCCAGTCGGATTGCCCTGTGAAATGTAGTGCCATCGTAGAAGCCGCTTTGAACGCGTTCACGAAAACGTGCGACGTGGTGCGGTGCGGCTTCAGGGAAAAGCTCAATGACGATATCGCCCAACCTGGTTTCTAGAACAACTTGCTTGTCAGCAAGGATTGGCTCGGCTGCCTGGCTCCAGAGGAGCACGGGCGAGCAGCTGAGAATGAACAAACGCAGGAAACACTTACGCATGGTGACACGACAACACTGGCAACGCTTTAGAGATCGTGCAGGCTTATTCTTCTGCCTTGAAAACAGAAATGCAAGAGGAGGATTCTGTTCATAATCAGAAAAGACTCTCTATAATCGGAGCCACAGTCTTAGAGCCTGAACATTATTAGGATTATGACGACAAGAATGTAGACAACGGCAAACCTGGAGGGGGTCATGAATAGGGGAGGCGGGAATTCTCCAGCCTTGAGAGGGGTCTTCATTTGCTTCTTGGCGTTGCCGGCAGTTAACGGTGGCGTGCAGGAGAAGTTTCTGTCTGAATCTATTCGACCTCACTCTAAAGAGCCCTGGTTCTCCGAGGTAGCTGCCGAGTCGGGTCTTGTCTTCGAGCACTTTACAGGAGCCACCGGACAATATTACCTTCCCGAAATTATGGGGGCGGGCGGAGCCCTGTTCGACTACGATTCGGACGGAGACCTCGATGTTCTACTTGTCCAGGGAACGATGCTTGATGATCAGTCGCTCGAGAATGCTATTTTCCCGTTTCCTTTAAATTCGCCACAGGGACATCGCCTCTTTCGCAATGATTTGATCGATCCCTCCGGCAATCACGGCGATCTGGTGTTCGTCGATGTAACTGAGGAAGCAGGTCTAAATCTAATTGGCTATGGTATGGGGGTTGCGATAGGCGATTATAATAATGACGGGCACCTTGATGTTTACATCACCCAATTCGGTAGCAACATCTTGCTTCGAAATAATGGGGACGGGACATTCATTGACGCTACTGTGCACGCAGGAGTCGACGACACTCGCTGGAGCACTGCCGCGACGTTTTTCGATTACAACCAGGACGGGTACCTCGACCTTTTTGTTGTCAACTACATCGATTTTACCGTCGCCGGCAACAAGACCTGCTTCGACTCAATCGGTGGTCGAGACTATTGCAACCCTAGACAGTACAGGCCGATGCCCGACCAACTTTTTCGCAACAACAAAGACGGCACGTTTACTAACGTCACCCAGGAATCCAATCTGAGTTCCTCCTTCGGCCCTGGTCTTGGAGTGGTCGCCGCCGACTTCAACCGAGACGGATGGATGGACCTGTATGTTGCCAATGACGGAGCCGCCAATCTGCTCTGGTTGAATCAGGGAGATGGAACATTTCAGGAGGACGCACTTATGGCCGGTGCTGCGTTCAATGCGGAAGGTGCACCTGAAGGAAGTATGGGGGTAGCGGCGGGAGACTTTGACCAGGATGGCGATGAGGACCTATTCATGACTCACCTCACTCTTGAAACCAATACGCTCTATGTCAATGAAGGGGAGGGGTATTTTCAAGATGAAACAGTGGTTGTGGGCCTCGCCGCCCCTAGCTACGCTTTTACGGGATTCGGTACCGGCTGGTTCGACTACGATAATGATGGACTCCTTGATCTCTTCATCGCCAATGGAGCAGTCAACAACCTTCAGGAGCATCAAGGTGACCCGTATC
>Ga0079224_100012601_pt1 | contig 11717 bp, 11 predicted proteins | sample Stecom2015_FD_80414 | JGI IMG/M metagenome (GOLD analysis project Ga0079224, IMG submission 80414) | Agricultural soil microbial communities from Utah to study Nitrogen management - Steer compost 2015 | ecosystem: Environmental > Terrestrial > Soil > Agricultural land | place: USA: Utah...
ATCCGCCAGTTCGTCTTCGGCGTGATGCTGGTGCCTACGCTGTTTACCTTTTTCTGGTTCTCGGTGTTTGGCGACACCGCGCTGCACCTGATCATCAACCAGGGCTATAACGAGCTGATCGACCAGGTGCAGGCTGACAACGCCATCGCCCTGTTCAAGCTGCTGGAGCAGTTTCCGTTCACGGCAGTCGCCTCCTTCCTCACGGTTCTGCTGATCACGCTGTTCTTCATCACCTCGGCGGATTCCGGTGACCTGGTGGTCGACTCGCTGGCCTCCGGCGGCGCTCTGGTTACACCGGCCTGGCAGCGTGGCGCATGGGCCATTCTCAGCGGGGTGCTGGCATCGGTACTGTTGCTCGCCGGTGGGCTCAAGGCCCTGCAGAGCATGGCGGTCGCCAGCGCGTTGCCGTTTGCCATCATCATGCTGCTTTCTGCTCTGGGCATGTGGCGGGCGCTGGTGATCGAGAGTCACCATCAGAAGGTCAACGTGCATTCCAACCGCAGCGGCGGCAACCAGGGTGCCAGGCTGTGGCGCAAGCGCCTGGCAGGCATCGTCAACTACCCGGAAAAGGATGAGGTGGAGCAGTTCATCAAGGGTACCGCTCTGACCGCAATGATCCGGGTGGCCAAGGGGCTCCAGGCCCAGTCATGGCCAGCAGAGGTACATTATGATGAGGAGCACAGCCGTGCCTATTTGGAAGTGGTGGTACCGGATCAGCTGGACTTCCTCTACGAAATCCGCCTGCGTGATTATCTGCGCCCGGCCTTTGCCCATCCGGATACCACCGAAACAGCTGACGAGGAAAGCTTCTACTACCGTGCCGAGGTCTTTCTGCGCCGCGGCGGCCAGGCCTATGACGTCTACGGTTATGACGACAGGGAACTGATCGGCGACATTCTCGACCATTTCGAGAAGTATCTGGACTTCCTGCACCTGACGCCCGGGGTACTGCCATGGAACATGGCGGAGCATGACGAGATGCTGCATCCGCCGAAAGCGGACTGATGGCAACAACGGGCCACCGGGAGGTGGCCCTTTCACTGTGGTTACTGCTGCAGAACGCGGGTGATTTCCGGGTCGCGGAAGACACGCGACAAGGCATCGCTCATGACCTCGGTGACCAGGCGGGTGTTGGTGGCCTGGTTGGGCGCATAGCCGAAGCGATGCTGGGCCGAAGCACTGTAGCGGCCATTGTAGCGCTGGTTCAGCGAACGAACCTCGGCAGTGAAGGCGGCCGAGATATCCGCCTGGGTGACGTAAACGCCGTCCTTGGGCGAGACATAGGACAGCTCGGCAAGACTCACCACCAGACTGTTGGCATTGGGCGTACCCTGGGGCACAACCTGGAACCCCAGCTTGCGCAGCGCCTGTTCCACCTGCTGACGCACCTGGTCGATAGCCTGCGGGTTGATGGTCAGATTGCTGGAATCAGGATATAGCCCGCCGCGGGTGCCCAGCACCGGGGAGCTGCGGCTGTCCTGCACGGTCACCGTCACCGGCTGCTGACGGGCCACCTGACTCAGCGGCGCGTTGATCGTCGGTGCCACGTTCAACTGCTGCGGGCTGTGGGCGCAGCCGGCCAGCACCGCTGCCAGCACCACGACGCCTGCCCAGCGCGAATATTTCAACATATCTGGTTCCTCCAGCGATGGAATGAGTTTGCCAACCGGCCGTCGGTCATCACTCTTCGACCGGGTGCGCGCCCGCTGCGAGAAGCGCCGCCACGTACTCGTCAGCCTGTTCGTGTTCACTGATGAGCTGCAGTACGGTGCGCCCCCGGGCATCCACGGCATTGACGTCGTGCCCCGCCGCCTGAAACATCTCGAGAAAGCGCATGAAGTCATGCGCACGCAGACTCCGGTAGGCCCGGGCCAGGATATAGTGATCAACCGGCTCGTCACCCTGCGGGCGGAACCCGAGGAACACGGCAATCTGTTCGTCGGTCATGGGCTCGCCAACCACCTTCTTCTTGTCTTTACGCACGGACAACCTCTTCAAGTAGATAAACCAGCAACAAGGGGTAAATTGTAACCATCCGGCCGCCCGGCCACCAGCACCGCGCAGATCGAGGCGAAGCGCGGGCACTACAATGCCGGACCGCCGAGGAGTATGCTGATAGGCGGCCTGCTGCATTTCCATCAGGGTAGCCCTGCAATCTGTCGTCGCAGCAGGCACCTGGGCTGTCGATAGAGGAATCATCATGTCCAACGCGTCTTTTCGCCCCCCTCTTTTCACTGCCCTGCGCGAGACCTTCCGCCAGGGCTATTCGCTGGCCCATCTTCGCAGCGACATCCTTGCCGGCATCACCGTCGGCATCATCGCCATCCCGCTGGGCATGGCGCTGGCCATCGCCGTGGGCGTGGCGCCGCAGCATGGCCTCTATACCGGCATCGTCGGGGGCCTCATCATCGCCCTGTGCGGCGGTTCGCGTTTCAATATCTCGGGGCCCACCGCTGCCTTCGTGGTGATCCTGCTGCCAATCACCCAGCAGTACGGTCTGGGCGGACTGCTGCTGGTGACCCTGATGGCCGGGGCCATTCTGGTCGCCCTCGGTCTGGCGCGCATGGGCAACCTGATCCAGTTCGTGCCCTACCCCGTGGTGATGGGCTTCACTGCAGGCATCGCCATCGTCATCGCGACGCTGCAGATCAAGGACTTTTTCGGGCTGCAGGAAATCGGCCAGCACAGCAACTACATTGAGCAGCTGCACGCACTGGCCCTGGCATTGCCTTCGTTCAGCCCGGGCGATGCGCTGGTCGGTGCAGTGACCCTGGCAGTGCTCATTCTCTGGCCGCGGCTGACGCGCCGCATCCCCGGCCACCTGATTGCGCTGCTGCTGGGCAGCCTGCTGGGCGCCCTGCTGATGCATCTGGATGTATCGGTTGCCACCCTCGGCAGCCGCTTCAGCTACGAGCTGGATGGCGTCACCCATGCCGGTATCCCGCCCTTCGCGCCCCAGTGGGTATTGCCCTGGCAACTGCCCGGCGCCGATGGCCAGCCGCTGGTGATAAATTTCGAGCTGCTGCGCCAGCTGCTGCCTTCGGCCATCGCCGTCGCAATGCTCGGCGCTATCGAATCGCTGCTCTGCGCGCTGGTGGCCGACGGCATGGCCGGCACCCGGCATGATCCCAACGCCGAGTTGCTCGGTCAGGGGCTGGGCAACATGCTGGTGCCGTTCTTCGGCGGGATCACTGCCACTGCCGCCCTCGCCCGTACCGCCACCAGCGTCCGCAGCGGGGCACATTCACCTATTGCGGCGGTGGTGCATGCGCTGATCATATTTCTCGCGGTGGTATTGCTGGCCCGGCTGTTCGCCTGGCTGCCGATGGCATCACTGGCGGCGATGCTGCTGATCGTTGCCTGGAACATGAGTGAGGCGCGGCGGGTGGTTCGGCTGCTGCGTGTCGGCCCGCGTCAGGATGTGCTGGTGCTGATGATCTGCCTGCTTCTTACCGTACTGTTCGACATGGTGCTGGCGGTGGGGGTCGGTCTGCTGCTGGCGTCGGCGCTGTTCATCAAGCGCGTGGCCGATCTCAGCGGTGGAGCACCGGACCAGCCCCGCACGGACGTCGGGCAACTGCCGGAAGACCTGGCGGTATACCGTATCCATGGCCCCCTGTTCTTCGCTGCTGCGGACAAGGCGCTGCGCGCACTGAGCCAGTTCGATGAGCGGATCAGGCACCTGATCATCGACATGGAATCCGTGCCGAGCATGGACATGAGCGCCCTGGTGCTGTTCGAGCAGGCACTGCTGGACCTCGAACAACGGGGCATTCATGTCTACATGACGGGAGTGAAGCCGGCGCTGAGGCTCAAGTTGAAACGGGCCGGCGTGGGCGCCCGGCGGGATGTCAGAAGCTTCGCCGTCACCCCAGAGCGTGCCGCCCGGCTGATCGACGAACAGCGGACGGCGGGCGCCGCCGGAGACTGACCGGGCTCAGTGACCCTTCAGCGCATAGATGCCGGCGGCATTGCGCCAGTAGCCCTTGTAGTCCAGGCCGTAGCCGAAGACGTAGCGGTCGACCACATCCAGCCCGGTGAAGTCGGCACGCATGTCCGGATAGGCCTTGCGGTCGTGGGTCTTGTCCAGCAGCACGGCGGTGAGCACCTGCTCGGCACCGGCATCGCGACAATATTCCATGATCGCCGCCAGGGTGTGCCCTTCGTCCAGAATGTCGTCGATGATCAGCACCGTGCGCCCAACCAGAGAATGCTCGGCCCGGGCCTTCCAGAACAGCTCGCTGCCGGACAGCTTGTTGCGGTAGCGGGTGGCGTGCAGGTAGCCCACTTCCATCGGGAAATTCAGGCGGGTGAGCAACTGGCCGGCAATGATCAGCCCGCCGTTCATCACGCTGTAGACGATCGGGTTGCTGTCCTTCAGCTGATCGGTGATGGCGGCCGCCATCCTGTCCATGGCAGCCTCGACCTGCTGCTGAGTGTAGAGGCAATCGGCCTCTTCCATCACCTGTCTGACGTGATCGAGATCAAGGGACATGCAAAGCCTCCGGGGCATGGAAAAGCGACGCAAAATACTGCACCTGACGCAGCCATGCAAGCAATGCGATGATTTGGCGCAGCTTTGCGGATGACCGGCCTGCCACATTGGTTTACGCTATCGGCGTATTTGGCCCGCCTGGAATCCCACCAATGAAGATCCGTGAAATTCAGCACCCCCTTATCCGCCATAAACTCGGTCTGATGCGTCGCAACGATATCAGTACCAAGAACTTCCGTGAACTGGCGCAGGAAATTGCTGCCCTGCTGACCTATGAAGCCACCAAGGACATGCCGGTTGAGACCCATACTATCCAGGGTTGGTGCGGCAATGTCGACGTCGAGAAACTCGCCGGCAAGAAAATCACCGTCGTGCCGATCCTGCGTGCTGGCCTGGGCATGCTCGACGGTGTTCTGAGTCTCATCCCCAGCGCCCGGGTCAGCATGATCGGACTGGTACGCAACGAGGAGACCCTGGAAGCGGATACCTATATGGAGAAGCTGGTCGGCGAGCTCAACCAGCGGCGTGCTCTGATTGTCGACCCGATGCTGGCGACCGGGGGCTCCATGATTGCCACCATCGAGCTGCTCAAGCGTGCCGGCGCGCACGAGATCCGGGCCCTGGTGCTGGTAGCGGCCCCCGAAGGCATCAAGCGGGTGAACGCGCTGCATCCGGACGTGGAGATATTCACTGCTTCGGTCGACGAGCGGCTCAATGAACAGGGCTACATCATCCCCGGCCTGGGCGATGCCGGTGACAAGATCTTCGGCACCCGGCAGAAGGACGTTCATTGATGGAGAACATGAACACCAGCGGCTGGCGTACGCTGGTCGCCGGCTCGCAGATGCTGTTCGTGGCATTCGGCGCGCTGGTGCTGATGCCATTGATCACCGGCATGAGCCCCAGCGTGGCGCTGTTCACCGCCGGTCTGGGGACGCTGATCTTCTATTTCGTCAGCGGCCGCCAGATCCCGGTATTTCTCGCCTCCAGTTTCGCCTTCATTGCCCCCATTCTCTACAGCAACCAGACCTGGGGACTGCCTGCCACCCTGGGCGGCCTGGTTGCTGCGGGCCTGGTCTACATGCTGCTGAGCCTCGCCGTGCATCTGCGTGGCCCCGCCTTCATCCAGAAGCTGCTGCCGCCGGTGGTAGTCGGCCCGGTGATCATGGTCATCGGGCTGGGCCTGGCGTCCACCGCGGTGAACATGGCTTCCGGCAAGTCCGGTGATGGCAGTATCCAGCTGGTGGACTACTCCACCGCGCTCATCATTTCCATCGCTTCCCTGGTCACCACGCTTCTGGTTGCCGTGTATGGCCGTGGGCTGTTCCGGCTGGTGCCGATCATGGCCGGGGTAGCAGTGGGTTACATGCTCTCCTGGCTGCTGGGTGTAGCCAGCTTCACGCAGGTCGCGCAAGCCAGCTGGCTGGCCACACCGGAGTTCGTGCGCCCCGAGTTCCATCTGGCAGCCATCCTGTTCATGATCCCGGTGGCCATTGCGCCGGCCATCGAGCATGTCGGCGATATCATGGCGATCGGCGCGGTCACCGGCAAGGATTACATCCGCAAGCCCGGCCTGCAGCGCACCCTGTTGGGCGACGGTTTGGGCACCTCTGCCGCCGCCTTCTTCGGCGGCCCGCCGAGCACCACCTATTCCGAGGTGACCGGTGCAGTGGTACTGACCCGCAACTTCAATCCCACGGTGATGGTGTGGGCCGCTGTATTCGCCATCTGCCTGGCCTTCGTCGAGAAGTTCGGTGCCGTGCTGCTGGGCATGCCGGTGCCGGTGATGGGGGGCATCCTGTGCCTGCTGTTTGGCTCCATTGCGGTAGTCGGGATCAATATCCTGATACGGCACAATGTCGATCTGGCCGATGCGCGCAACCTGAGTATCGTTTCAGTCACCCTGGTGTTCGGTATCGGAGGTATGGCCATCGGCAACCAGACCGTTACCCTGCAGGGCATCAGCCTCTGCGGTGTGGTGGCCATCCTGCTCAACCTGATGCTGCCGGCGAGCAAGCCCGTGGCGGAGCACGACCCCGCTCCATGAATATCAGCGCCGCCAGCACTTGCTGTCATCGGGTGTACGCTGGTTGACCTGATTGACGCTGTAGCTGGCGCAGGCATCGCCGGCCATGATGCCACCCGGCACGGCCGTGGCGGTAAGGGTAAACCCCTCTGCCGCGGTGCTGACCGCAATCCGGTACACCGCTGCGCCGGTCGGCGGGCTCTGGGTCGGGACCGGAGCGGCCGGTTCGGCATCATAGGTGCCATGCCGCGTGTAGTGGCGCTCCAGCAACTGCGCACTCTCGAGCATGACGGTGGACACCTCCGCCCTCCGGGCCTGCCGTACATGCTCCTGGTAGGAAGGCAGGGCGATGGTCGCGAGAATGCCGAGCACGACCACCACCAGCATGATCTCGATCAGAGTGAATCCCCGCTGCGTTCCGTTCATTTCAGCTGGCGCCATATGATGCGTTCGAAGCTGCACCGTGACTCACCGGCCAGCAGCGCGAGCTCCCGGGAGCCCGGCACCAGGTAGCGCTCACCGGCACAGCCCGGAAGCCGCGAAGCATCGGCCAGCTCGATCAGGCCCAGGCCCCCTGGCAAGCCGTCAGGCAGTTCGAGCCCGGCCGCCGGCACGTCATCCCCGTCCACCCGCAGATCGCCAGTGACGTCCAGCGTGGCCTCCGGTGGCAGGCCACCGCTGGCCAGCATCAGCGACATCAGCCAGCCACCGGTATGGGTAATGCAGGGATCACCGGTATCCACGCCGGCAACTGTTGTGGGGAACATGACCCGGGAATGGCGCACCACCGCTTCGTGAATCACCCGCTCCCCCGGCACGCCGTCGAACGGCAGGTACCAGCCATGCCGGCTCGACCAGTCCACGGGCGTGGCATCGACCACGCGCAGGCGCTGGCCTGTCACGGGGTCGACGGTGGCGTGCAGGCGCTGCTTCTGCAGTGCAGCAGGCGAAAGCCCGGCGGAGGTACCGGGCCTATCCAGCACCGCATAGAACGCCTGGACCTGCGTATCGGCAAGATCCCCGGCCTCCAGCAATTTGCCGGTGCCGAACATCAGCAGATTGCCGTCGCCGGTGAATCGCGGAAGCAGTACCGGCTGCGAGGTGATGGGCTGCCCCGGTGCGGCAGTGAACAGGGGCGTACCGGCATTGGCCACGCGCCAGCCGGCCGGGTCGTTGCCTATCAGGTCAAATTTCCAGAGTTGCCCGTGCAGGTCGCCGGCGATGGCGGCGCGCAGCGTTCCAGCCGAATCGAACTGCAGAACCGGTGCGGACAGACCGTTGCCGTGTGTGGCCCCGTCCCTGCCGCCGACCGTCAGTTCCGCCAGCAATGCCCCGGTGAGCATATCGAGCGCCAGCAAGGACGCCTGGCCCCGCGCACTGCCGTAGCCGTTGCCCAGGATCAGCACCGCGCGGTCTCCCAGCTGGGCAAACTGCGGCGGACCGTAGACGTGGCCCAGCCCGGGGATTTCATCGGCTCCGCGCTCCCACAATACCTGCGGGATATCGGCGGATTCGCTGAACAGGCGCAGCGCAAACAGCGCCCTGCCCCCGGCACCCAGGCCGCCGGCAGCGACCGTCGCCCATTCGCCCGACAGACTCACGTCGCCCACCGCCAGGCGGCCATCAACGCCCGAGCGATGCTGGTAGCCCTGCGCATAGCCCGGATGGGCACGCGCACCGAGCCCGCGGTGAGCCGCTGCCGGCAGGTATGAGTAGAGATGGCCGCCTTCGCTGTCGAACAGCCGGACAAACCCGTCATTGGAGCCCACAATTACCGCTTCGGGCATGCGGCGCAGGCGGCGCGCCAGGTAACTGTCATAACCACGCACCATGGTCGCCGACAATGCGTGATGGTCTGCGCCTGTTACCAGCGGCGCCGAACGGACGATATCGCCCAGCAGCCGATCGCGGCGGCGCAGATCGGGGTCCTCCTCGCCCCTGGCCCAGTTCAGCAGGCGTTGCCCCTCCTCGCGGCCGAGTCCGGCGCGCTGCGCCTCCTGCTCCAGTAGTCGCTGTTGAACCGTGCTCAGCGCCGACAGGGTGCCCGAGTCCAGCGGAACACCGACGCCGGCGGCACCGCCCTCGCCACGGCGCCAGGTTTCAAAGCGCCCGGTCGGGCTGCCGGGGAGAAAACTGCCGTCGGTATCCATCAACAGCCCCGAGGGTGCACCGTCCTCGCCGATGCGGTAGGCCCTGAGGCTGCCGCTCCAGTCCGCGGTATCGATCCGGGTCTGGTACACGCGGTCCGCTCCAACCGCCACGGCGCCGGCTCCGGTATCGATGCCGCCCGCTGCTCCGGCCACCGAGGTCATGGAGAGCAGCGCGGCAGTCAGCGCACCTTCCAGGTCCGGGAAATCGCCCACCTGCACATGCTCGCCAGCGCCGGCGGCGGCGGCCCGCTGCAGGTAACCACCACCCGCTGCCAGCGCGACGGTGGAGGTGCGCAGATTCTGGACGGCAAAGGCCGGGTCATCCCAGCTGGAGCCGGCCAGGTCGGCTCCGCCGCTGCGCAGGTCGACCTGCCAGGCCTCCCGCGCCTGCTCTTCCAGGTCGATGGCGGCGACTTCCTCTTCGGGCTGGTCGCCCGCCACGATAAGGCCGAGATTGTGCTGGCAGCGCAACGTCTGAGGGCTGACCAGCGGATCGCCGAGATGGTCGGCAACGCCGCGCCAGGCAGCGGCAAGAGCAGCGCTGCTGCCACCGGCCAGCGGTCGGAGGTCCGTCAGCGCCCGGTGCATCGTGGCACGCCGTGCGTCCCCATCGGTACCGCCCGCTTCAGCGAGCATGACGCCAACCGGGGCCGACTCACCCGCCAGCGGGGCACGCAGCCCAAACAGCCCGAAGCGCAGCTCATGATGCCTGTCCATCAGCGTCTTCACTGCTTCACCGACGCCGGACAGGACAGCATCGCCGGCGGGATCGGTCGCGGCAATGGACGTGTTGTCCAGCAACAGCAGCACATTCGGCGGCACCACCGAGGCGGCCTGCATCGGTCCGCTGAAGGGCGCGAACGCGGATGCCTGCGCTGCCAGCACGGCGCTGGCCAATGCAGTCGAGAGCAGAATCAGCCGACGAGTTTCACAGACGGGAATAGGCATAGACAGCCTCCAGCAGGGTCGGGGACGAGTCGCGCCGGCTGAGCACCGATACGCGGTACAGGGTGCCGGTTGCACCGGCGGCAATATTGACCGCCAGTGCGCTGTCCCCCAGTTGGACGATACGAAACCAGACCTCCGTCTCCTCTCCGGTGATGGCGGTCGGCACCCGCTGCCATTCAGGGCCGGGGGATCCCGAGGCGCCCGGACGCAACAGCGCGGCGGGGACATCACACCCCCCTCCGCTGCAGACCGACGTCGGCAGCATCAGCTCTCGCAGGTTCAGTTGCTGCTCGACATGGCGCAGACCGCTTTCGGCAGCCTGAAAACCGAGATTCATCCGCTGGGCGTTGTGTGCCATCCGCTCCTGCAGCGCCGAGCTGGAAACACCACCCAGTGCCATCAGCGTCAGCACCAGCAGCAGGACCAGGCTGACAAGGAGAGTGCTGCCCTGCTGGGAGTGTCGACCGACCGGCATCATGGTCAGTCCAGTCGGTTGCGCAGGGCCGTCACCAGCGTGTACTGCTGGGGCCGGGGCTGAGCTGCGCGCGGGTCGGCCGGATCGTGCATCAGTCGCAGCGCCAGCCGCACGCTGCGTACCAGATCCGCCTGCCCGGGCCCGAGGGCGCTCTGGTAGCCGCCGGCAAGCCGGCGCTCCCCGGCACTGTCCGCCAGGCCGAACCGCACATCAAGGCTCGCCACGCCATCGATGAGCGTTTCGAAGTGCCCGGCATCGTTCAGCCGCGCCTGCAGACTGTAGCGGGACTGACGGTATTCGATCTGGCGTACCGCTATCAGGAAGTCACCCGGCTGCACGCTCAGCTCCTCGGTGCCGGTGGCGATACGCAGCTCATCGAGGCAGTTGCTGGCCAGCAGCCATCTGGCATCGTAGTCCGCCGCGCTGCGCACGCCCGGCCCGGTTATCGAGTCATGCGCGCTGACCGCGGTCACCAGCCTGAGTACACCATCGCTGTAGCTGATCGGTTCGGCGAACTCGGCCGGCAGGCTTGCCCGGGTGGAAGCGGACAGGCGCTGCAGGTCAAGGCAGCCGAACATGCCCGCCTGCCGGATATCTCGACTCATGCGCGCCAGAATGAATCGGGCGTTCTCCTGCATGGACGCCAGTTGCTGCTGCATGAGGAAACTCTGCTTGTTACCAAGCAGCATCTGGGTTACGCCGAGCACCAGGAGCAGGCCGAGGGTCATGGCCACCATCAGCTCCACCAGGCTGATGCCGCGCTGTGCGCTCCCAGGTCCGATCATGGCTGCCCGCCGATCAGCGCGGAGACCGTCAGCGAGGCGCTGCCGGCATCCGCCAGTATGCGTTCCTCGGACCAGCTCAACGTTACCGTCGCCCGCTGACCGGCGATGGTCACGGCGCCCTGCCCGCCCGGGAGCAGACAACTGACCGCATGGGTGAAATCGGCAAGGTCGGTGGCGCGGATGGAGGCCGGCGTGGTTGGCGCGTCCGCCCGGCAGCCCGGGCCAACACTGACTGCGTAGTGTTCCAGCTCGACGGCATTGGCGCGCACCCGATCAAGCAGATCATAGGCAATGAAACTGGCCTGGGTGCGGTCCGCTGCGCTGGTGCTCAAGCGCAGGGCGCTGGTCTGCATCATCACTGCACCGAGCGCCCCAACAGCCAGCAGCAGCAGCGAGATGACCACTTCCAGCAGGCTGAAGCCATTCTGACGCATGGGTCTGTTCAAGATCGGGCACCCCGCAAGCAAATGGATTGCTCCCAGGTATTGCCCGCTCCTGGAACGAAGCGCGGAAGTTACCGAGCGTTTCTCACCAACGCATCGCCTGAATGTGTGACTCGCTGCTTTCTGTGAAGTGGGTCAAGTGCAATATGTTGATCAGGTTACGGCGCGACCCGGCGTGGCGACGGGCCAGTCCCGCTGCTGGCATGTCGCAGGTTCTCCGCAAGCTGGCCGACGATACGCTGGCGCGCCTCCCGGCTGCCCCAGGCACAGTGCGGGGTAATAACCAGGTTGGGCAACCGGGCGTCGAGCAGCGGATTGCCGTTGACCGGGGGTTCCTCGGTCAGTACGTCCAGCCCCGCGCCCCCCAGATGACCGCTGCGCAGGCTGTCGAGCAA
>Ga0079224_100012603_pt1 | contig 11716 bp, 10 predicted proteins | sample Stecom2015_FD_80414 | JGI IMG/M metagenome (GOLD analysis project Ga0079224, IMG submission 80414) | Agricultural soil microbial communities from Utah to study Nitrogen management - Steer compost 2015 | ecosystem: Environmental > Terrestrial > Soil > Agricultural land | place: USA: Utah...
AGTAGTAAGTCATTTGAATATGGTTCACCCGAATCTCGAGAGCTAAAAACAAAGCTGTAATAGCCATACCCCATAAATACTTACCCCGAAGCGTGAGCAGCACTCCCCCAATTACCGGCGCGAAAAAAGCTATCGCGTATGCTTTACTGGCATGGCCGGCTTCAATATAAATAAAGTTGTAAGAAGAAAAAGCAAACGCTATCGCACCCAAGGCTGCAATCCAGGGATTGACTCGCATGATATTAAACAGCATGTAGGCCCCTAGTAGATAAAACAATATAGTATCTATTGGATTAGGGAACAGCGTCTTGAAAAAACCGGTTATATGGGTCAGAATATTCTTGGGATAAGATACCCAAATCTGATAGGATGGCATTCCACTAAACATCGAATTTGTCCACAAAGGACCCTTCCCATCCTTGTCTTTAAATTCCACAATCTCCCTTGCCATAGCTTGTGCCTGAATAACATCCTGCTGCATTAACGACTTCCCTTGCCATGCAGGCGCAAAGTAGATAAAGCTTATAACAATGAAAATTCCAATAACTGCAAAGTGGATGGAGTTCCGTGTAAACCAATGTTTCATTCGATGAATTCTATGTCTAAAAACTCAAAAATATAGAATAGAATCCATTTTTCATGAAGAGATTAAGATTTTATAGCAAAACCTTTATTTAATTTCTTCGAAGTCTACAAATTCACCTGCTTTACTTGGTCCGTTTGTATTAGATTGCTGAGGAGGGATGTATTCAATATTGATTTTACCTTCCGGTTTCTTTTGTTCCTGCCGGGGATCAGCATATTGTTCAGATTTACCTTGACCTTGAAATTCTCTGAAAACCTGCTCCTGCATTTTGGTTGCAAAGCGTCGTAAGATCCAAGGTAATAGACTGGCAACTATTAGGCGTATGATCCATAATACCAATATTGCAATAAATAAAAATTTTAAAAAACCCATATTACGATAAAGTCCTTCCTTGTGTTTCCACAAATTTAATAAAAAAGAATTTACTTTATTTCTTTTTCAAATTGAAATAGGAGTCGTGACTGTTTTTTTACTTTCCTTGTGCTTTAAGTATACTCGCCAAAAGCTCGTTTGGATGCTGACTTCCGATAATATAAACTAACCCGTCCCGGTCGGTAATCCACACCGCATCCTTACCTCCGGCATAAAACCGAATCTTGCCCTTCTGATGAAGATTGTAAACCGGATTATTAATCAGAAAGGTGCTATATTTCTTGTTTTCAACATGCACAATGCTGTTAACGTCTATTTTAACCAAGCGCGCAGTCCACAATCCGCTCATCTGTACACTATTCTCAGTTACGATGATCCGATAATGTAACACGTACATCATTACAATTGAGATAAATACGATTGCAGAACCAACGACTAAGAAAAGACGATTATTCTCTTCCTGCTCTATATTTAAGTAATAAGCGACAAAACAAAATAAAGCCAAAACTAAACGCACGCTTAACCAACCCCGATCTCTCCCCAGGTATTGACTTTCAATATACAGTGCTTTTTTCATGTTTTAATTCTTCGAAGATAATAACTTTTTTAGTTTTTGGAGTGATCTTAAAAGGATCGCCAATACGCCAGGGAAGAACCGCTACGACCGTCTTGTTTGAGTCGACAACAATAGGGATATGGTGTTTTTCCGACAAAGGGATTTTTAACGAAATAAGGAAATCACTAATTTTCTTGCTCCCTCCCATTCCCAGAGGCTTGAATCGATCCCCTTCTTGCCAAGCTCGAACTGTTAGAGGCCATTCAATGCGATCGTAATCAATAACTTGAGATAAACCCTTGTAAATTCTCTCTTTGCTAGCCTCCTCATTATCGGCCTGATAAACTCTAAAGCGTTTACCAAACCAACTGTATTCATAGGGCAATCTCGTAATCGTAATCTGCTCATTATGTGGTGTCTCAATAGGCCTTAGAATCAATTCTTTCCGGTCAACAACCAGCTGATGAGTCCTGGAAAAAAATTGTTTTCCAGATCCATTATTCCATTCTCTTTGCAAATCTGAAAGAACGGCTTCCGTAAAACCATAAGGTTTGAATAATTCATAAAGCCACAACTCTACCGGATCCAGCTGCTGTAAGCGAGCAAGAGTGATCCAAAATTCCCCATCAACCGTTTCAAGAAACAGATCAGGGCGGACCGCTTCAACCGACTTCTGAAAAAATGATTCTACGGCAGCAAATCGCCTTGCGTTCGCTTCAAACGTCTTTTCTATATTGAGATTAATCTTTCTAAGCACCGGCAAAACTTCCAGTCTGATTAGATTCCTTTTATATTTGGTACTGCTGTTAGAAGTATCTTCTCTAAAAGCAATGCCTCTTCTTAGTATCTCCGTTTCAATCTCTAATCCGGTAAATGCTAGTAAAGGCCTAATAATGCGATCGCGCTTAGCCGCAATACCATACAATCCCCCAATTCCGGTTCCACGCAAAAGGTTTAATAAGGTTGTCTCGACCGAGTCCGTTTGATGGTGTGCTACTGCCACATATGAATATATGTTATCTCTACGAACGTCTTCCAACCATTCGTAACGAAGATCTCTTGCCGCCATCTGAATCGAAATTCTCTTTCGTGAAGCATATTCCTCTGTATCAAAACGCCTGCTAAAGAACTTCACCTGCAGCTGATTCGCCAATTCTTCGACGAAGTCCTGATCCAGATCAGATGCTTGACTTCTTAAGCCAAAATTACAATGAGCTATGGCGAAATTCAATCCCGCTTCCGCAAATAGATGAGTCATCATGACCGAATCTTTCCCACCGCTTACAGCCAGTAACATAGGTTCTGAACTAGAAAAGAGCTTATTATCCTTAATATAACCCAAAAACCGATCGATGAATTGCATGATCAAAGTTATGAAATTATCTTTGGCAGAACATTTGACCGTATAAAAATACATTTTTTTTAAAAAATCCATTTGGTAAAAGCAAAACCGTAATTTTGAGCCAGTGAAAAAGATAACATTCTTTCTTTTCGTAGTGTTCTTCCCTACTTTATTGGTAGCCCAATCTACTATTACGGTTGTCTCCAACATCAAAGTAACCTATGATCAAAAACGAGGCACCTATCGTTGGTATCGTCCTGTTTTTGCTCATGAGGGCAGTACTCTGGCGGCAGACAGTTCGGATTATACAGACGGAGATAACTTCTTTGATGCTTATGGAAATGTAGTTATCACCCAGCCCAACGGAACGGTCGTATACGCCGACAAATTACACTATACAGAGGAAACCCAACAAGCTTTACTGACAGGTAATGTGAGGTTAGTTGACCAAAGCGCTACCTTGACGACCAATTATCTTACCTATAACATGAAGTCCAAAATAGGCACTTATCATGGTGGCGGCAGAATTATAAATGGGACAGATACATTGGACAGTAAAAATGGATATTATTTCGAGAACAGTCAAGATGCCTATTTTAGGCATAATGTTGTCGTGAAAACTCCGGACGCGCTTATTAAAACGGATACCATGCGCTATAATTCGGGCACGAAGATGACTTATTTCTACGGACCTACAAATATCTTTGGGAAAAACGGCACTCTTTACACAGAAAACGGAGATTATAATACGGGTACTGACCGGGCAAGGTTTGGAAAAAACAACCTGTATACGGAGGGCAGTAAATTTTTAAGAGGCGATAGCTTATATTACGATGGGGTTTCAGGCAATGGCAGAGCAGTTAAAAATGTCGTTTTTATTGATACGATCCAACAAATTGTAATGCGGGGCCAATTAGGTACTTATAATAAGGCAACTCAAACAACAATCGTAACAGAGAATGCATATATTGTTCTGGCAGCCAGTGAAAAGTCGCAGGATTCAGTGTCAACGGATTCTGTAAATTATTCGGCAACTGACTCTTTGAATATCGTTTTATCCCCCCCTTTAGCTCAAAAACCCGCTGAAAAGGATTCGACGTTTATGACGGCAGACACCCTTTTTTCACAGGTCATTCCGATGCGGGACTTTGTACACTTGAAATTGAAATTGGGGCAGGAAAACGATGATCTGGAAGAGGAAGAAGAGTATGAAGAACAAGAGATAGAAGGGACTAATCAAATTGTTGACCGGTCTCCTCCTTCTGGCAAACACGCGGTACTGATCGACTCGGTCCTGGGATCCGCAGCTGATTCGCTTATGGTAAAAGACTCTTTGGCGACAACGGCAGACAGTACTGAACTTAAGATACCGACAGACACGCTTAGTATCGACTCATTAGAAGTACAACCGCCAAAACTAAGTCGAAAAGAAAGAAGAGAGCTTCGAAAAAAAGAGAAGCTTAAGGAAAAGCAAATTGAGGAAGCTCTCGAAAAGGCAAAAGAAGAAAAAGAGACAGCAAATAAAATTGCAGAACTTCCTATTGATAGTGCTCAACGTGATCTAAGGGATAGTCTGGCAATTCCAGACAGCCTTTCAACTAACGCGATGCTTGACTCGTTGGCTGCTCCGGTTCAGGGAACTGGCGACAGCCTATTAAACGAAGCTACCAAGACTGCATTAACCGCCAAGACGGATACGTTAAACACCGATACCGGAGAAACTAGAATAGTTCGTGCTTATCATAACGTCAAAATATTTAAATCTGACTTGCAAGCAATCGCCGATTCAGCGTATTATGGATATGCAGATTCTATTATAAGGTGTTATGGCAAGCCCATCATCTGGTCGCAAGGTTCGCAACTTACTGGCGATACCGTATACATGATTTTAAAAAATCAGAAGATGGAAAACGTTCTGTTTGATAAAAATGCTTTTATCGTCAACACGCAATTAGATTCCACTAAGTTTAATCAGGTCAAAGGTCGAAAGATCACAGGCTATTTTAAGAACGATGAACTTGACCGGGTGTATGTTGACGGAAATGCTGAAAGCATTTATTATACCGTAGAAGAAAATGAATTTACCGGTATGATCCGAAGCATTAGTAGTCGCATTAAGATTCAATTTGACAACCAGGAAATGACGGATGTCATTTCCATACGGAAAGCGGAAAGCACTTATTACCCTTTAGAACAGATACCGGCCGATAAGGATATCCTTGAAGGTTTCATCTGGAGGCCAGAATTACGGCCAAAATCCAAAGAAGAAATTATCGAAGGTGTTGTCAACCAACGCGGTACGGCAGAGGAAGAATAGCAGGCTAAAGAGATCTGAGAAATTTAGCTAATTTATTAACCGCGATCGCTCGGTGACTAATTTGGTTTTTCACTATTGAATTCATTTGAGCAAAAGTTTTGGTATACCCGTCTGGAATAAATACCGGATCGTACCCAAAGCCGCCAACTCCTAGTATTTCGTTTGTTATGTGTCCGTCAATTCTACCCTCAAAGCTATAGTTCTCTCCCTCAAGTATCAAAGAAATCACAGTAACGAAAGAAGCACGGCGATTATCCTGTTCCTGAAGATTGCTCAATAAGAGTGCAATGTTTTTATCCATATCGCGCGACCCGGAATAGCGGGCAGAGTATATCCCCGGCTCATTATTTAGAGCCTCAACTACTAATCCCGAATCATCACCTATACTGTCTAGTCCGTAAATCTCCTTGATGTATTGAGTTTTCAAAGAAGCGTTCTCTTTAAAAGTGGCCCCAGTTTCAGGGATATCCACATTACAGCCAATGTCGTCTAAACTTCTTAATTGGAATTGATTGCCAAGAATCGCCTTTACTTCATCGATCTTATGCTTATTGTTGGTAGCAAAAACTAAAGTCTTCATTTTAAAAATCCATAAGTTTGATGGTCTCCCAGAACATTTTCTTTTTTGCTGTTTCCGTCAGCATTTCTTCAAATGAGAAACTATAAAGAAACTCCACCTCCCGCTCTTGCCACAAGATGTTTGAAGCGAAATTACCCAATCCCAACTTTTGAGGGTCTACTCCCAGAAAAACGCATATCCTTGGCGTAAACTGGTCATTTAAACTATCAAAACTCCGTTTGCTTGTCTCATCTGCACAGTTCACTACAGCCACATCCTGAAGATCAAGCTTCAAAGCGCCAAGCATCTTTATAAAGGCGAGCTCCGCATCCTGTGTAAAGTACTCGTTATTAATGCTTTCGGTAATGAAAAGAATATTCTTCTTGTTCGCTCCCATAAACTCCGCTTTGGCGGGCTGGGCTTCTAAAACCGGTTCTTCTAAGGTAACGACCGAAATCAGCGGTTCGATACCAAATATGGTCTCTGACATCAGCGCTCGTAGGGCAATGGGATTGGTCGTATTCAGCAAACTCATAACGTCAAAGATAAACCAAAAACATTAAACAAGTGCTTTGTGTTAAAAATCGTTAAAACCAAACTCAATCTATCAGAAATACTTAACTTAGCAATCTTTGTAATTGAAAGAGCTTACTTTAGATCAACTTGGAACGTAAAAAAAATACACTTTTTACCTTTTTCATCGTTTTATCGATGAGTTCTTTAATTTTATTATCCTGCAAAGATAAAAAGAAACCTGACCCGATAGCGCGTGCCTATGACTCCTATTTGTATCCGGAAGATTTGATAGGAGTATTAAATCCTGATCTTGATGAAAACGATAGCATTAATCTGGTTAATGCGTATATAGATCAATGGCAGCGCCAACAAGTATTGTTGCATCACGCGCAGACACAGTTAAAGGGCAATCTTAGCGAGATCGACAAACAGATAGAAGACTATAAGAATTCTTTGATCATTTATGAGTTCGAAAAATCAATCGTACGTGAAAAACTGGATACTGTAGTTAGCGAGAACGAAATAGCGCAGTACTACAAAGAAAACGAAAAGATATTCATATTAAAGCGGCCTATCTTTAAGGCTTCATTCATCGAGTTGGAAAAGGGCGCTCCCAAAATTCAGGATGTCAAGTCATGGTTCACATCAGATGATTTGCAGGATATGGAGATGCTTAGGGACTATTGCAAAACCTATTCAGCCAATTATTTATTAAATGATACCTCATGGTATTATATAGAAGAATTGACGAAAAGGATACCTATTCACCAAATTGATGAAAATAAATATAGAAATTACGGTCATTTATTCGAAATAAATGAAAACAATAAAATATATCTGATAATTTTGCACGACTCGAAATTCAAAGATGGCCGCTCCCCTTTAGAAATAGAGCGCAACAACATACGAAATCTGATTATCAACCAAAGGAAAATATCTTTGATAAATAAAGAAGAACAGGAAATTATTAACAAAGCAAGAAGTAAAAACAAAATAGAAGTATATAATCAATGAAGAAGTTTTTTAGTTTAGTCCTATTATTCATCGTTGCCTTTGGCAATTCTGCAAACAGTCAAGAAATTGATAAAGTAGTTTCTATAGTCGGAAACAATATTATTTTGAAATCTGAAATCGAAGGCCAATACGCTCAGTATCTTGCTCAGGGCAACAAGCCGGATAATACTATCAAGTGCCAGTTTTTGCACCAGTTGTTAACACAAAAGCTTTTAGCACAACAGGCAGTTATCGATTCACTTGATGTGACTGAAGATGAGGTCGATGACAATATCAATAACCGTTTGCGGTACATGTCAAACCAAGCAGGTGGACAGGAAAAATTGGAGCAATTCCTCAATAGGTCGCTATTGCAGTACAAAGAGGAAATGCGCCCTACCATTCGCGAGATGCTGATAGCAGGCAAAATGCAACGTAAACTCACAGAAAATGTGGATGTTACGCCAAATGAAGTAAAGCGCTATTTCGATTCGATTCCGGCAGATAGCTTACCAAACTTCAATACCGAAGTGGAAGTTGGTGAAATTATTTTTCAGCCGAAACTTACTGACGAAGAGAAAAAGCCTTTTTACGATCGTGCGGAACAACTTCGCCAGGATATCATCGCTGGTAAAGATTTTGGAACCATGGCGCGTCTGTACTCGCAAGATCCAGGGTCAGCTGGTGAGGGTGGCGAGATGCCTTTTGCAGATCGTGCAACTTTCGTAAAAGAGTTTTCAGCGATAGCCTTTAAGTTAAAAGCCGGGGAAATATCCAGAGTATTTGAAACAGATTTCGGCTACCATTTTCTTCAAGTATTAGAACGTAGAGGTGAGCAGGTAAGAGTTCGTCATATTCTAATAACGATTGTCCCTACTGAAGCTAGTTTATTACGTGCTGAAAAATTAGCTGATAGTGTTTACAACCTTGTAAATACAAAAAAACTAGACTTCTATACTGCAGCTGCAGTTTATTCGGATGATAAAGAAACAAAGTACAACGGAGGGATGATCCTAAACGCGCAAAACGTTCAAACAAGAACTACCTACATTCCGATTGACCAATTGGACGCTGGTATCTTTACTGCTATTGATACCCTGGAGGCAGGAGAATATTCTCGGCCAAGTCGCTTTGCAGCCCCAGATGGTAAAAATGCCTATCGTTTCGTTTTCCTGAAATCCAGGACGGCGCCACACCAAGCCAATTTGGAACAAGATTTTGCTAAAATCAAAGATGCAGCATTGGAAGATAAAATGGATCGGGTAGTTTCCGAATGGTTTGATACTAGAAGAAAATCGTCTTACATCCGTATCAATGACGAATTTCAGACTTGCGATATATTGAAAGTCTGGCAGTAGCACAAGGAGTTTCTAGAAAGTCTGAAAATATAATCAGGCTTTCTAGAAATGTTTTTATTTCTCAAATAGCATCTCTACCAGAACGTTCCATTTGAAATTTTCGTTAAGTTCCCATACACGAACATAATAGAAGTTCTGAACACGGTTGTCTTTCAAGACTTTCGCATCCCCATAAGAATAAGCCAACTCTCCACTAAAAGACCGGTCCACACCTGTGTTTTCTGTTTTAATATCAATCTTGTTGTTTTTCAAAAACTTGATGATGTTTTCCCCTCCTACTTGCGGAGCAAATCCTGAAAGCAGCAAGCGCGATTCACGGGTCATAAATTCCTTATATGCAATGGCATTGTCCGCTCGTAAAACAGTAGCAAGCAATCTATCGGTACTGCGTATAATATCTTCGCGCTGGTCAAGACGCACTTGTGATTTTTGTTTGAAATACTTGGTGTTTTCAGGATCTATAAATTTGATTCCAGGCTCTCGGGACTCCCGGGGGTGTTCTATTTCAGCACGCAAAGCAATCTTCCATTTTCCTTTTCGGTCCCTCTTCCAAATACTCAAATACTCACCGTGCTTTTCCGCCATGCCCTTATTTTTCCATTTAATCGGACCAGTAGTGAAACCCCATTCATTACTTTTTGCTATTTTCGCAAATACCGGTCGCCAGCTCACAGCATCAGGAATATTTGGCCGGGTTTTAAAGTACTTCAATGCAGGCTCTGGTGCCGGCTTAAAAAATATAGAATTTCTATCCAACGAATTGGTCAATCCAGCAAGGGCTCCTTTATTCGCGCTCAGCTCTGAATCGTAGATATCAGCTGCGACAATCTCTCCAACCATATTTCCAGTTTGCGCCGAGACCATAAAAGGCAAGCTTACCATGATGGCAAGCTTACTCACCCTTCTAAAAGTTTTATACATAAATTTATTTTTCGGAATTAGTTTTTACCCAACGGGTTTTCTGCTTATTGTCTTCTAATTGAATGCCAATCCTTAGCAGGCCCGCTCTGATCTTATCAGAACTCACATAATCTTTATTTCTTTTAGCTTCGTTGCGCAATTCGATTATCAGGTCCATTACTTCTTCAAAATCCTGATCAGCATTTACCGTATCGTCTTTGAGGCCGAGTACTTCGTAAGTAAACTGCTCCATACAGCGCTTTAATTCCGCTATTTGTTGGCCGTTTAAACGAAGTTTGCCATCATATACACTATTAATAATACGTACTCCTTCAAATAACTCGGCGATCAGCACGGGACTATTAAAGTCGTCATTCATCGCATTATAGCAACGGTTGACTAATTCGCTAATATCGACTTCGTTGGCTTCATCAGATTCCTTTAGGTCGGGTAATAACACCATTGCGCTCATCAGACGTTTGTATCCTTTCTCAGATGCATCCAACGCCGCGTTGGAAAAATCCAGGGTACTTCTATAATGAGCTTGAAGCATAAAAAACCGGACAGCCATCGGGCTAAATCCCTTCTCGAGCAAAGGATGATCTCCAGTGAATAATTCCCGGGGCAAAAATCCATTACCCGCCGATTTTGACATTCGGGCGCCATTTACCGTCAGCATGTTGGTGTGCATCCAATATTTTGAAGGATTAGTGCTATTGCAAGCTTGAGACTGTGCAATTTCATTCGTATGATGGGTCGCAGCTAAATCCATTCCTCCCCCATGAATATCAAATTGGGCGCCGAGATATTTATTACTCATTGCCGAACACTCAATATGCCAACCAGGAAATCCGACACCCCAGGGAGAAGGCCAACGCATAATATGCTCGGGCTTCGCCTTAATCCAAAGGGCAAAGTCAAGCCGGCCACGTTTCTCATCCTGCCCGCCGAGCTCTCTTGTATTCGCAAGCATGTCCTCCAAATTGCGGTTGGTTAATATCGTATAATTATTGTCTTTACTATACTTTTCTACGTCAAAATACACGGTGCCGTTGATCTCGTAAGCATATCCGTTCTTGATGATTTCCTCAATCATTGAAATTTGCTCAGAGATATGGCCCGTCGCAGTAGGCTCAATAGAAGGCGGCAACGTATTAAACAAGCGCAGCACTTCGTGGAAATCCAACGTATATCGTTGAACGATTTCCATAGGCTCGACTTGCTCCAAACGGGCTTTTTTAGAAAACTTATCGTCTCCTTCATCGCGATCACCCTCCAGGTGTCCCGCGTCCGTAATATTCCTGACATACCTAACCTTATAACCGAGTTGTAAAAGATAACGGAATATTAGATCGAAAGAAACAAAAGTACGGCAGTTGCCAATGTGTACATCACTATATACGGTGGGTCCGCACACATACATCCCTACGAAGGGCGGGTTTAATGGTTCAAATTTCTCTTTCTTGCGACTTATTGTATTGTACACTACAAGTGAATCTTTCATGCTGCAAATTTACTAAAGAGAATTGAGATATGTTTTGAAATTCTTCTAATATGGCTAGTCTAGTGCGAGAGTCTCAGGTCACTCCATATTGGATAGTGGTCTGAAAATTTCTCTTTGACAATCTGATAGTCAGTCACCTGAAAATCTTTGCTCGCTAAAATATAGTCAATCTGAAAATTGGGAAATGCTCCGTTATAGGTAATACCCCATCCTTTTCCTTTTTCGACAAAGGCATTGTGCATATCTTGAGACAACTTATTAACAGAATAAGATAAAGGAGTGTCATTAAAATCTCCCGCGATAATATAAGGAACGTTCGAATCGCTCACATGCTGATACAATAAATCAGTTTGATCATTCCTTTTAATATAAGCCCATTTAAGACGCCTGCCTATTCGCTTGGTTGATTGTACATTCACATTGCCAGCAGGGGCATCTTTTTTTATAAAATGATAATCCTCCTTATCAAATCCAATAGATTGTAAATGAACGTTATATACCCGAAATATTTGCCCATCCCTTTCAATATCCGTATATACCACCCGATTAACTATTTTTTCGTTCTGGTTGATACCGAGACTACCAGACTCCCGAATAGGAAACTTAGAAAAGATCGCAATCCCGTAGGCGTCATAATCGTTTTCTGCTGCAGGAGTGAAACTAGCAAATTTCAAGCCCAGTTCTTCAAGAAATCTTTGCGTCATATCATTCTC
>Ga0079224_100012604_pt1 | contig 11716 bp, 23 predicted proteins | sample Stecom2015_FD_80414 | JGI IMG/M metagenome (GOLD analysis project Ga0079224, IMG submission 80414) | Agricultural soil microbial communities from Utah to study Nitrogen management - Steer compost 2015 | ecosystem: Environmental > Terrestrial > Soil > Agricultural land | place: USA: Utah...
TATCCCTGTCTTTGTTTAAATCTAGGGTTCTTTTTATTGATTACATACAATTTGCCATTGCGACGAATAATCTTGCAATCGGCACTACGTTTTTTTATGGATGCTCTAACTTTCATCTTAATAGTGTTTTATTATATCGTAGATTTAATCTTTGATATCTATTTGTTCTTTATTTATATCTATAGGTAATCCTACCTTTGGTTAAATCATAAGGAGACATTTCCAACTTTACCCGATCACCTGGCAAAATCTTAATATAATGCATCCTCATCTTCCCCGAAATGTGGGCAATAATTTCATGTCCATTCTCCAATTCAACTCGGAACATAGCATTGGACAACGCTTCTCTGATTATTCCGTCTTGTTCAATCGAGGCTTGTTTAGCCATATATACTATCTAAATTATTATCTATAATACCTGATACTAACAGTGTTGCAAAAATACAAATAAATAAATCTATTATCAATCTTTTTTATTTAAAATATCATCGATGTACGAGAAAGTGGTTAGAATTTCTGGTTTGCCTTTAAAAATCGCTACAGTGTGCTCAAAATGTGCAGATGGTGCACCGTCAAGAGTACTTACTGTCCACCCATCATCCCAAAACTTAACACCTGCTTTTCCCAGATTCACCATCGGCTCAATAGCTACAACCATTCCTTCAACCAATTTAGCACCATTCCCTCTACGTCCATAGTTTGGGATCTCTGGTTTCTCATGAAGATTTACTCCTACTCCGTGACCCACCAACTCCTTCACGATACCGTATCCATATTTCTCTATGTAATTTTGGATACTATATGATATGTCACCCACTCGTTTTCCAGCAACGGCTTGATCTATTCCTACATAAAGTGATTCCTTTGTTACTTTTAATAGATTCTTTACCTCTTCACTTACTTGTCCAACAGCAAATGTATAAGCAGAATCACTTATATAACCGTCCAGCACCACACCCCCATCTACCGAAATGATATCACCTTCCTTTAACTCATATTCCCCTGGAAATCCATGAACTACTTGATCATTGATTGAGATACACAAAGAATAAGGAAATCCATTATAGTTCAAAAAAGCTGGTTTAGCCCCATGATCATAAATAAACTCACGTGCTAAGGTATCAAGCTCGATAGTACGTACGCCGGGATTTATGCTCTTTGCTAACTCTCCTAATGTCCTCGATAGTAAATCGCAACTCCTACGAATTAGTTCTATCTGTTCCTTAGATTTTAAAATAATCTTAGACATGATTACTAAATCGGCGAATTTGCAGCGCTCGCTGGCATCGAAGTACGTCCTTTAACTCTGCCAGTCTTCATTAGACCGTCGTAATGACGCATCAACAGGTGACTTTCGATTTGCTGTAATGTATCAAGTACAACACCAACTAAAATCAACAAGGAAGTACCTCCATAGAAATGAGCAAACTGGCTGTTCACACCCAATTTCGTAGCAATCGCAGGGAATATTGCGATAATAGCTAAAAAGATAGATCCAGGAAAAGTTATTTTAGATAAAACGCCATCAATAAATCCAGTTGTTGCTAGTCCCGGTTTTACACCTGGTATAAAGCCCCCATTCTTCTTCATATCTTCTGCCATCTGTTGCGGATTAACCATAATTGCAGTATAGAAGAACGTAAATGCGATAATCAAAATAGCAAAAGTAACATTGTACGCTACCGAAGTATAATCACTTAAAGACGTAATAAGTGAAGATTGCATATCCGGGAAAAACTGCGGAAGAGTCATCGGCACGAACATAATAGCTTGCGCAAAAATAATAGGCATCACTCCCGATGTATTAACCTTGAGTGGAATGTATTGCCTCACTCCACCATATTGCTTATTACCAACAATTCTTTTAGCATACTGAACCGGGATCTTTCGAACACCCTGAACTATCAGAATTGTAAATATAACGACACCAAATAAAGCTACCATCTCTAGGATAAATGGAATTGGTCCACCATTTCCGCCCATTCTAGAAGCCCATTCCTGGATCAACCCGCCTGGTAATTGCGCGATAATACCAACCATGATAATCAACGAAATACCGTTCCCAATACCTTTATCTGTAATCTTCTCTCCGAGCCACATCACAAACATTGTTCCTGATGTCAGGATAATTGTAGATAATATTGTAAACAAAGGCTCTGACATCACAATCGCATCAGGACTAATCTGCGAACGTATATAAGCAACCGACTGAAGAAGAGTAATTACAAGCGTTAAATATCTAGTAATCTGCGTCATTTTCTTAGTTCCACTCTCACCTTCCTTTTGTAGCTTCTGGAAATAAGGAACAGCAATCCCTAATAACTGCACAACAATTGACGCAGAGATATAAGGCATCACTCCCAAAGCAAAAATAGCCGATCGTGAAAAAGATCCGCCCGCAAACATGTTTAACAAGCCTAATAGTCCCTCTTTGGCTTCCTGATCAAGAGCTGCCGGATTAACGCCAGGTAATACAATATGTGAACCAATACGGTAAATCAAAAGAAAAAGAAGCGTATTTAAAATACGCGTTCTTAAATCTTCAATTTTCCAAATATTCGTTAATGTTGAAATCAGCTTCTTCATTTACTATAATTTAACGGCTGACCCTCCTACAGCTTCAATTGCTTTTTGGGCAGAAGCAGAAAAGGCGTGTGCTTTAACTTCCAATTTTGAAGAAACTTCTCCACGACCTAAAACCTTTACTAAATCATTTTTTGATACCAGACCGTGTTCTTTCAAAACATCGAAATCAATCGTAGTCAAATTAAATTTTTCAGCTAACGCTTGAATCACGTCAAGATTCACAGCCGAATATTCAACTCGGTTTATATTTTTAAAACCAAATTTTGGAATTCGACGCTGTAATGGCATCTGACCACCTTCAAAACCGATTTTTACACTGTAACCTGAACGAGACTGTGCTCCTTTATGTCCACGGGTAGAAGTACCTCCACGACCAGAGCCTGTACCTCGTCCAATGCGTTTTTTTGTTTTTATTGACCCTACTGCAGGTTTTAAGTTACTTAAATTCATTGTAATAACTTCAATTATTTATGCCTTCGCTCTCACTTTACAGGCATAAGATTAACATAAATTATAGATTTTTTTCTATAATACTATAAACTCTCTAACGCAACAAGATGATTTACTTTTCTAATCATCCCAATAATCGATGGGGTAGCCTCAACTTCAACTGAATGGTTAATTTTCTTTAACCCTAAAGCCTGCATAGTTCTTTTTTGGCGCTCACTCCTATCGATAACGCTTTTTATTTGTGTGATTTTAATTTTCGCCATGATGATTATCCGTTAAATACTTTACTCAATTCAACTCCTCGTTGTTGCGCTACAGTATAAGCATCGCGCATTTTCACCAAGGCGTCAATAGTAGCTTTAACAACATTATGAGGATTGGATGATCCAGTTGACTTCGCTAATACATCCGTGATTCCTGCACTTTCCAAAACAGCACGCATTGCTCCACCTGCTAAAACTCCAGTACCATTTACAGCCGGCTTAATCAGAACCCGTCCACCAGAGTATTTACCATTCTGACTATGGGGTACGGTGCCTCTAATAATCGGAACTTTAATTAAGTTCTTTTTTGCATCATCAATACCTTTTGCAATCGCCTCTGTAACTTCCTTCGCTTTACCTAAACCAAAACCGACAACGCCATTCTCGTCACCAACTACTACGATAGCTGAAAAACTAAATGTTCGTCCTCCTTTGGTCACCTTAGCAACACGTTGAATGCTCACTAAACGATCTTTTAATTCGATATCGCTTGATTTAACTCTTTTAATATTATTTGTTGACATCTCTTTAATTTTAAAATTTCAAGCCGCCTTCGCGAGCACCTTCTGCTAAAGACTTTACTCTACCGTGATATAAGTAACCGTTACGATCAAAAACTACACTATCGATTCCTGCTGCCAATGCCTTTTCTGCAATGAGCTTTCCAACCACTTTTGATTGTTCTATTTTATTGCCTTCTCCATCGAAATCTTTTGATAAAGAGGATGCAGAAACAATTGTTCTACCGTTACTATCATCAATAACCTGTGCATAGATGCCCTTATTACTTCTAAACACAGACAGACGAGGACGCTCTGTCGAACCGGATAAGCGCTTTCTGATCCCTCTTTTAATTCGCTCTCTGCGAGATATTTTTTTTCCTGCCATGATGATTATTTTTTAGCTGCTGATTTACCTGCTTTTCTTCTTAATTCTTCACCAACAAACTTAATACCCTTACCTTTGTAAGGCTCTGGAGCACGAAGCTCGCGAATTTTAGCGGCTACCTGTCCAATAAGTTGTTTATCTATTGACTCCAAAGTTATCATCGGGTTTTTACCTTTTTCGGTAACAGTCGTAACTTTTACCTCTTTAGGTAACACAAATACAATATGGTGAGAATACCCCAATACTAGATCTAAGGTGTTACCTTGATTTGTAGCACGATAACCTACCCCAACCAATTCTTGTGTTGTCTTAAACCCTTCCGTAACTCCAATCACCATATTAGCGATCAAAGAACGATATAATCCGTGAAGTGATTTATGTTGTTTTTGTTCAGTTGATCTCTTAACCAACAATTCCCCTTCTTCCTGCGAGATTGTTATAGCTGGATCAACCTGTTGATTCAATTCGCCTTTAGGGCCTTTTACAGTAACAAGATTCTTATCTGATACAGTTACTGTTACCCCACTTGGTATGGCTATCGGTGATTTTCCTATTCTTGACATCGTCTTTCCTCCTGATTAATATACATAACATAAAACCTCTCCACCAATATTCTGAACGCGGGCCTCCTTATCTGTCATTACACCTTTCGATGTCGACAAGATGGCTATACCCAAACCATTCAAAACACGTGGAATATTATCTACACCTGCATATTTTCTTAAACCAGGTTTACTCACCCGTGTGAGCGTGCGGATAGCAGGAACTTTAGTGATAGGATGATATTTCAAGGCTATCTTAATAGTACCCTGTGCAGTCTCATCCTCAAACTTATAGTTCGTTATGTAACCTTTATCAAAAAGAACCTTCGTTATTTCTTTCTTAAGGTTTGATGCAGGAATTTCCACAACCCTATGGTTGGCCTTCATGGCATTCCTTACTCGAGTAAGGTAATCCGCAATTGGATCTGTATTCATACTTTGTGTCAATCTATGATAACGGTTTCTGTTAAGAGACAGACCTGCTATCGGTTAAAAATATAATGTATTCTATTTTAGTATTACCAGCTTGCTTTCTTTACACCGGGGATCTTACCTGCTAATGCCATTTCACGAAAAGTAACACGTGAAATACCAAACTGACGCATATATCCTTTCGGTCGACCAGTTAACTTGCAACGATTATGCAAACGAACCGGAGAAGCATTCTTTGGAAGCTTATCTAAAGCTTCATAATCTCCAGCGGCTTTAAGTGTGGCTCGCTTTTCAGCGTATTTAGCAACCAACTTGGCTCGCTTAACACCTCTTGCTTTAATTCCTTCTTTAGCCATTAGTATTTTGATTTTGATTTTTAAATGGTAATCCAAATTGCTTCAGTAGCTCCAGAGCTTCAACATCATTTTGAGCCGAAGTTACAAAAGTAATGTCCATACCGGTAATTTTGTTAATTTTATCAATATTAATTTCAGGAAAGATAATTTGTTCGCTAATACCTAAAGTATAGTTGCCATGACCATCAAATCCTTTATCATTAATACCTCTGAAATCACGAATACGCGGTAGCGCCACTGATACTAATCGATCCAAAAACTCATACATCCTGGTGTCGCGTAGAGTTACACGCACTCCCACTGGCATACCTTTTCTCAACTTAAAGTTAGAAACATCCTTTTTGGACTTTGCTGCAATAGCTTGCTGACCAGTAATCGTAGTTATTTCGTTAATCGCATTTTCGATCAATTTCTTATCGGTCGTAGCTCCACCCACTCCCTGATTGATTGAAATTTTTTGCAGTTTTGGAACTTGCATTACACTTTTGTACTGAAACTTCTCTTTCAGTGCAGCACGAATTTCTTCGTTATATTTGCTTTTTAAACGTGGTACGTAACTCATTATTTAATTTCCTCCCCTGATTTTTTTGCTATACGAACTAGCTTATTATCACTATTTAATTTACGACCAATTCGCGTAGGCTTTCCAGATTTAGGATCTACATAAGCTACATTCGAAATATGTATCGAAGCTTCTTTCTTAATAATTCCGCCGTTTGGGTTCGTCGCATTTGGTTTTGTATGCTTAGAAACAATGTTAGCACCTTCCACTACTACGCGGTTAGATTTAACACTAACTTCTAATACTTTGCCTTGAACTCCTTTCGAATTACCAGCAATAACTTGAACTAAATCGCCCTTACGGATTTTCAGCTTTGGTTGTTTCGTTTGAATATTTCCCATTTTATAAAACCTCCGGTGCTAATGAAATAATTTTCATGAACTGCTTTTCTCTTAACTCTCTGGCCATTGGGCCGAAGATACGAGTTCCGCGGGGTTCATTTTGATTGTTTAACAATACAGCTGCATTATCATCAAAGCGGATATAAGATCCATCTTTACGACGAATCTCTTTCTTCGTTCTAACAACAACAGCCTTCGATACCGTGCCCTTTTTAACATTACCGGAAGGAATAGCACTCTTAACGCTCACAACAATTTTATCGCCAATAGACGCATAACGCTTACCGGTGCCTCCCAATACACGGATTACCAATACTTCTTTGGCACCGCTATTGTCAGCAACATTTAATCTTGATTCTTGTTGTACCATGTTACTTAGCCTTTTCTAAAATTTCTACTAATCTCCAGTTCTTTGTTTTACTCAAAGGACGTGTCTCCATAATTAATACCTTGTCGCCGATACCGCAGGTATTAGCCTCATCATGAGCCTTGAATTTTGTAGTAGTTTTCACAAATTTACCATACATTGGGTGTTTTACTTTACGTACAACTGCCACAACAATGGATTTATCCATTTTATCACTTACTACCAATCCAATTCGTGTTTTTCTTAATTTTCTTTCCATTGGAATTTCTAAATTATTTTTCCTCAGTGGCTGTTTCAGCTGCCTTAGCAGCATCAGCAACATTACGACTACTCAATTCGGTCTGTAAACGTGCTATAGCTTTACGCGAAAACTTGATCCTATTAGGGTTTTCAATTGCCGAAACAGCGTGAGCAAATTTCAATTTACTGAGAGTTGCTTTCTCTTCTGCGATCTGAGCTATAATCTCTTCAGTTGTCAGATTTAAAATTTCTGAGTTTTTCATTTTCTATTTTTCATTTGTCTTAGTAAGAAGCTTTGTTTAGATACGATTCAATTGGTAACGGCAACTAAACCAACAAAGACACTTGCTAATATTTTATGCTTCTACGTAGTCTCTACGAATAACAAATTTAGTTTGCACAGGTAGTTTTTGCGCAGCAAGGCGTAAGGCTTCTTTAGCAACCTCCAGAGGAACTCCTTCAGCTTCAAATAACATACGGCCTGGTCTAACAACAGCTACCCAATATTCAGGAGCACCCTTACCTTTACCCATCCGTACTTCAGCTGGTTTTTTAGTAACTGGCTTATCAGGAAATATACGTATCCAAACCTGACCTTCACGCTTCATAAAACGGGTAACCGCAATACGCGCTGCCTCTATTTGACGACTTGTAATCCAAGCAGGCTCAAGAGACTTGATGCCGAATGAACCGAAAGCTAACTCGGCTCCACGGCCAGCATTACCCTTCATACGCCCCTTCTGCATTTTTCTGAACTTCGTTCTTTTTGGCTGTAACATGTTCGTATTATTTAATTCCGACTAAACGGAAAATATTATTATTAAAATTTAATTTCTTCCCTTTGCTGGCCCACGTCCGTGTGACCGACGATCACCACCACGACGACGGTCGTTCGATGAACCACCTTCATGTCTTCCTTTCGGGCCGCTTGCTTGTCCGATATTAGGTGACAGGTCACGCTTTCCGTATACTTCACCTTTACATATCCAAACTTTCACTCCGATCTTCCCATATGTCGTATAAGCTTCTGCTAACGCATAGTCAATATCAGCCCGAAATGTATGCAATGGAATTCTACCTTCTTTATACTGTTCAGTACGAGCCATTTCAGCTCCACCAAGACGACCTGAACACATAATTTTAATCCCTTCAGCACCCATTCTCATTGTCGAAGCGATTGAAGTCTTCATGGCTCTACGAAAAGAAATACGCGCTTCCAGTTGTTTAGCAACGCCTTCAGCTACTAATTGAGCATCTAACTCAGGACGCTTAATCTCAAAAATATTGATTTGAACATCTTCCTTAGTCAGCTTTTTCAGCTCTTCCTTGATTTTGTCAACTTCCTGACCACCTTTACCAATTACAATTCCAGGACGCGCTGTGTGAACTGTGACAGTAATTCTTTTTAATGTACGTTCAATGACGATCTTCGAAACTCCACCTTTCGCTATACGAACCGAAAGATATTTTCTAATCTTTTCATCTTCTACTAATTTATCGGAGTAATCGTTGCCACCGAACCAGTTAGAATCCCAACCTTTGATGATTCCTAGTCTGTTACCTATTGGATGTGCTTTTTGTCCCATTTCTCCTTAATTAGTTTGTTCTTCTACCAAATTTTTACTACTATCCACAACTACAGTTACGTGATTTGAACGCTTGCGAATTCTATATCCACGACCCTGAGGTGCCGGTCTCAGCCTTTTCAATTGGCGACCACCGTCAACAGAAATTGTTTTAACATACAATTCACTCTCTTCAGGGCGTTGACCTTCGTTTTTTTGCTCCCAATTTTTAATAGCTGACAGCAAAAGCTTCTCAACACGCTGAGCCGCTTCTTTATTGGTATATTTTAAAATATATAGTGCCTTTTCAACACGTTCACCACGAATCAAATCAACCACTAAACGCATTTTGCGTGGTGAAGTCGGGCAATTATTTAGTTTTGCTACTGCTTCCATAGTTTATCTTTTCTTTTCAGAGTGACCTCTAAATGTTCTGGTTGGTGCAAATTCTCCAAGTTTATGACCAACCATATTCTCTGTTACGTAAACCGGAATAAATTTATTACCGTTATGTACCGCGAAGGTATGGCCAACAAAATCAGGAGAGATCATTGATCTCCGCGACCAGGTTTTCACAACTGACTTTTTGTTAGTTTCATTCATAGAAAGAACTTTTCTCTCTAAGTTATGGTCTATATAAGGACCTTTTTTAATTGAACGTGCCATTATTTTTTCCTTCTCTCGATGATATAACGATTCGATACTTTCTTCTTATAACGGGTTTTAAAGCCTTTAGCTAATACACCGTTTCTTGAACGAGGATGACCTCCTGAGGTTCTTCCTTCACCACCTCCCATTGGGTGATCCACAGGGTTCATTGCAACACCACGTACTCTTGGACGGCGACCCAGCCAACGCTTCCTACCTGCTTTTCCTAATACCTGATTAGCTTTCTCAGAATTAGATACAGAACCTAGAGTAGCTAAACAAGTAGCTAAAATCATCCTTGTTTCTCCAGAAGGCAATTTGATAATAGCGTATTTACCATCACGAGCAGACAATTGAGCATAAGTACCAGCACTCCTTGCAATTGTACCGCCTTGACCTGGATTCAATTCTATATTGTGAATAATAGAACCCAATGGTATATTTTTCAGAGGTAATGTATTTCCAATCTCAGGAGCAACACTATCACCAGAAACAATTGTATCGCCCACTGTTAAACCGTCCGGAGCAATAATATAACGTTTCTCACCATCAGCATAATGAAGTAAAGCAATACGAGCCGAACGATTCGGGTCATATTCCAGTGTAGCTACTTTCGCGGGGATATCTTTCTTATCGCGTTTAAAATCTATCAATCGGTATGATTTCTTATGTCCCCCACCGATGTAACGCATAGTCATTTTACCGGAATTATTTCTTCCACCCGACTTCTTAATCTTCACAACTAATGATTTTTCAGGTACATTCGTTGTGATTTCAGAATAATCCGCACCAATTCTAAAGCGCGTACCAGGTGTTACCGGTTTGAATCTTTTAACTGCCATGTCTTATTGTATAGTACTGTAAAAGTCAATTACTTCGCCATCATGTAATGTAATGATAGCTTTCTTGTATTTTGGAGCGCGACCAGAAGAAATTCCGGTTTTAGTCTGACGCATTTTCACTTTTCCTGTAACAACCGAAGTATTTACCGACTTTACATGAACGTCAAACATTTTCTCAACTGCATTCTTAATTTGCAATTTATTCGCTCTATGATCTACTTGGAACGCATATCGATTTAACTTTTCAGTCAAAATAGAAGCCTTCTCAGTCAATATAGGTTTCTTTAGTATTTCCATCTTACTTGGCTAATGCCTCCTCCAAAATTTTAACAGAATCTGCGGTAAGTAGTAATTTTCCTGCATTTAATACATCATAAGTATTCAATTGATCAGCAGTAATAACTTTTACTTTCTTCAGATTTCTACTAGATAAATAAACATTGTTATTAATAGTAGGCAATACCATTAACGTCTTTTCGCTTGCTACGTTTAGGTCAGCCAAGAGTTTCGCATAATTCTTGGTTTTGATAGAATCGAAGTTTACTTCGTCTAACACCAAAATATTGCTATCTTTTGCTTTATAACTCAAGGCTGATTTACGAGCTACCACTTTCAGTTTCTTATTAAGTTTAAAACTGTAGTCGCGCGGCTGCGGACCAAATATACGTCCACCGCCATTAAATAATGGTGACTTGATGCTACCAGCACGAGCGCCACCAGTACCTTTTTGTTTATGTAACTTGCGGGTAGAGCCTGCAATTTCATTACGTTGTTTTGATTTGTGTGTTCCTTGTCGTTGATTTGCAAGGTATTGCTTAACATCTAAATAAATAGCATGATCGTTAGGCTCAACACCAAATACCGCCTCAGGAAGTTGCACCTTGGCACCTGTTTCTTTACCTGATATGTTTAAAACTTTAACTTCCATCTTCTTATTTATCTACAATTACATAAGAACCCTTCGCTCCAGGTATCGATCCACTAACCACTAAAAGGTTCTTATCTTCATAAACCTTTAATACCCGTAGATTCTGAACCTTTACTCGATCGCCACCCATACGACCAGCCATACGTATACCTTTAAATACACGAGAAGGCCAAGAGGCAGCTCCTACTGAACCCGGCGCACGCAAGCGGCTTTTCTGTCCATGTGTCTGTGCAGAACCGGCAAATCCATGACGTTTTACAACGCCTTGAAAACCTTTTCCTTTAGAGGTTCCCGCTACATCAACATAATCCCCTTCCTGGAATACAGATACGGTAACCACGTCTCCCAGATTCTTTTCTTCAGAAAACAGTTCAAATTCAACTAATTTACGCTTGGGCGTTGTATTTGCTTTTGCAAAGTGCCCTTTCAAAGATGCTGGTGTGTTCTTTTCTTTCTTGTCATCAAAGCCAAGTTGAACAGCAGCATAGCCATCTTTTTCTTCCGTACGTATCTGCGTTACCACGCACGGTCCAGCTTCGATTACCGTACAAGGAATATTTTTACCTTGTTCATCGAAAATGCTGGTCATTCCTACTTTTTTTCCAATAATTCCTGACATTTCTATTTAATTTCTGTTAACGTCCATCGAAGCAGTAGGGCTTCGTTCAAGACATAGTAATTCCCTAAGGGACGGCAAAGATAGAAA
>Ga0079224_100012606_pt1 | contig 11715 bp, 10 predicted proteins | sample Stecom2015_FD_80414 | JGI IMG/M metagenome (GOLD analysis project Ga0079224, IMG submission 80414) | Agricultural soil microbial communities from Utah to study Nitrogen management - Steer compost 2015 | ecosystem: Environmental > Terrestrial > Soil > Agricultural land | place: USA: Utah...
GAGCACGCCGCCGGCCAGCGCGGTCAGCGGGACGCCCACGGTGGCGAGCGGGCCGGACGCGCCGCCGTACATGGCGCCGCCGGCGACCATGACGCCGACCACGGCCACGCTCGCCCCGCCGGTGACGCCGAGGATGTCCGGGCTGGCCAGCGGGTTGCGGGCGACGGCTTGGGTGATGGCGCCGGCCGCGCCGAGTGCGGCGCCGACCAGCGCGCCGGTGAGCGCCCGCGGCAGCCGCAGTTCCATGACCACGAGGTGTTCGGGACCGTCCCCGGTGATCCCGCCGATCACCTGGGCGAGGGTCAGTTCCAGGTCGCCGATGCGCATGCTGAGCGCCATCAGTGCCATCAGCGCGGCCAGGCCGGTCGCCACGACGGCGATCGCACGCAGGCGCAGCACCCAGGAGGCCGGGCCGAGCCGTACGGCCGGGCCGCCGGAGAGCCGGATCCGGGGACGGGCCGGGTGTGTGGTCATAGCCGCACCGGCTTTCTACGGCGGACCAACGCCACGAAGAACGGCGCGCCGATCAGCGCGAGCACCACGCCGACCTCCAGCTCACCGGGGCGGGCCACGATCCGCCCGATCACGTCGGCGATGAGCAGCATGGCGGCCCCGGCCAGCCCCGAGTACGGCAGCAGCCACCGGTAGTCCGGACCGCAGAGCGGGCGCACCAGGTGCGGGACGATCAGCCCGACGAACGCGATGGCGCCGCAGGCGGCGACGGCGGCGCCGGTGAGCAGGGTGATCGCGGCGATGCCGACGGCGCGGGTGCGGGGGACGCTCCCGCCGAGCGAGCGGGCGACGTCCTCGCCGAGGGTGAGCGCGTTCAGGCCGGTGGTGTTGGCCGCGGCCAGCAGCAGGCCCGCCGCGAGGAACGGCAGGACCTGCACGATGACGCCGCCGCCTCGCCCGGCGATCGCCCCGGCCTGCCAGAAGCGGAAGGTGTCCATGGCGCGTTCGTCGAGGAGGACGATCGCGGAGGTCAGCGCGTACATGAAGGCGCTGACGGCGGCGCCGGCCAGGGCGAGGGTGACCGGTGTCGGGGTGCCCCGCCCGCCGACGGTGCCGAGGGCGAACACGCCCGCGCTGGCCGCGAGCGCGCCGGCCAGGCCGAACCAGATGTAGCCGTACGGCTCGGTGACGCCGAGGCCGACGACGGCCGCGACCATGGCGAAGGCGGCGCCCTGGGTGACGCCGAGCAGGCCGGGGTCGGCGAGGGGGTTGCGGGTGTGGCCCTGCATGAGCGCGCCCGCGACGCCGAGCGCGATCCCGGCGAGTACGCCGAGGACGGTGCGCGGCACCCGCAGCGAGCGGATCACGATGTCGTTCTCGGTGCCGGTGGGGGCGGTGAGGGCGTGCCAGGTGTCGCCGAGCGGCACGTTCTTCGCGCCGATCACCAGGCTGAGCAGGGCGGCGATCGCCACGGCGGCGACGAGGGCGAGCAGGATGAGGAGCCGTCGACGGCGGATGGCGTGGAGCGGACGGGACGCTTCGCACCCGGATGCGACGGCATTCGCCGATGTTCTGCCCGCTACGCCCACCCCGCCGATTATGCCAGTTTAGGTATGGCTAATCTAAATGAGGGTTGCCTAACCTATCGAGAGGGATGAGATCGCTGATGAGGGCGTTCAGAACGCTCGCACTGGGACTGGCGGGAGCCGTGCTGTCGCTGGGGCTCGCCGCGTGCGGGTCGGGCGAGCCGGCCTCGGACGGCGGGGCGGCGACGGCGTCCACCGAGCCGTCCTCCGGCGACGCGGCGTTCCCCCGCACCGTGCGCCACGCGATGGGGGAGACCGAGATCCCCGCCCGCCCCGAGCGCGTCGTGGCGCTGGACCAGAGCTTCGTGGACGCGGTGCTGGCGCTGGAGACCGACGTCGTCGGCTACACCACCTACCGGTCGATCGAGGAGAAGCTGCCCGACTACCTCGGCCCGGCGCTCGCCGAGCACGGCAAGGAGGCCACGTCGGTCGGGACGCTGGAGTCGCCGAGCCTGGAGCAGGTGATCGCCCTCAAGCCGGATCTGATCGTTTCGGCCAAGGTGCGGCACGAGGCGCTGTACGACAAGCTCTCCCAGATCGCGCCCACCGTCTTCAGCGAGACGACCGGCGCGATCTGGAAGGACAATCTGCGGCTGGTCGGCCAGGCTCTGGGCAAGGAGGAGCTGGCCGAGAGCAAGATCAAGGAGTATGAGGAGCGGGCGGCGGCCATCGGCAAGGGGATCGAGGACAAGCTCGGCGAGATGCCGACCGTCTCGGTGGTCCGCTTCGCCGGGGAGCCGACCGTCCGGCTGTATGTGGAGAACTCGTACTCGGGTCTGGTGCTCAAGGACGTCGGCTTCCCCCGGCCGAAGGACCAGCCCACGACGACCGAGGCCATCGCGGTGGACATCAGCGAGGAGAACATCGCTCAGCTGGACGCCGACCACATCTTCGTGGCCACCTACGACGACCCCTCGGTGAGCGAGAGCAAGGAGAGGTTCCTCCGCAACCCCCTGTGGGACCGGCTCAAGGGGGAGAAACACGAGGTCAGCGATCTGACGTGGATGACGGCGGTGGGCCTGCTCGGCGCCCACGCGATGCTCGACGACATCGCATCGATGTTCGGTGTGGACCCGGCCGCATCCGGCTGAGGCGCGTTTCGCAGCACGACCTGCGGGCAGCGAACCCCGCGACGGTGGCGCACGGTCACCGTCGCGGGGTTTTGTCGATCTAGCGGATTGTTGTGACGATGGCCACAAATTGCGCTGAATCGAGTAAAGAGTGTTACGATAATGAGACTTGTTTGGCTGCCGGTGTGATGACGACCGCCGTCGGCCCGATCCGTGATGAGCCCCATTGACCAGGCACGACCTCCCTTACCGCGTGTTTACGGGTGCCCTGGAAGCATGAGAGAAGCCGTCGACGGTGACCTGGGCTGCCGTGCGTGAAACCGGCCGGGAGCGGGGGGAAGAGCACGAGGGGAAGCACATAGATATGATCACGATGACCGAGGAGCAGCGGCGAGCGTGGTTCGAGCGGGACGTCGTTCCGGCGACGGCCCAGCTCTACGCGTCCGCCATGCGCCTGACCCGTAATTCGGCCGACGCCGAGGATCTGGTCCAGGAGACGGTGGCCAAGGCGTACACCTCCTACCACCAGTTCCGTGAGGGGACCAACCTCAAGGCGTGGCTGCACAAGATCCTCACCAACAACTTCATCAACGACTACCGCAAGCGGCAGCGCTCTCCCAAGCTCTCCGCCGCGGAGGACATCGAGGACTGGCAGCTCGCCGCCGCCGAGTCGCACATGTCGACCGGCCTGAAGTCGGCGGAGACCGAGGCGCTCGAGCAGCTCCCCGACGGCGTGGTGATGAACGCGCTGCGCTCCCTGCCCGAGGAGTTCCGCGAGGCCGTCTACCTGGCCGACGTGGAGGGCTTCGCCTACAAGGAGATCGCCGAGCGCATGGGCACGCCCATCGGCACCGTGATGTCCCGCCTCCACCGTGGCCGTCGCCAGCTGCGCGCCATGCTGGAGGACTACGCCCGCGAGACCGGCGCCCTGCGCGTCCCCGCCGTCGCCTAGCGGTCCGGGCCGCCGTGCGGTCCTCGCCCGCCCCGCCGTGACCGGCTCCGCGACCCGGCGGGTCCCGGCCTCAGGGGATCGCGATCAGACCCACCGCGACGAGTGCGCCCACGACGCCCGCCACCTGGACCGGACGCAACCGCTCGCCCAGGACGTACCGCGCCAGCACCAACGTGCTCGCCGGGTAGAGCGAGGCCAGGACCGCGACCACGACCAGCATGCCGCGCTGCACGGCCAGCAGGTAGAGCACGTTGGCCAGCATGTCGAGCACGCCCGCGGCCGCGATGACGGGCAGGGCGCCCCGGCCCGGCCGCAGGGGGCGCCGGGTCGCCAGCGCCAGTGCCACGACCATGGTGATCGACGCCACCCTGGCCCCCACCAGCGGCCACATCCCGGTATCGGCCGGTGCCTGGTCCAGGAGGATGAAGAAACCGCCGAACCCGGCTCCGGAGGCGAGCGCCGCCAGCATCGGCTTCATCGTCGTCCGTGAGGCGGTCCCGCTCTGCTCCCTGCTCACCAGCGCCACCGCCACCAGCGCGAGCGCCACCCCGGCCAGCGTGGCGGGCTGCGGACGCTCCCCGCTGGCCAGGCCGAACAGCGCGGGGAACGCGGCCGAGACGGTGGCGGTCACGGGGGCGACGACCGACATCACCCCGTTGGCGAGCGCCCAGTAGAACAGCACGAGCCCCGCGGCGCCGCCCAGCCCGGCGGCCATGCCCCATCCCAGGGCCGCGGGCGCGTAGCCGCCGGGAAGCACGGGAAGCAGCATCGTCACGAACGCCAGGCCGGCGAGCTGCGAGAGCACCACGACGGCGAACACCCGCGAGCGTCGGGTGGCCAGGCCGCCGAAGAAGTCGGCCGTGCCGTACACCACCGCGCACGCGGTCGCCAGGACGACTGCGGACATCCCCACCTCGGTCTACTGGATTGCACTTTAAGTGCAACAGACTGAATTGCGCTGACAGTACACCATGACGGTTCAATCCAGTGCAAACTCGTTTCACTACACTGCACCCATGGCCGAACCGGGGACGCTCACCGCCGCCATCGCCAACAACGTCCGCGCCCAGCGCGCCCACCGCGGGCTCACCCTCGACGAGCTGGCCGTCAGATCCGGGGTCAGCCGCGGCATGCTGGTGCAAGTGGAGCAGGGCAGGACCAACCCCAGCGTGTCCACCCTCGCCCGGATCGCCGACGCGCTCGGCGTGACCGTCGCCCGCCTCGTCGAGGTCAACGACACGCCGGTCGTCCGCGTCGTCCCCGCCGCCGAGGTCGTCACCTTCTCCCACGGCCAGGGCTCGGCCCGGCTCCTCGTCGGCACCGACGCCCCCGCGATCCTGGAACTGTGGGACTGGCGGCTCGCCCCCGGCGAGCACCACGACGGCGACGCCCATCCCCCCGGCACCCGCGAGATGCTGACCGTGCTGGAAGGTGAGCTGACCCTCGGCGTGTACGGCACGACCCACGTCGTGCGCACCGGTGACGCCGTCGTCTTCTCCGCCGACCGTCCCCACCGCTACGCCAACGAATCCCCCGACACCCACCTGCGCTTCATCATGGTGGTCACCGAACCCGCGGCCGCCCCCGACCACTCCTGACCCCGCGACGCCGCTCCGGCCTGGTGCCGAAATCCGTGCCCCGGTTTTCGATCATTCCGGCGTGGAGTGGGTACATCTCTTCGCGAACGCGTAACGGGGGTGACGGGTGAACGACACCGGTGTGGCCACCGAGAAACTTCTGGCGGAGCTGGTGGCACTCGGGCTGACGGAGGCCTACGAGGTCGGAGACGGGGCGACGGTATCGGTCTGGATCGGGCTCGTGGTGACCTTCCGTGACGGGGAGTTCCGCTGGAGAGAGGGGACGGCGACGCGGCGGCATCCGGGGAGCGACCCGGTGGGCTGCGCCGCGCGGGTGGCCCGGCGCTACCACGAGCTGCGCGCGAACCCCCCGGCATGGTGGGAGGAGCTGGTCGTCCACTCGGAGAAGAGGGGGCCGCACCGGCTGCCGTGACCCGGGCCGGGAACGGCGCGTGGCAGCATGGCGGCATGGCTTTCCGCGGCTTTCCCGACGAGGCGTTCATCTTCTACGAGGGTCTGGCGGCCGACAACTCCAAGACCTACTGGACGCGGCACAGGTCGCTGTACGAACAGGCGGTGCGTGAGCCGATGACCGCGCTCGGCGAGGAGCTGGCCGCGGAGTTCGGCCCGGTGCGCCTGTTCCGCCCCTACCGCGATGTGCGATTCACCAGGGACAAGTCGCCGTACAAGACCCACCAGGGCGCCTACGCCCCGACCGTCGAGGGCATCGGCTACTACGTCGAGCTCGACGCCCAGGGGCTGTACGCCGGAGGCGGCCTGTACCACGCCTCGAGTGAGCGGATCGGCCGGTTCCGCGCGGCCGTCGACGACGAGACGACCGGGGCCGCGCTCGCCGGCGTCGTCGCCGCCCTGGACGCGGCCGGATACGCGATCGAGGGGGACCGGCTGAAGACCCGGCCGCGCGGTTTCGCGGCCGGCCACCCCAGGATCGAGCTGCTACGCCACCGTTCGCTGTACGCGGGGCGGCGGTTCGAGCCGGAGCCGTGGGTGTACACCGAGGAGGCGCTGACGCGGGTCCGTGACGCCTGGCGGGAGGTGCGCCCCCTCGTCGACTGGCTGACCACCCACGTCAAGCCGTGAAACCGCCCCGCCCGGGTCAGGAGGCGTTGGCGCGCTTGGCGCGGGCGGCGGCGCGGGCGCGGGCCGCGGCGTCGAGCACCACCTTGCGAAGGCGTATGGTCTCCGGTGTCACCTCGACGCACTCGTCCTCGCGGATGAACTCCAGGGCCTGCTCCAGCGACAGGATGCGCGGCGGGATGAGCTTCTCGGTCTCCTCGGCGGTGGAGGAGCGCATGTTGGTGAGCTTCTTCTCCTTGGTGATGTTCACGTCCATGTCGTCGGAGCGGGAGTTCTCCCCGACGATCATGCCCTCGTACACCTCGGTGGAGGGTGAGACGAACAGCGTGCCGCGCTCTTGGAGGTTGAGCATCGCGAAGGCGGTGACCACCCCGGCGCGGTCGGCGACCAGAGAACCGGTGTTGCGGGTGCGCAGCTCGCCGAACCACGGCTCGTAGCCGTCGAAGACGTGGTGCACCAGGCCGGTGCCGCGGGTCTCGGTGAGGAACTCGGTGCGGAAGCCGATCAGGCCGCGGGCCGGGACCGTGAACTCCATGCGGACCCAGCCGGTGCCGTGGTTGGTCATGTTCTCCATGCGCCCCTTGCGCGCGGCCAGCAGCTGGGTGACCGCGCCGAGGTACTCCTCGGGGCAGTCGATGGTGACCCGCTCGACCGGCTCGTGCACCTTGCCGTCGATCACCCGGGTGACGACCTGCGGCTTGCCCACCGTCAGCTCGTACCCCTCGCGGCGCATCTGCTCGACGAGCACGGCCAGCGCCAGCTCGCCCCGCCCCCGGACCTCCCAGGCGTCGGGCCGGTCGATGGGCAGCACCCGCAGGGAGACGTTGCCCACCAGCTCGCGGTCGAGGCGCTCCTTCACCATCCGGGCGGTGACCTTGGCCCCCTTGACCTTGCCGACGAGCGGGGAGGTGTTGGTGCCGATGATCATGGAGATCGTAGGCTCGTCGACTTTGATCAACGGCAGCGGGCGCGGGTCGTCGGGATCGGCGAGGGTCTCACCGATCATGATGTCCGGGATGCCGGCGATGGCGATGATGTCGCCGGGGCCGGCCTGCTGGGCGGGCTTGCGCTCCAGGGCCTCGGTCATCAGCAGTTCGCTGATCTTGACCTTCTCGATGGTGCCGTCGGTGCGGCACCACGCGACCTGCTGTCCCTTGGTGATCGTGCCCTGGTGCACCCGGCACAGCGCGATCCGGCCGAGGTAGCTGGAGGCGTCGAGGTTGGTGACGTGGGCCTGGAGCGGCGCCTCCGGGTCGTACACCGGCGCCGGGATCGCCTCCATGATCGTCTGGAAGAGGGGTTCCAGATCAGGGGAGTCGGGCATCGAGCCGTCGTCGGGGCGGTTCAGGCTCGCCCGCCCGGCCTTCGCCGAGGCGTAGACGATCGGGAAGTCGATCTGATCGTCGGTGGCCTCCAGGTCGAGGAACAGCTCGTAGGTATCGTCCACGACCTCCTTGATCCGCGCGTCGGGCCGGTCGACCTTGTTGACGCACAGGATGACCGGCAGCTTGGCGGCCAGCGCCTTGCGGAGCACGAACCTGGTCTGCGGCAGAGGCCCCTCGGAGGCGTCGACCAGCAGCACCACACCGTCGACCATGGACAGGCCGCGTTCGACCTCGCCGCCGAAGTCGGCGTGGCCGGGCGTGTCGATGATGTTGATGGTGACGCCGCCGTGCCGTACCGCGGTGTTCTTGGCGAGAATGGTGATGCCCTTCTCGCGCTCCAGATCGCCGGAGTCCATGACGCGCTCTTCCACGTCCTGGTTGGCGCGGAAGGCGCCTGACTGCCAGAGCATGGCGTCCACCAGCGTGGTCTTGCCATGGTCGACGTGCGCGATGATCGCGATGTTCCGCAGGTCGTCGCGGCGCTGCAAGGGCATGACGGAAGCTCGCTCTGTGTCAGGGGAATCCGGCCGCGGAAGTTCGGCCAGCCCATTTTAGGTGATGCCGCGCGGGCGGCTCCCATGCGCCGACCGCCCCCATTTAATCTCGTTCCATGCCGCTCGCCCCGCATTTTCCTGTGATGCTGCGCACGAAGGACGGCGTGCGCATCAACGCCGCCCACATCCCCGCGCGCCGGGAGAGCGATATCGGCATCGTGCTCGCGCACGGCTTCACCGGCAGCTGGCGCGAGCGCTCCACCCGGCGCATCGCTCACGTGCTGAGCGGATTCGGGGGCGTGATCGGACTCGACTTCCGCGGTCACGGCCGCTCCGAGGGCCGCTCCACCGTCGGCGACCTGGAGATCCTCGACGTGGACGCGGCGGTGCGGCACGCCCGCGTGGTCGGCTACCGGCGGGTGGCGGTGGTGGGGTTCTCGATGGGCGGGGCCGTGGCCGTACGGCACGGCGGGCTGCTGGGCGGCGTGGACGCGGTGGTGTCGGTGAGCGCGCCCGCCCGGTGGTACTACCGGGGAACCAGGCCGATGCGGCAGGTCCACTGGGTGATCGAGCGGCCGCTCGGCCGGTTCGTCGCCCGGGTCGCCAAGCGGACCAGGATCGCCGGCTCCCACTGGGAGAAGGTGCCGCTCGCCCCCTACGAGGCCGCCCCGATGGTCAGTCCGACGCCGCTGCTGGTCGTGCACGGCGACGCCGACACCTTCTTCCCCCTGGAGCACGCCTACCGGCTCTACGAGAGCGCTCGCGATCCGAGGGAGCTGTGGGTGGAGCCCGGGTACGGGCACGCGGAGACGGCGGCGACGCCGCAGCTCATCCAGAGGATCGGCCGGTGGATCGTCTCGTCCCTCACCAAGGTCTGAAGTCCGCTTGTGTGCCGCCCTGCCGGGCTCGGGGTGCTTGAATTCGCATGCCCGCTTGTTTAGTTTCGGGTCGTTGTCGGCACCATGTCCCGGCACGCGCACCTCCCCCCGGAGGAGCGGCGCGAGACGGTCGCGCCGCCTGCGTTCACAGGTCGATCAACGGGGGGACGGCGATGCAAGGCATCTACGCGGCGACGGTCGGCCGGGGAGCCGGCAGGCGGCTGGTCGAACTCGGCCTGATGGAGCTGCTGTCCAGGCGGGTGGAGCGGCTCGGCGTCTACCGCACGGTCACCGACGCGGAGGACGGCGAGCCCGACCGTACCCTCGAACTGCTGAAGAGCCGCTACCGGCTGTCCGCCGTCGGGATCGGCGTCACCGCCCGGGAGGCGGTGCGGACCGACGCCGAGGACCTGATCACCCGGCTGGCCGAAGAGTGCGAGGCGGTGGCGGAGGAGTGCGACGCGCTGCTGGTGCTCGGCGTGTCCGCCGCCGGGATGTCGGCGGGGCTCGAACCGTCCTTCGACGCGCGGCTGGCCGCGAAGATCGGCACGCCGGTGACCGTGGTGGTCGGCGGACGGCGGGTGAGGGGGCCGGAGGAGGTCGCCGAGGCGGTACGGGCCGGGCACCGCCTGTTCTCCGAAGCCGGGTGCACCGTGCTCGCGGTGATCGCCAACCGGGTTCCGGAGCGGTTGCGGCTCGGGCCGGGGCTGCCGGTGCCGTGCTTCCTCGTCCCGGAGAAACCCGAGCTGGCCGCGCCGACCGTGGGCCAGGTGGCCGCGGCCGTGCACGCCACCCGGCTGCACGGTGACCCCGAAGGGATGCACCGTGACGTGCTCGGCTTCGTCGCCAACGGGGCGACGCTACCGGTCTTCCTCGACCAGCTGCGGGACGGCACGCTGGTGATCACCCCGGGCGACCGGGCCGACGTGCTGCTCGGAACGCTGGCCGCGGACGCGGCGGGCACGGCCCGTCCGGCGGGCGTGGTGCTGACGCTCGGCCACAAGCCGCCCGTGAAGGTGCGCGAGATCGCCTCCCGGCTGACGCCGCGGCTGCCGGTGCTGTCGACCGAGGCGGACGGCTTCGCCGTCGCGGCCGCGCTGCGCGGTCTTTCCGGCAGGATCTCCCCGAAGGAGCAGCACAAGGTCGACGCGGCCCTGGCCCACTTCGGCGAGCATGTGCACGCCGGCGTGCTGGCCGGGCATCTCGGCCGCACGCCCACCGAGCGGATCACCGCGCGGATGTTCGAGCACACGCTGGTGGAGCGCGCGACGACGGTCCGGCGGCACATCGTGCTGGCCGAGGGGGAGGACGAGCGGGTGCTGCGCGCGGCCGACCTGGTGCGCAGGCGCGGCGTCGCGGATCTGACCCTGCTCGGTCGCGCGGACGTGATCCGGCGCGCCGCCCACGACATGGGCCTGGACCTGCGTGACATACGGGTCCTCGACCCGCTCACCTCGCCGCTGCGGGACACCTTCGCCCGGACCTACGCGCTGCTGCGCGAGCATCGGGGGATGACCCTGCGGCACGCCCTCGACCTGCTGGGGGACCCCAACCACTTCGGCACGATGATGGTGCACGCGGGGATCGCGCACGGCATGGTCTCCGGCGCGGCGCACGCGACCTCGGTCGCGATCCGGCCCGCTCTCCAGGTCGTCAAGGCCGCACCCGGCGCGGCGGCGGTCTCCGCGGCGTCCTTCGTCTGCCTGGCCGACCGCACGGTGCTGTTCGCCGACTGCGGCCTGCACCCGTGCCCCGACGCGGACCGGCTGGCCGACATCGCCGTGACCTCCGCCCGTACGGCGGAGCGGTTCGGCATCGAGCCGCGGATCGCGATGCTCACCTACTCCAGCGGTCCCACCGGTGCAGGCGGCGACGTCGAACGCGTCCGCGCGGCGGTGGAGGCGGTGCGGGCGAACGCGCCGGAACTGGTCGTGGACGGGCCGATCCGGTACGACACGGCGATGGGCGGCGGGTCCGATGCTCCCGGTGGATCGCCGGTCGCCGGGCGGGCCACCGTGCTGGTCTTCCCCGACCTGGAGGTGGCCGACGGCGCCTGTCAGACGATGCGCACCCGCTCGGACGCGACGGTGTACGGCCCGCTGCTGCAGGGGCTGCGCCTCCCGGTCAACGCGGTGTGCCGGGACGCGACCGTGGAGGAGATCGTCAGCATGGTCGCCGTCACCGCCGTCCAGGCGCAGGCGCCGGCCGACTGACCCCGCCCCGCCCGGCGCCGCGGCCGCCGATCGACCCGGACGGCGGCCGGGCGCTTGAGCCGGGTACGGCCACCGCCGGGTCGTCCGCGGTCGCGCGGGCGGCGTGTGGGATCACATCCGGGAGGCGGCGCGCAGCACCATCATCACGTAGATCGCCACGATGAGCCCGGCCGAGATCACGGCCGCCACCATGGGCGGTATCAGGAACGCGGCCACGATGCAGACGGCGCCCAGCAGCACCATGGCGATCCCGCCGACGCGTTGGGAGCTCTGCCAGGCCAGCGCCCAGCGGCCCACGGCGTCTTTCGGCGAGACGCGCGACGGCGTGATCTTGGGAAGGACGTTGCCGATGCCCATGAGCAGGACGCCGAACCCCACGGCCACGGCCTGGTCCAGGGGGAAGTCGTGACCGGCCGTGATCAGCAGGAACCCCGCGTGCAGCACGATGAAGAACAGCGGCAACAAGGTGAACAACGTGTTCATCGACCGGGTCAGCGACGCGGGGCTGGC
>Ga0079224_100012607_pt1 | contig 11714 bp, 10 predicted proteins | sample Stecom2015_FD_80414 | JGI IMG/M metagenome (GOLD analysis project Ga0079224, IMG submission 80414) | Agricultural soil microbial communities from Utah to study Nitrogen management - Steer compost 2015 | ecosystem: Environmental > Terrestrial > Soil > Agricultural land | place: USA: Utah...
AAAATGGCACATGCGAAAATGTGTTTCATAAGTTTTTCCAGATGTTTGTTTACAGCGACTGCACAAGGCAGGTCTTTTCTCGCAGGCAAAAATGCAATAGTGGTTCGTTTTAAATCGCGCAGCCGGTTGGCTATTCATACATCAATCAGGCAGGTAAGCAATTCCAAACATTTGACCTGAGAAATTCGGTATTCATTTCGTATTAATGGCTGATCGGTAATTAAATCAGTGTCTAACTCTCGCTTTTCAGAATATTGTTTGCTTTAGCGTAGATGTCTTACACCGTCAAAGCATGTACAGCAGGAGCATTCATCCGCCGTATGGCGCTAATTCATTGAGTTTTCGTCACATTTCCAACAAGGAAGCAACCATCAATAAATGAGGACTTTAGGGTAACTAAAAGGCCGCTCGATAGGCATCAGTTTTTATTATTCTGACTTTCTTCAATGCATGTCATTGGCGGCATCTTGCAAGCGAACGGAGTTATTCAAATGCTAAAAAATACGAGGTTGAATGCCACCTCAATTTTGGATAACTTTAGGATTACGGCATTTCAGTCACCCTTTCAACCCTAAACCAGGAAGCTATGCAATTTCACAAGAATGAACTTTTTCTGCTTTATAATCCGGAAACGAACAAAGGAAAACAAACAAAAGCGCTGGTACGAACTATCTGCAATCACATCAATGAAGTCAACGTGATTGCCGAAAAACTTGGGCCGACATACTGGAAGGAAGTTGTAACCATGCTTGGACTTACACCAAAAGAAATTCTTGACCGTTCACATCCCGATTATCAGACTATGGTTGCCGGCAAGACCCTTACAATGAATGGCTGGCTTGACGTGCTAATGCATTACCCTCATCTGATTGCCGCACCAGTCGCGATTTATAATGGCAAGGCTGTGTTATGTCAGACGCCCACTGATATATTCAAGATTGGCTTCAAACCGGCATCTCGTAGCGCAGAGCGCGTCCTGCCCCATCTGCGCCATACCGTGTAAGATTGCAACCTCATTGCTCTCTTCACCCTCTCGATCTCACTTCTCAACACTGTACTTGCGCTGTGTCTGATCACCCGTATATTTGCGCTTTAACCTGAACTAAGCAATGAAGAAAATCGCAGTCATCGGTTCCGGCACGATGGGCAATGGAATCGCACACGTATTTGCCCAGCATGGATATCCTGTATCGCTAATTGATATATCGCAGGATGCATTAACGAAAGCGTTGGCAACAATCGAAAAAAACCTCGGCCGACAAATCGAAAAAGGAACGATCACTGCTGAACAACGCGAACAGACGTTGTCGAACATCAAGACCAACACATCTGTCGCGGCCGGAGTAGCCGATGCTGACCTCGTTATTGAAGCTGCCACCGAAAACACAGAACTGAAGCTGAAGATATTTCGCGAACTGACAACCAGTACAAAACCGGAAGCTATCCTTGCTACGAATACATCCTCGATTTCAATTACACAAATCGCATCAGTAACAGATCGCCCCGATAAAGTAATTGGCATGCATTTCATGAATCCTGTTCCCGTGATGAAACTCGTTGAAGTGATTCGCGGCTACAGCACGAGCGACGAAGTTACTGCGGAAGTGATGGAGCTTTCGCGGAAGCTGGAAAAGGTACCTGTTGAGGTAAACGACTACCCTGGCTTTGTTGCCAATCGCATTCTTATGCCGATGATCAACGAGGCAATCTACAGCCTCTATGAAGGCGTTGCAGGCGTCGAAGAAATAGACACGGTGATGAAGCTTGGCATGGCTCACCCGATGGGACCATTACAACTTGCAGACTTCATTGGTCTCGACGTTTGCCTCAGTATCCTTCGCGTCCTGTTCGATGGTTTCGGCAATCCAAAATATGCACCCTGCCCTCTCCTTGTGAACATGGTTCAGGCAGGCCATAAGGGAGTAAAGTCGGGGTCAGGTTTTTACACCTATACCCCCGGAAGCAAGACGTTAACGGTAGCTCCGCGCTTCGTGAGATAAACTAAGCGCGCTTCTCTTTAAGCAGGTCGCGGATTTCCGTAAGTAGTACAATGTCAGCAGGAGGTGCCGGCGGTACAGGCGCGGGTTTAGCTTCTTCCTTACGGCGCATTCTGTTAACAACCTTAACAAACATGAACAGGGCAACGGCGGTTAGAAGAAATATGAATACCGCCTGGATAAATTTCCCGTAGGTAATTTCCGCATCGCCGAAGGTATAACTCAGTCCGCTGAAATCCTGCCCACCCGTTAGGATACCGATGATAGGCATAAAGACGTCAGCAACGAGCGATGCAACGATTGCATTAAAGGCGGCGCCGAGAACGACACCCACTGCAAGGTCAATGACATTTCCCTTGAAGGCAAATTCCCTGAATTCTTTTAGCATAAGTAGAACACTTTATTACCGGAATCAATGTAAGATTCATTTCACATTATAACAACCGGGAATAAAAATTGTTATCTATCTTTCCGCGCCCGAGCGGCCCGATGTATAATGGCAAAACCGAAAAAGACCCCGGCTAATTCGAAGAAGCAGGTTGCCAGCGATGCGCCGAAGAAGTCCACAAAAAGCACGCAACCTGTTGGAGGAGAGGCAGATTTCACGATCAGCACCCTTCCCCGCACCGCCCTTTGGGAACTGGATTTCAACTCTGGCTCCATACGGTGGTCTGCAAATGCCGATCAGCTGTTGCAAGCCACAAAGAGCGTCCCCGTTCCGACCACGCTACAGGAACTGCAAAGCAGAATCTACCCCGAAGACTCGATTGAATTTCAGGCTGCGCTCGCTCACGCACTCGACGACGGTAAGGATCTCGCAATTGAGGTACGCATGAAGGTCGGCGGAAGCAGTTTCATCTGGGCTGAGTTAGCCGCCGGCGCACCTGATTCAATAAGCAAAAACAAAAAGCTCACGGGCACCTTCCAGGACGTCACACACCGGAAGCTCACCGAATACGAACTCGCAGATTGGAAAACGCGCCATGAACTGGTATCGGAATCTGCAGGGTTGCTTATTTATGACTATGACGTCAAGACTGGTGAAATTATCTGGAGTGGAAACACCCAACAGGTGGTAGGATTCAGTGCTACCGAGATGGAACGCATTGAGCAATGGGAACAGCTCATACACCCCGATGATCGCGACGAAGCAAAACGTCAACTGGAACTTTCACGGAAACAACTCTCAACATACGACGTCTACTATCGGTTTCGCACGAGCCGGCAAGGTTATTCTTACATGCACGATCGCGGAATGTTTATTACCAATGCTGATGGTGAAGCGGTTAGAATGCTCGGCATTATGACCGACGTTTCAGAACGCGTCGCTGCGGTTAGAACGATTGAGCAAAGTGAGAAAAGCTATCGCGAACTTTTCAATTGTGTGGGTGAGGCAATCTATGTGCAGAATCCCGACGGAACGTTCCTCGACGTAAACCGGGAGGCGTGTGAAATGTATGGTTACGCGAAGGATGAGCTGATAGGCAAAACACCGGAGTTTCTTTCCGCACCGGGCAAAAATGATTTTGAAAGTTTAAAGCTTCAGATCGGAGAAGCTCTTGCGGGAAAGCCCCAGCAGTTTGTGTGGTGGGGCTTAAGGAAATCCGGTGATATATTCCTTAAGGAAGTACGACTCACACGATCAACGTATTTTGGTTCAGAGGTGATCATCGCTTCGGCATGGGATATCACAGAAAAAGTGGCCGCGGAACATTCGCTTCAGGAAAGCGAAAAACGCTTCCGGCATATGATTGAAGACCTGAACGTTGGCGTTATACTTCAGGGCCCCGGCGGCAACGTTCAAATTGCCAATCGAAACGCCGTTACACTGCTCGGACAATCGGCTATTGCCGGATTTGGTACGGAGAATCACCCAGGCACACGCTTCACTACCGAGGAAGGCAAACCCATCCAAAGTGACATGTTGCCGTGGAACCTCGCGCGTGAGAACAAACAATCTGTGCGCGGTGTAGTTGTTGGAATTGCAGTGGATGAAACAAAACCTCGCACGTGGCTGCTCGTAAATGCAGAGCCCACCCTGCTTGAAGATGAGCAATTGCTTCATGTATTGATTACACTCACCGATATCACTGAGCGCCGTCAGATTGAACAAAGCCTGAAAGAAAGCGAATTACGATTCCGCACCTTACAGGAAGCATCGTTCGGTGGAATTGGTCTGCACAATAAAGGTCGCATTCTCGATTGCAATCAGGGGCTCTGCAACCTTACGGGTTATGATTATGATGAATTGATCGGCAGCGACGGACTAAATCTGATCGTGCCCGAATACCGTGAGTATGTAATGCAGAAAATCCTGAGCAAGGACGAAGAACCTTACGATGTAGAAGGGCTTCGCAAGGATGGCAGCCGGTATTCGCTGGAGATAAAGGGAAAGAACATTCCTTTCGGTGATGGATTAATTCGCGTTACGGAATTCCGCGACATCACCGATCGCAAGCTTGTTGAAGCCAAGATACTGGAACAGAACGCACGACTTCAAACCGTAACGGAAGACCTTAAACTACGGAACGAACAGCTTCGCGAGTTTACGCAGATCGTTTCCCATAACCTGAGAGCACCGGTGGGAAATATTCTATCGTTGCTGAACTTCATTGAGAATGCCGAAAGCCAGGAAGAACAGCAGGAGTACGTAGCATTACTCAAGGAAGCCGGAACGCGAACGCTGACAACGCTCCAGGAACTCAATGAAGTGCTTCAAATCAAGCAGGACAAAAAGATTGAGCGGCAGCTGCTGCGTTTCGAAGAAGTTTTTCAGCACGTAAGGAATATGCTCAATGCAAAGATTGCAGAAGCAAAAGCTGAGATCGTTACTGAATTCAGCCAGGCCCCTGAAATCATATATCCCAACATTTATCTGGAAAGTATTTTATTAAATCTTCTAAGCAACGCACTCAAGTACACACATCCTGATAGGAAACCTGTGATACGTCTCAGCACTGAAAAACGCGGCGATCAAATCCTGCTCTCAGTGGCCGACAACGGAGCCGGCATAAATCTGAAACGGTATGGCGAACACATCTTTAAACTGCGCAAGACGTTTCACAAACATCCGGAAAGCCGCGGAATCGGGCTGTTCATGATTAAGAATCAGGTTGAAGCGATGGGCGGTGAGATTACCCTGACGAGTCGTGAAGGAGAAGGTACAACTTTTTTCATTACCTTTAATCAGTCAGCAAGTTCATGAGCCAACGAGAACCGATAGTGGCCCTTGTGGATGACGACAAGATATTTCAGTTCACGGCGTCAAGGATGATCCGCACCCTCAACCTTACGGACAAGATCCTGCAGTTTGAGAATGGTGAGGAAGCATTGAAGTATCTTGCCGACAACGCATCCAGCAGGGAAAACCTCCCCGATTGCATTTTACTGGATATCAATATGCCCGTGGTGGATGGCTGGATGTTCCTTGAAGACTATTCCGGTCTGAAAACCAATCTCGCAAAAGAGATTTCCATTTATATGGTGAGCTCATCAATCGACCCCGGTGATATCCGCAGGGCGGAAAGTATGCCCGATGTAGTTGAATACGTTGTGAAGCCGGTGTCCCGGGAGAAATTTATGGAACTGGTGCGACGCGTCGCCTGAACTTATTTGACTTTATTGAGTGGGTGTTTTAGTCCCGAATAGCTGGTGAGTTCAACGCCGGCGGAGCCGATAAACATCTTGGCGTCGATCTTCAACGGTATACGGTTCCTGTCGTCCGAAAAGTATGCCCGTACCGAGTTCTCTCCATCAAAGAGTTTGTTCTTCGGCATAACCGGTTCAAACACCAATGCCCGCACCTTGCCAATCTTCAGTTTGACAGTCTCCTTCCCTCTGTAGATAATCTTAAATTTGTAGAACTCGTCCTCAAAGAAGCCACTCATCGTGACCGTATCGTTGACTTTAATTCTGGAGAAATCCATGATTCTCAGGTAAAGAAACCCTCCGATCATATCGCGGACATTAGGCGGAGCGTCGTAATATTTCGGCTCACGCATTTTGCCATCTTTGCCAATTGTCTGCACTTCTATTTTTCCGGCTTCATGATCGAAGTTGGTCCATTCGTCCTTGCGGTAACGGCCTTCACGAATCTTGCGATAGAACTGATGTGGAACGAGCGCGGCAGTATCGATGTATGCACCCCATTTGTCGTCGACATCGGCAACCCAGTCAACCATGCCTACAGTTTTTCCCGTCACATCAACCTTGAAGCAGTACCGATCATTTACTTTGTGATATTCGGGATGGATGCGCGCGCTTCCCTTCCCGACCGTAAAGAAGCCATAGGTCATCTTGAAGTTGATAACCTCTCCACGCTGGAAACTGTCGTTGCGAACCGCAGGAAACAGCTCACGCAGTTCCTGCGAAAACCCGAACAATATTGGTATAAGAATCAGACCGTAAAGAGACTTCTTCATAACAGCACTTCAAATTTACAAAATCTGCCGTTTGGGAATATTATCGCTTGATGAATTCAAACGCTGTGCCACTCCAAAGGAACGATTTGGCAAGTAAGAAATTCTCTCAATAGGCTGGATTCAGTGCCGCGAAAAACAAAATAACGGTGAATCAAAGGTCTCAGACAGAGACACTGTTGTCTCGCAATGCATCGTTAAGTGATGTCTTCTTGTCTGTGCTCTCCTTTCGCGTGCCAATAATCAGGGCGCAGGGTACATGGTATTCGCCTGCCGGGAACTTCTTGGGATAAGAACCCGGAATGACAACAGATCGTTCCGGAACATAGCCTTTGTACTCTTTGGGTTCAGATCCGGTCACGTCGATAATCCGGGAACTGGCTGTTAGTACAACATTCGCACCAAGAACTGCCTCGCGACCAACGCGCACGCCCTCCACGACAATACAACGCGACCCGACAAACACGTTGTCCTCGATAATAACCGGCGCCGCCTGTACGGGTTCGAGAACTCCCCCTATCCCGACACCGCCACTCAGGTGTACATTCTTTCCAATTTGTGCACAACTGCCGACCGTCGCCCACGTGTCTACCATGGTTCCTTCATCAACATATGCTCCTATGTTGACGTACGACGGCATCATAATCACACCCTTGCTCAGGTAGGAGCCGTAGCGCGCAATGGCATGCGGTACAACCCTCACGCCAAGCGCCTTGTAATTGTTCTTCAGTTTTATTTTGTCGTGAAACTCAAACGGACCAACTTCAATGGTTTCCATCTGCTGGATCGGAAAGTATAAAATGACCGCCTTCTTCACCCACTCATTCACCTGCCAGCCTTCGGCAACCGGTTCAGCCACCCTGAGTTCACCTTTATCAAGCTTTTCGATTACGGTGCGAATTGTCTCCTGCGAGGCAGCATCCTGAAGAAGTGAACGTTCATTCCAGATTTTTTCGATTTTGTCTTTCAGATCCGTCATAAGTGTTTAGTGTATCAATTAGTCCTTCATTTCATGCGTCTGCCCAAAGTCTCCGCGAATAATTTAACTTTCGGATTGAGCGTCCCGCAATTTCGGCATGCAAGAAAGAAAAAAAAGAAGAATAGTCATCGCTTCGGTCCTGAAACCTGTCGATGATACACGCATGTTCGAAAAACTCGCGCAGAGTCTCGCAACTATTGCCGAAGTTCACGTGATTGGTTATCCAACCTCTCAACCACCAGCCCTACCGTCGCCGGTGGTGCCCCATCCTACGGAACCCTTTTCACGAATAAGTCTCAAACGTCTGTTAATGCCCTGGCAGATTCTCAAAAAGATCCGGCAACTGCACCCGGCAACGCTGATCATAACAACTCACGAATTGCTCGTACCCGCAATAATCGCCAAACTTCTATCAGGTACATCGGTCGTTTACGATGTTCAGGAAAATTACGCACGAAACATCCTCTATACGAACGCGTTCCCCTTGCTGTTGCGTCCGTTCGTTGCAGCATACGTTCGCGTTAAGGAGTTGATTTGCAGCCCGTTCATAAACACCTTCCTGCTTGCGGAAGAAGGCTACCGCGACGAACTGAGTTTCACACATGGAAAGGAACGGGTCATTGAAAACAAATCGCGTTCAATCACCAGAACACGGCAAAAGGATAACGAAATCCGGTTGCTGTTTTCCGGGACGCTGAATGAAAGTACAGGTGTGTTCTCTGCCGTTGACCTTGCCAAACGCCTCCACCAGGCAGACCCCCGAATCCGGCTTATAATTGCCGGATATTGCGCCCTCCCGCAAACCTATGAAAAGCTGATAGCCGAAACGCGCGGCCTGACTTTCGTGACCATAGTCGGTGGAAACAAGCTCGTGCCACACCACAGGATCGTGCAGCTGATTGGCGAATCTGATGCGGGCATCATAGCATATTCTATCACACCCGCGACTCAAAATTCGCGGCCTACTAAAATTTATGAATACCTGGCCGGAGGATTGTCAATCCTTACGGTAAACCACAAAACCTGGGTTGAATTGCTCAACAAATTCACGACTCCAATCATTTTTGACCCTACATCGCCCGATGTCGGCGCAATTCTGACAGCATTATCCACTTCCCCAACGCCATCAGCAGACAGTTCGATTTTGTGGGAAAACGAGGAAAAAAAGCTGCTTTCGCTGTTCGCTTAGCCTAATTATATAATTTTTTTTGCCTAATTAAATTTTTAGACTCGCCTAAACTTTTATTTTTGTAAAGCGTAACTTACTAATAATGCTCAGCTTTACAGAAGAAAACTACCTCAAAGCCATCTACCGACTGTCCGAAGGCGGCAGCAAGGCCGTGCTCACCAATGCGATTGCAGAAACGCTCAATACAAAGGCGGCTTCCGTTACCGACATGGTCAAGAAGCTGTCGAATAAAAATCTGATTTCCTACGAGCGATACTATGGTGTAAAGATCACGCGACAAGGAAAGTCGGCCGCGTTGATGGTGGTACGAAAGCACCGGCTGTGGGAAACGTTTCTCGTGGAAAAACTCAACTTCAGCTGGGATGAAGTACATGAAGTCGCTGAGCAACTCGAACACATTCAGTCCAACCTGCTTATTGAAAAACTTGACTCTTTCCTGGGGCATCCTTCTGTCGATCCGCACGGACACCCTATCCCCGACAAGAATGGCAGGATCAAGGAGCTGAAATACATCCCTCTCTCACAAGTCGAACCCAAACGGAAAGCGTATATCCGGTCCGTAACAAACGGCTCCCCTTCATTCCTGCAATACCTGAGCAAAATCGGTGTATACATCGGCGCTGCAGTTACCGTGCAGGAAAAAATTGAGTTTGATGGTTCACTTGAAATCACACTTGACGGGAAAAAGAAAGTGTTCGTTTCCCGCGACGCAGCCGAAAACCTCATGGTTAACGAGTGATATGAAAAAGAAGGTGAAATACATATTCGTAACAACTACGCTGATAGGCGCGCTCTTATCATGCGAAACACCTTCTGCACGAAATCCGCATAAGCTGAACGTGGTTACAACAACAGGACTGATTGCCGATGTTGTCCGCAACATTGGCGACACAGCAGTCGAAGTTGTTGCCCTCATGGGACCAGGAGTCGATCCGCATCTCTATAAAGCAAGCCACGGCGACGTACGAAGAATATCCGCTGCTGATATCCTCTTTTACAACGGCCTTCACCTCGAAGGAAAGATGGGCAGCGTATTTGAAAAGACCGGCTCATCGAAAAACGTCGTTGCCGTAACACGTGACATTCCGGAGTACCTGCTCAGAAAAGTCGGTACAGGCGTAACAGCGCACGATCCACACATCTGGTTTGATGTCACGCTCTGGCAATACGTCGCAGCCACCGTCAAACGCGAATTGCAGAAAGCCGACTCTGCAAATGCATTGTACTACGAACGCAACTACAGAAAATATCAAAGCAGCCTTGATTCGCTTGACAGGGCCATCAGGTCTTCAATCCTTTCGATTCCGGAATCACAACGCGTTTTAATTACTGCCCATGACGCGTTCGGATACTTCGGTGACGCCTATGCGATTGAAGTACGCGGACTGCAGGGTATCTCTACGGTGGCGGAATTCGGACTGAGAGATGTTACCACTTTAGTCGACTACATCATACAGCGCCGGATCAAAGCCATCTTCGTTGAAACCTCCGTTTCGGAGCGATCCATACGCGCCATCATCGAAGGCTGCAGCAAAAAAGGCTGGGACGTTGTCATTGGCGGAAGCCTGTATTCGGACGCGCTCGGCTCACCGGAGTCCGGAGCCGGAACCTACATCGGAATGTTCAATGCCAACATAAACACTATTGTTTCCTCACTCAAATGACAACCATGAAACTGCGCCGGATATATTACCTCATAGCTGCGCTTTCGGTGCCGTTAACAGCGTTGTCCCAGTCCGTTATTCACGGAAGTGTCCGGGATGCTGAAACGCGTCAGCCTCTTCCCTATTGCAACGTTCAGGTTACTGGAACCGGCAGTGGAACAACTACCGATGTGAATGGCAGGTTTACGATTGATGCCGGAAGCAACAGCAACGTTCGCCTGATACTTTCTTATGTCGGTTATCAGACCGATACCGTAACCGTTAGTGGTGACCGCCAGTCGTATACATTCTATCTGGCACCTGATTCAAAATCGCTTGAAGAAGTGGTGGTAGTATCCGGCACAATGAAGGAAGTGACACGTATGAATTCGCCTATTCCGGTGGAGATATACTCACCGGCGTTGTTCCAGAAGAATCCAACGCCCAGCATCTTTGAAGCGCTGGGTATGGTGAATGGTGTCCAACCTCAGCTGAACTGCAACGTGTGCAATACTGGTGATATTCACATCAACGGAATGGAAGGACCATACACCATGCTGCTCATCGACGGCATGCCTATTGTAAGCAGCCTCGCCACCGTATATGGCTTATCCGGAATTCCCAACAGTATGGTAAAACGTATTGAAGTGGTCAAGGGGCCTGCATCAACACTTTACGGATCGGAAGCCGTTGGCGGCCTCATCAACATCATTACGAAAGACCCGGCAACTTCACCGGCATTCCGAACTGATATCTCAGGGACTTCCGTTGGTGAGTTCAATGCAGATCTTTCCGCAAGCATGCGAGCAGGTGCGGTTTCGGGCCTTTTAGGCCTCAACTACTTCAAATACGGCAACCTCCTCGACATCAATAAAGACAACTTCACGGATGTCACGTTGCAGGATCGGATTTCGGTCTTCAGCAAATGGGATTTCAACAGATCATCGAAACTCCCCGCTTCCCTCGCACTACGCTACGTATATGAAGACCGTTGGGGCGGTGAACTTCAGTGGACACGTGCACAAAGGGGCAGTGATCAGATCTATGGCGAGTCGATATATACAAACCGGTTTGAACTTATCGGAAACTATGGGCTTCCGGTCAGGACAGGCAGCCTCACGATAGATTACTCCTACAACTATCACCTGCAGGATTCGTACTACGGAACCACCAGTTACCAGGCGGATCAACATGTGATGTTTTCCCAGCTGCGCTGGCAGCGTACGTTCGGCAGACACGATCTGCTTGCAGGAATTCCGTTCCGCTACATGCGTTATGACGATAACACACCGGGAACGATGCGCGAAGGCAGAAATGAACCCTCAACCACTAACTTTCCGGGGATAAATATTCAGGATGAATACCGCCACAGCAAATCGGGTACCTTCCTCGGCGGCCTGAGTTATGACCACCGCAACGAGCATGGAAGTATATGCTCTCGACGGCGCAGTGCTAAACGTCATCCCAACAAATACCCACCGTTGACAA
>Ga0079224_100012608_pt1 | contig 11713 bp, 9 predicted proteins | sample Stecom2015_FD_80414 | JGI IMG/M metagenome (GOLD analysis project Ga0079224, IMG submission 80414) | Agricultural soil microbial communities from Utah to study Nitrogen management - Steer compost 2015 | ecosystem: Environmental > Terrestrial > Soil > Agricultural land | place: USA: Utah...
CCTCTGGCTGTTCCGCCGCATCGCGGCGCGCGACCTGCACGAGCCCGGCGCCTACGCGAGCGACCTGTGCCTCGTGAACTGGCCGAGCATCGACTACTTCCTCGACCACGTGCTCGACGTGCCGCGCGAGGTGGAGGAGGCGCGCGTCGCCGACGCGCGGCAGCTCAGCCTGTCGATGCTCTACTGGATGCAGACGGAGGCGCCGCGGGCCGACGGTGGCACCGGATTCCCGGGGCTGCGGCTGCGCCCCGACGTCACGGGCAACCCCGACGGGCTGGCCCAGGCGGCCTACCACCGCGAGTCCCGCCGGATCCGCGCGGTCACGACCGTCACGGAGAACGACGTCTCGTACGCCGTGCGCGGTGACGCCGGGGCGACGCGGTACGACGACTCGGTCGGCGTCGGCATGTACCGCATCGACCTGCACCCCTCGACGGGCGGTGACACGTACATCGACGTGCCGTCCACGCCGTTCGAGATCCCGCTCGGCGCCCTGCTGCCGCAGCGCACCACCAACCTGCTCGCCGGCAACAAGAACATCGGCACCACCCACATCACCAACGGGTGCTACCGGCTGCACCCGGTCGAGTGGAACGTCGGCGAGGCGGCCGGCCACCTGGCCGCCTACTGCCTCGCCACCGGCACCACGCCGCACGCCGTGCAGTCAGGGCCCGAGCTCCTTGCCGACTACCAGGCCGAGCTCGTCGCCGCGGGCGTCGAGCTGCGCTGGCCCGACGGCGTCCACCCGTACTGAACCAGGTACCCCCACCGGCTCGAATCAGTCCGAAGGAGAACTGATGTCTGCACACCCCACCCGGGCCCGCAGGACGGCGGCCGCCGTCGGCGCGCTCGGCACCGCACTGGCCCTGACCTCGTGCGCCGGCGGATCGTCCGCCCCGGCGGGCGAGCCCGAGACGCCCGACCAGCCCGTCGAGCTGCGGATGACCGTCTGGACGGCGGACGAGGCCCAGCTCGGCCTCTTCCAGGACATCGCCGACGCCTACGTCGCCGAGAACCCCGAGCTCGTCTCCGGCGTCTCGTTCGAGACCATCCCGTTCGAGGACTACACCACGGCCCTGACCACGCAGCTCGCGGGCGGCAACGCGCCGGACCTCGCGTGGGTGTTCGAGAGCAACGCGCCCGAGTTCGTCGCGAGCGGCGCGCTCGTCGACCTGCGCCCCGTGCTCGAGGGCACCGACGGGTACGCGGCCGACGACCTCGTGCCCAGCGCCCTGTCGCTGTGGGAGGACGGCGACGGGCTGTACGCCTACCCCTTCTCCACCAGCCCGTTCGCGGTGTTCGTCAACACCGACCAGATCTCGGCGGCGGGTCAGCCGGACCCGGCGGACCTGGTGGCCGACGGGGAGTGGACCTTCGACGCCGCCCGCGACATCGCGGCGGCCACGGCGGAAGACTCCGGCAAGCAGGGCCTCGTGGTGCGCGACTTCGACTACCAGTCGTGGGAGAACCTGGCCACGGTCTGGTCCGGCTGGCAGGCCCAGCCGTGGAGCGCCGACGGCACCGAGTGCACCTTCACCGACCCGGCGATGGTCGACGCCCTCACCTGGTTCCACGACGCCGTGTTCACCGACGGCGCCCTGCCGGGGCCCGGTACCACGGCCGACTTCTTCGCGGGCGACGCCGCGATGACCATCACGCAGATCAGCCGCGCGTCGTCGCTCGACGACTCGTTCGCCTGGGACGTCGTGCCGCTGCCCGCAGGCCCGGCCGGGCAGCAGGACGTCGTGGGGCAGGCGGGCATCGGCGTCTTCGCGGCGGGGGACCACCCCGACGTCGCGGCCGACTTCCTGGCGTACTTCACCGACCCGGAGAACGCCGCGCAGCTCGCCGCGTACTTCCCGCCGCCGCGCGCCTCGCTGCTCAACGGCGAGGACCTGGCCGCCGCCAACCCCCGGCTGTCGGCCGAGCAGCTCGAGTCCGTGGTCGTCGACGCCGTCGAGGACGCCGTGACCAAGCCCGCCCACGCGAGCTTCGCCAAGCTCTCGGAGACGGTGCGCGCCGAGCTCGACGCGCTCTGGGTCGAGGACGCGGACGTCGAGGCCGTGCTGGCCGACACCTGCGCGGCGATCACGCCGCTCCTGGAGGACTGAGGCGTGGCGGCGTCAGCGGCGGTGCGCCGCGACCGGCTCGTCGGGTACACCATGGTCGCCCCCGTGGTGCTGGGTTCCCTCGCGTTCGTGGTGCTGCCGCTCGTCATGGTGGTCTGGTACTCGCTGCACGAGTGGAACGTGCTGGCGAACACCTTCACGTTCGTCGGCGCGGAGAACTACCAGCGCATGGTGGCGGACCCCGGGCTGGCGGACGCGCTCCGGGCGACCGTCTGGTTCTCGATCGGGCTGGTCGTGGTGAACATCGCGCTGGCGCTGCTGCTCGCCGTCCTGCTCAACCAGCGGCTGCCCGGCACCACGACGTTCCGGACGTTCTTCTTCTCGCCGGTCGTCGTGTCCCTCGTCGCCTGGACCATCGTGTGGAGCTTCCTGCTCCAGGCCGACGGAGGCATCAACGGCTTCCTGTCCGTGCTCGGCGTCGAGGGGCCCAACTGGCTGCGGCGCCCGGAGGCCGCCATGGCCGCCGTGATCATCGTGCAGGTCTTCAAGAACGTCGGCCTCAACATGATCCTGTTCCTCGCGGCGCTCCAGGGCGTTCCGGAGGAGCTGCAGGAGGCGGCCCGGCTCGACGGCGCCGGTGCCTGGCGCCGGTTCCGCTCCGTGACCCTGCCGCTCATCAGCCCGACCGTGCTGCTCGTGTCGATCATCACGATCGTCGGGTCGCTCGAGGTGTTCGCGCAGATCGACGTGCTCACCGGCGGCGGGCCGGGGAGCTCGACGACGGTGCTCGTCTACTACCTGTACCAGCAGGCGTTCCGGTTCAACGAGTTCGGCTACGCGAGCGCCATCGCCGTGCTCCTGTTCGTCATCGTGCTCGTCCTGACGCTGCTCCAGTGGCAGTCACGCAAGAGGTGGGTCTTCCATGAGCTCTGACATCGTCACGGTCCCGGAGACGGGCACGCCGCCCGCCCCGGTCCGCGTCCCGCTGCCCCGGCGGCGGGCCCGCGCCCGGCGCGGCCTGACCCGGTGGCTGCTCGTGGTCGTGCTCGCCGTGCTCAGCCTGCCGTTCGTCTTCCCCACGTGGTGGATGGCGACCTCCAGCCTCAAGCCGATGAGCGAGATCCTGCGCCGCGTGCCGACGCTGTGGCCCCAGGACCCGTCGTTCGACGCCTACGGACGGGTGTTCACGCTGCAGCCGTTCGCGCAGCAGTACTGGAACTCGCTCTACATCGCGGTGGTCGTCACGCTCGGCACGATGCTCGTGGCGGCGATGGCGGGCTACGCGTTCGCGCGGATCCGCTTCCCCGGGGCGAACGCCCTGTTCGTGCTGGTCCTCGTCGGCCTCCTCGTGCCGTCGGAGGTGACGATCGTCCCGCTGTTCCGCATCGTCAACACGCTCGGGCTGGTCGACACCCACTGGCCGCTGATCGTCGTCCCGGTCCTCGGTGCCCCGGCCGTGCTGGCGGTGTTCATCATGCGGCAGTTCTTCCTCGGGCTGCCGACGGAGCTCGAGGAGGCGGGCCGGCTCGACGGGCTCGGCCGCTGGGGCGTGTTCTGGCGCATCGCCGTCCCGCTGTCCCGGTCCGCGCTCGGCGCCGTGGCGATCTTCACGTTTCTGAAGTCGTGGAACCTCTACCTCGAGCCCGTGGTGTACCTCTCGAGCAAGGAGAGCTTCACCCTCCCGCAGGCCCTCACGCAGTACGTCGACGCGTACGGCGGACCCATGTGGAACGTGCAGCTGGCTGCGACGACGCTCACCGTGCTGCCCGTTCTCGCGGTCTTCCTCGTCGCCCAGAAGCAGTTCGTCCAGGGCCTCGCGCACAGCGGTCTCAAGGGCTGACCCGTGCGGGCCGGACACCCGGCCCGCACCTACGCGTGGCGGCCGCACGACCGGAGGTGAAAGATGGTGTGCTGTTAGCGTGGAGGGTCGTCTGGAGACCTTTTCATACGTGTTAGGAGATCTGGCCCCTCCCGTGTGACCCCCCCGGCAGACCCGGGGCGGAGCGGAGGGCCGTCGTGATGACTACCTCAGAGACCACCAAGACCCTCGTCAGCCGGGTGCAGCGCGCCGCGCACCGCGTCGAGCGCGCCGCCCGCGGACCCCAGGACCAGCGCGTCGGCACCGACCGCGTCGTCTTCGGCGTCGCGGGCCTCATCGCCCTGGCCTTCATCGTGTGGGGCTTCGTCAGCTCCGACACCCTCGGGGCGGTGGCCGACACCGCGCTCACCGGTGTCCTGGACAACTTCGGCTGGCTGTTCGTCATCGCCGCCACCGTCTTCGCGGTCTTCGTGATCGTCGTGGCGCTCGGCCGCTTCGGCAAGATCCCCCTCGGGCAGGACGGCGAGAAGCCCCAGTACTCGACGCCCTCCTGGATCGCGATGATGTTCGCGACCGGCATGGGCATCGGCCTCATGTTCTACGGCGTGGGCGAGCCGCTCTACTTCTACATGGCGCCGCCGCCCGGCACCGTCGAGGGCTCAACCCCCGCGGCCGCGTCCACCGCCATGGGCCAGACGCTGTTCCACTGGACCATCTACCCGTGGGCGATGTACGCCATCGTGGGCCTCGGCATGGCCTACGGCACCTACCGCCTCGGGCGCTCGCAGCTGTTCAGCTCGATGTTCACGTCGCTGTTCGGACGCAAGGCCGTCAACGGCACCGGCGGGCGCGTCATCAACATCCTCGCGATCCTCGCGACCCTCTTCGGCTCCGCCTGCTCCCTGGGCCTCGGCGCCCTGCAGATCGGCGGCGGCATCCAGCACTCCGGCGTCATGGAGTCGGTTGGCACGGTCACCCTCGTGCTCATCATCGCCGTCCTGACCTGCCTGTTCGTGCTGTCGGCCGTGTCGGGCATCGAGCGCGGCATCCAGTGGCTGTCCAACGCCAACATGTGGCTCGCGCTGCTGCTCGCCGTCATCGTCTTCGTCGGCGGACCCACGCTGTTCATCCTCAACGTGCTGCCCGCCTCGATCGGCACCTTCGTCGGCGACCTGCCCGACATGGCCTCCCGCACCGCGGCGTCCGGCGACCAGAGCCTGTCCGACTGGATGGGTTCCTGGACCATCTTCTACTGGGCCTGGTGGGTGTCGTGGACGCCCTTCGTCGGCCCGTTCATCGCGCGCATCTCCCGCGGTCGTACCGTGCGCCAGTTCGTCACCGGCGTGCTGCTCGTCCCGTCCGTCGTCTCGACCGTCTGGTTCGCGATCTTCGGCGGCGGCGCCATCGGCCTGCAGGAGCGCGCCGAGCAGGCGCAGGACACGGGCGCCGCGCTCGCCGCGATCGGTGAGGGCGGGGCCGACATCAACTTCGACCTCATCTTCTTCCAGACCCTCGGCGCGCTGCCCGTGCCGGGCTGGGTCGGCCTCGCGCTCATGGTGCTGGCGGTCGTGCTCGTGGCGATCTTCTTCGTCACGGGCGCCGACTCCGCCTCGATCATCATGGGCGGGCTGTCCGAGAACGGCGCGGAGGAGCCGAGCAAGAAGGCCGTCGTCTTCTGGGGTGTCAGCACCGGGGCGGTCGCCGCGGCGATGCTGCTCGCGGGCGGCGACGACCCGGCCAGCGCCCTCAACGGCCTGAAGAACATCACGATCGTCTCGGCGCTGCCGTTCGTCGTCGTCATGCTCGTGCTCTGCGTCGCGCTGTGGAAGGACCTGTCCAACGACCCGCTCGTCCTCAAGCGCGAGCTGGCGGTGCAGGTGCTGTCCGAGACGGTCGAGACCGGCGTCGAGAAGCACGACGGCGAGCCGTTCGAGCTCGCGACGTCGGCGGCGACGCCCGAGGACGCCGGGGACGACACCCCGGCCGACGGCGTGCCGGCCGGCGACGGTCCCGCCGTCGCGCAGGACTGAGCGGCCGGGGAAATTCCGTTGCCGGGCCCCGGCCCGGCACGGGATGGTCACCCCATGACCGACGTCGCCCGCCTGCTGCGGGCCTACGACGACCAGCTGCGCACCGACGCCGAGACGCCGAGCGCGGTGGCCGTCACCCTGCTCGGGCCGCTGCGCCTGGTGACCTTCCTCGGCGGACGAGGATTCGTCACCTACCGCGACCTCGGCGGCGCCGACGAGGCGGGCGTCCGCTCGCTCGTCGATGCCGCCGTCGCCCACTACCGGGCCGACGGCGGCATCACGCGCGTCGAGTGGAAGACGCGCGGGCACGACCACGCGCCCGGCCTGCACGACGCGCTCGTCGAGCACGGGTTCGTGCCCGAGGAGCAGGAGTCGATCATGATCGGCGAGGCCGCGGCCCTGGCGGTCGACGTACCTCTGCCCGACGGCGTGACGCTCCGGCAGATCAGCGCGGAAGCCGACGTGCGGGCCATGTGTGCGATGCAGGACGAGGTGTTCGGCGACCCGCCGTCGGACGCGATTGCGGACGCCGTGCTGCGCAGGCAGGCGCTGGACGACGGGATGGAGCTCTGGGTGGCCGAGGCCGCGGGCGAGATCGTCTCCGCAGGGTGGCTCGAGCCCGTCGCGGGCACCGACTTCGCGGGGATCTGGGGCGGCTGCACCCGGCCGGCGTGGCGCGGCCGCGGCATCTACCGGGCACTCACCGCCGCGCGGGCCCGCTCGGCGCTGGCCCGCGGCAAGACCCTCGTGCACAGCGACTCGACCGCGTACTCGCGCCCGATCCTCGAGCGGTACGGGTTCGCCCGCGTCTCCACGACGACGCCCTACGTCTGGGCGCGCTGACCGTCCTGGCCCCGGGCCCCACGCCGGTGGCCCATGAGGTTTGCCGGCTCCGCGACGCCCGGGTAGCGGAAGCCGGGCACGAGGTCGACGAACCCCAGCCGCCGGTACAGCACCTTGGCACGGTCGGCGGGGTCGGCGGTGGTGGAGAGCAACGTGTGCCGGTGCGGCAGCCGGTCCAGCAGCGCGCGCAGCAGGGCCGTCCCGTGGCCACGGCCCTGGTGCTCCGGCAGCACCTCCAGCTCGTTGAGCTCGAACGCGTCGTGCGTCCAGCCCGCGTGCCCCGCCTCGGCGAGGGCGGGTCCGACCAGCCGGGGCCACCAGTGGTCCGGCTGGTAGTCGAACCCGTAGACGAACCCGACGAGCGTCTCGTCCGTGAAGGCGGCGAGGGCCACGGCGCCGTCGTAGAGCGGCAGGTAGGCGAGCCGTGTGTCGCGGAAGTGGTCGCGCCGCGCGTCGGAGCACCCGAAGGCGCGCTGGTAGACGTCGGCCAGCTCGTCGGCGCGCCGCAGCACCTCGGCGGTGTCCAGGGCGCGGACCGTCGCGCGGGCTGTCATACCGGCACCGTAACGCCCGTGGGCGAAGGTTGGCGCGCCCGAGGGCGAGTAGTTGGACACTCGTCCTACACTCGATTCCGCAGGGACACCGATGAGGCGGAGTGTGTGTCGTGGTTCAAGGCAAGGTCATCAGGTTCGACGAGGTGCGCGGGTACGGGTTCGTGGCTCCGGACACCGGGGGCGACGACGTGTTCATCCACGTCAACGACCTGGAGTTCGACAAGCGGCACCTCGCCGTCGGGGCGGTCGTCGACTTCACCGTGGAGGACGGCGACCGGGGCCTGAAGGCCTCCACCGTCACGCTCGTGACGCCCGCACCGGTGCTCGCGGGCGTCGGCGCGAGCACGGCGCCCGTCGGCGTGCCCGCCTTCCTCCCGCCGCTGCCCGACGCCGCGTCCCGCGCGGGGGAGACGCCGTCCGAGAAGGAGCTCCTCGCCGAGGTGACGGAGGTGCTGCTCGCGGGCGTGCCCTCCCTCACGGCGGAGCAGGTGCTGGCGACCCGCGGCGTCCTCGTCGCGGTGGCCCGGTCCCACGGCTGGGTCTGATCTTTCACCCGAGGTGTTAACGGCCGGTTTCGGTCCGTCTTGCGCAGCGACGGTGCCGCTACGGGGCGATATCAGGTCGGTAACGATCAGATCCGCCCGACGGCGAACTTGGGCAAATCCTCCCAGCGCGTGAGTAGCGTGAGCCGAAACCATGACGGTGACGGACGTCTCACCCGGTCGCGCGCTGCGGCGCGGCGCCGGCTGTCCGGCACCGGCATTCCCCTGAGGAGGAACATTGAAGATCAGGCGACTGAGCGCCGCCGTCGCAGTGGCCGCCAGTGGCGCGCTGCTGTTCTCGGCGTGCACCAGCCCGGCGGGCAACGACGAGCCGGCCGAGGGTGAGAGCACGGCCGCCTCGGCGGCGGCCGACGGCCCCTGCAAGGCGGACATCGGCGACGTCACCACGGCCGACGGCGAGATCAAGGTCTCCAACGAGGACGAGTTCCTCGGGTACAACTCGAACACGCCGGAGACGTACTCCACGTACAACACGGCGGTCACCGACCGGCTGTTCAGCGGCTTCTGGTACTGGGGCGTGGACGGCACGGTGTGCCCGGACGAGGCCTACGGCACCTACGAGGCCGTGTCCGAGGACCCGCTGCAGGTCGAGTACACCCTCAACGACGAGGCCGCGTGGTCGGACGGCACGCCCGTCACCTACGCGGACTACCTGCTCGACTGGGCCGCCCAGGCCGTCACCGAGGACGGCAAGATCACGGACGACGCGACCGAGAAGCCGCTGTTCAACCACATCTCCGGCCTGACCCTTGGCGACTACGTGCCCGAGGGCCCGCAGGCGGACTCGCCCGACGCGAAGTCGTTCACCTACGACTACGAGCGCATCAACGCCGACTGGCGGATCCTCATCAACGCGCCGTTCCCGGCCCACGTCGTGGCCGAGCAGGCCGGTGTCTCCACCGAGGAGCTCGTCACCGCGATCCAGGAGCTCGACATGGGCGTCCTGAAGGACGCGGCCGAGTTCTGGAACAAGGGCTGGCTGTCGCAGCCGGGCGAGGTCCCGGACCCGGAGATCGCCCCGGTCACGGGCCAGTACGACTTCAAGCCCGGCGGCTGGGAGGCCGGCCAGTACATCACCCTCGAGGCGAACGACAAGTACTGGGGCACGCCCGCCGCGACCAAGGAGCTGACGTTCCGCGTGGTCGGCGCCGACGCGCAGATCCAGGCGCTCGCCAACGGTGACCTCGACGCCATCAACCCGAACGGCCCCACGGTCGACACGGTGCAGCAGCTCGAGCAGCTCGGCGACGCGGTGCGGGTCGAGACCGGCCAGACGCTGACCTGGGAGCACCTCGACTACAACTTCGGCTCCGGCGTCTTCGCCGACAGCCTGGAGGCGCGTGAGGCGTTCGCGTACTGCGTGCCGCGACAGAAGATCGTGGACGACCTGATCAAGCCGATCGACCCCGAGGCCGTCGTCATGAACGCCCGCGAGGTCTTCCCGTTCCAGACGGAGGACTACGAGGCCACCGTGTCCGAGTCCTACGACGGCCGGTACGACGAGGTCGACCTCGACGCCGCCAAGGAGAAGTTCGAGGCCGCGGGCCTCGAGGAGGGCACGACGATCCGGATCGGCTACGCCGCCCCGAACCCGCGTCGCGCGGCCGAGGTCGAGGCCATCAAGGCGTCGTGCGACCAGGTCGGCTTCGACATCAAGGACTCGGGTGCCGAGGACTTCTTCGACAAGGCGCTGCCGAACGGTGACTACGAGGTCGCGCTCTTCGCGTGGCAGGGCTCCGGCCAGATCACCTCGGGCGAGAACATCTACTCGTCCAGCGGCCAGCAGAACTACGGCGGGTACTCCGACGAGACCGTGGACGAGGCGTGGAAGACGCTCTCCTCGACCACGGACGAGGCGGTCCACGCCGAGCAGCGCGTGATCATCGAGAAGCAGCTGTGGGACACCCTGTACGGCATCCCGCTGTTCGCCCACCCGGGCGTCATCGCCAGCAGCTCGAGCCTCTCGAACGTCCGTGCCACCGCCGCCCAGGGCGGCGTGGTCTGGAACGCCGAGCAGTGGGCCCGCGCCTCCTGACGCGCGGCTGACGCAGTACCTGCGGGGAAGGGAGCTGCTGTTCCCTTCCCCGCAGGGCTGTCCGGCGTCTGCCGGATAATTTCCTGACCTGGCCAGGGTCGATGGTGGCGCATTTCATCCCGTGCCCTACAGTGACCCACTGATCGCTTTCCTCAGCAGACGCCGTGCTGCGTCCGCCTCGAAGGGGCAACCCGTGCTCAAGTTCATCCTCCGGCGCATCGGCGTCTCGGCGCTCGTCCTGCTCGGTGCGTCGTTCCTCATGTACATGCTGGTCATCAACTCCGGTGACCCGCTCAAGGACCTGCGCGAGTCGAACGCGCCGAACCGCGAGCAGCTCATGGCCCAGCGCGCCGAGCTCCTGCGGCTCGACGACAACCCGTTCGAGCGCTACTGGGACTGGCTCAGCGGCGTGCTCGGCTGCTTCACCGGCAACTGCGACCTCGGCGTGACGATCAACGGCGTCCAGGTCCTCGGCCTGACGCAGCAGGCCGCGGCATCGTCGCTGCGGCTCATCACGATGGCCACCCTGCTCGCGATCGTCGTCGGCGTGGCGCTCGGCATCCTCACCGCCATCCGCCAGTACTCGGGCTTCGACTACACCATCACGTTCAGCGCCTTCCTCTTCTTCTCCCTGCCGGTGTTCTGGGCCGCGACGCTGCTCAAGGAGTACGCCGCCATCCAGTACAACAACTGGATCGCGGTCGGTCAGTACGCGCCCTGGACGATCGTCATCGCCGCCGCCGTCATCGGCTTCGTGCTGCAGGCGGTCCTCGGCGGCACGCGGCGCCGGCGTCTGATCACGGCGGGCTCGGCCTTCGCCTTCGTCGCCGTCGTGATGTTCGTCCTCAACGCGCTCGACTGGTGGCGCAACCCGACCTTCGGCCTCGCGGGCGTCCTCGTGGTGTCCGGCGCGGCGGGCGTGCTGGTCACCGCGCTGGTCACGGGTCTGCGCAACCGGCGGGTGCTGTACGCGGCGCTCACCACCACCGTCGTCGGCGTCGTCGCCTACCTCGCCTTCGCGCCGCTCCTGGTCAACCAACCCTCCTGGCTGCTGCTCGCCGGGCTCTTCGTGCTCACCCTGCTCGTCTCGGCCGGCATCGGCGCCGCCTGGGGCGGGTACTCGCGGCGGCAGGCCGTGCTCGTCACGCTGATCACGGGCATCCTCACGAGCCTCCTCGTGGTCGCCGACATCCTCGTGGCGAACTGGGCGAGCTTCCTGGGGATCAAGTCGCGGCCGATCTCGACCATCGGCTCGCAGACGCCGAACTTCACGGGCGACTTCTGGGAACGCGTGCTCGACATGGGCACGCAGATCCTCCTGCCGACGATCCTGCTCACGCTGGTCTCCGTGGCCACGCACTCGCGCTACACGCGCTCGTCGATGCTCGAGACGCTCAACCAGGACTACGTGCGCACGGCCCGCTCGAAGGGCCTGTCCGAGCGCGAGGTCATCGTCAAGCACGCGTTCCGCAACGCGCTGATCCCCATCACGACGATCGTCGCGTTCGACTTCGCCGCCCTCATCGGCGGCGCGGTCATCACGGAGCAGGTGTTCGGCTGGAAGGGCATGGGCGCACTGTTCCAGGACGGCCTCAACGCGGTGGACCCGGCGCCGGTCATGGCGTTCTTCCTCGTCACCGGCGTCGCCGCCGTGCTGATGAACCTTGTGGCAGACCTCGCGTACGCGGCCCTCGACCCCCGGATCCGGCGCTGAGCGCGGGCGACGGCAGGAGACACAGACATGAGTGACATCAGGAACAGCAACCCGGACGGCGAGGACTACGAGCCGCAGATCGGCCC
>Ga0079224_100012609_pt1 | contig 11712 bp, 9 predicted proteins | sample Stecom2015_FD_80414 | JGI IMG/M metagenome (GOLD analysis project Ga0079224, IMG submission 80414) | Agricultural soil microbial communities from Utah to study Nitrogen management - Steer compost 2015 | ecosystem: Environmental > Terrestrial > Soil > Agricultural land | place: USA: Utah...
GATCTGGGGGCCGGGCGACGCACAGCTGCTGCCGCGCCTGGTCGAGCGTGCGCATGCCGGGCGCCTGCGCCTGGTCGGCAGCGGCGACAACCTGGTGGACACCACCTACATCGACAATGCCGCACAGGCCCACCTGGATGCATTCGCGCACCTGGCGCCGGGCGCCGCCTGCGCCGGCAAGGCCTATTTCATTTCCAACGGCGAGCCGCTGCCGATCCGCGAGGTGCTCAACCGCCTGCTGCAGGCTGCAGGTGCACCGCCGGTGACCCGGTCCATTTCGTTCAAGGCCGCCTGGCGCATCGGCGCGGTGTGCGAGCGGTTGTGGCCGCTGCTGATGCTGCGCGGCGAACCGCCGATGACGCGCTTCCTGGCCGAACAGCTCAGCACCGCGCACTGGTACAGCATGGAGCCGGCACGGCGTGACTTCGGCTACGTGCCCCAGGTGTCGTTTGACGCAGGGCTCACCAGGCTGAAGGCCGCATGGCCACAGGCGCCCTCCATCACCTGATCGCGACCGCATCCCCAGCACCATCTGCGGCAACCGCCCGCCAAGGGCTTCACCAAGGGGTTGCCTACATGCTGCACTACGCCGTCGTGTTCTTCGTCATCGCCGTGATCGCCGCGCTGCTGGGTTTCAGCGGCATTGCCGGCACGGCCACCAGCATCGCCTGGATCCTGTTTGTCGTGTTCCTGATCCTGGGCGCGGTCTCGCTGCTGCGCGGACGCAAGGTCTAGGGCGTCCAATCTACCCGGCTCGTCTACCCGGCTCGATCCGGCGCTCACTGATCGCGGATCGAGCCGCGCGGTGCCCGGCGCCGGCGCGTACTTGAATACCTGCGTGGTGACCGGTCACCGCAACGACAGGTCCGCGGGCATGCGATCGGAACGGCACGCTGCCGATCCGCCCGGCCGGGGTGGCGGCCGGTAGAATGCCGGCCATGTCCACGCCCCTGCATGCCCTCAAACCGCTGGCCGGCCGCGCCCTGGAAGCCGCGCTCAACCGCGCCGTGGCGCTGGACCCCGATACCCGCGACGCGCTGATGCCATTGCATGGCCGGCGGGTGTCGCTGGCCCTGGAAGCACCGCCGCTGGCGCTGGACATCAGCGTGCACCAGGGCCACCTGCAGGTCGGGCCGCCGCTGCATGCGCCGGACCTGGCCGTGCGCGGCACTCTGGCCGGGCTGCTCGGGCAGCTGCCGTTCTTTGCCGAAGGCGCGCGTGCGCGCCCGGCCGGACGCCTGCACGTATCCGGCGATGCCGACCTGGCCCGGCGCCTGCAGCAACTGGCCAGCGCGTTCGATCCGGACTGGCAGCAACCGTTCGTGGCCGCGTTCGGCGAGGTGGTCGGCGTGCAGGTGGCCAATGCCGCCGCCGCAGCACTGCAAGGTGCACGCCGCACGGCCACGGGCCTGGCCCGCTCCGGTGCCGAGTACCTGACCGAGGAGGCACGCCAGGTCGCTGCCGCAGGCGAGCTGGCCGCCTTCCATGACGACGTCGATGCACTGCGCGACGACGTCGAGCGCCTGGCCGTGCGCGTGGCCCGCCTGGATGCGGCGGGACGCACGCCATGAGGGCGGCACTGCGCGCCTGGCGGATCGGCCGGGTGATCCTGCGTCATCGCCTGGACGAATTGCTGGCCGGTACCGCGTTTGCACCCTGGCTGCGCCTGGCGCGGCCATTCGCGCCGCGCGCCCCGGCCGCGATCGCCACGCAACCGCGTGGTGCGCGCGTGCGCCTGGCGTTGCAGGCGCTGGGGCCGATCTTCGTCAAGTTCGGCCAGATCCTGTCGACCCGCCGCGACCTGGTGCCGGCCGACATCGCCGAAGAACTGGCGCTGCTCCAAGACCAGGTCGCCCCGTTCGATGGCGAGGTTGCGCGCGCCATCGTCGAGCAGGCGCTGGGCCAGCCGGTGGCCACCGCATTTGCCGCGTTCGACATCACCCCGCTGGCCTCGGCCTCGGTGGCCCAGGTGCATGCCGCGCGCCTGCACGACGGGCGCGAGGTGGTGGTCAAGGTGCTGCGCCCGGGTGTCGAGGCGCAGATCGATGCGGACATCACCCTGCTGCGCTCGCTGGCCGCGCTGGTCGATCGCACCCACCCGCATGCCGACAGGATCCGGCCGCAGGCCGTGGTGGACGAGATCCAGTCCACCCTGGCCGCCGAGCTGGACCTGCAGCGCGAGGGCGCCAATGCCAGCGTGATGCGCCGGTTCTGGAAGGATTCGCCGGACCTGTACGTGCCCGAGGTGGTGTGGACCCACACCGCGCAGCGGGTGATGACCATGGAGCGGGTGCGCGGCATTCCGTCCGACGACATCGCCGCGCTGGATGCGGCCGGCATCGACCGCAAGGTGCTGGCGGCCAAGGGCGTGCGGGTGTTCTACACCCAGGTGTTCCGCGACAACTTCTTCCACGCCGATGCCCACGCCGGCAACATCTGGGTGGACGATGACCCGGCGCGGCGCCACGACCCGCGCTTCATCGTGCTGGACTTCGGCATCGTCGGCCAGCTCTCGGACCAGGACCAGTACTACCTGGCCGAGAACTTCATGGCCATCTTCCGCCAGGACTACCGCCGCATCGCCGAGCTGCACGTGGAAGCCGGCTGGATGCCCGCCGACGTGCGCATCGAGGAACTGGAGGCGGCCACCCGCGCGGTATGCGAGCCGTACTTCACCCGCCCGCTCAGCGAGATTTCGCTGGCCCAGGTGCTGGCCAAGCTGTTCCGCACCGCGCAGCGCTACCAGCTGACGTTGCAGCCGCAGCTGATCCTGTTGCAGAAGACCCTGCTCAACATCGAGGGCGTCGGCCGCCAGCTGGACCCGCGGCTGGACATCTGGGCGGTGGCCAGCCCGGTGCTCGGGCGCATCCTGCGCGAGCGCTACAGCCCGCGCCGGCTGCTGCGCCAGCTGCGCGCGCGCGCGCCGGAACTGATGACCCGTGCGCCGGAGATGCCGCGCCTGCTGCATGCCTGGCTGGAACAGCAGGTCCAGGGCCGGCACAGCACCGCCATCCGCTCGCCCGACCTGGCCGAGCTGGCGCATACGCTCAAGGTGATGCAGCGCCGCTCGGTGGCCGCCATCCTCGGCAGCGGCCTGCTGCTGGTGGCCGCGGTGCTGTATGCGCTGGAGGCCGGCGGGCCGCGTCTGCTGGGCGTGCCGGCGCCGGCCTGGGTGGCCGGCATCGGCGGGCTGTGGGCAATCGTGGCCGCGCTGCCGCGGCGCGGCTGAGCGCAGGCCACCTCCGTTACGGCGTTGCCGGCTCGGCGCCGAAGTCACCGGCGGTGATTACCGTCAGCTGCTCCGGCTTGAAGTGGCGGCCGATCGCCGCGTTCACCTGCTCCAGGGTCAAGGTCTGGAAGCGCTCGTCCAGCCCTGCGGTGAATGCCATGGTCCGGCCGAAGTACAGCTGGTCGCGCAGCATGCCGGCCACGCTGCGGTCCTCGGCGCGCGCCTGCCGGCGCTGGTTGAGCAGCCCGGACACCGCGTCTTCAAGCTCGGCGGCGGTGATGCCCTCGGCGACCAGGCGCGCCAGTTCCTCGCGCACCGCCGCCTCGACCCGCTCGATGTTCTGCGGCGCGGCGATGGCCTGTATCGTGAAGCTGCCGGCGTCATCGCGGCCGTCGTGGCTGTCGTCGGCGTTGACCGCACTGGAGACCGAGTAGCTCAGGCCCTCTTTCTGGCGGATGCGGTCACCGAGCCGCGACTTCAGCGCGCCGCCGCCGAACACCCGGTTGGCCACCATCAGCGCCGGGTAGTCCGGGTCGGTCACCCTCAGCGCAATGTTGTGGCGGGCCATCAACACCGCATTGGGCTTGTCCACCGCGGGCAGGCGCAGCTGCACCGGCGGCACCGGCGCGTACGCGGTGCCCACCGGCGCGTAGGGGTTGGGGCTGCGCCAGTCAGCGAACAGTTGCTGCAACTGCTGCTTCACCGCGGCCGGGTCGAAGTCGCCGACGATCGCGATTTCGCCGCGCGCGGTGCCGTAGAAATCGCGATGGAAGGCGACCAGGTCCTCGCGCCGCATCGCCCGCACCCGGGCCAGAGATTCGTCCAGGGTTTCCACGTGGTAGGGGTGTCCCTCCGGCCACGGGTCGAAGTGCAGCGCCAGCGCCTGGCCGGCGATGTTGCCCGGTTCCATGCGGGTGGCTTCCAGCCCGGTGATCGCCTGCAGCCGCAACTGCTCGAACTCGTCGGCGGGGAACGCCGGCTCGCGCAGCAGCGAGGCCAGCAGCGCCAGTGCCTCGGACAGATGCTGGCGACGGCTGAGCATGGACAGGCTGGCGCCCTGCAGGTTGCCGCCCACGCCGCCGGTGGTCTGCAGCGCCTGCAGGCGGCTGTCGATCTGCGCGCGGGTGAGCTGCTGCGAGCCGCGCATGAGCATCACCCCGGCCAGGCCGGCCGCCGCGCTGCGGCCGCGCAGCGAGTGCTCGTCGCCGAAGCGGAACAGGCCTTCCACCACCACCGTGCCGCCGCGGGTGCGCTTGGGCAGCAACGCGACCTGCAGGCCGTCGCCGATGACCAGGCGCTCGGTGCGCGCTTCCAGGTTGGCCGGGTCCGGGTCGAACTGCTCGCCCGCCTCCACCGCCGCACGCCCGGTGTAGCCGGCCACCACGCTGGCCGCGGGCGGGGCGGCGGGAACTTCGACCCGGTCCGGCGCGTCGGTGGGCACGAAGCGGCCCAGGGTGCGGTTGCCTGCACGCAGGTAGGTGGCCGCGACCCGATTGACGTCCGCGGCGGTGACCGCCTCGATCGCATCGCGGCTGGTGAACAGCAGGCGCCAGTCGCCGGCCGCCTGGAATTCGGACAGGGCCATGCCCACGGCGTTGACGTCGGTGAAGTTGCGCTCGTAGGCATTGGCGATGCGCTGCCTGGCCTGCGCCACTTCCTCGTCGGTGACCGGCGCGTCGGCCAGGGCTTCCACCTGGGCCAGCAGCATGTCCTGCGCCCGGTCCGGGTCCCCTTCCGGAACCTGCACCACGAATGCGATGAACAAGCCGGCATCGGCCAGGCCTTCGGCCAGGGCGCCGGCACCGGCGGCCACATGCGGCTCCACCAGCGCACGGTGCAGGCGGCCACCCGGCGTGTGCCCCAGCACTTCGGCCAGCACCGCCAGGGCCGCGTTGTCGGCATGGGTGCGGGCGGGGATGTGGTAGGCGGCCGCGGCCAGGCGCAGGCCGCCGTTGCGGCGCACGGTCACCGCGCGCTCGCCGTCCTGGGCCGGCTCCACGGTCGGGGACCGGGGCATTGCCGATGCCGGCTTGCGCAGCGGGCCGAACGTGGCCTGCACCTTGCGCAGCACAGCGTCCGGCTCGATCCGCCCGGCGACGATCAGGGTGGCGTTGTCCGGGCGGTACCAGGTGCGGTAGAAGGCGCGCAGCTGGTCGATGTCCACGCCTTCCACGTCTGCGCGCGCGCCGATCGTGGAGTTGCCGTAGTTGTGCCAGAGGAAGGCGACCGCACGCAGGCGCTTGAACAGCACTCCGGCCGGATTGTTCTCGCCGGCTTCCATCTCGTTGCGCACCACGGTCATCTCGCTGTCCAGGTCGGCCCTGTCCAGGCGTGAGCGCAGCATGCGGTCGGCCTCCATCCCCAGCACCCACTCCAGGTTTTCCGCGCTGGCGGGGAACGCGGCGAAATAGTTGGTGCGGTCAAGCGAGGTGGTGGCGTTGTAGCTGATGCCGCGGCGCTTCATTTCGCCGCTGATGTCGTCGTGGCGCGGCGTGCCCTTGAACAGCATGTGTTCGAGCAGGTGGGCCATGCCGGTCTGGCCGTAGTTCTCGTGCACCGAGCCGACCCCGTAGACCAGGTTGACGGTGACCGTGGGCTTGGTCGCGTCGGGAAACAGCAGCACCCGCAGGCCGTTGCCCAGGGTGTATTCACTGATGCCTTCGACGCTGGGCCCGGCGACCACACCCTTGGGCAATGCCGGTGCCGGGGCGTGCGCGCGCAGCGGCGCGCAGGCAAGGGCGAAGGCGAATGCCAGGGCGAATGCGAGAATTGGTCTGCTGGCGATCATCCATGGTCTCCGGGGACGGCGTGATGCCGCACAGTTTCGCAGATGCGCGGTGGCACGGCTGACGAGGCCGGGACCGTGGTGCCGAGGAGGAAAGATGCCGTCAGCATTGCCGGTGTTGTACGAGGACGGGTGCCTGGCGGTGGTCGACAAGCCGGCAGGGTTGATGGTGCACGACAGCGTGCTGGCCGCCCACGAGACCGACTTTGCCGCCGACCGCCTGCGCGCGCAGTTCGGCCGCCCGATCTTCCTGGTCCACCGCCTCGACCGCGCCACCAGCGGCTGCCTGCTGCTGGCGTTCGACCGCGACACCGCCTCGGCGCTGGGCAAGACGGTGATGGCGCAGCAACTGGACAAGCGCTACCTGGCGGTGTGCCGCGGCTGGCCGGAAGAGGCATTCACCATCGATCATCCCCTCGACGGCGGGCCCGGCAAACCGCAGAAGAAGCCCGCGACCACGCACTTCCGCCGGCTGGCGACAGGCGAGCTGGCCGAGCCGTCGTCGGGTTTCGAAACCTCGCGCTACGCGCTGCTGGAATGCACGCCGGTGAGCGGCCGCTTCCGCCAGATCCGTCGCCACCTCAAGCATGCCTCGCACCACCTGATCGGCGACACCAGCCACGGCGATGGCCGCCACAACCGCACCTTCCGCATGCGTGGCGTGCATCGGATGCTGCTGCATGCATGGACGCTGGGCTTCCCGCATCCGCATGATGGCCGCCTGCTGCAGGTGGCGGCCGCGCCAGCGGACGGGTTTGCCGCGGCAATGGACCTGTTCGGCTGGACGTTGCCGCCGACCTGAGCCGCGCCGGCCTACCAGCGCATCCGGCGCGCGGCCAGCACCCGGCCCAGGCGCGCATGCAGGGCCCTGGCTTCGGCGTGCGGCAGGAAACGGATGCGCAAAGGCGGTGACAGCGGGCCAGCCCCTGCCGTATCCAGCCACAGGCTGGCGGTGCCCAGCAGGCGGTCCAGTGGCGAGCGCTGCAGTTGCAGAGCCTGCACCTTGTCGAGCTCGGCCATGCGCCACCAGCGCGACCACCAGCCACCGCGCACCGCCAGCAGGCGTGCATCCACCACGTATCCCAGGCGTCCGGCCTGCTGCCACGCCGCATACGCCGACCACGGCAGCCACAGCGCGGCCAGCAGGCTCCACGGCCCCAGGTGCCACCACAGCACCGCCACCAGCAACACGGTCCACGGTACCGAGCTGGCGAACAGTCGCCACCAGCAGCGGCGCGGCACGCCCTGCCATGCGGCCGGTGGCCATTGCACGCCCGGCAGCAGGTGGACGAACAGCGCCTCGCACGCGGCGGGCGTGGCGATCGGTGCCAGTTCGCGCAGCTTGCGCGGATCATTCTCGCCGCCGCCGGTAGCGGTATCGATGCGCAGCGCACGGCGTCCAAACCAGCGGTGCAGCAGGGTTTCCTGCTGGTACCAGGCCTGGATGCGCCGTGGCGCAACGCTGGTGCGCAGGCGCGCGAACAACCCGCGTTCGACCACCAGCCGTCCCTGCGTCTGGATCAGGCGGAAGCCGTAGTACTGGCTCAGGGCCAAAGCCACCGACAACAGGCGGATGGCAGCCATGGCCACCGCCACCAGCACCAGGGCCGCACTTGCCATCCCGAGCCACCCCAGGTGCAACTGCTCGGCATAGCCGGCCGCGCCGCGCACCTGCTGTTCCAGCCAGTTGCCCATCATGCGCTCGGGACTGGCCTGCGCCACCAGGCCTGCGGCGGCGGCCACCACCAGCATCCCGCGGTTGGAGACCAGGCCCATCCGCACCACTTCGCCCAGTGGCATGGACAGCAGCGTGCGGCCGTCGGCCTGCCCGGCAGGCGCCGCCCCGTCCGGCCTTTCCGCAATGCCTGTCGTGGTCGCCGCGCCGCTGCCGTGGTGGCGGACCAGTTGCTCCAGCGCCAGCGCCTGCTGCAGGCCAAGCACGCGCATCTGGCCTTCGGGCTTGTTGCCGCCGGCCGACTCCAGCCGCACCTCGGCCACGCCGAACAGCCGGTGCAGCAATGACTGGTGCACGCCGACGTTGTGGATGCGGGTGAACGGGATCTCGCGCAGGTTCCGCTGCAGCAACCCGCTGCGGATGCTGATGCCTTCAGCGCCGATCCGGTAGCGATAGGTGAAGTACTGCAGCATCGAAACCACCACCAGCGCCAGTACGCCGGCCAGCGGCGCGTACTCGGCGTACTCGGCATATGGCCAGGCATCGTGGTCGCCGCGGCCGGCGAACATCAGCACCAGCAGTGGCACGATGAACTGGCGCAACTGCTGCAGCAGCACGAACAGCCACGACCACGGATGCAGGCGCTGGTCGGGCGTGCCGGTCGCAATGGCGTCGGTGTCGGCCTCGCTCACAGGGCGTCGTCGGTTGCGACCTGGCGCGCCAGGTGCTCGCGCAGGCGCTCGGCATCGGCGAAGCCCAGCAGTGGAAGTTTCACCGCGGCCATGCGGGTGCCGGCCGTGTGCACCACCAGCGTGGCCAGGCCCAGGCGCCGCTCCAGCGGCCCGCGTTCCAGGTCCAGGTGCTGCACGCGCGAAACCGGCACCAGGGTCTCCGACCACCACAGCCCGCCGCGGCGCGTGGCGAAGCCGTCGGCGTCGAGTTTCCAGCCGATCCTGCGGTGCCGGAACACGCCGAAAGCCGCGCCGGCCAGCAGCACCAGTGCGGCCACCACCAGGATCGTGCGCAGGCGCTCAAGGTCGAACACGACGCTGACGGCCACGCCCAGGCCCAGGCCGATGCTGACTCCCAGGGTCAGGCCGGTGGCGGCCGCGTACAGCAGCGCGCCGCGCCGGGGCAGTGGTTGCCACCCGCCCGTCTGGTCGATGCGGGGCAGGTCGGGAGGGAGTAGGTCCGGGGAATCGGTCACGGGCAGATGCGGCCGGCAGCGGTGGTCCCCGATCCTAAGCGTTCGGCGCGGGTCGGGCACGCCCGCCGTTGATCATTGTCGCGCGTAGGGCGTGGATTCCCCGCTGCCCGGCGGGCGCAGGGTGTAGCGCTTGTAGGTCCACTGGTACTGGGCCAGCTCGCGCCGGGCGATGCGTTCGACTTCGGCATTGAGGCAGGCCACCGCCACCTGCGGATCGGGATCGGCGATCGCGGCCGGGGCCGGCTCCACGTGCAGGGCAAACTGCGGCCCATCGCCGATGCGCTCGCACCAGGCCAGCAGCACCGGCGCGCCGGTACGCTCGGCCAGGCGCGAGAGCAGGGTCATGCTCAGCGCCTGCACGCCGAAGAACGGTGCGAATTCCCCATCGCCGGCCTTGGGCTGCTGGTCCGGCAGGATCCCGACCGCGCCGCCTTGCTTGAGCACCTTCCACAACTGGCGCACGGCCGGCCCTTCGGCACGTACCTGGCGCACGTTGTCCAGGCCGCGGACCTGCTGCAGGAAGGCGTCGCCGGTGGCCGATTCGGGTGGCCGGTACACCACCGCGATCGGCCCGCGCGAGGCCAGCCACTGGTTGAGCAGTTCCCAGTTGCCGAAGTGCGGTGCGGCCACGATCACCCCGCGGCCGGCGGCCAGCGCGGCGTCGTACAGTGCTTCACCGTGGCGTTCGCGCAGCAGCCGCTGGAGGTTGTCCGGTGCGGGCCGGGTCCACAGCTTCAGGGTTTCCAGCGCCTGGCGCGCGGTGGTGCGCAGGATCCGGCGGTGCAGGGCCGCGCGCTCAGGCGGGTCCATGCCGGGGAAGGCCAGCTCCAGGTTGCGCCATGCCACCCGGCTCTCGCGCGCATCGCTCCAGCGCCACAGCGCGGCAACCGCATCGCCCAGCCGGTACAGCACCGGCCAGGGCAGGCGCCCGGCCAGCGATGCGACGGCGACCAGCAGGCGGGCGTTGCGATGCGCGGACATGGCCGGCAGTCTAGCGGGCCGCGTCCCGGTCCGGTCCGCGGCCAATGCGGAGGACACCATGCTCGCCCTGATCCAGCGCGTCACCCAGGCCAGCGTGCAGGTCGATGGACAGGTCATCGGCCAGATCGGGCCGGGGCTGTTGGCGCTGGTCGGCGTGCAGCCCGGCGACGGCCCCGCGCAGGTCGAGCGCATGACCCGCAAGCTGCTCGGTTACCGCGTGTTCGCCGACGATGCCGGCAAGATGAACCTGTCGCTGACCGACGTGCAGGGCGGCCTGCTGCTGGTGAGCCAGTTCACCCTGGCCGCCGATACCTCCGCCGGCATGCGCCCCGGCTTCAGTACCGCAGCCGTGCCGCACGAGGCCGAAGCGACCTTCAGCCAATTGCTGCATGCGTGCCGCCAGGCCCACGCCGGGGGGGTGGAAAGCGGCCGGTTCGGCGCCCATATGGTGGTTGGCCTGGTCAACGACGGCCCGGTCACCTTCCTCCTGCGGGTTTGACCCAGCTGAACAGGAAGCGGTGCAAGTTGTTGACTTGAAAGGTCAAACGGGCCGCCAGAGCGGCAGCCTGTTATAATGCTAGGTTCTCTTACCCACAGACGGTGGCGCGCCAGATGGCCAACGAACGTCCAGCCCAATCCGAAATCAAGCAGCTCATCAGCAAGGGCTTGGAGCAGGGCTACCTGACTTACGCCGAAGTCAACGATCACCTGCCCGACGATATCGTCGATGCGGAGCAGATCGAAGACATCATCGGCATGATCAACGGCATGGGCATCGATGTCCATGAGGTCGCGCCAGATGCCGAGACCCTGCTGCTCAATGACGGCAACACCGGCAATCGCGAGATCGACGACACCGCCGCCGAGGAAGCCGCCGCCGCGCTGACCGCGCTGGATTCGGAAGGTGGCCGCACCACCGACCCGGTGCGCATGTACATGCGCGAGATGGGCACGGTGGAACTACTGACCCGCGAGGGCGAGATCGCCATCGCCAAGCGCATCGAGGAAGGCCTGGGCCAGGTCCAGGCCGCGCTGGGCAGCTTCCCGTGGACGATCGAGCTGCTGCTGGAGGAGTTCGAGCTGCACAGGGCCGGCAAGAAGCGCCTGGCCGAAGTGGTGGTGGGCTTCAACGACCTGCTCGACGAGGTCCCCGAGCCGGTTGCCGCCGCTCCCGCCCCCGCTGCCGACACCGCTTCGGACGCGGATGCCGAAGAGGACGAGGACGCCGACGATTCCAGCGACGACGAGGCCGAGGCCGGCCCCACCGGCCCGGACCCGGCCGAAGTGGCGCGGCGCATGGATGAGATGGCCGCCTCGTACGCCAAGTTCAAGCGCGCCCACGCCAAGGGCGGCCCGCAGGCCAAGAACGTGGTCAAGCTGCGCGCCGAGATGGCCGAGCAGTTCGTCTCGTTCAAGCTGCCGCTGCCGCTGACCGACGTGCTGGTGCGCAAGCTGCGCGACATGATGGGCCAGATCAAGGACCACGAGCGCCGCGTCCTGTACCTGGCCACCACCGTGGCCCGGATGCCGCGCCGCGACTTCATCCGTTCCTGGGACGGCAACCAGATCAACCTGGGCTGGGTGGACGAGGTCCTCAAGCGCAAGCAGAAGTGGTCCTCGGCGCTGCGTGACGTCAAGGACCAGATCATCGCCGAGCAGGAAGCCACCATCGCCATCGAGCAGGCCATGTACCTGGACCTGGCCGACATCCGCGAGATCGGCCGGCAGATGGCCTATGGCGAAGCCAAGGCGCGCAAGGCCAAGAAGGAAATGGTCGAGGCCAACCTGCGCCTGGTGATCTCCATCGCCAAGAAGTACACCAACCGCGGCCTGCA
>Ga0079224_100012610_pt1 | contig 11712 bp, 15 predicted proteins | sample Stecom2015_FD_80414 | JGI IMG/M metagenome (GOLD analysis project Ga0079224, IMG submission 80414) | Agricultural soil microbial communities from Utah to study Nitrogen management - Steer compost 2015 | ecosystem: Environmental > Terrestrial > Soil > Agricultural land | place: USA: Utah...
CGCCTAAAGGTTGCCGTAGGCTGACCGCACGGCGGGGGTGGCGCAGGGCAGTTGCGCCAGAGGCAAATCCTGTGTTTTACTGGTGGTTCCCGCCGGACAACCCCGGCGGGGTCCATCACTACCAGATAGGCGGGGTGTTCCCCAAATGATCGACGGAATCTTCGAAGCTTGCATGGAGTCGATGGGCCTGGAGCCCCGTCCTCAGCAGCTCAAGCTTGTCGACTCCATCCGCCAGACGCTCCAGTCCGGCGGGGTCAAGTTCGGCCAGTACGGCACGGGCACCGGCAAGTCGTTCGTGGTTCTGCCGTCCGCGCTGGAGGCCGCGCAGCGCACGGGCAAGCCCTCGGTGGTCGTCTGCCCGAACAACAGCCTCATCAACCAGTACGTCAACAACGACTCCCCCAAGATCCAGGCCGCTGCTGGCGGCAAGTTCGTGTACATCAAGGGTCGGTCGAACTACCTCTGCTCGCAGTCCAAGGCGCTCCAGGAGATGGGCGGCGACCGAGTTGCTCGCGAGGAGTACGCCCGACTCACGGCCAACGACAAGGTGGAGTGGGCCGACCACGGTCTCGATGCCACGTTCGGGTGCCCGGGTGCAGGTGACTGCGACTCCGCCAGCGCGTGGGTCAAAGACGACCTCTGCACGGTCCACACCGGGCACCGTGCCCACTGCGAGGACATGACCGACGCGAAGCCGTGGGAATGCGCCTGCAAGGGTCCGAACCCGACCTGCTCGTGCCGCTTCTACTGCGGAGCGTTCGAGGCCAAGCGACGCGCCGAGACCGCCGACGTGATCATCACCAACGGACACGTCCTCACGTACAACTACCTGGTCGCCGAGTGGACCGGGGGACAGGTGGCGTTGCTGCCCGAGTGCGGCGCCCTGTTCGTCGACGAGTGCCACGAGCTGGAGGCCATCGGCCGTGCCTGCCAGTCCGACGAGATCAAGCCTGGTTCCAAGGTGTACGACGTCATCGACGGGCTGCGCGAGTGGGTCGCCGAGCAGACGCTGGAAATGGTCCGGGTCGACCAGTCCGAGGGACTGCTGGGCCGCGACGAGAAGATCATCGCGATGGCCAAGGATGCTGCCGCCCTCGCGCAGGACCTGGAGGACCGGGCCGACGCTGCCGGGCAGGACCCGGACCTGGCCAAGGCGTACCGCAAGGAGGCCAAGCAGCTGACCCGATTCGTCGACTTCGTGACCGAGTCCGAGCAGCACATCTCGACCATCGAGTTGCAGCCGGTCGGCCAGTACGACGACCCGGTTGCGCACCTTCGCCGCGTGTGCGTCGACACCTCGTGGGTGTTCCGCGAGATCCTCACCGCTCAGCCCTCGGTCCTGGTCTCGGGAACCATCCCGCAGACCGACCCCCGGCGTCTGGGCGTCGGCGACTTCGGCCGGATCGAGGTGGGTGGCCACCCCTTCGACTACTCGAAGTCTCGGCTCGTCATCTCGCAGCACTCCGCCAAGTCGCGTGACACCGTGTGGGAGCGTGCCAGCCAGGTCGCCAAGGCGATCAACGCCAAGGGTGGCGGAGCCCTCATCCTGTTCACCTCGTGGAAGGACGTGGACGAGGTCCTGCCCATGATCGTCCGCCAGCTCGACCCGAAGATCCAGAACGAGGTCTACGTTCAGGACCGACAGGACAGGTCCCTGCTGAAGCAGGACGTCGAGGACTTCAAGGCGCACGGTTCTGCTGTTCTGGCGGGGGTGGCCAGCCTGTGGACCGGCCTCGACATTCCGGGCGACGCCCTCCGCACCGTGGTCATTTGGAAGCTTCCTTACGGGGTCCCCACCCTGGAGGCCAAGGCGATCGAGAAGGCGCACGGCCGTGAGGTCTACTGGGACGCGATGCTGTGCCGACTGATCCAGGGCATCGGCCGTCTCGTCCGCACCCCGCAGGACTCGGGAACGGTGTTCATCGCCGATTCGCGCGCCAAGTACCAGAAGTGGGGTCAGAACCCGATGTCTAAGCACGTCCTGGAGTTCTCCCGGTGACGGTCTAAACAATCACCGGTTGCGCGTGGTACAATGCCTGGAGGCCGACCCATCGGGGGTCGGCCTCTCGGCTTATCTGGAGGCACCCGTGCGCCGTACCGTCGTTGCCCTCTCCGGGGCTCTCGTGGCCCTTCTCGCGGCCTCTGGCTGCTCCGGGGCCCAGGGGGACCAGGACGCCCCAGAGAGGCCCGGGAAGAGCCCTACGCGGCTTCTGGACGATCCCGGCCTGAAGGCGTGCAACTCCTTCGCTCGCTGGCTCGCTGGCGACGAGGACCCCGCCACCCGCCGCACGGTCGCCCTCAAGGTCTACAAGCAGGCGTCCGAGTCCAAGTCTGGCGAACTGTCCGGTAAGGCTGAAGTCCTCGCACGGCCTCAGGTCATCTCCTCCAACGATAACTGGGCCCTAGCTGCCGACTCGTTCGCCAGCGAATGTTTCGACCAGGGTTGGACCGCAGCGGACGCGAAGTAGCCGGGGGCGGTGGCGTCGTGCTACCATTGGCCTAGGTTCCTACACGCGCAGGGCATTACAACCCAGGAGACAGGGGTCCCCAACATGATGCAGCTCAGCAGCCTCGACGCCGAGTTCCTCGACGGCATGATCGCCGCACACCAGACGCTCCGCGAGGCGTCCGAGAAGTACATCTCGGCTTCCGACGCCTCCTCCAACCCGATGGTCGTCGACATGGCGCGCGGGACCCTGGAGCAGATCAACTACGCCGACCAGATGTTCCGCGAGGCGCGCGGGCACGCGGACGGCGACAGCCTGCGCCAGCAGGAGAACGAGGCCGCTGTGGAGGTCACCGCAGCCTACTGACCCGAGCTGCCGGACCTAGGACTACGGCGCTCGACCCACCGCCCCCGTGATCCTGATGTGGACCGGGGGCGGTGGCGTATCCGGCGTGGGCTTGCTCTGGGCGCAACTACCATGCTACGATGGTGGCTCACACAGGGCCGGGCTGGTAGATCCCGGTCACGGAATCACAACTGGAGGCAGACGGGTGGATTCTCAGATCCTCGACCAGGCGGAAGTCTGGATCGACAAAGAAGGTGTCTCACACCGGATCGAAGACATGCCGGGTCGGTACGCCTTGAACGTCTACGACTGGCTGCGAGACCGGCACCAGGGCGTCGCCTTTCGGTACGCGTCGACGCTGTGGACGGTCCGTCTGCCGGAACCGGACACGGCGGCTTTTGACGACGTGTCGGACGCCATCGAGCGCGAGCAGCACCGCATCAACGATGACTCGTTGTCGTGGCTTCTCGACAAGCCCTTGCTGAGGGCTCTCCGGGCGCGTGTCGCGATGGACCGCATCAAGCGTGGCACCGAGGGCGGACCGCGTCCGCAGGCCGAATTCCGACGCAATCTCGACCGGTACACCTGCCAGCACGGGTTCACCGTTGCTCCGTCCGGCGACCTGGACGAGGTCACGTACGGACAGCGTCCGGGCGACGAGACCAAGGTGTTCATCGTAATAGCGGGTGACTACGAGGACCGCAGTCCCGTTGCGGTGTTCGTCGGTAACCGTCTCGCGGCCTACCGGTACGAGGTCGAGCACAACCGGTACAACACGTACACGCAGGCCGAGGTAACCGAGTGGGACGACCACCACGACGGCCGGACCGAGGGCATGTACGGTCAGATCCGCCGGTACCGCGACCCGTGGTCCGAGGTCGAGTTCCGCACCCTGGTCGACCTGGAGACCTCCGAGATCGTCCGTGACCACCCGATCGGAGTGGAGACCGTGGCCGGTCGACCGCCCGAGATCGTCACCACCAAGGAGGCTGACGGACGACGGGGGGCGTATCAGGCCAACGTCATCACCCGAGGTCCGGACACCCAGATCGACGCCATCCGGTCTCGTCACGAACACGCAGTCAACACCATCCGAGCTAACGTGCTCGACGACATCACCAAGGACATGCCGTGATTCCTGCCCAGCACCCCGAGCTGAAGATCCCCGAGGGCTGGCGGTCCACCCGGGTCGGTAACGACCTGCTGCCCGACCTCCCGTCCGGATGGCCCGTCTACTGGGACACCGAGGGCTCCGGCCTGCACGTGGACGGCGAACCGTTCGCGTCCAGCAACAAGCCCGCGCACCCTGAAGCTCGTACGTCCGCCGTGTCTCTGACCTTCCGCTGGCCGAACGCCGACGGCACCCCGGGTGACCTGGTCGACTACGCGTGGCCGTTCGACCAGGGCCCCGTACTGGGCAAGCCGGGTTCCCCCATCAAGGACCCCGTCACCCAGATCGTCACCTTCAAGCCGATCGACGAGGCCGACCAAACACGCATCCTGGCGAACGCGTCCAAGGTACTGGGCTTCGAGGTCACGCCTGAGCTGGCGATGCCGAACCTGCACCCCGACGAGTACGGCGCCCTGATGCTGTGGCTCGACGCCCGGGACAACCTGGCAGCGCACAACTCGGTGCACGACATGCACCAGGGTCGTGTGGGTCTGCGGGCCGACGCTGGCGGTTACGGGGGGCCCGAGGGGTTGTGGGCGTGGGACCCGGACACGGAGCCGGGATCTCTTTCCCGGTCCCTGGAGGACGGCACGACGCCCCGCCTGCACATGATGCAACCGACCAACGAACCTCTTCGTCTCGCCGTCAAGCGCCGTAACATCTGGTGCACCATGGTGGTTCAGAAGCAGATCGTCGATCCGCTGGAGCTGGCCGCCCTCAAGGCCACCGCCCGACGTCTGTGGGGGCAGGACGCCACCGACGAGGAGACTGCCCTTAAGCTGGAACTCAGCAAGCAGGGCACGGGCCTGACCAAGCGGTACGACCTCCTGCCCTGGTGTGGCGCGGTCGGCAAGTACGCGGCTGCCGACACCCGTCTCGGCTACCTGGTCTGGGAGTATCAGCAGGAGGTCGGCGAGGAAGGTCAGATCCCTCGGTTCTGGGACCTGGTCAACACCGAGATGGAGCTTCGAACGACCCTGTACCGCATGGAGCGGCGGGGGGTGGCGTACTCGGTCCGCAGGTCGTTCGAAGAGGGCGAGCGGATGCGCGCTATCAACGTCGAGGCAGCTGACGTGATGCCGTTCGACCCCTCCAAGGTCGCGCAGGCAAAGCGATTCTACTTCGGGCCCGACTGCTCTCGCGCCAAGCAGCTCAGCCACGGCGAGCACGTCTACCCGGCGTTCTGCCCGAAGAACTGCCCCGAGTGCGACGGCAAGAACGGCCTTGGGCTGGAGCCCACCAACCGCACCCCCAAGAAGGGTGACCCTCAGCTCAACATCGACGAGGTGCGTAAGCTCCAGTCCGAAAACCGGCCCTGGGCTCACGAGTACCTGACCTGGACGAAGCGCCGGAACGCCGACTCGAAGTGGTACACCGGTTGGGCTGCTCGCACCGGTCGAGACGGCCGTATCCGCACCTCGTTCAAGCAGTGCAAGAACGATTTCGAACGACCCGGCACGGGTGGCGGGGGCACGGTGTCCGGCCGTCTCGCCGTGGGCCGCTGGCAGGCTCAGGCGATTCCGCACCTCCCCCTCATCCCCGAGGGCGCGTTCCCCGTCCGAAAGCTCATCGGACAGGTCAACGTAGGCGACATGGTCGTCCGGTACGACGGAACTCGCGAGCGCACCAACGTGCGGCGCATCCAGTATGAGCACGACCTGGCCGCAGGTGAGATCCGCGTGGTCACCGTGATCGCCAACAGTACCGATCTGTGGGACGCCCTGGACGCCGGAGCCGACACCCACGCGATGAACGCGAAAGCGTTCTTCGGCGTAGACAAGGACCACCCCGACTTCAAACACCTGCGCAACGGCGCCAAGCGGGGCACGTTCGGAGTGCTCTACGGCGGTGGCGTCAAGGCCGTGCACGAGCAGATCGAGTCGGCTACGGGCATGAAGTTCCCGCAGTCCAAGATCAAGGAGGCTATCGAATCGTTCTTCCGCACGTATCCGGAGTTCAAGAAGCTGACCCGGGACGCTGAGCGTCGCGTCACCCGGTGGATGGGTGGACCCGGCTACCTGCGGATGCTCGACGGCTGGCGTCGCTGGTACCGCCTGGACGAGAAGACCAACAGCGCGGTCAACCAGATCATTCAGGGCAACCTCGCCCGAGCCATGATCTACTGGATGACGGAGATTGAGCGCGAGGTGCCCGGGTGCCTGCTCCTCCAGGTCCATGACTCGCTGATCACCGAACACGATGACACCCCTGAGGGTCACGCCGAGGCCCTGCGCGTCTCGGAGATCGGCAACAAGGTCATCGGCGAATACTTCAACGTGCGAGGTCGCTGGATGGACTTCGGCATCGAGCCCGACAAGTGGGACGAGAAGGACTGATGGACAACAAGCCCGAAGCTCTCCCTGAGCAGCACCGAGAGATCAAGCTGGCTTTCTTCCGCGTGGTCTCGCCTGAGATCAGGCCGACCGCCGGTAACGAACTGGCGACCATGCTCCGAACCGGAGACCTCCGGCAGGAGTCCGCAACTCGTCTGCTCCGTGAGTTCTGGGCCGACGACATGATGAAGGCCGCGCGGATCGCGTGGCAGAAGCAGGAGGATTCGAAGTGAACGCTATCGCCTTCACCGACACCGAAACGACCGGGCTCGACCCGGACGCCGGACACGACATCTGGGAACTCGCCATCGTCCGGCGAGACCCCCGACCGGGCTACGAGACGAAGGTCCTGTACCAGGTTCGGCCCAACCTGGACAAGGCCGACCCGAAGGCCCTGGAGATCGGCGGCTACAACGACCGGTTCATCGTCCCGGACGGACACGACGCCTGCCGCATCGACGTCGCCACGAACGAGGTGCTTCCCCTGCCTCTGATGACGGTACAGCAGCGGGTCCGGCGGCTGCTCCACCGGTCGGTCATGGTCGGGTCCAATCCCGGGTTCGACGCCGCGTTTCTCAAGAAGCTGCTCGACGGCTCGACCCCCTGGCACTACCGGACGGTAGACGTCGTCGCCATGGCCGCCACCCGCCTCGACCTGTTCAGTCAGCAGGTCATGCCCTGGCGGTCCGAGGACATCTCTCGTCGTCTGGGTGTCGAGCCGCCCGGCAAGGACGCCCGTCACACGGCCCTCGGTGACGCCCTGTGGGTTCGCGACATGTTCGACGCCATTCCGGGCGCAGGCAAACACCACTTGCCTAGCTGACACGCTCTGAGGTACCCTGGGGGCGGTGGCGCAGACGAGGCGCCACCGCCCCCGGTGGTTGCTTTTGAGAGTGAGTTCAACGTGGCTGGACGTGGTCTGTTCAACATCCCTGAATGCTCGCACACGCTGGTAAAGATCAACGCCTGTGTCGAGCACACGCACCACTGCGCGCAGTGCGGCGCACCTTCGGGACCTGGCGGTCATTTCGTCGGTGGTTCTCGACCGGATGCGCGCGTGATCTGTGACGGCGCAGAACGTCAGTCCTACCTCGCGCTGATCCGCGACTCGATGAGCCCCGGTCGACGTTATAGGGAGGAGGTGCCGAATGGGGATGAGTGACTCGAAGGAGAGCATCGTCCGGAAGTTCCGGGAGATCGTCCGGCCGCAAGTACGACCCGAGATCGCGAACACGCTCGCAGACTTTCTGTGCGCTGCTCCTTCGCAGCACCGTGCCAGCGACTCGGCGGTCAACTACGTGATCGGCAAGCTGTGGCTCAGCCACGACGACCCCCGAGAGGGCACTTGACATGAAGCGAAACCCCGAGTTGATGACCCCGTGGTCCCAGGGCGGCACTCAGCTGCTGCACTACCCGGACCTGACCCTGCACCCCAACCTGGTCTGGCGGGAGAACCCCGACTTCGCAGCGGTTCTCAAGCTGCGTGGCACCGAGCGCGGTCGATCCGCTGCCTACTTCCGGTGGGAAGTCGTCAGCGGTGACCTGCCTCCGGGCACGCTGCTGCCGATGTTCATCACCGACGTCGGTCACGTTCTGATGAACGGACTGGCCGAGGCGGGTGGCGTGGCTTCCGGACGCTGGTTCGTGGTGAAGCGAGGCAGGAACTACGGCGTGACGCCCGTGGTGCAGGAGCCGGACACCCCCGCCCGGGGCCAGGAGCGGCCTACGGGAGCCACGGGAGCACCCTCCGGCTCCTGAGCCCCCCGCCAGCCACGAGAAGCCGCCGGAGACCCCAGAGAAGCCCTCGCGCACACCGACCAGGTGAGCCGGGGGCTTCTCCGTGTCGGGTACCAGTTGTCCGGGCCGCAAAGATCGTGGTACCCTGGTACTTTCACCGGAGAGGAGGCATGACCGCTCATGCCCGAACAGACCCCCAAGGCACGGCTGATCGACCGTGTCGAATCCGAACTGCTGCGCCAAGGCTTGGTTCGCAGCTCGTCCCGTGCCTCAGCGATTTTCGCTGTCGAGTCGTTCTATGCCGAGGATCACGAGCACCCGCACTACACCTTGGTCGCTCAACAGGCCGTACAGATCGTCATCGACGCCATGCCCCCGTTCGTAACCGGAATGCGCGCTGCCTTCGAATCGATGCAGCGCATGATGTCGAGCGTTCAGCAGGCGGCGCGGGCGGTGGCGCCCTACAGCGAGATGGTCAAGCACGTTAAGGCTTCCGAGGACACCGCCACCGCCCCCCGTTTCGACTCGTCCGGTATTCCCATCAACGATCACCCCGACGAGTCCAGGCGGGTCAACCTTCCCTCCATCGACCCCAACCGAGGCGTTCCATGCATTGAGGAGGGCTGCACCAGCGAGGTCGAAAACGGTGCGGCCAGGTGCTACGACTGCCAGACCGAAGAAGACCGGATGGAAAACCCCGGAATCTTCATCGTTCACCCGGGACGTGCTGACGGGGGCCCGGTGCCCAACTTCATGTTCGTTCCGGAAGACCGTATCACCGGGCGCCCCCACCACTACATCGTCAACGGCGATCACAGCGAGTGCCCCTGTGGGGGTCACGCCACTGAGTGCACGACCTGGAACGTTCCGGGCGAGGCGCACCCTGCGTCAATCTGCCAGATCAGCCGGACGCTGTGCCAGCACACGCCTCGCCACCTCTACCGACAGCCCTGCTCGGACGACCCGCACACGTCGCCTGTCTCCATCGACCCGATGCGCGCCAGGGGGGACGATGGTCCGGGCCGTCGCTGAAGCGACCATCGCCGAGCGTATCCAGGAACTTCCAGCTTACTGGTGGTCGGTTGACCCTGGTGACAAGAACGTTGGGATCTCGTGGTGGTCCGGCGCCGTCTGCATCCGCTCGTACCACACCGACCCTGACGACTGCGTCGACACCTTGGTCGTCGAAGCTCAACGTGGCCTTGAGTTTCTGGTTCACGAACAGTTCACGTTGCGTGGTTACCAGATGGGAATGCAGCAGGGTTCCGAGTTCCTGACGTCGCAACTGATCGGGGCCATGCGCCACATCTGCCGACGCGCCGGAATCCCGTGGACCTCATACCAGGCAGGCAACCACAAGCAGCTTTTCCGCAAACCGGACTTCAAACCGCCGCTGCGGGCCCATAACGAGTGGGTCAGCTTCGGCCGGGGTCCGCACGCCAAAGACTCCGAATGTCTCGGCGAGTATCACGTTCGAACCGTCATCCTCAAGGGAAGAGGCTACTAGCCATGACCAATCCTCCTGCGGTGCCCTCGGCTCCGCCCCGTAGTCAGACCCAGCGCATCGGCGATCTGACCCGGGAACGCGACCGCATGTCCGCCGAGCTGCTCAACCTCAAGCGGCTGCTCGGAGCCATTCGCGAGGTCGCGTTCAGCGCCAGCGACTCGGGAACCGGTTTCGCCCGGGTCCGTCAGCTGCTGGCTGACAACTGGGAAGCCGCCACTCCCCCCGGCAAGGCGTTCGACCTCATGCGCTCTCACGACTCGACCCGCGTGAGCGGTGAGGGCAGGGTGGCGGAGGGCTTCGAGTTCGAGAACGGCAAGGCGGTCGTTTGCTGGCTCGGCCGGTGGAGCAGCGTGGTTGTGTACGACTCGATCGACCACGTCAAGCACGTGCACGGGCACGGAGGATCTACGGAGGTTGTGTACCGATGACTGACAAGAACGAGGCGCCCGGAATGATCCGGTGGGGCGAAGCCAAAGTCAAAGACCTGGACCTACGCCCCGGTGACGTCCTGCTGCTCCAGATCAAGGGCTTCGTCGGCAAGATGGTCTGGCTGATGCAGCTCATCAACAAGGACACATCGAAGTGGACGCACGCGGCCGTGGTCCTCGACGACCACACCGTGTTCGAGGCGCAGCCTGGAGGCGCCGTCATCACGCCCCTGTCGGAGTACGCCGACCGGCCGGGCATCATCGTCAACTTCTACCAGGAACCGGTACCGGGCGGGGGGTGGCGTCGCAGTCGCATCGAGGACGTCATCGAAGACCACCACCGCGCTGGCATCGTCCGGGACGCTCGCGCGAAGCACGCGCGTGGCTACCGGTACGCCTGGGCAACGTATCTGTACCTCGCCCTGTACCGCTTCGGCATCCGCACGGACTGGCTACGCTGGCACGTGCAGGACCCGGACGCGGGCATTTGCTCACAGGCGGCCGATCTGCTCCTTGCGGACAACACGATACACCTGTTCGCGGACGGCCGGATGCCGTACGACGTGACCCCGGGCGACCTGGCCACGCTGGCGTAGCCGGGGGACTTGCGCCAGGGACAATAACCATGATACGGTAGTCACCTGGCCGCCACCGTGGCAGCCGGAGAAGGAGCCACTAATGCGCATCACGATCTCGTCGGACGTTCTGGAGAACGAGTACGACAGTTTCCCCGTGACCGGCTCGTGGGCCCGTGAGTACATCGCGGGCGCCGGGAGCGTCATCGTCCCGGGCGTCATCTCGTGGGACAACGTCACGGCGGAAATGCCGGACCCGGGCACGCTGGTCATCACGGCGGACCTCGTGACCGAGGACGTCATCAGCTCGGGTGACTACAAGGGCGACGAGGTGAACGAGGAGTTCGTTCGCTCGTACGTCACGGGCGCTGACGCCTACTGGCTGGCTCCGGGCGTCCTCGTGGCCCGTGAGGTCACGTTCGCCTGATCCCTGCGAGCGGGGGCGGCTGCCACCACGGAGCCGCCCCCGCTGCTTGCGCACAGAGCAATTACCATGCTACGATGGTTATCCGGCGGGCACCCTGCCCCCGGAGAAGAGGGGCACCGATATGGCATTTCTGGACAACGCCGCTGAGGACGCCGCGAAGTCTGCGGTTGCCGACTACCACACTGCGCAGAAGGCCGCGCACGACCTCATCAGCAGCGGACAGGGTTCCGTCGCGCTCGTGGATGTCACGGTGCGCGTGCGGGTCGGCGAGCTGTCCTACCAGGAGAAGCCGCTGGTCGGCGTGTCCCCGGGCGGGCTGCTGGCTCTGCGTAACCTGTCCGAGATCTTCCTGGGCATGTACACCGTCCTGCACGTGGACGCCGAGACCGGGAACCCCAAGTACCGCAACCGCGTGTTCCTGCGCGTGTCCGACAAGACGGCCATCACCCTTGCGGTGAGCGACCACGAGCCGGACCAGAACGACGAGGACATCCGGCGCGCGAAGTTCCGTCACCCGGCGGGCAGCAAGCTGCGTGACGGCGAGTTCCCGGAAACCGACTGACAGAAGGCGAAACGGGGGGGCGGTGTCGTCGCCCCCCGTCTGTCCGGAGATGGGCGCCCGGCGTTGAACAAGCCAGCCCGCCAGAAACTAGCAGGAGGGGGTTTGCCGTGGGAGGCAGGCTCATCGTAGTAGCCGGAGCGCAGTACGGCTCTGAGGCCAAGGGACACGTCGTCGACCAGC
>Ga0079224_100012611_pt1 | contig 11712 bp, 11 predicted proteins | sample Stecom2015_FD_80414 | JGI IMG/M metagenome (GOLD analysis project Ga0079224, IMG submission 80414) | Agricultural soil microbial communities from Utah to study Nitrogen management - Steer compost 2015 | ecosystem: Environmental > Terrestrial > Soil > Agricultural land | place: USA: Utah...
GCCGGCATCTCCTACGCCGGCATCTCCTACGCTGGGCGGCCATGACGAGCATCAGCACCGACCGGGCGCCGAAGCCGGTCGCCAACTACTCGCAGGCGCGCCGCAAGGGCAACATCGTCCAAGTGGCCGGGCAGGTCGGCATCGACCCGGCGGCCGCAGATAGCGGCGCCGTCCCGGGCGGGGTGGGCGCGCAGACCCGTCAGGTGCTCGCGAACATCGCGGCGATCCTCGACGAGGCCGGGTCGAGTCTGGCCGACGTCGTCATGCTGCGCGTCTACCTCACCGACCCGGACCACTTCGGCGAGATGAACGAGGTCTACAACAGTGTCCTCGCCGACACCGTGCCGGCAGAGCAGTTGCCCGCCCGCACCACCGTCTACGTCGGCCTCCCGCCGGGCTTCCTCGTCGAGATCGACGCCCTGGCCGTCCTCGACTGAAAGCTCCCAAGGGCCCCATAGTTGCGTTCAACGCGACTATGGGGCCCTTGGGAGCACCAAATCGGGGGTCAGTGCACGGGGCCCGTGTACTTCTCGCCGGGGCCCTGGCCGGGAGCGTCGGGGACGGCGGAGGCCTCGCGGAAGGCCTTCTGCAGGGACTGCAGGCCGTCGCGCAGGGGAGCGGCGTGCACACCGAGGTACTCCGCCGACGCCGTGACCAGGCCGGCCAGCGCGGTGATGAGCCTGCGGGCCTCGTCCAGGTCGCGGCGCGGGCTCGTCTCCGGGTCCTCGTCCGAAAGGCCCAGCCGTTCGGCCGCGGCGGACAGCAGCATCACGGCGGCACGGCTGATCACCTCGACGCTCGGGATGTCCTCGAGTGCGCGCACGTCGTCCTGGTCGTCGGTGGCGGGATTACCGCCGGTGTTCGGTGCGTTGAAAGAGTCGTCGACCACGTCTGGTACCCTTCCATGTGCGACCAGCTCCCGAGCCATCGGGGGCCGCAAGTGGAGCCCCGCTCCCACCCGAGTCGCCGCCCGTACAAGGCGGCCGGGTCCGGTCCCGCCTCGTCCTTCGGAACGGACGTCGGCGGAACGCCTCGCAGCCACGCTGCAGGCCGTGATCGGATTGATGGGCCCCGCGCCGAGGTACTCGACAGTACCGGTGTCCGGGGCCCGTGGTATGTGGGCACTGTGGGCACCAGGGTCGAACGAGAACTGGCGACACTTGGACCAAGGAGGCCCCATCAGCTCCGAGACGCGCATCAATGAGCGCATCCGAGTCCCCGAGGTTCGCCTCGTGGGACCGAACGGCGAGCAGGTCGGCATCGTCCGCATCGAGGACGCGCTGCGACTCGCCGAAGAGGCCGATCTCGACCTCGTCGAGGTGGCCCCGCAGGCGCGGCCGCCGGTAGCCAAGCTCATGGACTTCGGAAAGTTCAAGTACGAGTCCGCGCAGAAGGCTCGCGAATCGCGCCGCAACCAGCAGCTGACGGTCATCAAGGAACAGAAGCTGCGCCCGAAGATCGACCAGCACGACTACGAGACGAAGAAGGGGCACGTGTCCCGCTTCCTCGCTCAGGGCAACAAGGTCAAGGTCACGATCATGTTCCGCGGCCGTGAGCAGTCCCGCCCGGAACTCGGGTTCCGGTTGCTGGAGAAGCTGGCGGAGGACGTGTCCGACCTCGGCTTCATCGAGTCGAAGCCGAAGCAGGACGGCCGCAACATGATCATGGTGCTGGCGCCGCACAAGAACCCCAAGGCGAAGTCGAAGGCGACGAAGGAAGCCGAGGGCGCCGAGTCCTGACCCGGCGCGGATCATGGCCCGCCGCTCCGGTGCTCCCGGGCACCGGAGGGTGGCAACGTGTGCAGCACACCGCGAGTCGGTGTGCTGCCGTTCGAAAGAGGGAAGAATGCCGAAGAACAAGACGCACAAGGGGACGGCCAAGCGCGTCCGCGTGACGGGTAGCGGCAAGCTCCGCCGCCAGCGTGTCGGTCGCCGGCACCTGATGGAGCACAAGCCCACCAAGCTCACCCGTCGCCTCGAGGGCACGACCGACGTCGCCGCTTCTGACGTGCGCCGCGTCAAGAAGCTCCTCGGTCGCTGACCTTCTCGCACTCGCCGTAAGCCCGGGGCGCCTGTGCGCCCCCCGAACGACAGGATGGATTCGTGGCACGCGTCAAGCGGGCGGTGAACGCCCAGAAGAAGCGTCGCGCAACTCTCGACATGGCCAGCGGATACCGCGGTCAGCGTTCGCGGTTGTATCGCAAGGCCAAGGAGCAGACGCTCCACTCGTTCCAGTACTCGTACCGGGACCGTCGTGCCCGCAAGGGTGACTTCCGTCAGCTGTGGATCACCCGGATCAACGCGGCCGCGCGGCAGAACGGCATGACCTACAACCGGCTCATCCAGGGCCTGAAGGCCGCCGGTGTCGAGGTCGACCGCAAGATCCTGGCGGAGCTGGCCGTCAACGACGCCGAGGCGTTCGCCTCGCTGGTCGAGGTCGCCAAGCAGAACGTCAACACCGACGAGAAGAAGTCGGCCTGAGCACGCGCGCTACACGACCCGGGGCTGTCACCGTGTTCACGCACAAGACGCCCCGGGTCGTTGCTGCTCGGCGCCTGACGACCCGGTCGGGGCGGGACGACGCCGGCCGGTTCCTCGCCGAAGGCGCACAGGCGGTCCGTGAGGCTCTGCGGCACGGCACGGTGCACGAACTGTTCGTCACCGAGGCAGCGGCGGACCGGCACGCCGACCTCGTGGCCGAGGCCCCGAAGGTCTCGTTCGTCGACCGGCGCGCCGCCGAACTGCTGTCCGAGACGGTCTCGCCGCAGGGGATCGTGGCCGTGTGCGACACCGTGACGGTGCCGCTGGAGACGGCACTCGCGGACGGGCCACGTCTCGTCGCCGTGCTCTGCGGTATCGCCGATCCGGGCAACGCGGGCACGGTGCTGCGGGTGGCCGACGCCGCCGGCGCCGACGCGGTCGTGTTCGCGGGCGAGACCGTCGACGTGCACAACGGCAAATGCGTGCGCGCCTCGACGGGCAGCCTGTTCCACCTGCCGGTCGCGCGGGAACGGGACGTGCCCGCGGTGCTCGAGGCCTGCCGTCGCGCCGGTCTGCGCACGCTCGCGACCGACGGCTACGCCGACCACGAGCTCACCGACGTCGACCTCGACGGGCCGATCGCGTGGGTGTTCGGCAACGAGGCCCACGGGCTGCCCTCCGACGTCGTCGCCGCGGCCGACGACGCGGTGCGCGTACCCGTGCACGGTCAGGCAGAGAGCCTGAACCTCGCCACCGCGGCGGCGGTGTGCCTCTATGCCCGCATCGTCCGCGGCTGAAGGCCGCCGCCCGAACACCGGCTGCTGACCGAGGGTGACCGCCGGTCGCGGGGGAGCGGTTGCTTAGAATCAGGACCCGATTAAGCGTCGTGCGGTGCGGCGGGCACGTCCCGAGCACCGGCGATCTCACCAGCTCCACGCCGAGGAGACATGTCCGAAGCCAGCGATAAGCAGTCCTCCAGCGGGAGCGAGGCGCTCGCTCCCGAGACGTTGCAGGCGGCGGTGGCCGAGGCCGAGAAGGCCTTCGCCGCGGCGGGCGATCTCGACGAGCTGGCGGCGGTCAAGCCGGCGCACCTCGGCGACCAGGCGCCCGTGCCGCTGGCCAAGCGAGCCATCGGATCGCTGCCCAAGGAGGAGAAGGCCGACGCGGGCAAGCGCGTCAACCAGGCACGTCAGGCGGTGCAGTCCGCCTACGACGAGCGGCTGGCGGTGCTCAAGGCCGAACGCGACGAGCGGGTGCTCCGCGAGGAGGCCGTCGACGTCACGCTGCCGTGGGACCGGATCCCGCGCGGTGCCCGCCACCCGGTGACGACCATCGCCGAACGGATCTCCGACGTCTTCGTCGGCATGGGCTACGAGGTCGCCGAAGGGCCCGAACTCGAGGCCGAGTGGTTCAACTTCGACGCGCTGAACTTCGGCAAGGACCACCCGGCGCGGCAGCTGGCCGACACGTTCTACGCGGGTGCGGACGACTCGAACCTCGTGCTGCGCACTCACACCTCGCCCGTGCAGGCCCGCACCCTGCTGCACCGTGATCTGCCGGTGTACGTCGTGTGCCCGGGCCGGACGTTCCGCACCGACGAACTCGACTCCACCCACACCCCGGTGTTCCACCAGGTCGAAGGCCTGGCCGTGGACAAGGGACTGACGATGGCGCACCTGCGCGGCACGCTCGACGCGTTCGCCAAGGCGATCTTCGGCGAGGAGTCCGGTACCCGGTTCCGGCCCCACTTCTTCCCCTTCACCGAGCCGTCGGCCGAGGTCGACGTCTGGTTCCCGGAGAAGAAGGGCGGCGCAGGCTGGGTCGAATGGGGCGGCTGCGGCATGGTCAACCCGAACGTGCTGCGTGCGTGCGGTGTCGACCCCGAGGTCTACTCGGGTTTCGCCTTCGGCATGGGCCTCGAACGAACCCTGATGTTCCGCAACGGCATCCCCGACATGCGGGACATGGTGGAGGGTGACGTCCGGTTCACGGTCCCGTTCGGCACGGAGACGTGATGGGCCGCGTCTCGTCCCACCACCGGATCGGAACCCCGATGCGCCGGCACCGCAGCACCAAGGAGGCGTAGTGCGAGTCCCCGTCAGCTGGCTGACCGAGCACCTCGAGCTCGGCGACGACGTCACCCCCGACAGGCTCGTCGAGGCGTTCGTGAACCTCGGCGTCGAGGTCGAGGGCGTCGAACAGGTCGGCAACGTCACCGGGCCGCTCGTGGTGGGCAGGGTCGCCGAGATCGAGGAACTCACCGAGTTCAAGAAGCCGATCCGGTACTGCCGGGTCGAGGTCGGCGGCCCCGAGGACCCGGCGGAGGATTCCGCCGACGCTGAGGACGACACTGCTGCCGGCGCTGCCGGCGACGGTGACGATGGCACGGCCGACGGCGGTGACGACGCCGACAGCGCCGAGACCGACGCCGCTTCCGGGAACGCCGACGGCGCGGAGACCGGCACCGGCGACACCGACACCTCCGGCGGCACGGCCGATCTCGGCGGGGGGCTGCCGCAGCCGCGGACCAACGGCATCGTCTGCGGTGCCCGCAACTTTGCCGAGGGCGACCTCGTGGTCGTCGCGCTGCCTGGCGCCGTGCTGCCCGGCGACTTCGCGATCAGCGCGCGGAAGACCTACGGCCGGGTCAGCGAGGGCATGATCTGCTCGGCCAAGGAACTCGGCATCGGCGAGGACCACTCGGGCATCCTCGTCCTGCCGCCCGGAACGGCCGATCCGGGCGACGACGCGCGCGAGATCCTCGACCTGGACGACACCGTCCTGGACGTGACGCCGACACCCGACCGCGGCTACGCCCTGTCGATCCGCGGACTGGCACGCGAGCTGTCGTGTGCGCTGGACGTGCCGTTCGGTGATCCGGCGCGGGTGGACGTACCCGAACCCGAGGGCGAGGCGTGGCCGGTGCGGGTCGAGGACCCGGAGGGCTGTCCCCGGTTCGTGCTGCGCCGGGTCACCGGCCTCGACGCGGGTGCGCCGACGCCGTGGTGGATGCGGCGCAGGCTGCTGTTGGCCGGGATGCGGTCGATCTCGCTGGCCGTCGACGTCACCAACTACGTCATGCTCGAGCTCGGGCAGCCGTTGCACGCCTTCGACACCGGCTCGATCAAGGGCGACCTGGTGGTGCGCAGGGCCGCCGAGGGCGAGACGCTCACGACCCTCGACGACGCCGAGCGCGCTCTCGACCCGGACGACGTGGTGATCGCCGACGACACCGGCGTCATCTCGCTGGCGGGCACCATGGGTGGTGCGACCACCGAGATCAGCGCCGAGAGCACCGATGTCCTGCTCGAGGCCGCGCACTGGGATCCGGCGTCGATCAGCCGCACCGCGCGCAGGCACAAGCTGTTCTCCGAGGCGGCGAAGCGGTTCGAGCGGTTCGCCGATCCGCAGCTGTGCGAGGCCGCGCTCGAACGGGCCGCGAAACTGCTGCGTCAGTACGGCGACGGCAGCATCCAGCCGGGGCGCACCGTGGTCGGCGAGGCCGAACCGATGCCCGCGGTCACGATGCCGATCAACCTGCCCGACAAGGTCGCCGGCGTTCGCTACGAGCGGGGTGTCACGGTCGGCAGGCTCACCCAGATCGGGTGCAAGGTCTCCATCGACACCGCCGACGACGGCACCACACTGGTCAGCGCCGTGCCGCCGAGCTGGCGCAGCGACCTGGTGCAGCCCGCGGACCTCGTCGAGGAGGTGCTGCGGCTCGAGGGCTACGACAGCATCCCCTCGGAGTTGCCGCCCGCTCCGGCGGGGCGTGGCCTGAGCGAGGCACAGCGCAGGGAGCGCGCCGTGTCGCGCTCGCTGGCCGAGGCCGGGTACGTCGAGGTGCTGCCGTTCCCGTTCGTCTCGGAGTCGGTGTGGGACCGGTTCGCGTTGCCGGCCGACGACGAGCGCAGGCGGACCGTCGAGGTGCGCAACCCGCTGGAGGCCGACAAGAACCGGCTCACCACGACGCTGCTTCCCGGACTGTTGGAGACGTTGCAGCGCAACATCTCCCGCGGTTCGCGCGACGTCGCCCTGTTCCACATCGGACAGGTCGTGCTGCCGGGCGAGGACGGCGGTGCCGCACCGGACCCCGGTGTCGCGGGCAGGCCCGACGACGAGCAGCTCGCGGCGCTCGAGGCCGCGGTGCCGCATCAGCCGCGGCACGTCGCGGTCGTGCTGTCCGGTCGCCGGCTGCGTGACGGCTGGTGGGGCCAGGGCGAGCAGGCGGGCTGGGCCGATGCGATCCAGGCCGCGAGGCTCGTGGCCCAGGCGGCGAAGACCGAACTGCGGGTCGAGGCCGACGACGTGCTGCCGTGGCACCCGGGCCGCTGCGCCCGGCTGGTCGCGGGCGAGTCGACGATCGGGCACGCGGGCGAGCTGCACCCGAAGGTGCTGGAGGCGCTCGAACTGCCGCCGCGCACTGTCGCGATGGAACTCGACCTCGACGCGTTGCCGCTGCGCGAGGTCCGCCCGGCCCCGTCGATCTCGGCGTTCCCCCCGGTGCTGCTGGACGTGGCGCTGGTGGTCGCCGACGACGTGCCGTCGGCCGACGTGGCCGACGCGCTGCGGTCCGGCGGGGGCGAGCTGCTCGAGGACGTCACGCTGTTCGACCTCTACACCGGTGAGCAGGTCGGGGAGGGCAAGCACTCGCTGGCCTACAAGCTGCGCTTCCGTGCCGGCGACCGGACGTTGACCGTGGAGGAGGCCACCGAGGCGCGGGACGCGGCCGTCGCGGCCGTGACCGAACGGTGCGGAGCCACCCTGCGCGCCTGACACCCTGGGCACGTGCTCCCAAGGGCCCCATAGTTGCGTTCAACGCAACTATGGGGCCCTTGGGAGCTTTGTCGTTCACCTGGTGGTGGGGTCGGCGACAGGGCGTTTGTATTGAGCTTGCATGGTCATGCATAATCATTCGTATGACGGTGAAGGTTGCGGTGGCGGGTGCCACCGGATACGCGGGAGGCGAACTGCTCCGCCTGCTGCTGGCGCACCCTGAGGTCGAGATCGGGGCGCTGACGGCGGCCAGCAGTGCGGGTACCCCACTGGGTCAGGCGCAACCCCACCTGGCTCCGCTCGCCGGCCGGATCGTCGAGGAGACGTCGGCCGACACGCTCGCGGGTCACGATGTCGTGTTCCTGGCGCTGCCGCACGGCCATTCGGCCGCGATCGCAGACCAGCTCGGTCCCGACGTGCTCGTCGTCGACATGGGCGCCGACCACCGGCTCGCCGACTCCGCGGACTGGCAGCGCTGGTACGGCGGGGACCACGCGGGGACCTGGCCCTACGGCCTGCCGGAACTGCCCGGCGCTCGCGAGCGACTGCGTGCGACGACGCGGGTCGCCGTGCCCGGTTGCTTCCCGACGGGCGGCTCGCTGGCGTTGGCGCCCGCGTTGTCGGCCGGCCTCGTCGAACCCGACGTGACGATCGTGTCCGTGACCGGCACCTCGGGCGCAGGCAAGAGCCTCAAACCGCACCTGCTCGGTTCCGAGGTGATGGGCAACGCCAGCGCCTACGGGATCGCCGGTGCACACCGGCACACGCCCGAGTTCGTCCAGAACCTCAGCGGCGCGGCGGGCAGGACCGTGACGGTGTCGTTCACCCCGGTACTGGCCCCGATGCCGCGCGGCATCCTCACCACCGCGAGCGCGCCCCTGACCGGCGACACGGAGACCGGTGAGGCCGTTGTTCGTGCCGCCTACGAGAAGGCCTACGCCGACGAGCCGTTCGTGCAGCTGTTGCCGGAGGGACAGTGGCCGACCACCGCGGCGACCGTGGGATCGAACACGGTGCAGCTGCAGGTGGCCGTCGACGCCGACGCCGGACGACTCGTGGTCGTGGCCGCGATCGACAACCTCACCAAGGGCACGGCGGGTGGAGCCGTCCAGTCCATGAATCTCGCGCTCGGTCTCGACGAGACGGCCGGGCTGCCGACCGCGGGGGTGGCACCGTGAGCATCACGTCTCCGAAGGGGTTCCGGGCCGCGGGCGTCACCGCCGGGCTCAAGGCCAGCGGCAAGCCCGACGTCGCGCTCGTGGTCAACGACGGACCCTCCGACATCGCCGCCTGTGTCTACACGAGCAACCGGTGCAAGGCCAATCCCGTGTTGTGGAGTGAGCAGGTCACCGCGGACGGCAGGGCCAAGGCGGTCGTGTTGAACTCCGGCGGGGCGAACTGTTACACCGGGCCCGAGGGTTTCCAGACCACGCACGCGAGCGCGGAACTGGTCGCCGAACGGCTCGGGCTCGGCGCCATCGACGTCGTGGTGTGCTCGACCGGGCTCATCGGCGAGCAGCTGGAGCGCGACCGGCTCACCGCCGGGATCGAGGCCGCGGCGGGGGAGCTGTCGGCCGAGGGCGGCGGCGCGGCGGCCGAGGCGATCATGACCACCGACACCCACAGCAAGGAGTCGCTGCGTTCCGGCGACGGGTGGAGCGTCGGCGGCATGGCCAAGGGTGCCGGCATGCTGGCACCGGCGCTGGCGACGATGCTCGTGGTGATCACGACGGACGCCGAACTGGATTCCGCGGCGGCCGACCGCGCACTGCGGGCGGCGACGCGCGTGACGTTCGACCGGCTCGACTCGGACGGCTGCATGTCCACCAACGACACCGTGCTGCTCATGTGTAGCGGTGCCAGCGGGGTGGCCGCCGACGAGGCCGCGTTCACCGAGAAACTGACAGAGGTCTGCCACGACCTGGCGCAGCAGCTGCTCTCGGACGCCGAGGGGGCCGACCACGACATCGCGATCGAGGTCGTGGGTGCGGCTTCCGAGGACGACGCCGTCGAGGTGGGCCGGTCGATCGCGCGCAGCAACCTGTTCAAGGCGGCGATCTTCGGCAAGGACCCGAACTGGGGACGCATCCTCGCCTCGGTGGGCACGACGAGTGCCGAGTTCGAACCGTCCGCTCTGGACGTCGCCATGAACGGGGTGTGGATCTGCCGCGGCGGGGAGCCGGGTGACTCACGCGATCTCGTGGACCTCGACGCGCGGGCGGTCAGCGTGACCGTCGACCTCAAGGCGGGCACGGAGTCCGCCACGATCTGGACCAACGACCTGACGCACGCCTACGTGCACGAGAACTCGGCGTATTCGACATGAGTGATCCGGAATCCCTGGTCCCCGCCGACGAGCGGCTCGCCACGGCGGCCGAGAAGGCGGGGGTGCTGATCGAGGCGCTGCCGTGGTTGCAGCGGTTCCACGGCGCCACGGTGGTCGTCAAGTACGGCGGCAACGCCATGGTCGACGACGAACTCAAACGCGCCTTCGCCGAGGACATGGTCTTCCTGCGGCTGGCGGGTGTGCATCCGGTGGTGGTGCACGGCGGCGGGCCGCAGATCAACTTGATGCTCGACCGTCTCGGTATCGAGGGCGAGTTCAAGGGCGGACTGCGGGTCACCACGCCGGAGACCATGGATGTGGTGCGCATGGTGCTGGTTGGACAGGTCAGCAGGGAACTCGTGGGCTTGATCAACGCCCACGGTCCGTACGCGGTCGGCATCTCCGGCGAGGACGCGCGGCTGTTCACCGCCGAGCGCAAGCAGGCCACCGTCGACGGCGAGAGTGTCGACATCGGACTCGTCGGCGAGGTCGCCGGCGTGAACCCGGATGCGGTGCAGGACATCGTCAACGCCGGCCGCATCCCGGTGGTGTCGACCGTCGCGCCGGACGCCGACGGTGTCGTGCACAACGTCAACGCCGACACCGCGGCCGGTGCGCTGGCCGGTGCGCTCGGCGCGGAGAAGCTCGTCGTGCTGACCGACGTCGAGGGCCTGTACGCGAACTGGCCGGACCGGTCGTCGCTGATCGACCGGATCGGGGTGAGCAGGCTCAACGCGATGCTGCCCGAGCTGGCCAGCGGCATGATCCCGAAGATGGAGGCGTGCGTGCGCGCGATCCACGGTGGTGTCCGGCGCGCACACGTGATCGACGGGCGCATCCCGCACTCGGTGCTGCTCGAGGTGTTCACCGAACGCGGCATCGGCACGATGGTCGTTCCCGACGGGGCGCAGGAGGTCTCGTGATGTCCAATCAGGACCAGCAGCGGCGGTGGCAGGCCGCGATGATGAACAACTACGGGACCCCGCAGCTGTCCCTCGTGCGCGGTGAGGGCGCCGTGGTGTGGGACGCCGACGGCAACAGCTACGTCGACTTCCTCACCGGTATCGCGGTCAACGCGCTCGGGCACGCGCACCCGGCTGTCGTCGACGCCGTGACGCGGCAGGTCGCCACGATCGGCCACACGTCCAACCTGTACATCAACGAACCCGCGCTGACCCTCGCCGAACGACTGCTGGAAGTGTCCGGTGTGGACGCAGGCAAGGTGTTGTTCTGCAACTCCGGCGCGGAGGCCAACGAGGCGGCGTTCAAGCTCACACGCAGGACCGGGCGCAGCACCGTCGTCGCGACCGACGGCGGGTTCCACGGCCGCACGATGGGTGCGCTCGCGCTCACCGGCCAGCCAGGAAAGCGGGAGCCGTTCGAACCGCTCGTACCCGGCGTCCGCCACATCCCGTACGGCGACGTGGCCGCCCTCGAGGCAGCGATCGACGACGACACGGCCGCGTTCGTCGTCGAACCGGTCCAGGGGGAGAACGGCGTCGTCGTGCCGCCGGAGGGATACCTGGCCGCCGCGCGCGAGATCACGAGCGCCCACGGCGCGTTGCTCGTCGTCGACGAGGTGCAGACCGGTGTCGGCAGGCTCGGCAGCTGGTTCGGCTTCCAGCAGGCGGGCATCACGCCCGACATCGTCACGCTCGCGAAGGGACTCGGGGGCGGGCTTCCGCTCGGCGCCTGCCTCGCCTTCGGCGCGGCGGCCGAGTTGTTCGAACCGGGCCAGCACGGCACGACGTTCGGTGGCAACCCCGTGTGCTGCGCCGCCGGGCTGGCCGTGCTCGACACGATCGCCTCCGACGGCCTGCTCGACCGCGTGGCGGCACTCGGCAAGGAGCTCACGTCGGGGATCGAGGGACTCGAGCACGCCCTCGTCGACGGTGTCCGCGGCGCGGGCGTACTGCTCGGGGTGCAGCTCACCGACACGGTTGCGGCGAAGACGGCCGCCGCGGCGCAGAAGGCGGGATTCCTCGTCAACCCGATCCAGCCCGACGTGATCCGGCTGGCACCGCCGCTGATCACCTCGCGCGAGCAGGCGGACCGGCTGGTGGCCGCGCTGCCCGCCGCGCTCGACCGTGCTGCCGAGGAGAAGGCCGCCGAGGAGAAGGCCGCCGAGGA
>Ga0079224_100012613_pt1 | contig 11711 bp, 9 predicted proteins | sample Stecom2015_FD_80414 | JGI IMG/M metagenome (GOLD analysis project Ga0079224, IMG submission 80414) | Agricultural soil microbial communities from Utah to study Nitrogen management - Steer compost 2015 | ecosystem: Environmental > Terrestrial > Soil > Agricultural land | place: USA: Utah...
CCTTTCGCGAGCGGCGACGTCATCAGCGACGTGATCGCCATCGCGCCGGCCGACTGGCCGAAGATCGTGACGTTGCCCGGGTCGCCGCCGAAGGCGTCGATGTTGCGCTGCACCCATTCGAGCGACGCCACCATGTCCATGATGCCGTAGTTGCCCGAGCTCTTGTGCACGGACTCGGCGGTGAGCGCCGGATGCGCGAGGAACCCGAACGGCCCGAGCCGATAGTTCATCGTCACGACGACGACGCCGCGCTCGGCGAGCGCCGTGCCGTCGTACAGAGGCGCCGACCCCGCGCCGTCGGTGAACGCGCCGCCGTAGAAATAGACCATGACGGGAAGCCGGTCGTCTTGCGACTTGGCCGGGGTCCACACGTTGAGATACAGGCAGTCCTCGCTACGCGGCGGCTGGCCCTCCATGATCGCGATGTTGACGTAGCGTCCGGTGTCGGCCTGAACGCAGACGTTGCCGAACTTGCTCGCGTCGCGGACGCCTTGCCACGGTTCGACGGGCTGCGGCGGACGCCAACGGTTCTCGCCGACCGGCGGTGCAGCGAACGGCAGGCCGCGATAGATGCGGACGCCGGACTGTGTGACCTCGGCCCCGGAAACGAGCCCGCCGTCGATGCGGATCGGGTCCTCGAGCTCGGCGTGACACGCGGCGGCGAAAGCGATACCCGCCAGCCACGCGGCTCGCTGCACGTGCAGTCGCTTCATGATTCCTCCTCCGGACACTCGCTCAAGGCGACGAGGGACGCTGCATGGTACTTGCAAGCGCCGCGCGGCAACAACGGTCGCAATCCAAAGAAGGCTTCAACGGTTACGGCCGGAAGTTGTCCGGTGCTGTCGGCTCACCCCCTCTGCGATCTCCATTTGCATCTCATTTCTTCTTCCGACGTTGCGGGCTCGAGCCGCACGTGAATCGGCTTTCGAAACGTCGGTTCGTCGATTCTTACGGCATTGTAGCCTTCTTTCTCCACGCCGGCGCCGCCGAATCACGCCGACCGCTCGAGAACCGACGTTTCTTCGCGGGAGACTGAATATAGCCCCTCACCCCCACGCCGGCCGACATCGACGATCGACATGCCGACTGCCACGTCCTCTTTCGATGTTCGGACAGACTTTACGTTATGACATCACGGAGAGGAATGTTCCGTGCTCGGTGACTTCATGGACCGGGCGTCTCATCCCGGCCAGTCGGGATTCCACACGACCTCCCAAAGATGCCCGTCCGGGTCTTGAAAGTAGCCGGAATACCCTCCCCAGAAAGTCTCGTGGGCAGGCTTGACGATCGTCGCTCCCGCGGCTTTCGCCGCCGCCATCACGTCGTCCACCTCTGCTCTGGTCTCGACGTTGTGGCCGAGCGTCATTTCCGTCGGGCTCGGGGAGCCCGTCGAGAGGCCGGTATCGTGCGCAATGCTTCTTCTGGGCCACAGCGCCAAACGCAAACCCGGCTGCAGCTGGAAGAACGCGACCGCGCCGTGCTCGAATTCCGTCCCGATGATGCCTTCGGTCGGGAAACCCAGGCCGTCGCGATAGAACCGCACCGAGGACTCGAGATCCTCGACGCCCAGCGTGATCATCGTTAGTCGCGGCTTCATTTCCTTCGCCCTCCTGCTCGCCATGAGCATCGAATCCCGACGAGATTCCAGCGGCCCGCCCGTCATAGTCCTCGGCTTGCGATGGTCTCACTTCGTCGCGTCGAATGCAGAAGCGTCGCAGCCTACGGTTGAACGCCGCTCGACAGTGAAGCGGCGTCCTCTATACTGCTCCCGGGGCGCTCGACTCGGAACGGGGGAGCTCGACGACCCGCGAAACAACGACAACGACAAGGGGGATTCATGAGCGCGACGCACGCGGCGGCCCAGAACGGGCGGCGGACGTTCATCACCTACGAGAACGGCATCCTGCTGCTCTTGGGATTCTCGTTCGGGCTCGTCTTCTTCGACCGCAACGCGATCAACTATCTCGTCGCATCGATCCAGGTCGATCTCGGGCTGACCAACACGCAGATCGGCATGCTGAGCTCGGCCCTCGCGCTGTTCTGGGCGATCTCGGCCTATCTCGTCGCCGCGTGGTCCGACGCGGTCCGGGCGCGCAAGCCGTTCGTGCTCTTGTCGATCATCGTGTTCTCGCTGTGCTCCGCCGTGTCCGGGCTCGCGACATCGTTCGGCTTCCTGCTCGCCGCCCGCGTGATCATGGGCATCGCCGAAGGGCCGTTCCTGCCCGTGTGCCTATCGATCATGAACGTCGAGTCGTCGCCACATCGCCGCGGTCTCAACGCCGGGATCATGCAGAACGTCTTCGCGGCGCTGATCGGCAACATGCTCGCCGGTTTCCTCGTGCCGCAGCTCGCCGCGCTGTTCGACTGGCGGGTCACGTTCTTCCTCACGGGCATACCGGGTCTGATCTGCGCGCTGCTCGTTTGGCTGTATCTACGCGAACCCGAGCGGACACCGGAGGAGGCCGCCGAAGCGCCGCCGCGCATCGGCGCGAGCGCACTCGCGATGCTCAAGGAGCACAACATTCGCGTCTGCTCGGTGATATCGATCTTCATGGTCGCGTGGTTCCTCGTCGGCCTCGCGTTCATGCCGCTTTTCTTCCAGAACGTGCGCGGCTTCACCGCCGAGCAGGCCGGGCAGCTCGTCGGCATCACGGGTCTCGCAACGGCCATCTGCGGCTTTCTCGTGCCCGCCTGGTCCGACCGCGTCGGGCGGAAGCCCGCGATGATCCTGTTCTGCTTCGGCGCCGCCGTGACGCCGCTCGCGGCGCTCTGGTACGAAGGCCCGATGTGGATGCTCGGGCTCTTGCTCTTCCTCGGCTGGAGCGGCACCGGCGCGTTCCCGCTCTTCATGGGCGTCGTCCCGGGCGAGAGCGTATCGAGGTCGCTGGCCGCGTCGTCGATGGGACTCGTCGTCTGCATCGGCGAGCTCCTCGGCGGCGTGACGATGCCGACGCTCGCCGGACGAATCGCCGATGCGACGAGTCTCGCCGCGCCGATCATCGTCGCCGCCGTATGCGCCGTCTGCGCCGGGATCGCCGCGCTGTTCCTGAAGGAAACGGCGCCGAGCAAGGTCGGAAACCGATAGCGCGATCCGTGCATCGGGCGGGGCGTCTCGCGCAGCGGGCGGGACGCGCGCCCGAGAATGCAATCCGCGATCCGTCAAGTCCCGACAAGCGCCGATGCTGCGGAGTCGCAGATGTTGCTAGCATGGAACGAGACCGGATCGCGGCGCAGCTCACGGGGGACGTCGGCACGGATGGTGGTCACGCTCGTCAATCGGGTTCGCACCGACGCGCGCGCCAAACGTGCCCGCGTCTTCCTCGAGCACTTCGAGATCTGGCGGAGCACGAGAATACTCGACCTCGGCTCCGAGAACGGCGAGCACATCGCGTCCGTTCTGGCCGGCACGCCGATCTCCCCGAGTAACGTCTATATCGCGGACATCGACTCGTCCGCGGTGCTAGACGGTCATCGCCGATTCGGGTTCGAGCCGGTTCATATCCCCGAGAGCGGCCGACTCCCGTTCGACGACGGTTTCTTCGATATCGTCTACTGCTCGTCGGTCATCGAGCACGTGACGGTGCCGAAGAGCGAGGTCTGGACGCTGCGCGACGGCGCCGAGTTCGCGCGGCGAGCCTGGGAGCGTCAGCGGGCATTCGCGCGCGAGATCGTTCGGCTCGGCAGGGGATACTTCGTCCAGACGCCGTGCCGCTCGTTTCCGATCGAAAGCCACAGCTGGCTGCCGTTCGTCGCGTACTTGCCGCGCCCGGCATTGATCCCGTTGCTCGAAACGACGAATCGGCTCTGGGTCAAGAAGACGCAGCCCGACTGGCGTTTGCTTTCCGAAGGGGATATGCGTCGCCTCTTCCCGGACGCGATCATCGTGAAGGAATCCCTTTGCGGGTTCACGAAATCGCTGATGGCGATACGCGCCCGGTAACGCAGAGGAGTAGCGCGCCGAAAGCCCGACGAGCGCTCCGACAGAAATGCGCGGGAGCGGCACGCGCCGCTCCCGCGCACGGCGTCAGCCGCCTCCGCCGCCGGCGTTACGGCGGAAATCTTCCATCTTGAGGTGAGTGAGCGTATGCACGTAGCGGAGCTTGCCGTTCTCGACGCGGAACAGGTGCGTGTCCGGAGCCCCGCTTCCGCCGGTCTGGCCGCCCGGCCCGAACGTGCAGAAAGCGACGACGGCACCGATGACCTCGTCGACGACGAAACGGCGGTTCACTATGTTCACGCCGGCCGGCACGCCGACCTCGCAGCTGTCGTCCGGCGAGCCTTTGCCCGTGTAGGCGCCGCCCTCGATGCGCACGCACGGGAAGCCCCACGGCACGAGATCGATCTTGCCTTCGAGGAAGGCGTCGAGATAGGCGTTCGCGGCGGAAACCAGCGTGCCCCGCGAGTCGCGCTTCTCGGGAGGAATCGGCCCCCAGTCCTCGGCCGACGAGTACTTGAGATACGCCTCGGCGTCGAACAGCCAATAGCCCGTCGTCGTCCACAAGATCTCGACCTCGGCGATCTTGTCGTGGTTGACGCGCAGGCGCGTGCCGAGCACGTACGGCTCCTCCGGATTCGTGACGATGACCTCGGTGAACGTCTGACACGAATCCTCGTCGTACAGGCTCAGGCTGTGGTCGATGACCAGCGGCTTCGCGAGCATCCCCTGGCGGATGTCGGCGAGCTTCATGTTCTCGATATAGGCGACGCCCGCCGCCAACGGCAGCTTCGAGATGTCGCCGCTCGTCTGTGCCTCGAGATACAGGTCGACCGCGCGCCGCAATCCGCCGCGCGTGCACGATACCTCCCCTTGCCCTTGCCCCTGCGCGAGCCCGGCCGCGGGCGCGAGCAATGCGGTCGCGAGCGCGATCAGCGAAAACGTCGAGCGTCTCACCGGCTGCCTCCCTTTCGTTCTTGTCCGCCCGATTATAGTCGAGCACCCCGGATTGTCGCCTTCTCGCGCCGATTCGCGAGTGCGAGCCAGCCGAGCGCCGCCGCCGAAACCACGAGCCCCGGGATCATCGCGAGCTGCACGGCATGCCAGCCGTAGAGCTCGAGCAGCGCGCCGGACGCGAAAGACGCGACGGCGACGAGCCCGAAGACGAGAAAGTCGTTGAGCCCCTGCACTTTCGCTTGCTCCGCCGGGCGATGCACGGTCGCGAGCAAGCTCGTCGCGCCGATGAACGTGAAGTTCCAGCCGAATCCGAGCGCAATCAGCGCGACGCAGAAATGATGGAGGTCGACGCCCGCGAGCGCGACTCCGCCGCAGAGCGCGAGCAGCAAGAGGCCGGCGGCGATGACCGGAACATGACCGATGCGCGCGATCACCGGGCCCGTCACGAAGCTCGGGGCGAACATCGCGACGATATGCCAGCGGATGACGTCGGCGGCGTGTCCCGTCGTGAATCCGTGCCCCGTCAGCGCGAGCGGCGTGGACGTCATGACGAGGCTCATCGCGGCGAACCCGACCATCGCGCAAAGCACGGCGACCATGAACGCCGGCTGGCGCACGATCTGGATCAGCGGGCGGCTCGCTCCGTCGCGGCCGGAGCTCCTCGGAGGCACGGGGATGTCCAGGAACGCGAGCCCCGCGGCGCCGACGACGTTGATGACGATGATGGCCGCATATGCGCCCGCGAACGGCACCGGAGCGAAAAGATCGGACGTGAGCCGAACGACCTCGGGGCCGATCAGCGCGCTCACCAATCCGCCCGCGAATACCCACGAGATCGCCTTCGGCTTGAGACGCTCGGACGCGGTATCCGCGGCCGCGAAACGGAAGAAGCCGTGAAACGCCTGGTAGATGCCGGTGAAAACCGCGCCCGCGATCAGCAGCCCGAAGCTGTCGACGACCAACGCGCGAACGGCGAGCGCGCCGCCGACGGCGCCGGCAACCGTGGCGAGCAGGAATCCCGCACGGCGGCCGTAACGGCCCATCAGCAACGACGCGGGCGGCGCGGTCAGCATCGAGACCAGCACGACGATCGAGATCGGCAACGTCGCGAGCGAACGCTCGGGAGCGAGCTCGGCGCCGGCAAGTCCGCCCAGAATGATGTGGATGGCGAGCTGCGAGCCGAGCACCGCGTGGGCGAAGAACAGCACGGCGACGTTGCGCCACGTTCGCCGGTCGGAAGGATCGGAGGGACGGATCATCGATTGCGGCGCCGGATGCGGCGACGATGCTCCGCGTACGGCGCCCCTTTCATTCGTGTGATCCATCGGAGCAGGCCCGCGCGGCCGCGCGGCGTCGGTGGACGGCGCTCAGCTCGTGGCGGCGGCCGGCTCTTGCGCGGCGTCCGTCGCGGCCTCGACCGGCAATCGCCATCCTAGCCGCGCGACGTTGCCCAAGGAGAAGAGATGCGCATAAATGCAGCCGAGGTATCCCGAACGGTGCAGCTCGGCGATGACCTTGTCGTCGAGCTCGGCGAGCTTCTTCTCGTCGACGACGCGGAAATCTTCGAGGGCATACCACCTGCCGAGCCGATCCTGAACTCGGGCGCTGCGAACCGTAAAAAGGTCGAGCGACTTGAGGCGCTCGACGAACCGGCGCGTGCGCTCCGTCTCGGTCAACAGGTCTCTGAGCAGCGTGATGACACGGCTCGTGAGCTCGCTCTCTTTGCCTTCGTCGTCGAACAGGGGCTCGCCCTCATCCTCCGACAGGCCATCGTAGCCTTCGTCGAGACAGACGGTGAAATCGGATTGCTCGTCGACCCGAACGAGGATGAACGGGTATCGCGCGACGTACGCCGGCATGTAAGCATCGTTCGACCATTTGCCGTCGTCGCCGACGAAAAGGTTCTCTCCCGCGCGCAGGCCGACCATCGCGATCGGGCTCGCGTTGTCGCCCCCGGCGAACACGACCGGGTAGTCTCGCGCGGCCTGGTAGAACTCGATCGCGGTCAACGGCACGAAATGCGTGCCCGCGGCGAAACGCTGGGACCGGTCCGCCTTGAGCTTGAGTTTTCGGTGGCGGTCTCGGTTCAGCGGCACGATCTTGTTGTAGAACAGCGGGCCCGACATCTCGGCGCTCTCCGGTTTCCCATCGACCGCGCGATTCTACCACTCGATGCGGTGCATCGATGGTCCTTCGCGGCCGTCGAGCCGGGAGTAAGGGCTCAGAACGACAAGAACGCGCCGATGTTGAAGTTCGTGCTCTCGTTCTCGATGCCGTCGTGCGCCTCGGACTGCACGCGGGTGAGCTCGGCGAGCAGCGTGAGATTCCGCGTCAGCGAGTGATAGGCCCCGAGCGTGACCTTCTCGTTGCGGCGGACGAGCGCTGACGGCGCCTCTCCCGGCGCGAGATCGAGGTCGCTGCGGCCGTAGTTCACGCCGACCTTCGTGTCCCCGAGCTTCCAGGTGAGCTGCGCCAGGAAGCCGTCGGAATCGCGCTCGGCGCCGGCGCCGTCGTCGCCGAGGAAATAGAGCGCGGTGGTCCCCATTCCCTCGCCGGAGTAGTACCAGACCATGAACTCGCCGTTGCCGTCGCCGCCGAACGTGACCTTGCCGCCGACGTCGAAGCCGACGCTGTCGAAATCCGCCGCGTCCGTCGGTCCTTCGTGCTCCTGCGTGATGAAGCTCGCGGACAGATAGAACGGCTCCTTCGTGTACGAGATCTTGGCGTGGTATCCGGGCTGTCCCTCGGGCGTCGGCACGTCCTGCAGGATCGGCTCGAGGGGATCGAATATTCCGATGGAGAAGCGGAAACCGTTGAAGTCCGGCGTCGTATAGGTGATCTGCCCGATCCAGTCGGCATAGATATAGCCGAGGCCGATCGACCCGAGCGCGGTATTCGCCGGCGCGGCGTTGTTCGTGTTTATTCCGCCGACGCCCGGGAGCGTCATGTCGTTCAGGATCGCGTCGGCGCCGAACAGACCGAGGTCGCGGCCGAGCTTGAACGTGCCGAGACGGTCATTGCCGAACGTCATGAAGACCTGGCGCACGTCGAGAGCGGTCGTTCCCAGCGCCGTGTTCAGCCGCTCCGCCCCCTGTTGAAGGTTCGGGCTGCCGTCGTTCGTGGCGATGCCGGGGAAGAAGCCGAACGTGAAGCCGATGTCGTAGCCGTTCTGCGTCGTCGACGCGCCGATCGATAACGCCGCGGGCAACAGGCCGTTCGCGATCGACGAGCTGCGATCCTCGCCGGCGGCGCCGCGGCACGCGAGGCCGCCCGTGACGCCGGGCGTCGTTTCCTCCTCGCAATCCGCATGGATATAGTGGACGTTGACGTTGCCGCTGATATTCAACGTCCAGTCGCCGGCGGCGACCTCGAACGCGGCCGCAGGCAGCGCACAGCCGATCGCTGCTGCCGCAAGCGCGCCCTCCATTACGCAGACATAGCCCCGCTTCCGTTGGACAGGTGCCATGACGGTCTCCCCCGTGTTGCGCGGTGGATCGAATTCCCGGGCGCGCGTCGCTCGATGGCGCATTCGCTCGGAACACAGGGGTAATGCAATTCCTATACCACTGAATGCAAAAAATACGCACGTGCAATGCCATCCCGGCCGCGGGGTTTTTCGCGCGCTCACGCGCGCCGACGCGCCGTCCGCGGGTCGTCGAGTCGCCGTTCGGATCACAATCTCAAATTCGTCATACACGAAAGCGCATCGGGCATAGGGAAGCTCCGCAAGCTCGCAGCGATCCTTGTGTAAAGAAGAAGACATTCGCGAACCGGCCTTCCGAGTAGCCTCCTTCGCGCGGGCAGTGCCCGCCGAACGTCCGAATTCCCGGGAGGACGTCCGGGCCGTGCCCTCGTCCAGCACATACGTCCGTCCGGAGGAGATCGATGGCGCAATCGACGGTCATCCTGCACGGTTGGAGCGACTGCTCCGAGTCGTTCGTCCACATGAAGTCGTTTCTCGCGAATGCCGGGGTCGAGCCGGTATCGGAGATCTACTATGCCGACTACGAATCTCGAGAAGACCACTTGACGTTCGACGACGTCGTCGACGGACTGAACGACGAGTTCTATCGCCGCGGATTCATCGCGCGGGATGGAAAGAAGAAGCGCGACCTCAACGTCATCGTCCACTCGACCGGCGGGCTCGTGATCCGGCACTGGATCAACGAGCATTACTATCGCAACGGTAACCGCATCGCCGACTGCCCGGTGAAACGAATCGTCATGCTGGCGCCGGCGAACTTCGGCTCGCCGCTCGCGCATCGCGGCAAGTCTTTCCTCGGATCGCTGTTCAAGGGCCGTTGGAAGATCGGCGATCTGCTCGAGGTCGGCCGCAACCTGCTCGACGGCCTCGAGCTCGCGAGCCCCTACCAATGGGAGCTGGCGCACCGCGACCTGCTGGTCGACGAGCCTTACTTCAATCGCGAGCAGATTCAGCTCACGATCCTGGTCGGCATCGACGACTACAAGGGCCTGAAGGGATGGGTGAACAAGCCCGGCACCGACGGCACGATCGTGATTGCCGGCGCGAGCCTCGATACGCTGAAGATCCGGCTCGACTTCTCGAAGGATCGTGATCCGAAAGCCCCCTATATGCCGTTCGAATGGGAGGTCAAGAAGAGCGTCGCGGATTTCGGCTTCGGGGTCCTGCCGGGCCTCGACCACGGCACGATCGTCGACGCGATCGGCTCGCTGAATGGCTCGGTCGCGGGCGAGCTCGTGCTGCGCGCGTTGAAGACCCGAAACGTCGAGGCGTTCGGCAGGCTCTGCGACGATCTCGAGCAGATCACCTCGGAGACCTATACCGCCACGGGTAAGGACATCTACCAGCAGTTCGTATTGCATGCCGTCGACGAGTACGGCGTCCCGATCCGGGACTTCACGGTCGAGTTCTTCGTCGTTCCCGCCGGAAAGACCGAGCGGGACGGGACGGTCATCGGCCGCCGGCCGACGAGCTTGGAAACGCGGTTGAGCGACGACATCAACCGCATCCTGCTATCGGAGATCCACACGCACACGCGCGATCCGAGCTACCGCCGACTGCTCGTGAATCTGCGCGAGGTCAAGGACAAGCTCGAGGAAGCCAAGCACGCCCTCGGTCGGCCCGTGGTGCTCTCGATGCGCCTTTACGTGCCGGATCGGGATCGCGGCATCCGTTACGACGTGAAGAGCCTGCAGAATATCGTGCTGCACGATCCGCAGCGCCCCGCGACGAGCAAGGATCCGGAATTCTTTTTCCCGAACACGACGACGCTCGTCGAAATGTGCGTGAACCGGATCTGCGATTACGTCACGGTCGGCCGCACGCCGCGCAAGCATTGATGATGCGCGGTGCACGTGGCTCATGAGTCGGCGCCGAGGCAATACCTACTGGAATCTTCCCCGAGTGCCTTTCGGCGGCCCGGAGTCGGTCTCGGTCAGTCACGTGCGGGACGGGCACACCCGTGGAGCTCGCGGATTCGGTTCACGGCCTGGAAGGCGGGGCGCAGGTGTCGACGCAGTGTCGTCATCTCGGACCTTTCGGGGTTCCATCTTCTCTCCGCTACACCGGCCGCGATAAAGTTCGGCGACGATCCGACGGGAAGCGGCGGCGATTCGTACAACCGGCGTGTCGCCCCCAGCGTCCGGCATATCGACGGAACCTGGTTCTTCCCGGTCGGAGACACGCTGTTCGAAGCATGGCCTTAGGAGGGAGATGCCCGTGACCGCCCGCTCGATCGTGACTGCTGCGCTGCTCTCGACGTCGACGTTGCTCTTCGCGTTCGCCGCTTGCGCGCAAACATCCTCCTCGTCGGCGCCGCAACCGCCGAAGCTGACTCTCGCGTTCGAGATGCACGTGCAGGTGGCTCAGCCGGTCGATCTCGGCGAGGTCACGCACGGCCGTCGGCGCATCGTCGAGATCCTCGGCGGCACGTTCGAAGGCCCCGAGATCAAAGGGCGCGTCGTGCCGGGCGGCGCCGACTGGCAGATGATTCAGCCGGACGGATTCTCCGAGCTCGACACGCGCTACTCGCTCGAGACCGATCAGGGCGAGATCATCTACGTGCAGAACTTCGGCATCCGCCACGCGCCCCCCGAAGTCATGCAGAGGCTCAACGCCGGCGAATCCGTCGATCCCTCCCTCGTCTATTTCAGAACGATGCCCCGCTTCGAGACGTCGTCTCCGCGGCTTCAATGGCTCGTGCGCTCGGTCTTCATCGGCACGGGGGAGCGCTATCCCGACGGCGTGAAGATCCAGTTCTGGCGCGTCGAGTAGGCCGGGCGGCGGCGCTCAACGCCTGCGGCAGACGAAATACAAGTAGACCGCGAAGCGCTTCGGCAGCGGCGCGTACCGTTCCGCCCAACGCCACGCCGAGCGCGGCAGCACGCGCAAGAGCGACTTGTCGTACGAGCCGATACCGTGCCACTCGACGACCTCGAGCCCGTGGCGCTCGGCGAGCTCGAAACACTCGGCGAGCGACATCGACGAGAACTGCTCGCCGGTGATCCTGGCTTTCGCGGCGAGCAGCACGCGCGTGCTGTAGCGGTTCCCGTGCACGTTGAACAGCAGCCGCGAATCGCGGTCCTCCAACGCCGACGCGAGGAACGCCATCGCGTCGTCCCGCAGCGACGGCTGCGCGTTCAGGAAGAACCGGAACGCCGTGATGAAATCGAACTTCCGTCCGGCGAGCACGTTGGGGTCCCGAGTCGCGTCGCCCACGACGAGCCGCGCGTTCCTCACACGACCGCGCGCGACGGTCAGCATCGTCTCCGAGATATCGAGGCCGGTCGCCGAGCGGAACCTGGGCTCCACGTGGGCGAGCACGCGCCCGGTTCCGCA
>Ga0079224_100012614_pt1 | contig 11711 bp, 10 predicted proteins | sample Stecom2015_FD_80414 | JGI IMG/M metagenome (GOLD analysis project Ga0079224, IMG submission 80414) | Agricultural soil microbial communities from Utah to study Nitrogen management - Steer compost 2015 | ecosystem: Environmental > Terrestrial > Soil > Agricultural land | place: USA: Utah...
GTAGGGTTTAAAGTTCTTTTTCAAGTCCGACAGCCGGTAGGTTTTCTCCTGCTTCACGGACTCGCCGCTGATTGTGAGGGTCCAGTTGCCGGCATCGACATCCTCTGGTATCAGCCCATTGTTTCGGATGAAGATATTCTCAAACGGTGTGACGACGTCGTCCAGATGATGCGGTCTGGCTTCGACATTCCAGGGTTGGTCGCTACGGATGATCATCTCGGGATTCTTGCCTTTCATAGGATCAAACTCCTGAGAAAGACCAATCGGAACATATCCCTCCGGCATAGTGGCCGCGTGGATAATCTCCGCTCCCAGCAAGGTCGACAAAGTTGAAAAGATGCTTTTGCGGATAAATGAACGTCTGTCCTGAGAAATAAGAATGGGTTTTTTAAGCTGATTTGGGCCAGAGGATGCCATGGTTGCTATGGGGTTACGATCGTAAAATAGTCTTTAAGAGAGGTCAATAAAGAGATGCATTTTACAGACGGTAAATAGTGCAAGGTCGAAAGCTGAAATTAGGCAAAATCATCTATTCCGACGATTTCCGGGGCTTTTTTATTCGGTCATTTTGTGGACTGCGAAGATTCAGGATGCGAAGCGTAGCGATCGGGGATCGGCGGTAACTTGGGATTTGTTACGGCTTTCCAAAATGTTCAATCCCATTCGGGTTTGTCCATTGCTATCTACCTCGATGACCCTAGGTTGCACCTAGCGCTATTGAAAGGTTCGATCCTTTCAGCATCATAAGACAATGTCGCAAAACGATGTCGATTTCCGACTCTTTCAGTTTCAAGGTTCACTTGACGCTAAGTGTAATTTAATTTGTAATTCAATTCCCAAAGGTTCAACCCGCTTTGGGGTTGTCGTACCCAATCTTGATTTTCCTTTTTCCCCCGGTTTCACCTAGGGCTATTGAGAGATCGACGGCTTCACCGTCGTGATTTCCGTAAATCGAAACCATCAAAACCCCAGCATCCTATCTTCTTTTGTCTCCAATTCGCGATACCTGACAAGAAGCCAAACTTCTCAAAACCGTGTCCGCCGTGGCGGAACCGCGGTGGAAATCCGTGGATCTGACGATGGCTGGATAAAACCATTTCTAGGCGAGATAAAAAAAATGCTAGCCGAAACCTCGACTAGCATCTTACACACTGCGGAACTCTTTTTAAATTAATAGAGGGTTCTGAATCGGATCGTCCCCGGTATGGTCTTCAAGGCTTCTATACCCTCGGTTTTGTAAATTTTTTCGATGTCGGTGATCACGTACCCGATCCTCTCATTTGTTTTGAGGTATTGCCCCACGATGTTGATGTTATAGTTGGCCAACACTTGGTTGATCTTCGCCAGCACACCGGGTTCGTTGAGGTGAATGTGGATTAGTCGATGCGCGTCTTTCAGGAATGGCAGCTGGATATTCGGGAAATTGACCGAGTTATAAGTATTTCCGGTGTTGATGTATTCCATGATCTTGCCAGGGACAAACCGCGCAATGTTTTGCTGCGCCTCCAGCGTGCTGCCTCCAATGTGAGGAGTCAGGATGGTGTTTGGCAGGCCTTTTAGTTCTGATTCAAAGGACTCTTTGTTGTTCTTCGGCTCCTCTGGGAACACATCTACCGCGCAACCGCCCAGCTGTCCTGAGAGTATCGCGTCTCTCAGTGCCGGAATCTCTACCACGTGTCCGCGACTGAGGTTCACCAGGATGGCACCCTTTTTCATCTTATTTATTTTCTCCCGATCGAGCAGGCAGTTATTGTCTTTTCGACCGTCGACATGCAGCGTAATCACGTCACAAGTGGAAAGAAGCTCATCCAGTGAGTTTACCTTGGTGGCGTTGCCAAGGGCGAGCTTTTCGATGACATCGAAGTAGAACACGTTCATCCCCATGTTTTCGGCGAGGACAGACAGCTGCGCACCGATATTGCCATAGCCGATGATTCCCAGTTTTTTGCCGCGGATCTCAAAGGATCCCGCAGCGGATTTGTCCCATATGCCTTGGTGCATTCCGACGGATTTGTCAGAAAAGCGTCGCATCAGGAAGATGATTTCGGCGATGGCCATCTCTACGACCGACCGCGTGTTGGAGAAGGGGGCATTAAAGACCGCGATACCTTTTTCCTGGCAGGTTTCCAGATCGATCTGGTTGGTGCCAATGCAGAAAGCGCCAACTGCCAAGAGTCGGTTTGCGTTCTCCAATACCTTTTTCGTCACGTTCGTCTTGGAGCGGATGCCCAGGATAGAGACGTTTTTGATTTTTTCGCAAAGCTCTTCTTCGCTCATAGCACCGGCGACTACCTCGACCTGATAGCCCTCTTCGGTCAGCAGTTGCACCGCGATGGGGTGGACGTTTTCCAGGAGGAGAACTTTGATTCTGCTTTTTGGGTAAGAAAATTTCGTATTCAACTTGTTGATATAAAGGATTTCGTCAAAACTTGGAGCAATGTGGTCGGCCTGACTGACTACTTTGGGTCGGTGGACATTTTCCACAAAAGCGTAAAACTTATTTGCCAGCCCTGACGCCTTGATCTCGTAGTCGGTATAGCCGTCACCGATTACATAGATGTCCCCCTCGAGATTTACGTTTTTGATCGTCTCTGCCTTTCCGTTGTTTTTAGAAAGTGGATTTTCCCGGTTGAAGTCAATGATTTTCCCCGCTTCGTCATATACAAAATCATTGGCAAATACATTTTCTTTCAAGATTCCGTATTCAGAAACGATCGGGATGATGAAGTCTTTGAAGCCGTTGGATATAATATAGACGTCTGCCGCATTGTCCCGAAACCATTCCTTATTCCGCTCAAATGACTTGGACACTTTTTGGCGCAGCGCAGCTATCAAATCAGCAATTTGGGATTTGCTCGCCTGTAGGATGTCTAGTCGCTGTTCGAGGCTTTCTCTGAATGTGATGGAGCCCTCCATCCCCTTGTCGGTGATGTCTTTGATCGCCTGGAGTTTTTGTTCTTTTTGGGGATCATTTATCAAACTTATTTCGCCGAGGATATCCAGCGCTTCCACTTGGGTAAAGGTACTGTCAAAATCAATGATGAACTTTTTGGTTTGAGGCATGAGTACAGGGTCAATAGGGATTTGAATAGGTAAAATTACAGGATTGTTAAAAAAATGGAAGGTTTGTTGACAGAATTAATTAGAAAGTTTTTCAGGTTTGAAAATTCGCCAATCATTCGATGGCTGAAACCGCATTCGCAATCGATTTTCAAGAGAAATATCGGTGGGGTTTTCCCGAATCAGCTTTTAAGTTAATTTTGGAAAAGATAGAAGCCATATCCGATCATCGCTTGACTCATGGATCATCCCGAGATAATTTGCTACGAGCTACGAGATCGCAAGTGATGGTGACAAGAAAACAACAACCATGAAAAAATCCTTATTAATAGTCGCACTCGTAGCAGGAAGCGTTGCATTCTCCTGCCAGCCCAAAACCGAACAAGTTGCAACCACAACCTATGAAGAGGTAGGGGAGGCTGCCGTGGTTCCGGGCAACTACGGGAATATCGTCAAGGTGGACGAAGTTGCCACCACCGCAGAGATGATTTCGTCGGTGGAAGAAACGGGCGAGTTTACGGGAAAGATCTCCGGTGAAATCAAGGAGGTATGCACCAAAAAAGGCTGCTGGTTTTCCATGGATCTGCCAAACGGCGAGTCCATGCGGGTTACGTTCAAGGACTACGCATTCTTTTTGCCTACCAATTCACAGGGTTTTCCGATTGTGATTGAAGGGGTGGCCACGCTGACAGAGACCGATGTGGAGACGCTAAGACACTATGCCGAAGACAAAGGCGCCTCAAAAGAGGAAGTCGAAGCGATCACGGAGCCTGAAAGAAAGATCACCTTTGAGGCTACTGGAGCGGTAATCAAACCAAAAGCCTAATGCCGATAGCACTGGACAACCTGCGGGTGGGCCGGATCTACCGCTTAGTCAATCAGGGAGAAATCCGCACCATCGAGATCATGTCCCGGCTTCAAGGTGACAATTTCAAGATCAAGGATTTGGATACCCTCGAGTTTTACACCATCCATGAACTCCTGCAATGGGGCAAGGGAAAAGATTACGAGTTGGATGAATTGAGATAAAACGGGGTTCGAAACGCCCTTCCCGGTTAGTCGGTTTTATTCATCCACATCTTATCAAAAAAGAATGTCAAAAAGTTTGGCTCTTTCAATCGCAACTGCAAAATGTCCACGGTGTCGTGAGGGGAAACTCTACTCGGTAAGCTTACTGAGCTATCGAAAACTCTCCGACGTCAATAGATTCTGCGCGGAATGTGGCGCCAATTTTCATCCGGAGCCTGATTTCTACTACGGAGCGATGTATATCAGCTATGCGTTTTCGGTGGCTTTGGTGATTTTTTCTCTCACGACGATCAACATCCTCGTCGACGTCCCCAAGCTGTGGATGTACCTGACGATGGTTGGCGTGTTAAATGTTGTCCTGCTTCCGGTGATGCTCCGATACTCCAAGGTGCTGTATCTGTATGGGCTCAGTAAGCTGAAATACAGAGGATGGTGAATAAGCTGCCTCGGACTTTTCGGACTTAAACCTGACGGACTGGCTGATTTGAATATGGACGTTCTAATTCCTTTGATCTATGTGAAAAAAGTCTTGGGGATGAAGCGGAACTCGGTAGCAAATGAACTCAGGTTAACCAGGATTTCAATGGATATTCTGCTTGCCCGGCGCTCTGAGTAAGGCGGAGTAAAGTTATCTTTTTGTTAAGATCACTAACAGATATCGAAGTTTTGCAAACTTTTTGAAGTCTTAGCTGTTTATCTGATTTCATACTGGGAAAATGGAATCTATCTTAAGAAAAATCCGGGTTGAGGTTAACCCAAAGCTCTACTTCAAGGAACCTTTCAGTTCAGAACTGGGGGTATTGATAGTGCAACAGGGGGCGCAATTGGTTCATGAAATAGGCCTTGAGCTCTTCACTTTTAAGAAACTTGCTCAGAAAATCGGCAGAACGGAGGCGGCTATCTATCGCTACTTTGAGAACAAACACGCACTGCTACTATATCTCAGTGCGTGGTATTGGGCTTGGCTGGAGCATAATTTCGTGTTTGCTACCTCGCATATCGAGGACCCGGAGGAACGTCTCGCCATAGGGATTCGGCTGATGGTGGATGGTCCGACCTATCTTGAAAATGAATTTCTTGACCCCCGACTCCTTCGTGCACTGGTGATTAATGAATCCATCAAGGGATACTTGACCAAATCGGTGGATAGGGAGCACGAGTCCGGAATTTTCGCTCAGATTTACCGCTTCGGAGACAGGCTTGCCGACATCATCCGGGAGATCAAGCCTGAATATAAGTTTCCCAAGACGCTGGTCTTCAATGTTATGGAGTCAAGTTTGCTATTGGCCTTCAATTCTGTCCATCTTCCTGAAATGACAGAGACGCCCCATGAAGGAAACGATCAATATCAGTTTTTTTACCAACTCGTGTTTAAAACTATTTCCAATGACTAGCTATTCTGAAATGACTCCACTCAAGCGATTTTTTGGCTTGCTGAAGGAGGAAAAAAAACAAGTCTATTCTATCTATTTTTATGCTATTCTCAACGGATTGGTCACACTATCACTTCCCTTGGGGATTCAGGCAATCCTTAATTTTATTTTGGGTGGCAGGATCAGCACCTCTTGGGTGATTCTAGTCATCATCGTGGGGGCGGGCGTAGCTTTTAGTGGTTTTTTGCAGATATCGCAACTCCATATCATGGAGAAGTTGCAGCAGCGGATTTTCTCTAAGTCAGGCCTTTCGCTGGCCTACCGGCTTCCCCGGGTGAAGACAGAGATCTTGCATGGACAATATGCTCCCGAGATCGTCAACCGTTTTTTTGATACAGTCAATCTGCAAAAAGGTATTTCCAAGATCCTGATCGATTTTTCGGGGGCTCTGCTGCAGGTGATTTTCGGCCTGCTTTTGCTATCGATCTATCACCCTACCTTTATCATCTTTGGATTGGTGCTGATCGGGATATTGGTCTTGATCTTCTACTTCTCCGGTCCCCGGGGGATGGAGACTGCACTGAAAGAATCCACCTGCAAATACCAAACTGCTTTTTGGTTAGAGGAAGTTGCCCGTACGCTCAATTCCTTCAAGTTGGCCGGAAGTACCCGACTCCCGATCTTGAGAGTAGATCTGCTAATCCAAAAGTATGTGGAATTCAGGTCCAAGCACTTTTCGGTGTTGATCTTCCAGTACAAAGTCATGATTGGATTTAAAGTGTTCATCGTCATGAGCTTGCTGATAGCAGGGAGTTTGTTGCTGATCAACGATCAGATTTCCATTGGGCAGTTTGTCGCTGCGGAAGTGATCATTGTGTTGGTGATCAATTCGGTCGAAAAACTCATCCTATCTCTGGAGACTGTCTATGATACCCTGGTGGCAGTAGAGAAACTCGGCCAGGTGATGGACATGGAGATGGAGCACCACAGCCCTTCAGAAAAAGTGGTCACCGCTGGTCCCGATGGCTTGAAATACACGATGGAAGATGTGGTTTTTCATCCGAGAAACGTTCGCGAACCAATATTAAAAGGAGTAAACCTGACCATCGAGGCGGGGAAGAAAGTCGTCGTTACAGGCAAAAGCGGGAGTGGCAAGAGTACGCTATTGGCACTTTTTTCGGGCCTTTATGAGGAATATGAAGGAACTGTTTCGGTCAATGACCTCTCTTTTGAGTACATAAATCTGGAGAAGTATCGGGGATTGGTGGGAGGATCATTGGAGCTACAGGAAATTTTTCACGGCTCGATCAGAGAGAATATCCTGCTCGGAAGAGATTTTGAAGAGGGGCAACTGACCTTCATCCTGAATATGGTGGGGCTGAAAGAGTATTTGTACCGGCTGCCGCTGGGCATGGATGCCATACTTCAGCCGGAGGGTAAGGGGCTTCCCAAGTCGTTGGCCCAGAAGATTCTATTGGCCAGAGGATTGGTGGGTAAGCCTCAGGGTCTGATTTTGGAGAATGTCCTCCAATATGTAGAGCCGGAGGTCAAGAACAGGGTGATCGACTATCTCTTCAAGGGCAACTGGACCCTGCTGATGATAGCCTATGACGAAGAGTCCCTCCGGCGAGCAGATGAAGTGATAGTAATGGATGAAGGAAGGATTGTTTTTCAAGGAAGTTACCAAGAGTTTAAAAATAGCTAACGATTGAGGTTATGTTGAATATATCACGCATTAAAATCTCCGATTCGCTTCCTTTTGACGAATCCAAAAGCCTGATCATGACTTTGCCTCTCAAAGAAAGCCGGCGAAAAATCAGGCTTCTTTCCGGCTTGTTGATTGTGGCATTTGTCATGCTTTTTTTACCCTGGACCCAGAATATCAGATCCAAAGGCTATGTTACTGCTCTTCGACCAGACCATAGGCCACAGACTATCCATTCGATCTTGGCGGGCAGGATAGAGGCTTGGTATGTAGCTGAAGGAGATTTTGTCTCTAAGGGAGACACCATCTTGAAGATTTCCGAAGTGAAAGACGAATACTTTGATTCTCTGCTTCTGCCCAGGACCCAGATGCAGGTAGATGCCAAGTCCCTTTCTGCCAAATCCTATGGTGGTAAAGTCGAGGCTCTCCAGGACCAAATTGCTGCCCTTGAGAAAAATAACATTCTACGGATTCAGCAGGCTGAAAACAAGCTCAGGATGGCTGAACTGAAGGTTCAGTCCGATAGCATCGGATGGGAACAGTCCAAAGTAAACTTTGACATCGGGAAATACCAGCTCGAACGGGCGGAAAACCTCTTTGCCGAAGGCTTGAGATCCCTCACTGATCTGGAAGGCCGAAAGCTCAAATTTCAAGAAGTGCAGACCGCATTGGTTTCCTCAGAAAACCGCTATTTGAGTAGCAAAAACGAACTGATCACAGCCAGAATCGACCTGGAGGCGATAGACAATGATTTCAAGGACAAATTGGCTAAGGCAGAATCCGACATGTACACGGCGATGTCCTCTCAGTTTGACGCGGAGGCAAGTACGACCAAGCTTGAAAATCAGTATTCCAATTACGAAAGGCGGACCGGGTACAGACATATTCTGGCACCTCAGGACGGATACATTGCCAAGGCCGTCCAGGTCGGGATCGGTGAGACCATCAAGGAAGGAGATCAAATCGTCCAAATTGTGCCGGCAAATGCCGATTTAGCTGTGGAAATGTATGTCGAGCCGGTGGATTTGCCCTTGATCAAAGTTGGGAATAAAGTCAGGTTTATTTTCGACGGGTGGCCAGCGATCGTTTTTTCAGGGTGGCCACAGATATCCAATGGCACTTTTGGTGGCGTAGTAGTGGCGATCGACAAGTTTGCCGGAGTAAATAATCAATACAGGGTCCTTGTAATCGAGGATCCGGAAGAGGAGGCCTGGCCGGACTTGCTCCGGATGGGATCCGGAGCAGACGGAATTGCCATACTCAACAATGTGCCGGTGTGGTACGAAATCTGGCGACAGCTCAATGGCTTTCCGGCGGATTACTATACCAGAGAACAGAAAAACCAAGCAGCTTCCAAAAAATGAACAAACTGAAACTGGTTTTCTTGGCGATTTGCCTTTCTTTTTCTGCAGAGGCTCAGGACACCCTCAAACTCGGCTATGCGGAATACATGGAGTGGGTGAGGCTCTATCATCCCGTTTCGGCACAGGCGGAACTGAACCTGCGCATGGGACAGATGGAGGTAAGGCAGGCTCGGGGCGGTTTTGATCCCTTGATCTATGGAAATCTGGACCAAAAAGAATACAAGGAATCCACATACTATGACAAGCGCGAGGTCGGAGTAAGCATTCCGACCTGGATGGGAGTCGAATTGAATGGATCTTTTGAGCAGAATTCAGGAGCTTACCTCAACCCCGAGTCTAAGGGCCCGTCAGGCGGTTTACTTTCGGCAGGTGCCTCAGTTAATTTGGGAAAGGGATTGATCTTGGATGATAGAAGAGCTGAGCTGCGCAAAGCCCAAATCTACCAACAGGCCAGTGAGGTGGAACGCACCAGACTTCTCAACGATTTAAACCTTAACGCAGCAGATACGTATTGGCGCTGGGCTCTGGCTTACGAAAATCTTAGTGTCTTAAAAGAAGGGGTAGAGCTCGCGAGATTTCGTTTCACTTCTGTGAGAACAAGTTTTGAGCAGGGTGATCTTGCGGCAATCGACACAGTGGAGGCTTTTTCCCAGTTGCTAAACAGACAGTATCGGTTGCAGACTGCCGGAAACACCTATTTTGCCACTACTCAAGAACTAAATACCTATCTGTGGGATGAGAATGGAAGTCCAATGGCTCTCGAAAACGAGATCGTGCCAGAGGGACTGTTTGACGAGTTTGCCTTAGATCCGGATTTGGAGGAGTTGCGGATCGCCGTTGCCAATCACCCGGAACTGCTGCTGACTGATTACGAATTGGCCAATCTGGATGTGGAGCGCAGGCTCAAAGGACAGCAGATCATCCCCACAGTCAAGTTGAAGTACAATTTCCTGGCTGAGTCCTTTTCCCAGTTTGACGAGTCTCAGTTTTATGAAAACAATTACAAATGGGGCTTATCGGTATACACCCCACTTCTATGGAGAAAATCCCGGGGAGCAGTTGGTTTGGCTAAAGCTAAGATTGATTTTAAGGAGAACTCCAGAGATCTAAAAGAAGTCCAGCTAAGGACTAAACTCGAGTCCGAGTTGAACAATTGGGCTGTGATAAATCAGCAGCTCATCACATTTTCTGAAAACGTAAAAAGCCTGCAGGCTCTGCTAACCGGAGAGATGCGCAGATTTGAAATCGGGGAATCCAGCCTTTTCCTTGTCAATGCACGGGAAGTTTCAGTCTTTGATTCGAAGCTAACGCTCAATGAGTTGGCTTCCAAACTCAGGATTTCCTATGCAAAGACAAGGTATGCGGCTGGTTTAGGATTTGAATAACTTGTTGATTGTTTTGTTGTTAACTTAGCTTATTGTAAGCTGATTCCAGATCCGAGTTCCATTCCAGTTGGAGCCATTCAGCAAGGGCCAGTTTCAAGCTTTCCAGCTCGAGCTGATCGTTGGCGACGGATTCAAACCAAGCCTTCACATCCTGACCTTCCCTGATTGCATCCGGATTTCGGAGATAAAATAAGATCATGGACAGGAGACAGCTGCTCAGTTTTGCCGGGAAATTCCCGTTTTTTGTCTCATAGTCCGTGAAGATAGGAAGCAGACGGCTTTTTAGTTTTGCGATACTGTTAAGAGAGATGTCACTCAACTTGTGGGATACAAATGAGTTTCTAAAGCGATCAAGGACATCTTCCGAATACTTTGCCAAGGCCTGTTGATCCAAATTCATTGTCGGAATAATCTCCTCGGTGATCATCTCTTGGAGGAATCTTTCCCGCGTCGGGTCACCAATCCATTCACCGACGGTTTCGATCCCATTCAGCATTCCGTGACCGGTCATAGCGGTATGGGCGGCATTCAGGATTCGCACTTTTCGCAGTGCGTAGCCAGAAATATCTTCTGCCAAAATCACCTCGGATTTGCTTTGCAGGAAAGGAAGCTTCACCCGCTCTGATTCCGTCCCCTGAATCACCCAGAGCGCGTAGGGTTCCGCCTGAACCAAAAATGGATCGGACTCTTTCAACTTTAGATCCAAGTGCGAAGGGAATCCCGGGACAATTCTGTCCACCAACGAGTTGAAGAAAGTTACCTTTTCTCCAACCCAGGTGACGAACTCAGCGGAAAGTCCCCAGGCTTTTGCGTGATCGAGCACAAAATCTTTCAACAAATCCCCGTTGTTCGGAAGAAGCTCACAAGGCAAGACGATTGTCTCGGTATCAGGGATTGCCTGAAATCTCTTGTAAAGCCACTGGGTTAACCGGCCGGGGAAAGACGCTGCAAACTGCTCGAATTCCTCTTCGTTTTTCCAGACCATTCCCGCCTCAGTGACGTTGGAGACGATCCATTTCACACTTGGTGAAGCGCTAAATTGGAAGAACTTTTCGGATTCATCCGGCAGGCTCAAGCCGTCTTTGACGCAGTTGATTTCGCGAATGGATTCGACTTCTTGCCCATCTTTAAAACCCGCCACCAAAAGATTGTACTTAAAATCTTGGGCAGCCAGTTTATTGATAGAGTTGCCTGAAGTTGACTGGATGATGCAAATGTTGAGGGGATTGCCAGCCTCGGTCAGATCTTGAGCCATTGATCCTAAAAATGCCCGTAAGAAATTGCCGGTGCCAAACTGGAGGATTTGGATGTCGTTGATTGCCATTTTTGAAATTTTTGTAGATAGGAATAAATGAAAGCATCCCAAGTGGCCTGGGAAGAAAAAGCGCAGCCCATGTTAAAGGCTGCTGCTTTCATCTGTTTAGAGCGATACGCCCCGCTTCCAAGGGATGAAATCGTAATTTTTATTCTTTTCAGCTTTTGTGACGACCTCTCCGCTTGCCACTTGGATGACCAGTTCCAGCAATTTGTCGCCGGAAGTCTCAAGCGTGTCTTCTCCGGATATGATAGTGCCGGTGTTAAAATCGATGATATCGGGCATCCTGTTGGTCATCTTGGTGTTGGTGGATACTTTGATCACCGGACAGACGGGGTTGCCGGTGGGAGTGCCGAGTCCGGTGGAAAACAAGATGATATTTGCTCCGCTTCCAGCCAAGCCGGTGGTGCTTTCGACATCGTTTCCTGGCGTATAGAGCAGGTTCAATCCTGGATTCTTGACGTATTCCGTGTAATCCAA
>Ga0079224_100012616_pt1 | contig 11709 bp, 12 predicted proteins | sample Stecom2015_FD_80414 | JGI IMG/M metagenome (GOLD analysis project Ga0079224, IMG submission 80414) | Agricultural soil microbial communities from Utah to study Nitrogen management - Steer compost 2015 | ecosystem: Environmental > Terrestrial > Soil > Agricultural land | place: USA: Utah...
ACGGTTGACGGTTGACGGTTGACCGTTGACGGCCAGAGAGATACCAGAACCTTACATCGTCCAGCCGCCGTCGATCACATGAATCTGTCCCGTCGTGAACGCAGCGGCGTCGGAGGCAAGATACACCGCCAGCTCGGCGATCTCATCCGGTTTGCCGAGACGGCCCATCGGCTGGCGCGCGATGAATGCAGCCTTCGCGGATTCGTAGTCTCCGGTCGCGCGTAGGCGCGCGTCGAGAGAGGGTGTATCGACAGTGCCCGGGCAGATCGCGTTGCAGCGAATGCCCTTCGAGACGAAATCGACGGCAACGGATTTCGTGAGTCCGATGACCGCGGCTTTCGTCGCACCGTAGATGCATCGATTCGCGACGCCGATGATCGAGCTTGCCACAGAAGACATGTTGATGATCGATCCGCCGCCCCGTTCGATCATGCCGGGAAGCACGGTGCGAATCATCGTGAACATCGAGCCGACGTTGATCTCGAAGCCGCGACGCCAATCGTCCTCGCCATTGTCGAGAATCGTGCCGTCGTGGACGACGCCGACGCAATTGAAGAGGACGTCGACTGCGCCGACCTCGGCGGCAAGCGCGCGTACGGCAGCGGCGTCCGTGACGTCGAGCACGTGCGTCTCGCACTGCGCGAGGCTCCGAAGGGTCTCTCCGCTGACGTCGACCGCAATTGTGCGCGCGCCTTCGCTCGCAAAGCGCTCCGCTGCGGCGCGCCCGATGCCCTGACCTGCGCCGGTCACGATCGCAATCTTGTTGGTCAGTCGATTCATGAGGCTCGCTGAGCGATCCGCGCTCTCGCTACGACGTTCACGCGCCTGCACGTCCACCGCCGCACGCTACACACCTACGGGCAGACACGCAGGTCCGATCGGCTCGAACTGCTTGTACGTCAGGATGAACTCCTGGTGTCCGAGGGCCTCCGATTTCGACGCGGCGCCGCCCGCTACGTTCAGCACGCATTCGAAGATCTCCTCGCCGACTTCGTCGAGCGTCGCTTTCCCTTCCAGAACACGGCCGGCATCGATATCCATGTCGTCGGCCATGCGCCGGTACGTCTCGGGATTCGCGCACACCTTGATCACCGGCGAGATCGCGGAGCCGACGACGGATCCTCGCCCGGTCGTGAAGAGCACGAGGTGCGCGCCGCAGGCGATCAGCTCGACGATCTCCGCATTGTCGGAGATGTTCGGGAAGCCGAAGCGCGGCGCGCCGTCGGGAACGACGTCCAGGAGGTAGAGTCCGCCGCGGGGCGGCACATCGCCCGGTTTGAGCAAGCCGCTGATCTTCGATGAGCCCGATTTCGAGTACGCGCCCATCGATTTTTCTTCCTGCGTCGTGAGCCCGCCTTCCGCATTACCCGGCGCGAAGCTGCCATGGCCCATGATTCGATAGTAGCTCGCCGCTTTGGCGACGCAGGCTTCGATCTCTCGCCCGAGCTCCGGCGTCACCGCGCGCTCCGCCATGATGCGCTCGCAGCCGATGAGCTCGCCGGTTTCCTCGAAGATGCACGCTGCGTTCGCGTGCACGAGCTTGTCGAAGCAGCGTCCGACGGCTGGATTCGCCGTCAGCCCGCTCGTGCCGTCCGAGCCGCCGCATATCGTTGCGACGACGAGATCCTCGATCGCCATCGATGCGAGCGGTGCATACGCCGTCGCTTTGAGCCGCTCGATGGCCTCGAGCCCCGCGTTCACGCTTTTCACGGTGCCGCCGGCTTGCTGGATCACGAGCAGCTCGACCGGTCGGCCGCTCGCTTCGACCGCGCGATAGAGCGCCTCGCGGTCGAAGCCTTCGCAGCCGAGCGAAACGAGCAGCACGGCGCCGACGTTCGGATGCGTGCAGAGCTGTTGCATCATGCGCAGCGAATACGAATTCGGGTAGCAACCCGGAAAGCCGATGAGGTGAACCTCCGGCGCATCGCTCTTCGAAACGATCAGGCGCGCGACGTGGTGCGCACACTCGACGAGATAGGCGACCGCGACGATGTTGCGAATGCCTTTGCGTCCGTCGGCACGAACATATCCGCGCATGATCGCCGCCTAAGATTCCCGTGCGAGAGCCTGTGGCGTGGGGGCTGGAAGATAATCGCTTTTCATGTTGTGCAGATGGACGTGCTCGCCCGGCGCGACGTGGCTCGTCGCGGAGCCGATGCTCGCGCCGTACTTGAGCACCGGGCTGCCTGGCTGCAACGAGAAGCGCGCGACCTTGTGGCCGAGCGGAATCGCGGCCGACATCCGGATCTCCCGATCGTCGATCGCGATCTTCTCGCCTTCGCGAATCGTGCGGCGCGCGACGAAGACATTGTCCTCAGGGTGTAGGAGAAGAAGCGGCGATGGCGCCGTCGACGACGACATGACTAGTTCTTCCTCGTCGACTCGAGACCGTACGTGCGCCGAGCGACATCGCCGAGCACCGCAGCCTGTTCGCTCGACGACAACTGAGCGAGCAGCGTTCGGCTGAGCACGAACCATTCGACGTAGCCGCACACCAACTCGCATACCGGCCAGTCGCTTCCCCACATGATTCGAGCCGGGCCGAAGCAGGCGAGCACGTGCTCGACATACGGCGCGAGCGTGTTTCGATCGGCGCAACCCGCCTCCGTGACAAGGCCGGACAGCTTGCAGATCGCCGCGGTCTCGCGTGAAAGCCGTTCGATATCCCGAGCCCAATCGTCGAACGCGCCGCTCGCGATTGCGGGCTTCGCTGCGTGGTCGATCACGATCGTCATCTTCGGATGGCGTGCCGCGAGCTGCAGCAACATCGGCAAATGTTGCGGCCGGACCAATGCATCGAAGACGAGCCCGTGGTCGATGAGCGAACGAAACGCGGGCGTGAGCGAGGGCTGCAACATCCAGCTCGGGTCCGGGATGTCCTGGATCATGGGGCGCACGCCGACGAGCTTGTCATCTTCGGCCAGCGTCGCGAGCACGTCGGGTGCGTCGGTCTTCTCGAAATCGATCCAGCCGACGACGCCCGCGATGAAGTCGTGCGAGCGCGCGAGTTCCAATATGAAGCGGGTTTCGGCCACCGTTGGGGCAGCTTGTACGACGATCGTTTCTTGTACCGCGCAGTGCGCGAGATGCGGCAGCAAGTGTTCCGGCTCGAAATCGCGATACAGCGCGACGAGATCAGGCGTGAGCCAACTGTAGTCGCCGCGGCTCAAACGCCAGAAATGCTGATGACTATCGAGCACGCGGATGGATTCGCAATGCGCGCTGCTCATGACGGCACCGGTGCGCTCGGATCCAGAAGCTCGGCGCTTCGCAGTGCGTCCCATAACTCGCTGGGAATGGGATGATGCATCCACGCGCTGGCGCTCTTGACCTCCGCGACGCTCGAGCAGCCGGCGATCACGGCGGCAACTTGCGGATGCGCGAGCGGAAATTGAAGGGCAGCGGCGCCGACCGGCGTCGAGAAGGCACGGCATATCTCCGCAATCCGTTGCACGCGCTCGACGATGGATCGAGGCGCGCGTCGATAGTCGTAGTGCTCGTTATCCGTATTCGTCGCCGCAAGTATTCCGGAGTTGAACGGCCCGCCGACGATCACGGAGACATTGCGATTTGCACACATCGGCAGCAGGCGCGCGAGCGCGGGTTGTTCGAGAAGCGTGTATCTGCCGGCGAGCAATAGGCAATCGAACTCGCAGACCTCGAGCAGCTCTTCGCAAATCTCGCATTCGTTCACGCCGAGACCGATCGCACGGACGGCGCCTTCCTCGCGGAGCCGGTGCATCGCTCGATAGCCGCCGTCGAGAAATTGCCGAGTGTAGTGTGCGCTATCCGCGCCGTGCGCGTACGTGCCGAGGTCATGGCAAAGGAGCACGTCGACGCGATCGACTTGCAAACGCGTCAGGCTGCTTTCGTGCGAGCGCAGGATGGCATCGTGGGAATAGTCGAAGCGCGGCTCGTAGGGTTCGTGGGAGTGGAAGCCGTGACGTGGCGCGCTCGCCCCTGGAGAGGGGTCGAGGATTCGGCCCACCTTTGTGGAGAGGATCGGTAACGCGGCGCGTCCGCGCAGCGCCGTGCCGATGCGCCGCTCGCTCAGGCCGAAGCCGTAGAACGGTGCTGTATCGAGGAAATCGACGCCCGAATCGATTGCAGCATGCACGATCGCGATCGCATCCTCATCGGTAACGGACCGATAGAGATTGCCGAGCCCGCTGCCCCCCAAACCGAACGCGCTCGGCACGACGTCCGTGCGCCCGAGTGGACGCCGCGATACCGGGGAGCGACCGATGGACGTGGAGGTACCGTTCATATCTGAAAACGCAGAATAGCAGTAAAAAGCCTGCCTGGCACGTCAGGCTACGACGCTACAGCGTTGTGCGCTTGGGCGTAGCGAATGCTCAGGCGCGTCGGTCGTTGTGCCAAGCGAACCAAGCGAAGGCGAGCACGACGCAGAAGCAGAATGCTGGCACGCCGATCGCCGTATTGATCGAGGTCGCGTCCGAGATTCGCCCCATGACCGCGGTCAGCAACGCCCCTCCGACGATGGCCATGACGAGGAACGAAGCGCCGCTCTTCGTATGTTCGCCGAGCCCGCGGAGGCTGAGCGAGAAGATCGTCGGGAACATGATCGACATGAAGAAGCTGACGGCGACCAACGCATAGAGACCGACATAGCCGCCCGCTACAGCCGCTACGATCGACAGAGCGGTGGCGCTTGCCGCGAACACAGCCATCAACGCGGACGCCGGGTACCTGCGCATGAGCGCAGTGCCGATGAAGCGCCCCGCCATGAAGAGAACCAGCGATGCCGTCAGGAACCCGGATGCTTCGCGTTCGAGCGTGCCCGGCAGATTGTATTGCGTGTAGCGGATCAGGTAGCTCCACAAGCCGACTTGTGCGCCGACGTAGAAGAATTGAGCGATGACGCCGAACCAGAAGCGAGGGTACGAGCGCACCGCGCGGAAGCTTCCGACGACGGATGTGCGTTCGCTCCCAGCGTCTTGTTCATCGACGCGGGGAAATCTCACGAGCATCACGAGCGCGGCCCAGAAGAATACGAACAGACCGAGCGCGAGATACGGAAGTTGCACCGCTCGCGCTTCGGCGGCATAGAGCGCATCGAGCTCGTGTTGGCTCAGGCCCACGATATGCTCTGGCGTCAGCTGCACGTCCGAGAAGATGAGATGGCTGCCGAGCACGACGCCCGTGATCGCGCCGAGCGGATTGAACGATTGCGCGAAGTTGAGACGGCGGTCCGCTTCTTCAGGCGGGCCCATGACCGTCATGAGCGGATTCGCGGATGTCTCGAGGAATGCGAGCCCGCTCGCGATGACGAAGAGCGCGCCGAGGAAGTACGCGTACTCGACCATCTCCGCCGCCGGGTAGAAAAGTAGGGCGCCGGTTCCATAGAGCAGCAGGCCAAGAATGACCGCGGCGCGATAGCCGTATCGGCGCATGAACACCGACGCGGGAATGGCAAATACGAAATAGCCGACGTAGAACGCCGATTGCACGAGACCCGACTCGAAGTCGCCGAGCCGAAACGCTTTGCGAAACTGGGCGACGAGCACGTCGTTCAGACTGTTCGCGATGCCCCACATGAGAAAGAGGCCCACGATGAGCACAGTCGCAGCGCGATAAGGAGAGCGATCGAGCGGTGTGTCGGCGGCGATGGACATGGCAATTTAGGGGCTTGAGGCCTGGGGCTTGGGGCTTGGGCTAGAGATCGAGCTAGGGCGCAGTGGCTGCCGACCCGCTATGGCAGTTTGTTCGTCCTCAGTCGGTACGAGCGTTTCTTTTCTGGCCCACGCCCCAAGCCCCACGCCCCAAGCCCACTTCATGAGTAATCCCCCAGCGCCAATTCGCTCGAAATGCTCGCGGCCGCTTCGCGCACCTGCGCAATCGCGGTTTCCTTGGGCGCGATGAGCGGTGTGCTTTGGACGAACGGCACCGTGAGTGCGGCGACGGCCGATTCGCCTCGCAGCACGGGTGCGGACAAGTCGACGATGCCTTGCACGAAGTGACTCGCTGCTTGGTGATAGCCTCGTGCTCGCACGGTTTCCGCGCGCGTCACGAAATCGTCGGCGGCCCGGCCCTTGAGCCCGCATCGACGCAACCACGACCGCCGCACTTCCTCGTTCTGGAAAGCGAAGAGCACGAGCCCCGAAGTCGCCCGTGTGATCTCCCGCCGGTAACCGACGCGGACGGAGAAACCGAGATCTCCGGGCCGTTCGATCCGGGCGACGACGACGATCTGGTCCTCGGAGGCCACGGCGATATGGCACGACTGTCCGATTGCATGGCTCAAGCGCCGCATGATCGGCAGCGCGACTTCCAGCAACGAGCGTACCGGTGCCTGCGCCATGCCGAGGGCGAACAGTTTGTTCGTGAGCACGTATCCGGCACCGTTCTCGGAAAGCGTGATGAATCCCTTGTATTCGAGCACTTGCAGCATGCGGAACAGCTCGCCGGCCGAACGACCGAGGCGCTCGGAGATCGTCGACAGATTGAGAGGGGCTTTTTCCGCAGCGAGGAGCTCGAGGACGTCGAGCCCTTTCTCCAATGCAGGCGCTCGATACTTGCGGGGGGAGGCCTCTGCGCGAGGCATTCTCTTGCCGACGGTTCGGGTTGGCTGCTTTGGCATTTCGCGAGGACCTAACTAGCGGTCAAGCCGCTGGCATATGACCTTGGCGAGATTTTGGAAGGCGTCGCGATCGCCATCGACGAGGCGGCAGACATTCATAGTAGTAAGTGCGCTCTTTGGGCTCACGCCTCGCACAGCCGAGTGTCCCGCAGCCTGTCCCAACGGTATCCAGCTCGCTTCAAATGTTTCAGATATGCGGGCGTGTTTTATTTGCAAAATAACTGTATCGAACGGTAGCATGCCGCAACGACTCGCGCCATTGCCTGCGCGGAATCGGCTAGCAGGGGGCGCTCCTCGGCGCGTCCGGTGTCCATGACACCGGGCGCGCTGGAGCGATTCTTTTTCTGCTTCGTTACACCTTACACACGATGCGCGCAGCCGGCCCTGCGCGAACTATGAAGCCTCTTGCCGCGTTCAACTCGTATAAGAGGGACGTACCATGCAAGAAACGCTACGCACCGAGATGGATGAGTGGGCGAGGGCTGGACGGCAATCGCTGGTTTCCGGAACGCTCGCAAGCGGGCTTTCGACCGCGATGCTCGCAATGCTCGGTAAGGTGAGACTGGACAAACCGTTGGCACCGACCAATGCCACGAGCCATTGGTTGTGGGGAGAGCGCGCTTACGGAGAACTCGACGCGACCCTCAGACACACTGCCGTGGGGTATGCGACGCATCATGCTTCCTCCGTGATGTGGGCGACCATTTTCGAGCGCTGGCTCAATTATTCAGGTGCGTTACAACCGGGAAAGATCGTGCGCGATGCGGCCGCGATGACGGCGATCGCATCGCTCGTCGATTATCGGCTTACCCCGCCGCGCCTGCGCCCAGGCTTCGAGCGGCACCTATCGCGCGGTGAGCTGTTCTGTGTGTTCGCCGCCTTCGGAGCAGGTTTGGCGCTCGGTGCCGTGCTCAACCGCCGGCACGAGCGTCGACTGGAGGAATTGATGACATTGCCCGCGCCGGAGGGTGTGCACTGAGTGCCCGGGCGCTCCGCACGTGTGAAGTGTAAAGTGTGTGGTGTGCTCCGCGCGTTAGCGCGCGCTAGCGCTCGACGATGCGTGCGCTGTCCACGCGAAAGCGAACGTGCGCGAGTTGTTCGGGGGGAATGGCACCGAGACCGGCGTCTCCGGCGATGCGTTGATTCGGGTTCAACACCTCGCGGATGACGATCGTCTGCGCCTCTCGCACGACGCGTCCCGCGCCATCGACGAGCACCGGCGTCACCCGGATTCCCGAGAGCGGCACCGGCGCGCGGTTCTCGACGATCAACACCAATCGGCCGCGTTGGTCGATTTGTCCTGCCGTCGCGACGTAATTGCCGGGGTTCCGCGGCAGATCCGCGCGCACGAGCTCCGATGCGGCGAGCTGGCCGTAACGACTGTTCGACCCGGCGGCGGCCTTGTAGTACTCGACCGCCTCGTTCAACTCGCCGCGCTCTTTGGCGATGTTGCCGAGGTAATACGCGGCAGGGGCGGTGGGGAGCAGCTCGACGCTCTTGCGCAGCCATTGCTCGGCTTGCGCTTTGTCGCCTGCTTGGTACTTCGCGACGCCGCCGCCGAGATAGGAGCCGAAGTAGTCCGGATTGAGCTCGATCGCCTTCTGGTAGTGCGGTAGTGCCGCTTGAACGTCCTTCGCCGCGAGCTCGATGTCGCCGAGCAGTTGATGAAAGCGTCCTTCTTGCGGCAGCGCTTCGACCGCCTCGCGCGCAAGCCGACGCGCCGTGCCGAGATCACCCTTCTGTGCAGCGAGCACGGCCTGATCGTGCTTATCGTACGCCGCATCCATCTTGAGGAGCGGGGCGATCGTGGCCGCATAGCGCTCTTCGCCGAGCTCCCCGCCCGCGCCGAGCTCGGCCAGAAGCCGTCTATTCTGTGCGACGCGTTCGGTCGAGGGAGGATGCGAGGCGAACAGACCCTCGAGCCAGCTTTGCTTGCGATTGCCTTGCTCGGCGAGTCTGACGAAGGTTTCCTGCAGCGTCACGGCCCCCGTCGGATCGTAGCCGGCGGCCTTCATATAGCGCATGCCGTATTGATCGGCTTCGAGCTCCTGCTCGCGACTGTACTTCGTTTGAATGAGTTGCGCGCCGACGCCAGCACCCTGCAGGACGAGCCCCGCAACGTTCCGATCGACATCGCCGATTGCCGCACCGATTTGCGCAAGCGCGAGCCCAGCCTGCATCAGCGTGCCGCGTTCCTGCGCCTTCGCGCCGTGACGCGCGGCGGCGTGCACGATTTCATGTCCTAGAACCGCAGCGAGCTCCGCTTCGTTCTTGAGCTCCGTCAACAACCCGCGGTTGATCGCGATCTTGCCGCCCGGCAGCGCCCACGCATTCGGCACGGAATTGTTCAGAACGACGAACTCGTAGGGAAGCTTGCGATCGGCGACCGCGGCGAGCTTTTGGCCGACTTCGTTCACGTAGGCGGACAACTCCGGTAGGACATCGAAGTTGCCGCCTTCGACTTGCTGCGTGGGCGCGTAGTACTGCTCGCCCAACTTGATCTCCTGCGCCTCGGAAATGAACTGCAGCTCCTTCTTCCCCGTCACCGGGTTGACGCCGCAAGCCGCGAGCGTCGACGTCAGACATAGACAAAGAACGATGCGCACCCAACGCATGATCGATCCTCGAATGGCTTTGAAGGTAAAACGCTGGCGCAGGAGGGGTGTTCCGACCATCGAAGCAGGACAAAAGAAAAGGGGCGGGAAGTTGCCTTCCCGCCCCCTTATGCTAACAAGCCGTGGCTTACCAGCGGCGCTGACCGCCGCCGCGAGGCTTGTCCTGCGCCTCGTTGACCTTGAGCGGACGACCGCCCATTTCCTGGCCGTTCAGGTTCTGAATGGCGCGTGCCGCATCGGCGCGCGGCATTTCGACGAAGCCGAAGCCGCGGGGACGACCGGTGTCGCGGTCATTGATGAGGGCAACCGAATCCACTGTGCCGTGCTGTTCGAACAGCGCGCGCACGGCCGCTTCATCGGCAGTAAAGGGCAGGTTGCCTACGTAAATCTTACTCATGAAAAAAAGACCTCAAAAACGAGCTTCGCCCTTACTGGGGTCGAAAGCCCTACGAACTACAACAGCCATGCATCATGCACGCTGCCTCCTGGTCGAGACGTTAGGCTTTGCAGTCCTGAGGAAATGCGACGCGGGGCGCTCTGAGGCTGGCGTGGGCTTGGGTGAAGCTGCACCAGCAATTGGATGCGGATCCGCGCGAAGTGCGCGGGTGCACCGTTCAGAGTCCCGGCGCGGCGTATAGCCTAGGAGGGAAAACGAGAACGAACACGAACCGTCGCGCACTATACAGGGTTGCCGGAGGAAAGCGAGTGGTTTCTTCCGAGGGGGAGATTGCCGAAGGTCTCAACCGACCGCCTCATCGCGCATGAACCGCTCCCGATACTCCATCGGACTCAAGCGCACTCGGCGACGAAAGTGATTGCGCAGCGTCGCCGCGGTGCCGAAGCCGCTTCGTCGGGCGATTTCCTCGACCGCAAGATCGGTCGCTTCGAGAAGCTCGCGTGCACGGGCGATGCGCGCGTCGATCAACCAATCCGCGGGTGTCTTGCCGGTGGCTTCTTGGAAGCGACGAATGAAGTTGCGCGTGCTCATCGCGGCAAGCGCAGCCATCGCATCGACCGAGAGCGGTTCGTGCAATCGCTCGGTCAGGTTGACTATCAAATCAGCGAGGCGCCCGTGCCGATCAGGCAACACTGGACGCTCGATGAACTGCGCTTGACCGCCGTTTCGGTGAGGCGCGATCACCAGTCTGCGCGCGACTTGGTTCGCGATTGCGGCGCCGAAATCGCGGCGAACGAGATGCAGGCACAGATCCAATCCAGCGGCGCTACCGGCGGACGTCAGAATGCGTCCGGAGTCCACGTACAATACGTTCGGATCGACGTCGACGTGCGGGTACTTCGCTTTGAGCTTGTCCGTATAGCGCCAATGCGTCGTCACGCGGTGTCCGTCCAACAAGCCGGCCGCCCCGAGCACGAACACGCCGGAGCAGATCGAGACGAGTCGCGCGCCCGAGTCGTAGGCCGTGCGAAGCGCACCGACCAGCTCCTGGGACGGCGAAATGTCCGCTCCTTTCCACCCTGGAATGACGATCGTACCTGCGCTCGCGAGCACATCGGCGCCCGCTTGCGGCACGACGTTGAAGCCGCCGATGGCGCGCAGCGGACCCGGCTCCACTGAGCACGTCACGAACCGGTACCAGTTCTCTCCCAGCTCGGGTCTAGGCAATCCGAACACTTCGACCGTGCATCCGAACTCGAAGCTGCATAGCTGATCGTAGGCGAGCGCAGCAACGAGACGGTTCGGCGGTGGCTGATGAGTTGGCATGATCTTTTCGATCTTTGGCAATACGGCCGATTGCCGGGTCCAATCCGCAATCGCACGATGGACGACATGTCGACGGCAGTCGGCGCGGCCAAAGCGTCTTCTCTGACGTCAATCGTCAAGCGTCGACCGTCTACCGACCAATCATACGAGGATCTGCGTGTCGTGAAGAATGCCGTGACCGAAATATCGCCCGCCACTCCGGAGGAAGCGCTTGCCTATTTTGCAGCGGAGTTCGCGTTTCAGACCGATTGTTGGGACGTACACGAAGCCATGCGCTCGGGAGACCCCGGGTTCGTGCTTCTCGATGTGCGCGGGCCGGCCGCATTTGCGCAAGGTCACGTACCCGGTGCGATCAACATCCCCCATGCCAAGATCATCGGTTCCAGAATGGCCGAGTACCCGGCGAATATACTGTTCGTCGTGTACTGCGCGGGCCCTCACTGCAACGGAGCTGCACGAGCCGCAGTACGGCTCGCACAACTCGGTCGGCCCGTGAAGCTCATGGCAGGCGGTATCACGGGCTGGCGCGATGAAGGCTTTGCGCTCGCGCGTGCACCGGACATCCTCGGATCTTGACTGAACGTCGTCGTGTCGACGACGTCGAACGCGTTTGCGCGGACTTCGTGCGACTGCCGGGTGCGGCTGCCCTGCGGCCGCGCATGTCTAAGACGCGCGCATTCTTGAGAAATCGCAAACGCGCGCGAAACAAGTGGACGTCCCCCTTACTGCTCGTCAGCATCGAGTGGCACGCGTGTTGCACTGACTGGCTG
>Ga0079224_100012618_pt1 | contig 11708 bp, 8 predicted proteins | sample Stecom2015_FD_80414 | JGI IMG/M metagenome (GOLD analysis project Ga0079224, IMG submission 80414) | Agricultural soil microbial communities from Utah to study Nitrogen management - Steer compost 2015 | ecosystem: Environmental > Terrestrial > Soil > Agricultural land | place: USA: Utah...
CGCACAGAATATAGAGGAACTCAAGATTTTGTAAGCCGAATCGAAGGTTTTTATAAAACAGAAGCCTCAAACAAAGATGCCTTTTTTAAAAACCGAATCTGGTTTCAGGTTTTGCGTGCCAAATTCTATTCAGACGAACGAACTTCGGTCATTGCTTTTTTTGAAGAAACCGCCAAAGACCACCCCAAAAACACCTTGTATTATCGCGGTTTAAGCTATGTTGCCGGTGCGTATAAAAGTTTGAATAATTACGAAAAATCCAACGCATTGTTTGCCGAAGTTTTCAATCATTCCGAAGCGATGATGCCGTCTGCTTTGTTCGATTACAAACCTTTGGATAAACCAGCGTTTGAAAATTTATTAAAATCGGTTTCAGACAAATCCGTCAAAGAAACTTTGTATGCCTTGCAAGGTTATTACACCAACAGTTTCGAGGCAATGCAGGATTTGTACAAGCAAAATCCGGCTTCCAAACATTTGGATTTTTTGTTGTCGCGCTGGATTAATATCAACGAGCAAAACATCAATATCTACACCGGATATGCCCAACGCGATGTGCTTCCGAAAAAAATCAAAAAGGAAATTAAATCCAAAATTGATGCAACACAATTGAAGTGGCTCAACAGCGTGGCAGATGCCGAAAAAGTGTCGAATCCTTATATGTGGAAATCGGCGGCGGCATATTTCAATGCGTTGGTTGGCGATTACAAAAAAGCGACCAATCAGTTACAAGATGCCTACCGATTGACCAAAAACGAAAACCAAAAAGGACAGGTGCGCAGTTTGCGTTTGCTGAATAATTTGCTTTCGACCGACAAAATGGATTTGAATGCCGAAGCCAAATTGATTGAAGATGCCAATTGGTTGTTTTATGACGAAGGCAATGAAAACAGTTGGGAAAACAATCGTAGAATTAACTATTTGCAGGAGTTTACCAAGAAATATATCAGTGCTTTGTATCAAGAGCAAAACAATCCTTTGATGGCAGAATTGACCTATTCTATCAAAGGATTTTACAAAGATCAAACACAAAGCGAAGCGATGGAACGTTTTCTTTTGAGCGACAAACGTTCGGCTTGGCAAGATATTTTCGTGGGGATTTATCCATATAAATTGGCAGATATTTACGAAAGTCGCGGAATTTATTTGTTCTATCAAGACAAGATTGACGAAGCGATTGCCGAGTTTGAGAAAATTCCGCCTTTTGAAAGACGACAATACAACTGGCGAACCGAAAAATATGAAACCGAAACGGTGGATTATAAAGCATTGGAATTGCCTGGAAATCCGTTCAACGGAAAAATAAAAGATTGCAACGATTGCGACCATCAAGCAAAACAGTCGGTAAAATATACCATGTTGTCGTTTTTGCAAAAAGTAAAAGAAATGCAAGGAAAAATCAAAGCCGGCGACGATGTTTACAACAATGCTTTGTTGGTTGGCAACGCGTTCTACAATGCGTCGTATTTTGGCAATGCACGTGCTTTTTATTACAACAACATTATCAATGAATACGGAAACAGTATTTCCAAAGAGCATGAAAAAATGTTGTACGGCATGGAAAATGTGAAAAAATATTATGCGTTGGCTCAAAAAGCAGCAACCAACAACGAACAAAAAGCCAAAATGGCGTATATGTTTGCCAAAGTGGAACGCAACGATTTTTATGCGACAAGTTACTTTATGCCGAATGAATATTTTTACCCTTACGGCGATTTTGTCAGCTTTAAAAAATGGCAAGGTTTTGAAGATTTACAACAAAATTATTCCGACACAAAATATTACCAAGACGTGATTGCCGAATGCGGTTACTTCCGAACATATTTAGGAATTAAATAAAAGAAAATATATATTTTTGGATAAATTTCTATAATAACACAAAAACAATCATCCTGTGAGGGAAATTTTGACAAATGCCAATGCGGAATCACTGAAAAATATCATCGGAATTTATAAATATGTTTTTGTCGGTGAAGCCTTAAGCATTCCAAACATCAGTCGGGTTAAAGTTGAAAATTATTGCCGATCAAATCAGTAATCGTGAATAAATTATTGGTATTGAACATCAGCAATGAAATTCAGGAATCACTCACCGGATGCATATTTAAATGACTTCTTTGTCAAATTTTACTCTGCAAAGCTGAGAGGTAACCAATAATTGGAGAATGACATTTGTAAAGAATTGTTTTTTTATGTGAAGATATTTAGACTCTTATAGATGACAGATAAACCCATGCAATAAAAAGGAACTGTAAAGGTATTCTAAAACATAAATAGGTTAAGCCATTGCCGTCAAAAGTCGCTTTTTGATAATCAATGTGTTTTATTGCTGCATAAATATTTGCGGGAAGTATTAAAATAAAAAACAAAATTAACAACCACCCGGTAATTATCCTGAGTGGGGAAATAAATAATCCAAAGGCTGCTACAATTTCAATAACCCCTGTCAGATAAATAATTTCAGTTTTATACGGAATAAAATCGGGTAACATCATGGTCATTCCTTTGGTAAATACAAAATGTCCGATTGCCGTAAACACCAGCATCGCTGACATTGCTATTCTCCCCGATAAAGCGAAATCAAAATGCCCTCGTAAAATTCTGGTTAGTGTTAATGAAATACCAAACACTCCAAGTAAGACGATTAATGGTTTCATATCATTTATTTTTGACAAAGTTCGTCAAGTTTTGCCGATGAAACAATGAACCCAAGTTAAGAAATAAGAGGCAATGGCTATTTCGTGAATAAATTACGTTTTCGTATTCTGCTCAGTGCTTGTGGCGTTATGCCAATGTAAGAAGCGATGTATTTCAAAGGGATTTTTTGCAAAAGATTGGGTTGCTCGGTAAACAAGTTTAGATAACGCTCCTCTGCGGTTTCATTTAGAAAGGAAAGCTCTCTTTTGGATTTTTTAAGAAATAATTCCTCACCCGCCTGGCGTCCTATAAAATTTCCGATATCCGTTTCATTATACACCTTCTGTAAATCATGATAAGACAACTGCCAAACTTCAATTTGGGTAAGAGCTTCTATCTGATAGACCGATGGATTACGGGTCAAAAACGAACTATAGCCGCTGAAAAAATTATTTTCAAAAGCAAAATCAAAAGTCAGATCATTATCTTCCTTGGAAAAAAAAAACGTACAATACCTTTATTTAGAAAAGACAGATAGCTTTCTGTTTGTCCGGTGTGCAACAAGATGTACCCTTTCGGAAATTCTTGTTTTCGGAATAGCGAAGAAACCGTTTTCCAATCTTTTTCAGATTGCTTCATATATTTGTCAAAATATTTTCGGATAAGTTCCATAACTCTTTTTTTGCTATTGATTACTTACATCATCACCCTTCCGGATCCGCTACCCAAAGCCTCCCCGACTTTGAGTACTTGTTTATTGTTTTCTTTTGTTTAATTCCTGTCTTCTCGCAAACTCTGCAGTGGCGGTAAAAACATCCAGATGTTTTTGGTAAACAAAACACCTTTCAAAGGTACAAAAAAACAATTCACTTTTTAGTTATAAAAAAACCTCCAACAACATTGGTGCGTTATTGGAGGGTTTTTGATAGGAATATTTACTTTTTGGGTTTCTTTTTCATTTTATTGAGCCAGATAAAAATTCCAGTTATAGGCAACGATGTCGCGATTAAACACGCAATAAAATACAACCATTTCGAGAACGTTCCGTAAATCGTTCCCATGTGAATGGCTTTGATTTGCTTGGCTATTTTTTCGCCCGTGCGATAATCGGCAAACAACACTTTTTCGGTTACTTTTCCGGTTTCAGCGTCGATGCTTAGTTGGTCAAAAGCGGTGGCATTCAAACGGTTTTCGTTGTTTTTAGAAATTTTATATACTCCGCTTTTCTCGGGCGACGAAATGGTGGTTTGTCCTTTATAGGGCAATTCTTTCTGTGCAATTTGCAAGGCTTCTTCGTACGAAATCAAGATGTTTGGTGTGGCTTTTTCTTTTTCTTGGTCTTTTCGTTCCGATTTTTTCTCTGGTTCCCCGTTTTTCAATGAAGAGGGTGCCGGATATTTCCCCACTTGTGCATCGAGCGTAACCGACAGAAATTTTTTGTACCAATCAAACGACCAAAACAATCCGGAAAATGCCATGAGCATGATTAAAATCAAACTGTAAAAGCTGAGTGTTACGTGCAAATCGTGGTTGATTCGTTTCCAATTGGCGTTCCATTTGATTTTTAAGCCGGGTTTAAAACTTTTGAATCCTTTGATTTTTTTGGGCAACCACAAGAAAAACCCCGAAAACCCTAAGAGAATAAAAATAATGGTGGCAACGCCCACAACAGGTCTTCCGATTGCTGCGTCGAGCATTAACCAACGGTGCAGTTTGAACATGGTCATGAAAAACTCGGAAGCAACGCCTTTGGTTCCACCTTTGATTTCGCCGGTATATGGATCGACCAAAAAGGTTTCGCCACGACGGTTTTCCGGATTGGTTTTCACGTTGATTTCATACGTTCGGGTTTCGTCTGTGGTAAATGTAATGCGGTTGATTTCGCCTTGGGTTTCTTTGGCGGTGTTTTTTGCCAATTCGTCCAGCGATATTTTTTGGTCCAAAACGTTTGCTACCTGATATTTTTCGGGCTCTAAAAATTCTTCGATTTCGGGTTTGAAAACATATACTGTTCCTGTGAAACAAACGATAAACAAAATCAATGAACTGGATACGCCCAACCACAAATGCAGGTCGTTCATCAGCTTTCTGAAACCGTATTTTTTCTTTTTTTGATGAGACATATTTTAATAAGGAAATTAATGGAATAAAAAGATTCTGTGCAGCAATTTAAAAACATACCAAAACCCCAAACGTGAAAGTCTGAGGTTTTGATAGAATTATTATGAAAAAATTAGAACGTTCCGATAAAATGATTCCCGGGTTCGTTGATTAATTTCGCTCCTTTCGTTACTTCACCTGTTTTGCTGTTAAAAATATAGATGTTTCCGTCTTTTCCTACCGGAGCAAAAGTAAAGTAAACCTCGTCTCCTACAACTGCAAATCCTTGGTTTTGGAACATATATAAATCTACATCATATGGTAAATCTAATTGTGTTGCTGTTTTATTGAATAAATTAACTTGTGCTATAAAACTTTGTTCTTGATTAGACAATGAACTCAAAGCAGACCCGCTGTGCGTGTACATTACCAACGCAACACCATTACCGACGTATCTCCAAGATTCGATATAAGAATCAGTAACTCCCAAAGCGTCGTCTAATGATAATACATACGAATTGTCGTACTCATTGTTTTGATTGATTCTCAATATTTTTGAACCGTTTACGTCGCGTTGTGTCGCTTGATAAATGTTTCCGTCATCTGCCAAAAAGCTGTTGAAACTTCTGTATCCGCTAGTATCTCCGTTGGCGTTTTCAGAAGTAATCACTTTTGGATTTTTCAACGAAGGATAATCTACCACAACAGATTTTGCGTTTAGCCTATCGAATGAATTACTATCACTTTCACCTGTATTCGGATCAGTTTTCCCCATCCAAGTGCCAATAATTAGTTTATTTTTTGCTTTGTTTAACACTGGCGAATCTAATCTAAAAATATGATAACCTTCGATTTCTTCTTCTGGTGTCAATGGAAGTTCATATTGCTCATAAGTTAAAATTTCTGCATTTTGTAAATCTAAAGACACTACAGTTGCTTCTCCACGAGTGTATTGGTAATCTCCTTCATTTGGTGCCGGTCTTGTTACGCTAACAGCTACTCCCGTTTTGTCACCGTCAAAAAGTTTTGCCCATCGTGGTGCTGTCCCGGCGTATTCTGCAATACTTACTTTTGCTCCAAATTCAACAAAATTATTTCCTCCCTCTATGCTATAATTGGAAAATTCGCCACCGTTGTCGCCGGCATAAGCGATGTTGAACAAAGTATTTCCATCTTCCGAAACTTGTAAACGAGCAGTTCTTTCTGAACGAACGTTGAAGCCATCTTCGAAAACACGGATTTCTCTATTCGGATTTTTAGCTTCTGATTCCGATACCGAATAAAGTACCGTTCCGCCACTTCCGTTTCCTGGAACATCTGATGGTTTCGCTCCTGCGATAGTAATCCATCTTTCTTCGTTTTGTTTGTTTTCTCCTTTGTCGGCAATGTTGTCATCGCTGTTGCAGCTTACAAAAGCAAAAGCTGTAATTACAGAACCGATGGTCAAAAATCTCAAAAATTGTTTTTTCATGATGTTTATTGATTAATTTATAATTTAAAAAAATGAATAATTCAGTTTCACATAAAAACCGCGTCCGGGTTTTTGCACGGCAAAATTGTCGTATGCCTGTGCATTGAAAATATTGTTTACGTCGAAACTCAACACGAATTGTCTGCCCGGAAACGTGTAACTCAATCCGGCGTTGTGTACAAATTGCTGCGGAATTTCAAATGCTTCGACACCTTTTACTTTTCTTGGCACCCAAATGCCGTAGAACGAATCAACAAAACTGAAATCATAATACAAATTCAAGGTTGATTTCTTTTGAAGGACTTCGCCTGCCACATATTGCAAACCTGCGTGTGCATTGAAATAAGGTTCGTTGGGCAATTGTACATTGTAATTGCTCAATACATTGCCGTTGTTGTCGTATTTTACGTTGTATCGGCTATCGAATTTCGAGGCTTGCGCATTGAAAAACAATTTTTCTTTGTAATCGTATTTCAATTCAACTTCAAATCCATGAGATTTTGTTTTTCCTAAGTTTTCAAAAGGTGCTTGTTCCACAGCATCGTTGAGATTGGAAGTTGCACGACGCATGATTTTATCTTTGGTATCGCGGATAAATCCGGTTGCACCAAACGAAAAACGATGATCTTTAATTTTGTATGGACCAAATTTTACTCCGAGGTTAAAATTGTTGCTTTCTTCGGGTTTTAATCCCAAGTTGGAAACGATATTCAAATCTGGTTCGCCGTAAATTTCACTATCGGTGGGCATTCGCGCTGCTTTTTCTGCAGAGAACAACACTGCCACCGCATCGGCAATTAGATAAGATCCCGCAAAGCCATAACCGTTGGTATCAAAAATTCTTTCATATTTATTTTCTACGATTTGATTTTGCGTAAAATCAGGATCTGTTTTCGTGGTTTTTTGTCTATAATATTTATAAAAGAGATTGGTTTTTAGTCTATTATCAAAAAATCTTGCTTGATAATACGCCGATACGATTTGTTTGGTGTTTTTGCCACTTGGAATAAACTGTCGTTGCAAATCGGTTTTCATCAAATCGTCATCGGTTCGTTTCATTTGATTCAAAAAATAATTTACCCCGATTTTGTGATTCTCTGTAATATCGTAATCCAATTGTGAACGCGTTGCAAACACATTTCTATCGACATGCAAAATAGTTGGCGCACCTTGTTGGGCTCCGTCCGGCGTTTTCAAATAATCGCCTTTGGCTCCTATCACACGTTCTCCATACCAATTGTATGCCCATGAAACCGTGTCGTTTACAACAGTGGTTCGTTTCCCAAATTGGTTGTTGGTTTGGAACGACAAACCTTTTACGATGAAATCCTTTTTGCGGTAATTTAAGTTTACGATATTGGCTTCTGCTTCGCTAAAACGTCCTTTGTAGGGTCTGGTCATATACAATCCGTGCTGGATTTCGTTATAGGAATACGAACCGTTGTAGCCCACGAAAAGCTCGTCTGCCCATTTTACATCAACAAAGCCCAATTCGAAACGGCTTCCGTAGGATTTATACGCATCGTTGAATCTTTTTACGTGTAAATTATCTTCGATTCTACCGTTTGGCAAGGTTTGCTTGACGAATTTCCCCCAGATTTCATAATCGTTGTCAGAATAGTTATAGAAACCGGAAAAGCGAAAAGTCAATCCTGTTTTTTCATCGCTATAATTTCCGGATAAATTTGCCTGAAAGGTATTGAATGAACCATAAGAAAGAGAGGCGTTGGCGTTGGTATATTTGCCTTTTTTCATTACCACATTGATGATTCCGCCCATAGCATCGTCGGACAAATGTGCCGGCAATACGCCTTTATATACTTCGATGCGTTCAATCAAAGCCAGCGGAATACTGCTGAGATTAAAAGAACTACCAAAAGTTGACATTGGCACGCCGTCGATCATCACGCGCACCGAATTTCCCGACATTCCGTTGAGATTATAATTTACGCCCGAGCCCAAACCACCGTCTTGACGCACACGAACGCCCACGGTACGATCCAGCAAATCGTTGGTTTGAATATTTCTTAAAGCGGCTTCTTTGGTTTCGACTACATTCATAGCAAAACCTTCTTTTTCTTTTTGTGATTTTACGGATTCAATCTGAACGGTCAATTCGTCCAATTCGCTGGCTTGTTCCGAAAAAAACACCACATCGAATGTTTTTTCTTCGGGAATTTGCACGGTATATTCGACAGCATTCCCTTCGTGTGAGGCGGTAATTTGGTAATTTCCTGCTGCGATATTTGAAAAGGAATAAGCACCGGAATCATCGACCACAGTTTGGTAAACATGCTGCTGATTTTTCACTTGAACCGAAGCGCCAACATAGATTTGCCCTCCGTTGTCATATACCCAACCGCTGAGTTTGTGCTGTGCATTTGCGAATCCGACTACAAAAAATAATACGATAAGTGAATAATAGTTTCTCACGTCCATTTAATTTGAGGGCAAAGCTAATTTTTATTTAGAATAAATACAAATAAAATTTAATTTTATTTAACAAAAAAAATCTTAATAAATAATACAATAGTTCTCAGTCCTGTAAGTCGATTTTTGCATACTTCGAATCAAAATATTATCTTACTCTTTCTATTTCAAGTTCAATATTCATGAAAAAAGTATTTCATTTATTCTCAGTAATAACATTGGTGTGTATCGTCTCTTCGACCTGTCAATCTCAAACAAATATTTTGGCGGATTCGATAAATATCCAGCCTACACATTATATCAGTAACCCATATTTAGACGAGGCGTTAAATATTATAATTAAGAAAAAAAAATTTGAAAATTGGAGAAATTCACCTAATAAAATGCTGTTAATAAGTTCAAAAACTAAAGATGACCAAATTCAAATCCGAGCTATTTTAGGGTTCAAAAAGCACTTTTATATTTCAAAAGATACCGATAATTACTCGGCATATTTTTCCTATAAAGATATTTTCATTGTTTATTGGGGAGATGAAAAATTGTTTTTGACTCCAACAGGAAACAAAATAGACAAACATCTTTTTGAAAATTCAAAAAAAGAGAGAAAACAAACTCACACCGAAGATGGAATAGAGATTATCGTATTGAACAATCCTGAATATTTTGGTTGCGAATTTGTTATCAAAAACCATGAACTGCACTTAATCGAGATTAATTATTTTGGAGATATTGTTATTGAATAGAGAAACCTCAAATATTGGATTTACTCTGACGATTATCTCCTCCTTCTGATTTCAGATAAATCTTGCTGTTTTAGCATATCGTACAAAGAGTGTTTACTGATAAACATAGACACCAAAGAAGAAACCATCGCAGCCAGCATCAAATGAAAAATCAAAGAATGTCTATCAGTCATTTCCAGCACCAATATTGCAGAAGTAAACGGGGCTCTGGTTATTCCGGTTAGAAAAGCGACCATTCCTGCCAAAATCACCACGTTAGTCGCATTTTGCGAAAGATTACCCCATTCTGCAATTAAGGCTCCAATACTTGCACCCGCACTCAATGCCGGAGCAAATACACCTCCTGCCCCACCAGAGGTAAATGCCAAAGCTGGCCCAATCATTCTGAAAATGGGTATGTACCAAGCTTGGTGTTTATCTTCTGAAAAAAGTAATCGCTCTAATAATTCTTTTCCTGAACCTAAAATTTCTCTATGCACAAAAAAAGCTAATGAAGCAATAATCAGCCCCGAAACAATCAAAAATAAAACACGTTGATTATCTGTTTTTAACTTTCTCTTTTTGAACTCATTAATTTGTAACATAAACACAGAAAGCTTACTTGCCAAAATCCCTGATATTCCTGACACAAATATAATCGAAATCATCACAGACAAACCCACTCCGTGTGTTTTTGGATAACCTAAATAGAGATATGAACCTGCCAAGGTTTGGGCTGTGAGTCCGGCAATGATGATCGCAGTAAACAAAGCCGTTTTAAAATAATTAATATGTATTTTGGCTAATTCTTCAACGGCAAATACAATTCCTCCCAACGGCGTATTAAACGCAGCTGAAAGTCCCGCCGCAGCTCCGGTCAAAATCATATTTTTTTTGGAAATCTTAGGCCACCAAGCCGGAAGATATTCATATACTTTACGAAATACAGAGCCCGCAATTTGTATGGTTGGTCCTTCGCGTCCAACTGCCCCTCCGCCCATAACCATCACCATCGACGAAAGCACTTTCACAATCATTATGCGCCAACTGAGCAGCTTTTTTATTTTTGAATTTTCTTTCGGATTTGCCAATTCAACAGATGCCATCACTTGAGGTATTCCACTTCCTTTAGCATAAGGAGCAAATCGTTTGACTATCCACCAAGACAATAAAAAAGCAGTTGGAGTCAGTAAAAAAACAAGCCATGCCTTCCAATCTAAAATAAAGAACAAAAGTTCTTCTGCCCAAGTAAATAGTTTGGCATAAAAAACGGCAAATATCCCTGTAATAATAGAACCAATCCAAAATGGTACAGCTTGCAAAATATTTTTTTTCAGCTTATCATTGGGGATATTATCAAAATATCTCTTTAAAAAATGTCTTAGAAAACTCCATAGCCTTAACATGCTGCAAATTTAATTTAGAAATCCTAATCTAAGTTTATCTCCGTCAATTAATTTCGTCATCACCAAATTTTTTTTTATCTTTATTCAACATACACAATTACACCTCAAAAAAAAACACTTAAACTGAAAAAATGTTTAATTTTGCGTTTTTAATAACACAACCATAATTCTCCTGATCAAAATGGAAAAAAATTCATTCTCTTCAAGACACATTGGTCCAAGACCAAATGATGCACAAACAATGTTAAACGCCATCGGCGTAAAGGATATTGAACAATTGGTTTACGAAACTTTTCCGGACAAAATCCGATTAGAAAAAGACCTGGAATTAGAGCCAGCAATGAGTGAGTATGAATACTTGAATTATGCAACTCAATTAGGGCAAAAAAACAAAGTTTTCCGAACATTAATAGGAATGGGATATCACGAAGCTGTAGTTCCGGCAGTTATCCAAAGAAATATTTTTGAAAACCCAGGTTGGTACACAGCCTACACACCTTATCAAGCCGAAATTGCACAAGGACGATTAGAAGCCTTGTTGAATTTCCAAACAGTAGTTATTGAACTTACCGGAATGGAAATTGCTAATGCTTCATTGCTTGACGAATCTACTGCAGCAGCAGAAGCCATGGCGCTCTTATATGATGTAAGAACCAGAGAACAAAAGAAAAACAACGTCAATAAGTTTTTTATTTCTGAAGAAGTTTTACCACAAACCATTTCTGTATTACAAACCAGAGCTATTCCTATCGGTGTAGAATTGGTTATAGGCAATCACGAAAATTTTGATTTTAGCGACGATTTCTTTGGGGCAGTTCTTCAATACCCAGGTAAATACGGGCAAATATACGATTATGCCGATTTCATCCATACAGCACACAGCAAAGACATCAAAGTAGCTTTGGCGGCTGATATTTTAGCCTTAGCCAGATTACAATCTCC
>Ga0079224_100012619_pt1 | contig 11708 bp, 10 predicted proteins | sample Stecom2015_FD_80414 | JGI IMG/M metagenome (GOLD analysis project Ga0079224, IMG submission 80414) | Agricultural soil microbial communities from Utah to study Nitrogen management - Steer compost 2015 | ecosystem: Environmental > Terrestrial > Soil > Agricultural land | place: USA: Utah...
AATAGATCTAAAGTACGGGATGATTAAGAATAAAGACCAGTTGGCCAAAAAGAACGTCGACCGTATTTTCTGGGATCATAAAATTGCCCATAAATTATCCCAAAGTTGGGCAATTTTCTTCTCCGTCACATTTGAATCCCAGTTTGCGGACGGTTTTAAATACGGTAGAGACAATGATACCAATGAAGAGATAATTACAGATACCATTTCCGCATTTATGGGGCCGGGATATTTTACCGAATCGTTTGGTTTGGAGTATAAACCGGATAATACATTTTCGTTACGCTTGGGTACCGGTACTGCGCGGCAGACGTTATTGCTGGATAACCGCATCGCACAGAAAGAAAATGATAAAGAACGGTTTGGCGTAGAGGCAGGAAAAAAGATTAGAAACGATCTCGCCTTCCAGATAACAGCCAATTTGGATAGAAATTTATCTCAAAACCTCAATATAAAGGCTAGGTATAATATGTTTGCGGATTATAAGGAGATTAGTGATCCGGATCACCGCTTGGACGCGACATTAACGGCAAAGGTTTCTAATCTCGTTAATGTGTCCTTAACAGGTATTATGGTGTATAACTCCGCAGAAGCTGCCAAAATACAGTATAATCAGGCTTTGGCATTAGGTTTGACCTATACCTTGCCGAGATAGTTAAATCGTTGTCGAAAGTGGAGGTCGTGTGAAGAAGGGTTTTTATAGTTATTTCTTTTTTATCGTATTGATGTCCGTGTCCTGCGGCACGCCCAAACAGCGCGTTCTGCAAAATGGCCAGGCGCCTGTATTGCGCTTGGATACCGCTAAGCTCAACACGGATTCAGTAAAACTCCCCTCCGTGACAGAAACGGTTGTGGAGAAGCACAGCATGGCCTTGCCGGTAGCGGTTACTACAGAGGATAGGGTGAAAGCGATGATGCGCGAAGGTATCAATAAAAACGCCGATTGGTCTGACGCGATCCATTATGACATACGCCGGCCGAGTTTTGTGATTATCCACCATACCGCCCAGCATAGCATACAGCAAACAATCCGTACATTTCAACTGGAACATACCAAAGTGTCCGCCCATTATGTTATCGGCAAAGACGGACGTGTCGTGCAGATGCTGAACGACTATCTGCGTTCATGGCATGCGGGGCGATCAAAATGGGGGAGCATCACGGATATGAACTCTGTTTCGCTCGGCATCGAACTGGATAACAACGGAAAAGAACCGTTCTCCGAAGAACAGATCAATGCCCTGTTGAATCTGTTGGACACCTTAAAAACGAAGTATCGGATTCCGTTTACAAATTTCCTAGGGCACGCTGATATCGCCCCTACACGTAAAAACGACCCCAGCGTATTTTTCCCGTGGAAGCGCTTGGCAGATCATGGCTTTGGTGTGTGGTACGATGAAAGCAATTTGGTGTCCCCTCCCGATAATTTTAATTTTGTGGATGCACTCCGTATCATTGGTTATGATGTGAGCAACCTCAATAAAACCATCGTAGCCTTTAAGCGGAAATTTATTGTGACAGATGTCAGTGAAACGCTGACGGATTATGATAAACGGGTGTTGTATAATTTATACCGACGGTATTTTTAAATGACTGTATGCAATATTGTGCTTGTCTGCTCCTCTGCTGTTAACCCTTTCTTGGCAGTAAGCGTTGCAATATCAACCCAAACACAATCACACAGACACAACCGACCAGATTGAGCCACAGATAAGCCATAATATCGGCTTTCCAGACGGCAAATACCACAATTTCAGATAGTACGGCTGCCCAAAATACAGCCTTTCCGCCGATACGCTTCACGTAGAAAGCCACCAGAAAGATGCCGAGGATGGTACCATAAAAGAGCGAACCTAATATGTTGACGGCTTCCAGAAGATTGCCGAGCTGACTGGCATAAAGTGCCACGATGAGCGTAATGATGCCCCATACCAAGGTAAATAGCCTAGAGGCGTTGAGGTATCCCCTATCCGAGCCTTTTTTGTTGATGAAACGTTTATAGATATCGACCACGGTTGTGGACGACAAGGAGTTTATAGCACTGGCCGTTGCTCCCATAGATGCCAGGAAGATGATAGCAATCAGCAGACCGATCAGCCCTTTGGGAAACGTACTGGTCACAAACGAGAGAAAGATATAATTGTTGTCGTTGAGCTCTGCATCGGGATTGTTTTTCTGCAACAGGGTCTCTACTTCTTTTCGCAAAACCTGATCTTCCTTGTTTTTTTCCAGCAATGCTTCCCGCGAAGCATCGATCGTTTCGGTATCATCCGTTTTAAGTGCCGTGACCAGCTTTTCAATCCATATTTTTTTCTCTTCGCCGATGGCTTCATGCTGTTGGATGATGTTGGCATATTCATCACTGTACTGGCTGTTTTCGATTTTGGCAACTTCTACATTATTAAAGAATAATGGGGGGGTATGAAATTGGTAATAGGCAAAAACCAAGATACCGATCAATAAAATACAAAACTGCATCGGGACTTTCAAGAGCCCGTTCATGAGCAGCCCCAGTCGCGAATCCCGTATAGACGAACCGGTCAGATACCGGCCTACTTGGCTCTGGTCTGTACCGAAATAGGAAAGCTGTAGGAAAAAGCCGCCGATGAGACCTGTCCATACGGTATATTGATTGTCGAGGTCAAAGCTCCAGTCTATCGCATTGGTCTTGCCCGATTTTCCGGCAATATGTAGGGCCTCCTTAAAACCGATATCGGCAGGCAGATAATGTACCACCATGACCCCCGCCGCCAGTAAGGCGGTAAAGATGATGCCCATCTGTAACAGCTGGGAGTAGGAAACGGCTTTTGTACCGCCCCATACGGTGTAAAAGATCACCATTGTGCCGATAATCAATGTGGTATAGGTGACATCCAGATGCAGGATACTGGAGAGGATGATGGATGGTGCGAAAATGGTGATGCCTGTCGATACGCCGCGCTGTATAAGAAAGAGCAATGCGGTGAGCATCCGAGTGTTGACATCAAACCTCTTTTCCAGAAATTCGTAGGCGGTATAGACCCGTAGCCGATGGAAGATAGGAACAAAGGTGATACAGAGCACGATCATGGCCAGCGGAAGGCCAAAATAAAACTGGGCAAAACTCATTCCTGAGGAATAGGCTAGCCCCGGAGCCGAAAGAAAGGTGATGGCACTGGCTTGTGTCGCCATAATGGAAAAACCGACATTGTACCAAGGCAATTCACGGTCTCCGACGATGTAACCATCGATATTTTTGATTCCCCTGCTCTTGAAAACACCGTAGGCGACAATGAGCAGGAGAGTTAGAAAGAGTACTATCCAGTCAATAGTACTCATGAATAATGTTTAGTGAACCAATACATGAGCAAAATGCACACCACAAGCCATACGCATACTAATGCGTAAAACTGTCGCCAGCTTTTTACAAATGGTGGAAGACCCTTATCTGTCACTCTCTTTATGTGGAAGGATGACACTGATAAAAAAGATCGCAAAGACTAATCCGATCACGACCCCAGAGACGAAACCAAGGAATGTTCCACATGCCACGATAGAGATCAGTCCTCCGAATATTGTTCCCAACAATAGGATAATACCTTTTACATTTACGGTTTCGTTGTTTTCTACTTGATTTTCCATTATATGATCTAATTTCTATTTTTCTTTTGCTAACAAATTTACAAATAATCTATTAGCTCCGGGAACTCCGGCCGGCAATTGTCTGAAAAAAGATAGCGATGTGTATACAAATTTGCCTTTTCCCATGCGGTGGATGAGTAAAGAGCCGTTGTGGAGCGGTTCGTTCTGGTCGCCCATGGCCAGTGGTGTGCGGTAGGCCGGGTCGATATCCTCTGCAAAATATAGTCCCCGCTCCTGTACCCAGCCGTCAAAATCCTGTTCTGTAATTTTGTTGGGATAATTCAATACGGGATCTGCCGGATCGGTAAACTGCACGGGCGCATCTTCCTCCGTTACCCGGGCACGTGTAATCGTAAACGGTGCGGGCTTGGGTGAGAAGTGCTCTTCCTGCAAGCGCGACTGTACATTGTATTGCATCACAACGACACCGCCCTCGCGGACGTAGTCGTAGATCAACGGTAGTTTTTGTGCCACCTGTGTATGTATATTTAAGGCACGTATGCCAAATACCAGGGCGTCATATTGGGCCAGTGTTGCTTTTGTAAGTTTTGCCGGATCTAATATATCGACTGTGGTGCCGATGTTGCGCAAGGCCTCCGGTACCAGATCGCCCGCCCCCATAATATAGCCGACCCGCTTCAGCGGATTGACCAGCTTGACCGGGCGTACCTTCATTTCCGCATCCGGAAACCATGTCTGACGTGGAATGTGTTCGTAGGTAATTTCGCGGATCTCCTTGATCTTTTGGCCGTTGGCCATCAAGCTCAATGTCGCTTCTTCCGTAGTCTTCCCGGCTTGACTGATCTCAATGGTTTCTGCCGTGGTATTTTGGCCTTCGCCAAACGATACGGTCAGTGTTTTGGGCGATACTTCCCACCCGGAAGACGAGAGCGCAACCTGCACCTCGATATCTGTAGTCGCGTCGCTGTGGTTTTGGAAGGTAACCTGTACAGTTTTCCGTTCGCCGGGCTGCACGAGCAAATTGTTCGCTTCGATCGATGCCGTCAAGGAGGGGGAAACTTCCAGATATTCGTGTACCTCTCCCCTTACGGGGTCTACATAGCGGTATTGGATGGGACTATGTATCCGGAGCGGTATGCCCGCTATTTTCAGCTGAATCTCCGCTGCCGGCAGATCGGGGTTCATCGGGTAGCCGAAGTTTTCCGGTTCGACATCAAATTTTCCAAGTGTATGGGGCCTTAGCAACCAATAAGGCTGGGTAATGGGTACCGGATGAAGTGCCTGATCAAAGGTGACCACCTCGTTTGTCGGAAGTGCTTGCCCGATTTCCTTATCGTTGATGCGCAGAAGTTCCACGTGAACATTGGGATTGCGGACGACAATCTCGGTTTGGAATGGAACCGGTTGGTTTTCCACCAAGCGTAACCGGGGAGTGAGGCTTTCGGCTTTTATTCCGGCGCAGGCGAGCAGCAGGTCTTCTACTTCCTGACGTTTTCTTTCTTTCCAATAACCATCGTCCATTTTTTGTATTTCCTGCCAGACAACAGCGAGCTGTGGAATGGAAAGTTGCGGATTGCGCAGATCAAACTCCGAAAGAAGTTTCTCTATTGCACGTTGTATGGGTTCACTGTTCGGAACCCGGTTCCAAGACAGGTCAATCCCCTCAAAGATATCCTCTGTAGCCTTCTCTCCTGCTACATTCTCAAATGTTTCCAAGGATACGCCGTTGCTTCCTGCTGCACCGAACCCCTGGCTTTTGTGCTGCGAACGGCTGTTGGCCGCAAGTTCACCATAAGATTTACCTAAAAGCGGATTGTATTGGCCTATATCGACTCGGAGGAGGTTGGATCCATCGCCCTGCATACGCATAAAGTAGGCTGTATTCCATAGTAGGCGTTTTGCCTGCCAGGTTTGCACTTCGTCTAGCTGCTCGGGAAACATCGTCGGGTCTGCTGCGGCAACAAAGGCTTCATGGGCAAGTATGGCTGAAGCCTGATGATGGCCATGCCCGCCGCGTTCATCGGGTGAGAAGCGCGTGATAATAACATCTGGCTGTAGCTTCCGGATAATCCATACGGCTTCGCGCAAGACTTCCTGTTTTTGCCAAAAACGAAATGTTTCGTCGTAGGTTTTGGAGAAACCAAAATCAAATGCAGAAGAGAAATACTGCTCTCCCCCATCGATCTTCCGGGCCTGTAACAGCTCCTGTGTCCGGATCAGCCCCAGCTCGATTCCCTGTTCGGTACCGATGAGGTTCTGTCCGCCATCACCCCGTGTTAGCGAAAGGTAGGCTGTGCGAACTTTGCGTTCGGAGGCGAGGTAAGATATGAGTTTGGTGTTTTCATCGTCGGGATGGGCGGCGAAATATAATGCTGAGCCCAAGACGTTCAGGCGCTCCATCTGTAAACGGATTTCGGAAGAACTTTTGGAAAAAGTAGATTGAGCAGATGAAAAAAAAGATGTAAAACAAAGAAAAGCAATGAAAAAGCTGATGACACGTGTTCTCATAGAGATTAAAAGTAGGAAAATTTGGGTAAAAATAAAAGGAACCAGATGCTTTCTGATTCCTCCTACCAACAATTAAAAATCTTTGTCTAAAACTTCCAATTCAACCCTACAAATTTCTTGAAAACCAAACGGGAACAGTCGACAGTTTTAAAATAGTAACCTTATAGTGTTAGTAAAAATAGGATTAATAAACAGGAAACGTTTCTTTGTTGGCAAAAAACTTTTCCACACACAATAAGTTATGAACACCCGAGGTGTCGTGTTATTTGTCTATAGAGCCGAGTACCCTTTGCATAAAGGCATTTAGCGCCTCTTTCTTCGGTGTACCGTCTTTGATTAATTTGTCCACCTCGATGGCTCCATACATATTGGAGATCAGCTCACCGATGACGTCAAGTTCTTCGTCTTTGAGCGATGGAACTTCTGTAAGTGCTTCGAGCGCTTCGATCGTTTCCAGCACAAAGTCTGCATCATTCTGCTCGATAAAATCGATGAGGTGCTTAATTACTGGTAACTTCATTTAATAATCCGATTAATCCGTCAATTTTATTTGTCTGTACCTGATTAACAAGTTTCCCGTTTTTGTATGCAGCAAATGTCGGTAAGTTGTCTACATTCGCCAGTTTTCTGGACTCTGGAAACTTCTCTGCATCTACGATCACGAAGGAAACATGGTCATTTTCTGTTGCCAGTTTCTTGAACTTTGGTTTCATGATACGGCAGTTTCCACACCATGAAGCGGAAAATTGTACCAATACGGTATCGTTGCCGTCTACTATTTCTTGTAAAGTGTCTTTTTCTAACTCTTGTAACATCTTGCTGTTTTTTTTAATGAAGAAGGGAGAACGAATGATTCTCCCTTCGTTATTATTGAAATACCCTAATTAGTTTGCAGAAAGGTAAGTTGCAACGCCCTCGCGGGTAGCGTTCATGGCATCTTTACCTTCTTCCCAGTTTGCAGGGCAAACTTCGCCGTGTTTCTGAACGTGTGTATACGCGTCGATCAAGCGGATGTATTCTTTTACGTTACGGCCTAGTGGCATATCGTTTACCGACTCGTGGAATACTTTTCCAGTTTCGTCGATTAAGTATGTTGCACGGTATGATACTGCAGAACCTTCTACCAACGTACCGTATTCCGGGTGTTCTACTTCTTTCATTTCCAAGATACCCAGTACACTAGATAGGTTGCGGTTTGTATCAGCGATAAGTGGATATTCTACACCTTCGATACCACCGTTGTCTTTTGCTGTGTTTAACCAAGCGAAGTGAACTTCAGCAGAATCGCAAGAAGCACCGATTACAATTGTATTTCTTTTCTCAAATTCAGCTACCGCTTCTTGGAAGGCGTGAAGTTCTGTAGGGCATACAAAAGTGAAATCTTTTGGATACCAGAACAACAATACTTTTTTGCCTTCTGCTTTTGCTTTTTCAAATACGTTGATGGTGAAGTTGTCACCTAGATAATCAATTGCGTCAACTGTGATGTTTGGAAAATTTTTACCTGTAAAGCTCATAATATTTATATTTTATTCTTTCTTTTTGTTGCACAAAAGTAGGCTTTTTTCCGGTCAGAACAACATCAAAAATCTTTATAAGGTATCATCAAAATCTATAACGACCTGCTTTTGTTTATAGCTATTGATTATGGGGATAAATAAAGAAAAAGCCTTATTTTTGCGTTACCAGTGCTGGCCCCGTAGTTCAACGGATAGAATAGATGTTTCCTAAACATTTGATAGCAGTTCGATTCTGCTCGGGGCTACAAAGGTATGAGTAAAACACTTAATTCACAACGAGTTAGGTGTTTTGTTTTTTATATAGGTACAATATAGGTGCAACATATTGAAAATCAGACGAATAATTTTTGTAAAAACCTCATTTTCAATACGTTATTGTTTTGTTCAATTGTTTTTTGTATATTTAATATGTGAAAAAAGATATAGTATCAGTAAGTTTTGTACCACACATTACACTGGATAACAACAAAAATTCAGATTTATCACAACTCTCTCAAAAAGTATTCTCTGGTTTAGATTTATCAAATTCAACTATTAAAGACTATCAATATAGAATAGGTCAATTTTTGGATTACTTAAACCGCAACGGATTTAGTCATAATACTTTATTAGAATATAAAAGATACCTACAGGGTTTAGACTTTAGTGTTTCGACAAAGAATAAATACGGCGATTATGGGATGAACCGTGGCGTTCCGGCGTGATCAAAGCCATTGAAAACAGAGAGATCATTCCAACCCCGATTTCTGAATATGTTCCTAAGCGTGTCGCTCGGCAACACGTGGTATTGGTGGGTGATTCGGCACATGCACAATCGCCCATGACAGGGGCCGGATTTGAAGAAGCGACGTTGGACGCAGTTGCACTGGCAAGTGTATTGGAAAAAGAAGCAGATATTCAACAGGGACTGGAATATTACGAATTACTCAGGTTAAATGACATGCGCAGTCGGGTGGAAGCAGGGCAGGCATTTGGAAGAGCGATGATGTAAGGTTAAACTTGAAATCAAAACGCCAAACCTACCCGGATATATGGTAGTGTGGCCTCTTTACTGAAGCCTATTGTTCCTTGGATGGTGAGCAAATCGCCCGGCATAAAATAGAGCCCTCCCCCGTATCCGGTATGCCAGGTATCGCTATGCTCGTCCGTCATCCACACACGGCCAGTGTCGTAGAAGCCGATGGCACCCAAAGTACCGGGGAGCAGATAAGAAGCAAAGCTAAACAGCTTAACCCGACCTTCCAGATTATTGTACACGGCCGTCTTGCCCGTAAACCTTCTGGAATTGAATCCGCGGAGGTTTCGCTCCCCACCTAACTGCGCGTGTTGGAAAAAGTAAGGATCGCCCCATACTGTTTGGAAGCCAGTACGATTGGCAAGGGTGAGCCGATCATCCGGAGTGGAAGCAAAAAAACTGAAAGAAGTCTGTATCGTCGCGTGATTCTGTTGCCGTCCACCGAGCTCTGATTTCCAGTCTACGCGATTGATCCACAGTACACCTCTTTTGGTATGGGTAGGATTATCGCGGCCGTCGTATTCGATGCCCAGAGTCAGGCCGGTAAAGAATCTATTGCCAAATAGCGGCTCTTCCGGATGTTGGGCCTGCCATTCTTCAAAAAACCGGTTATTGTTATTGGCGAGCCTACTACTATAAAACTGCGAGGAAGAACCATAATACAGTTTCCAGTGATCCCCAAGGGGGGTTTGTAAAAAGATATCGCCGTCTATCAAGTCGTAACGGTTGCGGTAGAAGCCTATCCCCTTCTCTTCTTTCTCAAACACGGTATTGTTGCCATACCCGAAGAAATTGCTGAGGTTTTTTGGTCCCAAAGAGGAAAAACGAATACTCAGATCCTGCTTGCCCAACAGCTGTTTGAATATGCCGGAGTAGTGGAACATAAAAGATTCTCTTCCGGAGAGGTAATTGGCCATAAATTCATGTCGGTAAGTATATGGTTTTTTCCGGAAGCCCTGATTTTCGATCAGGTAGCCAACACCTAGGATCAACCCCCGGTCGACACCATAATTGAGGTTGAACAGGACACCTTTTCGGTCGTATATAAAGTTGTCGTATACAAAGTCGTGCACGGTGCTGTCACGGCTTAGCCTCTTCTTCACGGAGGAAAGGTTTTCCAAAGAATTTAGGCTGGCGTCTTTGCTTTCGTAAAGCCATACCCGCTTTCCATTCCGAAACGCATCCGTACTCTCGTAGCTATCCTTTCCGGATCCACCGATGATCCGCAGTTTGATGGGCGACTCACCCGACCCGCGTAACTTATATACATCCTGCCCTCCGATACCGTAGATCCGTATCTCTCTCGTTTCCTCAGGCAAGAAAGTCCGCCTTAATAAACGACGTCCTTCTGTGCCGTCTTTCTTCTTGTTGTGTACATCCAATGTGATGCGTCCGTCTTTTCGATACCGCACATCGACAAACTCGTTCTTTCCCGATAGTGGGATATCGACCACATCCGCTAAAGACCGATAGTATTCCAGGGCGGATTCCGTCAGGCCGTCCCGTCGGGCCTGTATATTGGTCACAAGCTCTTCGGCACTAAGGGCAACGATAGTATCGGGCATCTGTTGCATCGCTATGTCGATCAAAGAATCTGTAAGCGTTTGCTGAAGGGTATTGATTTCTTTTAGCCAGTCTTCCCTATCGAGGTGATTCAGAAAAAAGCGATCAAAATGACGGGCGTTAAAATTCCAATGTGCCACATTTCTGATCTTCGGACTGAAGGGCTGCACATTGGCTTTCAGCCATTGGTAAGAGAGTAAAATAGGAAATATGCCCGAAGTTTTGTAATATACCTTATCCCTATCGCGGGGCACGGGGGTATAGATTTTTTTGCCTTTTTCCTTTTCAGGATCCCAGCGCCAGTTGTCCTCATGCCTATCCCAATCGCCCAGCACGAAATCCAGCAAACGCGCACGCAGGGTCAGCTGTTGATCTACCTGCGTATCATTATCCTCGACCACCTTGCGGATCACCTTCAGGGTATTGTCGGTCTTGCTATCTTCAAAAGGCATGCGCGGCTCAAACATATACGGCCGGTTCTTAAAAATCCCCTGATATTCGCCCAATGCAGGATTATCGCCGACATATACCAACTCAGGAGCTGCATGTGGGATTTCCAGCGCGCGGTTAAAAGGAGGTACGGTGAGTGCACCAAAAGGATGCGCAATGGAAATCTGATCCTGTACGATATCTTTGGCAATGGTTTTGCGCAGGCTTTCGGGCAGGCTTCGCTCCGGATATTTCTGGATGGAACGGAGCACCCACTCCCTCCCTGATGGATCGACTAGACGTAACGACTGTGTCTGCATACCACCTCCCAGTTTGACGACCTCCAGTCCGCCTTTTTCCTTGTTCAGATCCATAACCCGCATCTTTACCGGTGTATTGTATAGTTTCCGGTAACTGTCGCCAAGCCAGAAGCGATGTACCATGCCCACTTCATCATATTCACTGGCCACAACAGCCGTCACACTGTCTGGTGTTTGGGCATAACTGCTCAAAAAAAACAGGAAGATCCCTCCTATTGTCGACAAAAATCTTTTCATATTAACTTGATGTTTGGACTTCATCCAACATAATATCTGTCCGTAATGCCCGCATTTCGCTTACTCCCTGTATTTCTTCCAAGGTGCAGCGTTCTACCTCTTGCTTTAAGAATCCTGCCGCCGCTACTTCTTCCAGAATGGCTGTTATCTCCTTTTCCAAGCTATCTCCCTGAAAGACAATAGCCAGTGTATTCGGTCGCACAAGCCGCTCCCTACTGCCTGCTATCCGGGCCTTATCTATTCTTTTCTTGACCATCTGGTAGCGGATATTGTACCCTCCGTCCACATCAAAGCGCCGTTCGTCCTCCCGAAAGCTGATATCAATCGCCGAACCGTGCACAAATATCAAGAGGGTCACCTGCATCGGTACTGCGAGCGATTTTTCGATCTGTGCAGCACGTTTTGCGATACGTGCCATGGAGATAAACTGCTGTTTTCAGATTTCCCGGAGCAATGCCGGATCAAATGCCTTGGTAGGCGTAATCGACTGTCCTACATAGAGATCGTATTCGATCCCATCGGAACGGAACCACT
>Ga0079224_100012620_pt1 | contig 11706 bp, 12 predicted proteins | sample Stecom2015_FD_80414 | JGI IMG/M metagenome (GOLD analysis project Ga0079224, IMG submission 80414) | Agricultural soil microbial communities from Utah to study Nitrogen management - Steer compost 2015 | ecosystem: Environmental > Terrestrial > Soil > Agricultural land | place: USA: Utah...
CCGTCAACAGCCAGCGTCTGGCCGTTGACGTAGCCCGCCTCGCGGCTGACCAGGAACGCCACCGCGTGCGCCACGTCGCGCGGCGCGCCGAAGCGTCCCGCGGGGATCTCCTGCAGGTAGCGCCGCCTGAGCTCCTCGGGCAGCGCGTCGGTCATGTCCGACTCGATGAAGCCGGGCGCGACGGCGTTCACGGTGACCCCGCGGCCGCCGTACTCGCGTGCCAGCGCCTTCGTGAGGCCGATCAGGCCGGCCTTGGCCGCCACGTAGTTCGCCTGGCCGGCGTTGCCGCGCAGCGCCACGACCGAGCTCACGTTCACGATGCGGCCCGTCTCGCTCTTCAGCAGGTACCTGAGGGCGGCGCGCGAGAGGTAGAAGGCCGCCGAGAGGTCGGTGTCGATCACCTGCCGCCAGTCGTCGTCCTTCATGCGCAGCGCCAGACCGTCGCGGGTGATGCCGGCGTTGTTCACCAAGGCGTCGAGGGCGCCGAAGCGCTCCGCGACGGCCTTCACCAGGGCCGTGCACGCCTCCGGGTCGGCCACGTCGGCCTGGAAGGCCTCGGCGTCGCCGCCGACCTCCTTGAGCCGCGCCACCAGCTCCTCGGCGGGGTTCGCCGAGCTGGCGTAGTGCACCGCCACGCGGTAGCCGCGTTCCCCCAGGTAGGCGGCGGTCTCGCGGCCGATGCCGCGGCTCGAGCCCGTTACCAGCACGACGCGACCCTCACCCTGCATGCGTCTCCAGCACCTCCTCGAGGCCGGCGGGGTCGGAGACCGCCCCGGCCCACGCTCCCGGCAGCGTGCGCTTCACGAGGCCCGTGAGCACCTCGCCGGAGCCGAACTCGACGAACCTGACGCCCTCGCCTACGGTAGCGGCCAGCCACCTCAGCGTCTCCACCCACCGCACGCTGCCCGTGACCTGCTCGGTGAGCAGGCGGGGCGCGTCGGCGGCGGAGGCGAGCGGCCGGGCCGTGACGTTGCACACGACGGGGAAGGCCGGCTCGCGGAACGTGGCCCGCGCGAGGTCCTCGGCCAGACGCTCGGCCGCCGGCGTCATGAGGCTGCAGTGGAACGGCGCCGAGACCGGCAGCGGCACGGCGCGGGCGCCCCGCTCCTTGAGCAGGGCGGCGGCGGCCTCGACGGCCGCGGCCTGGCCCGAGATCACGGTCTGGCCGGGCGCGTTGTAGTTCGCGACCTCCACGACCCCGGTCGCCCTCGCCTCGAGCAGGGCGTCCTCCACGACCTGCGCCTCGACCTTCAGCACGGCCGCCATCGCGCCCTGGCCCTCCGGTACGGCCTCCTGCATGTACGTGCCGCGGGCGCGCACCAGGCGCACGGCGTCCGCCACGTCCAGGCTGCCCGCGGCCACCAGTGCCGTGTACTCGCCCAAGGAGTGCCCGGCGGCGTAGGCGGGGCGCGCGCCGCCAGCCTCCAGGTAGGCGGCGTAGGCGGCGGCGCCGGCGGCCACCAGGGCCGGCTGCTGGTTCGCGGTGAGCCTGAGCTCGTCCTCCGGCCCGTCCCACATCAGCGCCAACAGGCCCGGCAGCGCGGCCTCGGCGGCGTCGAGCACCTCCCGCGCCGCCGGCGAGGACTCGTAGAACGCCCGGCCCATGCCCAGGCGCTGCGACCCCTGGCCGGGGAACAACGCGACGAACATGCTCAGGCCGCTTCTGGCGCCCAGGTGACGACCGACGAGGCCCAGGTGAGGCCGGCGCCGAACGACACCAGGAGCAGGTGGTCCCCCGCCGCCACGCGCCCTTCGTCGTGGGCGTGCTGCAGCGCGAGCGGGATGCTGGCGGTGGAGTTGTTGCCGTACTCGTCCACGGTCACGATCACGCGCTCGCGCTCGAGGCCGAGGCGCTCGCGCGCGGCGTCGATGATGCGCAGGTTCGCCTGGTGCGGGACGAAGAGGCTGATCTCGGCCGGCTGCAGGCCGGCCTTCTCGATCGCCTCGAACGTCGAGGTGGTCATGACCCTGACCGCGAACTTGAAGACCTCGCGGCCGTTCATGTAGACGTGCTCGGCCAACGGCTCGCCGCCGGGCAGGCACTTGCCCACCGAGCGCTTGTGGAGGTGGACGCCGCCGGAGCCGTCGGCGCCCATGACCATCGACCTGATGCCGTACTCGGCCGGGACGGCCTCGACGACGGCGGCGCCCGCCCCGTCGCCGAAGAGCACGGCGGTGGAGCGGTCGTTCCAGTCGACGATCTTCGTCAGCGCCTCGCTGCCGATCGTGAGCACGCGTCGGCACTGGCCCGACTCGACCAGGCCGCGCGCCACGCCCAGGGCGTAGAGCCAGCCGGGGCAGGCGGCCAGGAGGTCGAACGCCCCGGCCGCGAGCTTGAAGCGGTCCTGGACCAACGCGGCCGTCGCGGGGAAGAGCGCGTCCGGCGTGTTGGTCGCGACGATGACCATGTCGACGCCCGCCAGGGCGTCGTCGCCGTGCCGCGCGAGGAGGTCCTCGACGGCCTTGACGGCCAGGTCGCTGGTGTACTCGTCCTCACCCGCCACGTGGCGGCGCTTGATGCCCGTCCGCGAGGTGATCCACTCGTCGGACGTGTCCATCATCCGCTCGAGGTCGTGGTTCGAGAGGACGTTCGGCGGGGCGTAGGCGCCGAGGAGCGTTATGCCGGCCCTCGTCCCCCCACGCCCGCTGAGTCCGAGGGTGGCTATGGCCTTAGGCCTCCGCGAAGACCTGTCGGCCGTCGTAGTAGCCGCACTCGGGGCAGACGACGTGCGGCGGGCGCAGCTCCTTGCACTGCGGGCAGGCGACGAGCGTCGGCTCCTTCAGCGCGTGGTGGCTGCGACGGGCGTCGCGGCTGGCGCGCGACGTGCGCTTCTTGGGTACTGGGTGCTTCGCCATCTCTGTTGACTCTCCTCAGCGGGGCCCCTGTCGAGCCCGGCGGTTAGCTTACGACTCCCGTTCGAGGTCCCTCAGCGCCTCTTCCAGGCCCTTGATGCGCACGGCGCCGTTGTGGGCCTCGGGCGCGACCGGACGGTCGTCGGCTAGCTCGGGATGCTCGTTGAGGTTCACCCCGTCCTCGTTCAGGCCCCGGCAGTCCTCGCGGCAGAGGGCCGTGAGGGGCACCTCGATGGCGATGAGCTCGGTGAGCAGCGGAGCGAAGTCGACCTCGGGGCGTCCGAAGACGAGCAGCTCCTCCTCCTCGTCCTCGAGCTCCTCGAGCCGCAGCGGCAGCTCCGACGGGCGGTACGACATCGGGTAGACGAACTCCGCCTCGACGTCGACCGCGACCTCGGTCAGGCAGCGCCGGCACTCCAGCACCGCGGAGGCGCTCATGTGGCCGTCGGCGACGAAGTCGTCGTCGCCGCCCGTGTTCACCACGTGGACGTGCCACTCGATCGGGCCGGCGAGCCGTAGGCCGTCGGCGTCGAGCAGCTCCTGCTCGGGCTCGAGCAGGCCCTCCGCTTCTACCTCGAGTTCGCTTCCGGGAGCGTGGTGAAGCAGGGAGGCTAGGTTGAGTGTCGCATCCCTGCGAGACTGCATCCCGCTAAAGTATAGGTCTGCACGGCCACAAGTCAAGGCGAGGCGATGCGGAGGCTGCCGTCGGTGCCGCGCGGTGAGCGACGACCATGCCTCGGCCGCGCCGAGGCGTAGCATCGCGGCGAGCCCGCCTCGGAGGGTGCCCGGACACCTGTCGGAAGGGTGTGAGCCGCAGCATGTTGAGCGTCGTCGTGCCGGTGAGGGGGAGGCCCGAGCTCCTGGTGGAGCAGCTCGAAGCGCTGGCCGCGCAGGCCGCCGCGGGCGCTTGGGAGCTCATCGTGGCCGACGACTCCGAGCCGGGCGACGACACCATCGTCGACGTGCTGGCGCGCTACGAGGGACGCCTGCCGGGCCTGCGGCGCGTGGCCGCCGGCGGCAAGGGGGCCGCGCACGCGCGCAACGTGGGCGCCGCCGCCGCCACGGGCGACAAGCTGGGCTTCCTGGACGCCGACGACGTGGCCGCCCCCGGCTGGGTGGCCGCGATGGCGGCCGCGCTCGACCGGCACGCCGTCGTGGCGTCGCGCTGGGAGTTCGAGCTGCTGAACCCGCCCGAGGTGCTGGCCAGCCGCGCGCCGGCGCAGGTGGACGGGCCGCAGCGCTACACGCGCCCGCCCTTCCTGGACCACGCCGGCGGCTGCGGGCTGGGCGTGCGGCGCGAGGCGTTCGAGGCCGCGGGCGGCTTCGACGAGAGCTGGCCCCTGCTCGAGGACACCGACCTGTCGTGGCGGCTGCAGCTCGCCGGCCACGAGCTGGCGTTCGCGCCCGACGCCGTCGTGCACATCCGTTTCCGCTCCGGCCTGGCCAGCTTCGTGCAGGCCTACGGCTACGGCTTCTACAACGTGCGGCTCTACAAGGAGTACCTGCCGCGCGGCATGCCGCGCCTCGGTCCCCTGCGGTCGCTGCAGAGCCTGTGGGGGCTGGTGCTCACGCTGCCCGACCTCCTGCGCCGCGAGTCGCGGACGCGCTACGTGCGCCGGCTCGGCTTCAGGCTCGGCCGGCTGGCCGGCTCGTTCCGCTTCGGCGTATGGGCGGTGTGAGGCGCTCGCTGGCGGCCCGGGTCGCCAGGCGGGCGCGGTCGGCGGCGCTAACGCCGCTCCTGGGCGCCGTGGTGGGCGTGAGGACGTCGCGGCCGTGCGTCGCGCTCACGTTCGACGACGGCCCCCACCCCCGCTGGACGCCGGCGCTGCTGGACGTCCTCGCCCGCCACGGGGCCAAGGCCACCCACTTCTTCGTGGGCGAGGCCGCCGCGCGGCACCCGGACCTCGCCGCGGCCGTCGCTGACGCCGGGCACGCCCTGGGTTCGCACACCTACTCGCACCCGTCCTTGGTGCGCCTGGAGCCGGCCGCGGCGGAGCGGGAGGTCGCCGCCGGCCACGACGCCTTGGGCGACCTGGCCTCCCCGCTCTTCCGGCCGCCCTACGGCCACTACGACCTGCGGGTCGCCCGCGCCGTCCGGCGTCGGGGGCTGAGCTGCGTGGCCTGGAGCGCGCACGTGGAGGACTGGCTGCCCTTGGGCGCCGACGAGCTGGCCCGCCGCATCGGCGGGGCCCTGAGACCGGGGGCGGTCCTGCTGCTGCACGAGGCCCTCCACACGCGGGCGCCGCGCGACGAGCCCGACCGCACGGCGCTCCTGACGGCCCTCGACGAGGTCCTGGCGGAGCGCGCCGGCGAGCTCAGGTTCGTCACCGTGCCGGAGCTGATGGCGCTGGGGCGCCCGGTGCGGTCGCTGCTGGAGCGGCGCGGCGACGACGCCTTCGTCGCCGCCCAAGAGCGCGTCGCGGGGTAGGCTCCTTCCCGATGTTCGAGGTCGTGCCCTGCGTCGACGTCAGGCGTGGCCGGGCCGTGCGCCTCTACGAGGGCGACCCGGAGAGGGAGACGGTCTACCACGACAGTCCACTGGAGGCCGCGCGGCGCTTCGTGGCGCTGGGCGCCGGGCGGCTGCACGTCGTAGACCTCGACGCCACCCTGGGCGACGGCGGCAACCTGGCCGAGATCGAGAGGCTGTGCCGCGGCGTCGCGGCCGACGTCCAGGTCGCCGGCGGCGTCAGGAGCGTCGCGGACGTGGAGCGCCGGCTCGCCTTCGCCGCCGCGGTCGTCGTCGGCACCGCCGCGGTGACGCAGCCCGAGCTGGTGGACGCCCTGCTGGCGCGGTTCGGGCCCGAGCGGGTGATCGTGTCGGTGGACGCCGCCGGCGGCGAGGTGCTCGTGCGCGGCTGGCAGGCCGGCAGCGGGGTCGACGCCGCGGACCTCGCGCGCGACATGGAGGCGCGAGGGGTGCGGCGCCTCATCTTCACCGACGTGTCGCGCGACGGCACGCTGCGCGGGGTCGACCCGGCCCCGGTCGCGGCCGTGAGGGCGGCCTTCGGGGGGACGCTGCACGCCGGCGGCGGCGTGGGCTCCGACGCCGACCTCGACCTGTACGAGAGCCTGGGCCTGGAGGGCGCGATCGTGGGGCGCGCCCTGTACGAAGGGAAGGTCACCTATCCCCGAACTGCCTGAGGTCGAGACCGTCAGGCGCGAGCTGGAGCCGTGGCTGGCGGGCAGGGTGGTGGCGGGCGCCGAGCTGCTGGCGCCGCCGGGACCGAAGTACGCCGGGCTCGAGCGCGCGGCCGGGCAACGGGTACTGGCCGTGGGGCGCCGCGGCAAGTTCATCCTGGCGCCGCTGTCGGGCGGAGACGAGCTTGTCGTGCACCTGGGCATGACCGGCTCGCTGGCGCCCGAGGAGCCGGCGGACCACGTGCGGGTGCGGCTGCACCTCCTCGGCGAGGGCCCCGCGACGATCTACTTCAGGGACCCGCGGCGCTTCGGGCGCTTCCTGGTGGTGCGCGCCGGTGACTACGGGGCGCTGCCCACCCTGAGCTCCCTGGGGCCCGAGCCGTTCGACCCCGCCCTCACGCCCGAGCTCTTCACCGCGAACCTGCGCCGCTCCGGCGTGGCCGTGAAGGCCTACCTCCTGAGCCAGCGGCCCGTCGCCGGCGTGGGGAACATCTACGCCGACGAGGCGCTGTGGCGCGCGCGCGTGCACCCGCTCACGCCCGCGAACGCGCTCACGCCGGACCAGGCGGGGGCGCTCCTGCAGGCGCTGCGCGACGTGCTCGCCGAGAGCATCGCCGCGAACGGCACGACCCTGCGCGACTACCGGCGCGTGGGCGGCGAGAGCGGGTCGTTCTACGAGAGGCTCGCGGTGTACGGGAAGGGCGGCGAGCCGTGCCCGCGTTGCGGGACCGCGATGGTCAGGAGCGTCGTGGGCGGCCGCGGGACCGTCCACTGCCCCGTGTGCCAGCCCGCGCCGCGTCGCGCCGGCCGCCCTTCCGGCCGCGGTGCCCGCTCCCGAGGGGTGCCCCGTGCCCGCTGAACGCCCGCCCGCCGCTGCCGCCGGAGCCGAACCGCACGCCGACGCCGACCGGGCGCGCGTCGCGCCGGCTCCCGGGGCTGCGGACGAGAGCCGCCCCGCCTACGCGGTGAGCGCCCCCTTCCCCGTCCAGCTCCGCTTCTCCGACACCGACAGGCTGGGCCACGTCAACAACGCCGTCTACGCCACCTACGCCGAGCTGGGCCGCCTGGCCTTCCTGCGCGAGCTGGGCATGACCGACCAGGGGCTGATCCTCGCGCGGCTCGCGATCGACTTCCGCCGCCAGGTGCGCCTGGGCGACGAGTGCTCCGTCGTCACGCGCGTCGTGCGCGTGGGCCGCACGAGCTTCACGCTGGAGCAGACCCTGACCGCGAACGGCGAGGTCGCCGCCGAGTTCGAGGCCGTCCTGGTCTGCTTCGACTACGCCTCGCAACGCCCGGTGCCCGTGCCAGACGCCTTCCGCCGCGCCCTGACCGGCGGAGCCGAGGCGGGCGCCCGGTTGTAGGATTACCTGGTGCGGTCTAGCGAGGGGCGCCGAGGCGAGCGCGCGGTCGTCGTGACCGGCGCGTCCAGCGGCATCGGCAAGGCGGTGGCCCTCCACCTCGCACAGCGGGGCTTCCTGGTGTTCGCCGGGGTGCGACGGCCGGAGGACGGGGACGCGCTCACCGCCGCGGCCGGCGCCGACGCCGGGCTCGTGAGGCCGGTCCGCCTCGACGTCACCGTCCCTGAGGACGTCTGCGCCGTCGCCGAGACCGTCAAGGCCCACGGCACGCCGCTCGGCGGGGTCGTCAGCAACGCCGGCATCGCCGTGGCCGCGCCCATGGAGTTCGTCCCGCTCGACGACCTCAGGCGCCAGTTCGAGGTGAACGTCGTCGGCGCCGTGGCCACGGTGCAGGCCCTGATGCCGCAGGTGCGGGCCGGCCACGGCCGCCTGGTGATGGTCGGCTCGATCTCCGGCCTCGTCTCCTCACGCGTCCTGGGCGCCTACGCCGCGTCGAAGTTCGCGCTCGAGGCCGTGTCCGACGCGTTCAGGCGCGAGCTCGTCGACTGGGGCATCCCGGTCTCCGTGGTGGAGCCGGGCCGCATCGCCACGCCCATCTGGTCGAAGTCCCTGGCCGAGGCGCTGGAGCGCCTGGAGCGCATGCCTCCCGAGGCCCTCACCTACTACCAGGGCATGATCGACGAGGTCAGGGAGGGCGCCAAGCAGGCCGAGGTGAACGGCACGCCAGCCGAGGCCGTGGCGCGCGCCGTCCACCGCGCGCTCACCGACCGCAGGCCGCGCACGCGCTACTTCGTGGGCTTCGACGCGCACCTCATCAACGCGCTGCGGCGCGTGCTCACCGACCCGATGTTCGACAGGCTGATAAGGGCCACGCGCCGCTGAGGGGCGAGGGCGGCCGGTCGCAGCAGGAGACGCCGCGGGTCGCCACAGGAGCCGTCGCGGGTCGTCGCAGGTGCCGCGGCGGGTCCGAGGCGGTTCTGCCCCACGCGGCCGCTCAAGGGCCGATGAAGGCGGCGCAGCCTCGGGACCGCAACGGTCGGGGCGCGGGTGATATCGTTCCTGGACGCGTTCAACGTGGGCGAGACCGCACACGCGCGCACGGACACGACTACCCGAAAGGTGGAGCGATGCGGAGAACCATCACGCTGATACTGACCGCCACCGTCGCCGCAGCACTCCTCGGCGCTGCGTCCGCCCAGACGGGCTGGACCTGCCCGGAAGGCTTCGCGGGCCAGACGCTCTCGGTCTACAACTGGAGCACGTACATCGCCGAGGACACGATCTCGAACTTCGAGGAGCTTTGCGACGTCCGCGTCATCTACGACACCTACCCGACCGACGACGACATGCTCGTGCGCCTGCGCCAGGGCAACCCCGGTTTCGACGTCGTGGTGCCCTCCGACGTGGTCGCGACGCTGATGATCGCCGAGGGCCTCCTCGAGGAGCTCGACCACGCGAACATCCCGAACCTGGCGAACGTCGACCCCACCTTCCTCGACCTGGCGTTCGACCCGGGCAACCGCTACACGGTGCCGTACCAGTGGGGCACGACGGGCATCGGCTACAACGCCGAGCGCGTGGGCGAGGTCACCAGCTGGGCCGACCTCTTCTCGCACGACGGCCCGGTGGCCTGGCTGGCCGACACCACCCAGATGATCGGAGTGGCGCTGCTCATGACCGGCCACGACCCGAACAGCTCCGACCCGGCCGAGATCGAGGAGGCCAAGCGGTTCCTCATCGAGAACGGGCGGAACGTCGTCTACATCGCCGGCGACGACGGCCAGGAGATGCTGGTGCGCGGCGAGGTCGACATGGTCGTGGAGTACTCGGGCGACATCTTCCAGGTCATGGACGAGTGCGAGTGCGACACGTACGGCTACGTCATCCCCGAGGAGGGCGCGAACTTCTGGGTCGACAACCTCGCGATCCCGCGCGGCGCCCCGAACAAGGCCCTGGCCGAGGTGTTCATCGACTACGTCCTCGACCCGCAGGTGGGCGCCGACATCTCCAACTACACCGCCTACGGCACGCCGAACCTGGCCGCGCTCGACCAGGGCCTCATCGACGAGGAGCTGGCCGCCGACCCGGGCATCTACCCCGGCGCCGAGACGCGCGAGCGCCTCTTCTTCGCCGTTCAGGACGAGGAGCGCGAGGCGCTGCTGAACGAGGCCTGGGACGAGATCCGGATCTTCGTCGGCCAGTAGGGGGCAAGGGCGGGCCTTGACCGACCACGCCACGACCCGGCCGGCCGCTCCCGCCACGGCGGGAGCGCCGGCCGTGCGCATCTCCGGGCTCGTGAAGGAGTTCGGCGAGCGCAGGGCCGACCAGCGCGTCCGCGCCGTGGACGGCGTGAGCCTCGACATCGCCGAGGGCGAGTTCTTCGCCCTGCTGGGGCCTTCGGGCTGCGGCAAGACGACGACCCTGCGCATGATCGCCGGCTTCGAGCAGCCCGACGAGGGCGAGGTGCTGCTGCGCGGCCGGCCGATGCAAGGCGTGCCGGCCTTCCACCGGCCCGTGAACACGGTCTTCCAGGACTTCGCGCTCTTCCCGCACATGACGGTCATGCAGAACGTCATGTTCGGCCTGCGCATGGCGAAGGTGCCGGCGAAGGAGGCGAAGCAGCGCGCGCAGGAGGCTCTGGAGCTCGTGAGGCTCCCTCACGTGGCGGAGCGGAAGCCGCACATGCTCTCCGGCGGCCAGCGCCAGCGCGTGGCCGTGGCGCGCGCCCTCGTGAACAGGCCCGCGGTGCTGCTCCTCGACGAGCCGCTGGGCGCCCTGGACCTGAAGCTCCGCAAGGCCATGCAGTTCGAGCTGAAGAACCTCCAGCAGCAGGTGGGCATCACCTTCGTCTACGTGACCCACGACCAGGAGGAGGCCCTGACCATGGCCGACAGGATCGCGGTCATGAGCGAGGGCCAGGTGCTGCAGGTGGGCGCCCCCGACGACATCTACGAGCGGCCCACGAGCCGCTTCGTCGCCGACTTCATCGGCGAGACGAACTTCCTCGACGGCCGGCTCAAGGCCGTGGACGGCCGGCTGGCCGCGGTCGAGACCGCGGGGGGCGCCGTCGTGTGGGGCGAGCTGCGCGACGAGGACCTGGGGGTGGGCGACGCGGCGGCGCTGGCGGTGAGGCCCGAGAAGCTCAGCGTGGACGCCGCCGGCTACGGCCCGCCCGCGGCCGAGAACGAGACGCGCCTGCACGGTGTGATCGTCGCGGCGCACTACCTGGGCACCGACGCCCGCTACGAGGTGGACGTCGAGGGCGCCGGCTCGCTCGTCGCCCGCGTCCAGAACCAGCACCACGGCTACGGCGGCATGCTCAAGGCCGGCACGCGCGTGGCCCTGACGTGGCGTACCGAGCACGGCTCCGTGCTGCGTTAGGCCGGGCCTCGCCTGCAGGGCCGACGCTCGGGACGGCCGCGACAAGCGCGGTGGTCGCCCGGCTGAACGGTGGCGCGCGCTCGGGTAGGCTCTGCGCATGAGGACGTCCGGAGCCCCGCTCCTGCGGGTGGCGGGCTCGCCCTACGAGATGGGCTTCGCCCACGGCCGCGCCGCGGCGGCCTCGGTAAGGGCCTACGCCGAGGAGCGCGTCGCCCTGGCCTGTTCGCCTACCTGGTCGGGGCGCGAGGCCACGCGCGCGGAGGTGCTGGCGCTCGCCGGCGCCTGCCTCGAGGTCCACGAGCAGAGGTACCCGGAGCTGGCGGAGGAGCTGCGCGGCGTCGCCGCGGGCGCCGACGTGTCGCCGGCCGCGCTGATCGTCGCCGGCGGCTTCACCGACCTCGTCGACGCCGTGGCGGCGGGGGCGCTGGGCGGCGAGGCGTCCCGCCCGGCTCCTGGCGACGAGGACGACTGCACGGCCTTCCTGGTGCCCGCGGAGCGCATGGCCGACGGCGCGCCCGCCTTCGGCCAGACCTGGGACATGCACGAGGGCTCGGCCGAGCACCTGGTGCTGCTGGAGGGGCGCCCACACGACGCGCCCGCCTTCGTGGTCCTCACCACCGCCGGCTGCGTCGGCATGATCGGCATGAACGAGGCCGGCCTGACCGTGGGCATCAACAACCTCACCGCCGCCGACGGGCGCGTGGGCGTGACCTGGCCGTTCGTCGTGCGGGCGATGCTGCGCGAGGAGACGGTGGAGGCGGCCTTGGCCGTGCTGCTGGACGCTCCGCTCTGCGGCGGCCACAACTACCTGGTCATGGACGCCGCCGGGCGCGGCGCGAACGTCGAGGCGATGCCCACCGCGCGCGTCGTCACCGAGCTCTCCTCGGAGGTGGTGGCGCACACGAACCACTGCCTCGCCCCCGCGACGAGGGCCGTCGAGAGGCCGCGCGAACCGGCGTCGCAGGCGGAGTCGGAG
>Ga0079224_100012621_pt1 | contig 11706 bp, 6 predicted proteins | sample Stecom2015_FD_80414 | JGI IMG/M metagenome (GOLD analysis project Ga0079224, IMG submission 80414) | Agricultural soil microbial communities from Utah to study Nitrogen management - Steer compost 2015 | ecosystem: Environmental > Terrestrial > Soil > Agricultural land | place: USA: Utah...
GTGGGCAACCGCCGCGTCTCCACGGAGAAGCTGATCATCGTCGGCGCCTCCACCGGCGGCACCGAGGCGCTGCGCGCCTTCCTGACCCAATTGCCGCCCGACGCGCCCGGCGTGCTGATCGTCCAGCACATGCCTGTGGGCTTCACCGCCGCTTTCGCCAAGCGCCTGAACGGCCTGTGCCGCATCACAGTGAAAGAGGCCGAGCATAACGAACGCGTGCTGCCTGGCCACGCCTATATCGCGCCCGGTTCGCATCATCTGCTGGTGCAGCGCAGCGGCGCCAATTACATGACCGCGCTGTCCGATGCGCCGCCCGTCAACCGCCACAAACCCTCGGTGGAGGTGCTGTTCCGTTCCGCGGCGCAGGCGGCCGGGCCGAATGCGGTGGGCATCATGATGACCGGCATGGGCCGCGACGGCGCGAAGGCGATGCTGGAGATGCGCGAGGCCGGCGCCTACAACATTGCGCAGGACGAAGCGACATGCGTGGTCTATGGCATGCCGCGGGAAGCGGTACAACTGGGCGCGGTGCACGACATCGCACCGCTCAACGAAATCGCCGCACGGGTCTTCGCGCATCTGGGCGGCGGCAGCGGCATTCGCGTCTGAAAGCGGGGAAACGGGGCATGGAAATGGAGAACGTCTATCTGGCGCGACAGCCGATCGTCGATCGTGCGGGAGAACTGTACGGCTTCGAGCTGTTGTTCCGCGGCGGCGAGAACATCAACGCACAAGGGGTGGACGGCATGCTCGCCACCAGCACCGTGATGGGCAATGTACTGAACGAACTCGGCATCCAGCAGGTGCTCGGACGGCTGCGCGGTTTTCTCAACGTCGACAGCCGCTTTCTCGCCAGCCAGTTGCCGGACCTGCTTTCGCCTCAGCAGATCGTGCTGGAGATCCTGGAGTCCACCATGGTGGACGACGCGCTTGTCGACCGTTGCCGCGAACTGCGCAAACGCGGCTTCGAACTGGCGCTGGACGACTACACCGGCGATTACGCGCGCGTCGAACCCCTGCTGCCCCTGGTCAGCATGATCAAGGTCGATCTGGGTTGCGTACCGCGGGACGATCTGGCGCGCGTATGTGAACCGCTGCGCGCCTGCGGCGCCAAGCTGGTGGCGGAGAAGGTGGAGACGCAGGCGGATTTCGAGCAGTGCCGCGAGCTCGGCATGCATTACTTCCAGGGCTATCACTTCGCGCGTCCGGAGCTGCTGAGCGCGAGGCGGTCGGTACGCGCGCGCACCAGCATGCTGCGTCTGCTGTCGCTGGTCTATAACGATGCCGAGCTGTCGGAAATCGAGGAAGAGTTCAAACGCAATCCGCAGCTCGGCTACAACCTGCTGCGGCTGGTCAATTCCGCCGCGGCCGGTCTGAGCACCAAGATCGCCTCCATCAAGCACGGGTTGGTGATGCTCGGCCGCCGGCAGTTGCAGGTGTGGCTGCAACTCCTGCTCTACACCGGCGAGAGCGGTGAACGCTTCGTTTCCTCGCCGCTGTTGCAGACAGCAGCGATGCGCGGCCGGCTGATGGAAAGCATCGCCTGGCGCGAAGATCCCAACGGCGAGCAGTATCACGACTATGCCTTCATGACCGGTATGCTTTCTCTGGTCGATGTGCTGCTCGGTTTCCCGCGCGCGCAGATCATCGAACAACTCAATCTGGCCGACGAAGTGCGCGAAGCGCTCCTCGAGGGCAGCGGCCGGCTGGGCCGCCTGCTGTGTCTGGTGGAGATGCTCGAGGGCGAGGAGCGTCATGCCATCGACGAGCACCTGGCCGCGCTGCGTCTGCCCAAGTACGACCTGCTGCGCCTGGAGTGGGCCGCCATGCGCTGGGCCAATCAATTGCTGGAAGAGACCAAAGCCTGAGGCGGTCCTGCGCGTAAGGGCGGCCGCTCGCGCTACACTGTCGCCCTTGCGCTTGCCGTCCCGTCCATGGATATCCGCGCCGCCGATCATCTCCACCGACAAACACCCGCCGCCTTTCTCAGTTGGGAATGGCATGTGCCGAGCGGACGCTTCAGCGCGCGCGGCGATGCGGCCGGGCGCGGCGTGGTGCCGACAGCGCCGGCCGAACTGCTGGACTGGTTTGCGGCAGACGCACGCGACCAGCTGCATACCATCCTGCAACAGGCGGCCGAAGACGGCCGGCCGGTATCGCTGGAATGCGCCGCGGCCTCGGGTAACGGCCGGCTGTGGTTGCGCGCCGCGCGCGAGGCGGACGGCACGCTTCACGGTTTGATCTGCGATTTGACCGAACAACAGGCGAAGCTTGCGCGTGAGGCCGAACAGGCCCGCGCGGATTTCGATGCCTTCGCCTATGCAGTCTCGCACGATCTGCGCGCACCCCTGCGCGCGATCGGCGGCTTCAGCGAAGTCCTGCTGGAAAGCGAGCCAGGCACGCTCGAAGGCGCGGCGCGCCAGTATCTGCCGCGCATCGTCGCTGCCACCCGGCGCATGTCGCAACTGCTCGACGATCTGCTGCAACTGTCGCGCTTCAATCGCGCGGAGCTGCATCCCACGGTCGTGGATCTGGCGCCCATCGCGCAGGCGATCGCCGCGCAACTCAACGCCGAAAGCGGACGAACGGTTGTATACAGCGGCCCGGCGCGTGCGCCGGTCTGGGGCGACCATGCACTGCTCGAAGCGATCCTGCAGCGCCTGCTGCACAACGCCTGGAAGTTCAGCCGCAACGCGGCCGCGCCGCAGGTGAGCTTCGACTACTCGACCGATGAGGAGGGTGCCCTCTGCGAGATCCGCGACAACGGCGTGGGTTTCGACGCCGCGCAAAGCGGCAAGCTGTTCCAGCCCTTGCAGCGCCTGCATCGTGCCGACGAGTTCGACGGCTCGGGCGTCAGCCTCACCATCGTCAAGCGCATCGTGCAACGCCATGGCGGCGAAGTCGGCGCCGACGCGCTGCCGGAGGGCGGGGCGAGATTCTGGTTCCGGCTGCCGCACGCGCCGGAGAACTGACGCCTGAAAGCCGGAACTCAGAGAAAAGTCGAGAGCCGAGAGTGGAGAGTCGAGAGTACAAATGGATTCCGGCTCGCGCCCTGCGGGCTTGGCCGGAATGACGGTTCATCCATCGTCAGAGCAAAGTCGAGAGTCGAGAGCCGAGAGTGAAACCGCATTGCGGCGCAGCGGTTGAAACATTCGGCTTGGAACATGAGCGGGTTTTCTCAGTGCTCTCCGTACGCTGCGTGTTTCGAGCTTTGCGGTTTCACTCGATTCGCGCGTTATCGCGCAGCCGCGTGCTCATTTCGCCGGCCGTGCTCGGCCGGCCGTAGAAATAACCCTGCAGGCGCTGGCAGCCTTCGCGCAACATGAACTGCGCCTGTTCGCGCGTCTCGATGCCTTCTGCATGCGCCGTCAGTTTGAGCGAGCGCGACAGCGCCAGAATGGCGCGTACGATCGCCGCGTCGTCCTCGTCCTCGTTGACGTCGCGGACGAAGGACTGGTCGATCTTGAGGATGTCGATAGGAAAGCGCTTGAGGTAGGCCAGCGAGGAATAGCCCGTACCGAAATCGTCGATGGCGATCTGTACGCCGAGATCCTTCAGACGGCGCATGATCTGACCGGCCTGCGGCGCGTCCTGCATGGCCACGCCCTCGGTGATTTCCAGTTCCAGCGCATGCGGCGCCACGCCGGTGTCGCGCACGATTTCCTCGATGCGGTCTGCGATGGCCGGGTCGCGAAACTGTGTGGCGGAGACGTTCACCGCGATGCTCAACTCGCCCAGCCCCTGCTGGTGCCACAGGCGCATCTGCGCGCAGGCCTGGCGCAGCACCCATTCGCCGATGGGCAGGATCAGTCCGGTCTCGTCAGCGACGGGAATGAAATCCTGCGGCGTGACGATGCCCAGGTCAGGATGCTCCCAGCGCACCAGCGCCTCGATGCCGGTGATCCGCCCTTGCGCGGTGTCGTAGAAGGGCTGATACACGACCCGCAGCTGTTCGCGCTGGATCGCCTGGCGCAGTGCCGCTTCGAGCGCGAGGCGGCGGCGCGAACCGTCGTTGATCTCGGCGCGATAGACCTGATAACCCTTGCGGCCGTTCTGCTTGGTGTTGAACATCGCGCTTTCGGCGTTGCGCAGCAGCGACAGGGCGTCGCCGCCGTGCTCCGGCCAGATGGCGATGCCCACCGAAGGCGTCAGATAAAGCTCCTGCCCGGATTGGGTGAAGGGCGCGGCGAAGCACTGCATCAGCCGTTCCGCCGGCAGCGTTTCGTGCTCGTGCGGCTCCAGCATGCGATAGAGCGCGAACTCGTCGCGTCCCATCCGGGCGACCACGCCGCTGCCGCACAGGCTTTGCGACAGACGCTCGCCGACCTGGCGGATGAGCGTGTCGCCGGCGGCGTAGCCGAAGGTCTCGTTGATGCGCATGAAGCGATCGAGATCCAGATAGCAGACCGCCGCGCGCGCCTCCTCCGGCTCCGTGGCGCGCAGCCGGCGGTCGAGGCGCTCCATGAACAGGCTGCGGTTGGGCAGCCCGGTGAGTTCGTCGAAATGCGCCAGGCGCTTGATCGAGCGCTCGGCATGCGCCTTTTCCAGGCGCGTCTGCTGGTGCGCAAGCTCACGCTCGATCGCCGGCAGCAGCCGTTCGGGGGTCGTCTTGATGACAAAGTCCTGCGCGCCGTCGCGCATGGCGTGGGCGCCGGTCTGCTCGGGCAGATCGCCCGAATAGATGATGAAGGGGATGTCCTTGCCGCTGGCCTTGAGCGTCTGCAGGGCGGCGAGCGAATCGAAGCCCGGCATGGTGTGATCGGAGATCACGATGTCCCAGTCCCGCTCCGCCAGGGCGCGCTGCATGTTTTCGCGCGAATCGACCCGCTCGCAATGTGTGCCGGGGAAACGCTGCCGGATCTGCCGCGCCAGCAGATAGGCATCGTCCTCGCAGTCCTCGACCAACAGCACGCGCAGCGCGCGCGGGGGCGCTTCAGCGGGCGGTTCGGGGGCTGGCGTTATTTTGTGGGCGCTTCGAACCATACTCTTGCTATCGGCCGGAGCGGCCCGAAGCTTGAATCCCGCGGCCGGAAAAAAACGGGAATTTGTCCCCTGAACCCCTGCCGGCAAAGAGGGGGTGCCCCGGAAGCGCCGGAAAATTGTCACAATCGGGCATTGCCCGGCGGGGCCGCCGGGCGCCCGCACCCATCCCGCCCCTCTCCGGGTGCGTGTTCCGTCAACCGATCCAGCAGGACGAGTCATGACAATGCAGGACCCCGCACAGGAAAAACAACAACGGCTGGCCGGGCTCGAGGCCCGGCTGCGTGCCCAGGTGCCGGCCGAGGAGGCGGACCGCCTCGCCGGCTTCCTTCATCAGTATTTCCGTCGCGCCGACGCGCAGGACATGCGCGCGCGCAGCGACGAGGAACTCGCCGGCGCGGTGCTCTCGCTCTACCGCTTTGCGCAGCGGCGCCTGCCCGGGCAGCCCGCCGTGCGCGTCTACAATCCCACGCAGGCGGCGCACGGCTGGGACAGCACCCGCACGGTGGTGGAAATCGTCAACGACGACATGCCCTTCCTGGTCGATTCGGCGGTCATGGAGACCAATCGCCAGGGCTACACGCTGCAGTGGCTGGTGCACCCCATCTATGCCGTGCGACGCGATGCCGCCGGCAACGTCATCGAACTGGACGTTCCCGCGGCGCAGGACGAGCGCAAACGCGAATCGCTGATGCACATCGAGATCGCCCCGCTCGCCGACGTCGCGGCGTGCGAGCGTCTCCGCGACGGGCTGCTGCAGGTGCTGGCCGATGTGCGCCTGGCGGTGGAGGACTGGCCGAAAATGCGCGAGCGCATGCAGCGCGTCATCGACGAACTGGAGCGCCGTCCGCCGCCGCTGCCGGCGGAGGAAATCGCCGAGACGCGCGCTTTTCTCGAGTGGCTGCTGGACAACCACTACACCTTCCTGGGTTATCGCGCGCACGATCTGATCGAGATCGAAGGACAGGATGCGCTGCGCGCTGTGCCGGCAAGCGGGCTGGGCGTGTTGCGCAGCGGCGCCAGCATGCGCGTGTCGGTCACCTTCGCTACGCTGCCGCCGGCGATCCGCGCCCGGGCGCGCGTGAAGGAACTGCTCGTGCTGACCAAATCCAGCTCGCGTTCCACGGTGCACCGGCCGGGGCGGCTCGATTACGTCGGCATCAAGCGCTACGACGAGCACGGCGAAGTCTGCGGCGAGCACCGCTTTCTCGGGCTCTACACCCACGTCGCCTACCGTGACGTGCCGACCAGGATTCCCGTGCTGCGCCGCAAGGTTGCGCAGGTGTTCGAGCAGGCGGCGCTGCCGTCCGGCTCGCATGCGGCCAAGGCGCTGGAGCAGATCCTCGACGACTATCCGCGCGACGAACTGTTCCAGATCGACCCGGCGACGCTTGCGCAACACGCCATGGTCATTCTCGGCCTCGGCGAGCGGCAGGGCCTGCGGCTGCTGCTGCGCACCGATGCCTTCGAACGCTCGGTGTCCTGCCTGATCTATGCGCCGCGCGAGCACTACAACACCGAAGTGCGACGCAAGTGGCAGGCGATCCTGTTGCGCGCATTCGGCGGCGAGGAGACCGAATACGCTGTACACCTGTCCGATTCGCCGCTTGCGCGCGTGCTGATCACGGTGCGCACGCGGCCGGGCGCCCTGCCGCCGGTCGATGTGCCCGCGCTGGAAGCGGAACTGGCCGATGCGGCGCGGCGTTGGGACGAACGGCTGCGCGATGCGCTGATGCAGGCGCTGGGCGAAGCCGAAGCGGTGAAACTGCATGCGGCCTGGGGCGCCGCTTTCCCGGCGGGTTATTGCGAAGATCACGAGCCCGCTGCCGCGGTGGAGGATGTGCAGACCATCGCGCGCGTGGCCGGGACGGGCTCGCCCGCCATGCGCCTCTATCGCCCGGCCGGTGCGGCGGCGAATACGCTGCGCTTCAAACTGTACACGCGCGACGAGGCGATCAAGCTGTCGCACAGCATGCCGCTGCTCGAGCGCATGGGGCTGGTGGTGCTGGAAGAGCGGCCCTATCGCATTTCGCTCGAGCAAGAGGAGGCGCGCCTGCCTGCGGGCGCACGCGAAGAAGGTGCGCAGGCCGTCGCGGTGTCCGGCGGCGGCGCAAGCCGGCTGCCGCGTCCGCCGGCGCCGACAGTGTGGATCGACGACTTCGCCTGCACTCTGCCTTTCGAAGTGGATGTGGACGCGGTGCGGCCGCTGTTCGAAGAGGCTTTCGCGCAGGTGTATGCCGGTGCGATCGAGAACGACGATTTCAACCGCCTGATACTGGCCGCGCAGTTGTCCGCGCGCGAAGTCACGGTGCTGCGCGCCTACGCCAAATATATGCGGCAGATCGGCTTCGCGCTGACGCAGGCCTTCATCGAAAACACGCTCGCCACGCATCCGGCCATCGCGCGCAAGCTGGTCGAGTTGTACACGCTGCGCTTCGATCCGACGGTGTTCGATGCCGCGCCTGCCGAGTCGAAGCTGCAGGAGATCGAGGCGGCGCTGGAGGACGTGGAGAGTCTCAACGAAGATCGCGTACTGCGGCTTTATGTTGCGCTCATCACGGCCACGCTGCGCACGAACTACTGGCGTTGCAATGCGGCGGGCAAACCGCGCGACTTCCTGTCCTTCAAGTTCGATCCTTCGCGCGTGCCGGAGCTGCCGGCGCCGCGTCCGGCCTACGAGATCTTCGTCTATTCGCCGCGCTTCGAAGGCGTGCATTTGCGCGGCGGCAAGGCGGCGCGCGGCGGATTGCGCTGGTCCGACCGTCCGGAGGATTTCCGCACCGAAGTGCTGGGCCTGGTGAAGGCGCAGATGGTGAAGAACGCCATCATCGTGCCGGCCGGCGCGAAGGGCGGTTTCGTGGTGAAGCGCGTCGCGCCGCAGGATCGCGAGGCCTATGCGGAGGAAGGGCTCGCGTGCTATCGCGATTTTCTGCGCGGCATGCTCGATCTTACCGACAACCTCGTCGACGGCGAGGTCGTGCCGCCGCCGTCGGTGCGCCGCCATGACGAGGACGACCCCTATCTGGTCGTTGCCGCCGACAAGGGCACCGCACGCTTCTCCGATCATGCCAACGAGGTGGCGCAGGAATACCGCTTCTGGCTGGGTGATGCATTCGCCTCCGGCGGCTCGGCGGGTTACGACCACAAGGCGATGGGGATCACCGCGCGCGGCGCATGGGAATCGGCCAAGCGCCATTTTCGCGAACTGGGCATCGACGTGCAGACCACGCCGATCACCGTCGCCGGCATCGGCGACATGTCGGGCGACGTGTTCGGCAACGGCATGCTGCGTTCGCGCGCGATCAAGCTGGTTGCCGCCTTCGATCACCGCCACGTGTTCATCGATCCGGACCCCGATCCGGAAAAGAGCTTTGCCGAGCGCGAGCGTCTGTACCGGCTGCCGCGTTCCTCGTGGGCCGACTACGACGCGCAGCTCATTTCGCCCGGCGGCGGCGTGTGGCCGCGCACGGCCAAGCGCATCGCGCTGCCGGCTGCAGCGGCGCGTGTGCTGGGCTTCGAGGATGCCGTCGAGCTGGCGCCCAACGAGCTGGTGTCGGCGGTGCTGCGCGCGCCGGTCGATCTGCTCTACAACGGCGGCATCGGCACTTACGTCAAGGCGGCGGACGAATCGCATGCGGAAGCGGGCGACCGCGCCAACGATCCGGTGCGCGTCGACGGCGCCGGATTGCGCGCGCGCGTGGTGGTCGAGGGCGGCAACCTCGGCTTCACGCAGCGCGGCCGCATCGAGTACGCGCTGCGCGGCGGGCGCATCAACACCGATGCGATCGACAACTCCGCCGGCGTGGATGCGTCCGACCACGAGGTCAACATCAAGATCCTGCTCGGCATCGCCGTCGCCGACGGCACGCTGAACGTGGCGCAACGCGATGCGCTGCTCGCGGCGATGACGGACGAGGTGGCGGCGCTGTGCCTGCGCGACAACTATTTCCAGAACCATGCACTGTCGCTGATGGAGCGCGAGGCGCCGCGGCTGCTCGACGCGCACGAGCGCCTGATGCTCGCGCTGGAGAAGAGCGGCCGGCTCGATCGCGCCATCGAGCATCTGCCCGATGCCGAAACGATCGCGGCGCGGCGTGCGGCCGGTCAGGGTCTGGTCCGTCCCGAGCTTGCCGTACTGCTCGCCTACGCGAAGATGTGGCTGTACGACGAAGTGCTGGCCTCCTCGCTCCCGGACGATCCCTGGGTGGCGACCGCGCTGGCGCGCTACTTCCCCACGCCCTTGCGCGAGACGCACGCGGCGGCGCTGTCGCGGCATCCGCTGCGGCGCGAGATCATCGCCACGCATGTGGTCAACAGCATGGTCAATCGCGTGGGCTGCAGTTTCGTTCATCAGCAGATGGATGCGACGCGTCGCAACGCGCAGGACGTGGTCCGGGCTTATCTGCTCGCGCGCGAGAGCTTCGACCTGGTCGATCTGTGGCAGTCGATCGAGGCGCTCGATAACCAGGTGCCGGCCGCGCTGCAGATGGAGATGCTCGAACAGCCCAACCGGCTGCTGGCGCGCGCGACGGCCTGGTTCCTGCGCTCGACGCACTTGGCGGAGCCGGTCGGCGCGGTCGTCGAACGCTTCGCCGACGGCATCGAGGCGTTGCGCGAACAGTTGCCGGAACTCCTCGACGCCGCGGCCGTCGAACGGCTCGACGGGCTGGTGGCGCGTTACGTCGACGGGGGTGCGCCCGAAACGCTTGCGCGGCGCGCCGGGAGTTACGCCCGGTTGTATGCCGCGCTCGACATCATCGAAGTCGGCCATGCCATGCAGCGACCGCCGCAACTCGTCGCGCGCGTGCTGTTCGCGCTGGCGGCCGAGACCGGCCTCGACGAACTTGCGGCACAGCTCGATGCGTTGCCCGACGACAACGTGTGGCGCATCCGTGCGAAGCATGCGTTGCGCGACGATCTCGCCGCCCTGCAGCATCAGCTCGCGACGCATGCCCTGGAGGCAAGCGAAGCGGACGATGCGGAAGCAATCATCGGCGCGTGGCGTCAGGCGGCGGAGTACGACATGGCGCGCATACAGCAACTGCTGGCCGACGTGCGTACCGCACCGACGGAATTATCGGTGGTATCGGTCGCCTTGCGCGAACTGCAACGTCTCGTTTAATCCGAACCGGAAAGGAAGCCCATGCTCTTACGACGTTTCTGCACGGCACGGCGTCTGCGCGCCGCACTGGTCATCGGTGCGGCATTGATGCCGGCGGCATTCTTCGGCGCGACCAATGCACACGCGCACGACAGCGCGGCAATGCTCTACAACCAGGTCGATCTCAATACGCAAGTGATGCGCGAGGTGGAGAACGATCTGATTCGCGCCTCGCTTTATGCGGAACTGCAGAACGCCGATCCGGCCGCGTTGCAGAACGAGTTGAACCGCATCGCCGCTGCGGCGCATGCGGCGGCGCGCGAGTTCGACAGTGTCAAGGCGAGCACCGGGCACAACCGGACCTATCCGGTGTACGACCGCAGCAATCGCCTGATCGCCTGGCGCGGCCGCAGCGAACTGCGTCTGGAAAGCAAGGACTTTGCGGCCGTGGCGAAGCTGATCGGCCGCCTGCAGTCCACCATGCAGCTGGGCAACGTGAGTTTCAGCATCTCGCCCGAGTTGCAGCGCAAGACGGAGCAGGAGATGTTGCAGGAAGCCGTGGACAGCTTCCGCGAACGCGCCGGCCTGCTGACGCGCGCACTGGGCGGCAAGAGCTATCGCCTGCGCAAAATGTCCGTCCACACCTCCGGCGGTGCCCCCGTACCGATGATGGCGGTGCGCAGCGCCAAGGCGGCCGATGCGGAATCCTATGCGCCCGTGCTGGAAGGCGGCACGAGTCATGTGAATGTGGGTGCGAACGGCACGATCGAAGTGCTGGAGTAAAACGCCAAGGTTTCAAGCATTTTCTTGGTGATTCGGTCTTATGCAAGCGCCGCACGAACGGGTCGTGCTCATGCACGGTCTGTGGATGAACAAATATGCGATGGGGTATCTGTCGCGGCGCCTACGCTGCGCCGGCTACGACGTCGAGAGCTTCAGCTACTACGCGGCGCTGCGCCCCTTCGAGGACGAGGTGGCGCGCTTCGTTTCGCGCATGCGCACGCCGATGCGCCGCACGCATTTTGTCGCACACAGTCTGGGCGGCGTGCTCGTTCTCGCGGCGCTTCCTCGGCTGTCTGACCAGGACATCGGCCGCGCCGTGCTGCTCGGTTCGCCGCTGCGCGGTTCGCAAGGCGCGCAGCAGTTCATGCGTCACGCATTCGGACGTTTTTGCATCGGCGCGAGCGCTGATCTATGGCACAGTTTTCCCGTGCTGCGCTGCGCGGCGGGGAGCGAGGTCGGCGTCATCGCCGGCACGCGACGCATCGGGCTCGGTCGTTTCTTCACCACGCTGCCCGCGCCGAACGACGGCGTGGTGACGGTGGAGGAGACGCGAATCCCCGGGTTGAGCGATCACATCGTTCTGCCGCTCAGTCACACCGGAATGCTGTTCGCGCCCGCAGCGGCGCAACAGGTCGAGCAGTTCTTGAGGACGGGAAGATTCTTGAGATGAAACGCATCATCGTGGCCGGCGCCGTATTGTTGTTTGTCGGCGGATGCGGCAGCGTGCAGTACTACGCGCAGGCCGTGTCGGGGCAACTGGATCTCATGCATCGTGCGCGCCCTATCGACGAGGTGCTCGCGGCGCACGATACGCCGGCGGCGCTGCGCACCAAACTCGAATA
>Ga0079224_100012622_pt1 | contig 11706 bp, 10 predicted proteins | sample Stecom2015_FD_80414 | JGI IMG/M metagenome (GOLD analysis project Ga0079224, IMG submission 80414) | Agricultural soil microbial communities from Utah to study Nitrogen management - Steer compost 2015 | ecosystem: Environmental > Terrestrial > Soil > Agricultural land | place: USA: Utah...
CAATTGAGGGACATGCGGGTGGTGCAGAGAGTGAATTCCGCTCTGGTCGACAACCGTGTGAGCATCGACGCCTACTGACAGACCGCGGCCTTTCCCGGCACACGCTTTTCTCAGCTGACTCTTTGCTGTCGGATCCGGTTTTCAGCGGATCTGGATGCCGGCATTCTGGAATGACACGTGTAAAGCCCTGGCGAGCTGCAGGGCCTCCGGTGTATCGCCATGGATGCAGAGGCTGTCTGCCCGTATCCTGACTGGCGTGCCGTCGTTGGCGATAACGGTCTGTTCGCGAATCATCTGCAATGATTGCGAAACTGCCTCGGTAGTGTCGTGAATGACTGCTCCCGGTTCAGCGCGTGGCAGTAGGGTACCGAACACGGTATAGCGCCGGTCAGCAAAGCCTTCGGCGATCACCTGTAATCCGGCCTGCCGACCTGCATATTCCAGTTCGCCTCCCGCTAGCGTCATCAATGCCAGCGATGGATCGAATTCCTGGAAGATGAAAACCAGGCTTTCAGCCAGTTCCCTGTCGACGGCTGCCTGATTGTAGAGGGCTCCATGAGGCTTGATGTGACTGAGTCGGGCGCCGTCTGTTCTGGCCAGCTGTGCGATGGCTCCCAGTTGGTAGAGTAGGTGATTGCGAAGGCTGCTGAACGGCAGTTGCATTTCGCTGCGTCCCATATTTTCGCGATCCGGAAAGGAGGGATGGGCCCCAATGCGCACCCCTCGCGCCAGCGCGAGGCGCATGGCTGTCGCCATGGTGTCGGCATCGCCGGCATGGACGCCGCAGCTGATGTTGGCCGAGCTGCACAGACCCAGAAGTTCTGCGTCGCAGCTGCCTCCTTCTCCCAGATCGGCATTGAGATCGATGTGCATGGACGACCCTCAGCCCTGGCCGGCAATGTCTGCCGCAATGGTGAGCGCGAGTCGTGCCAGATACTGTTGCTGCTGCGCCATGGCAGCGGCAGCCTGCTCACGATCGACCAGCCGGAAGAAGACCGAAGTGGAAGGGGGCATGTGTGCCAACTGCCATATATCAGCCTCTATGACACTGGCGATGCGCGGATAGCCGCCAGTAGTCTGGGCATCGTTGGCGAGCACGATGGGCAAGCCGTCTGGTGGCACCTGTACGTCGCCCGGCATGACGCCTGACGATAGCAGTTCAACAGGCTGTCGCAGTGGCAGCGGCGAACCGTGGAGTCGCAGGCCCATGCGGTTGCTCTGGTGGCGGATGCGCCATGGTTGCTTTGGCAGGCGCTCCTTGGCCTCCGCGGTAAACAGGTCCCAGTCCGGGCCCGGCAACGCGCGCAGGATGTGAATGGGCCGCATGGAACGGATGCCGTGTCTGTTGGAAATACAGCGGCCGGCGGCTGTGCCTACTGGTAGTTGATCGCCAGCCGCCAGTGTTCTGCCAGCCAGGCCTCCGAAACCGGCGCTGAGATCCGTGCTGCGGGAGCCCAGTACCAGCGGCACATCAATGCCACCTGCCACGGCCACGTAGCAATGGGCGCCGGGAATGGTCGGGCGCGATAGGGTCAGGGTATCGCCGGCGTGAACTGTTGTGGCGTGACCGGGAAGCACGCTGGTGACTTCCTGCGGGTGTTCGCCGTCTGTCTTGCCCAAGGAGGCCGTGAAGTCTGTGCCGGTCAGCGCCACGCTGGTCGCTTCTGTAAAACGCAGTACCAGGGGCGCCACGCTGACCTCCAGGACGGCTGCGGCCGGGTCATTGCCAACGATCATGTTGGCCTGGCGCATGGCGATGCAGTCCATGGCGCCGGCATGGCCTACGCCCAGGTGCCGAAAGCCGGGCCTCCCCAAATCCTGAACGCTCGTCATGGCGCCACAGCGCACTACTTCAATCATGCAGTGCCTCCTACGAAGCGGACAGTGTCGCCGGGCTGCAGCAGGGAGGGAGAGTCACGACGGGGATCGAACAGAACCAGCGATGTGTGGCCGATGATCTGCCAGCCACCTGGTCCCGTGGAGGGGTAAATGCCGGTCTGGTTGCCTCCAATGGCCACTGATCCGGCAGGGGTACGAACCCTGGGAGTGTCGCGCCGGGGGGTAGCCAGGCTCGGGTCCAGGCCGGCCAGGTAGGCGAAGCCGGGCTGGAAGCCAAGACAATAGACCTGATACGTGGCCTCGCTGTGGCGGTGGATGATCTCGCTGACACTGAGCCCGGTGTGGGCGGCGACGAGGGCTATATCAGGGCCATCATCGTTCCTGTCGATTCCCGTTCCATATTGCACAGGAATCTCCACCGTTCGACCGCTTCCCGGAAGAGGCTGAAGCGTCGGCCACAACTCCAGCACTGTTTCGGACAACGAGGCAGGGGACGAGGTTGGCTCAGTGACTAGCAGAAGATTGGCCATCCCGGGAACGATCTCGCGCAGGCGGAATTTCTCGCGGTGCTCCCCCAGCCATGCGCTCAGTGCCCAGACCCGCTGCTGCACAGGCAGGGGCACAGGGAGTGGCTGCGCCTGTTCTTCCTGTGGCGCGAAAGTGAACAGCAATCCCCGCTCTCCCAGAGGCCTGACGTGAGGTCGAGCGTCAGGCCCAGCGTGAGAGTCAGTCAGTGATCCAGTTTGTGCTTCGTTTTTATTCATGGGCGTAATCTATAGTAGCCGGCTGATGATTGCCATGATTAGGCGCGTTCAGTTGGGATTCATCCACCTCGGCAGATAATGCGGCCGACTGATATAGTAAAAGGCCCTGCCGGATGGCAGGTTTCTCTCCGCTGTGCCGAGCGTCTGCGCTGTGCACAGGGACCACGACAAGGAGTTTTTCATGAAATCATTCAATTCCCTGCTGCTCGCCGGCATTCTTTCTGTCGCCGCCATGCCGGTGGCACTTCTGCCTGTCCAGGCCCTGGCACAGGACATCAATCTGCTGCCAGAGGGCCAGACGCTGATCACCCTGTCCATCACCGAGCGGGTCAAGGTGGAGCAGGACACCCTCATCGCCACGCTGCGCATCGAGCGCGAGAATCGCGACTCCGAGGCCTTGCAGAGGGAGATCAACAGCGCCATGACTCAGGCGCTGGAGGCCACGGAAGACGCTGCAGACATCAAGGTGTCCACTGGCTACTACTCAGTTTACCAGTATAGCAATGAGCCCCAGGGTGGGCGCACCAGCAGTGTCTGGCGAGGATCGCAGTCCGTTACGCTGGAAGGCAAGGATTCCCAGCAGATCCTGGAACTGGCAGGGGAGCTTCAGGGCATGGGCTTCGTCATGAACAATCTGCAATACACGCTGAGCACCGAGCGTGCCGATGAGGTGCGTGATGGTCTGATGGAAAATGCCATTGCCCGCGCCACGGCCAATGCCGAGCGTGCCGCCGCGGCCATGGGCAAGGCGAACATCGATATCGCGACGCTCGACATTGATGCGGCGATGGGTTACTCACAGCCCTATGCGATGGCGCGCATGTCCACCGCCACCGTGGCGGAGGCTGCCCCGGTGGCTGATGCGGGTGAGTCGGAAGTATCCCTGACGGTCAGGATTCAGGCGGTTGCCAAATAGAATGGCGAAGGGAAGTGTGAGCGGGCCCCCATGATGGGGGCTCGGATCAATGGTCTGCAGAATCAATTAGCGGTGTGGGAAGTCGAGCTCCGCCAGGGAATTGGTCAGCACCACGCCGGCAGTACCGGGGTCCACATCCTTATCAATCTTCACTACCTTGCCGTCGCTGCCGATGTAGACCGTCCAGCGGTTGGCAACGCCACGCTCGCCCAGCACACCGTAGGCTGCCGTCATGTTCTTCTGCGGATCTGACAGAATCGGAAAATCCACTTCGTGCTCCTGCGCGAACTCGGTGTTCAGCTCGATGTCGTCCACGCTGGCCATGAAGTAGGCGATATCGTACTTCTGGATTTCCTCGCCACTGTCGCGGATCGATTTACACTCGATGGTGCAGCCTCCGGTGAAGGCCTTGGGAAAGAAGGCGATGACCACTGGCTGCTTGCCGCGAAAATCGGAGAGCGCGTAGGTCTTGCCATCGGAGGCCTGCAGACTGAAATCAGGAGCCGTGTCTCCCACTTCAAGCGCGAAGGCAGACGAGCACAGCAGCGCCAGCGCACCAAGCATGCCAGCAAAAACTGACTTCACTCCCCTCATTCCCGCATGATGATCTGTTCTTGTCATAGCGAATTTCCTCAAAAGTTGATCCTGGCGCGATCAGCGCGCTTCCTTTGTGCGAAACCCTGAACAATCAGGTTGGGCACAAAGGAGACACGCTGTCAGGCGACTTTCTTACAGGTCCCTTGCTTATAGCTCCCTCAAGGAACCAGCTTGCGGACGATGCCGTCATGCTTGTTGAGGACGAATATCTCGCCTTCCGGCCCAAAGCCGAAGCGCAGGTCGGCACGACTGGCTTCGTCCTCGTCCTCGGCAGCATTCTGTTCGCGGATCAGCTGCAGCAGGGTCTTGCTCTCGCCGTCATCGTTGAACAGGACACGGCGGATGGCGTCGTGGCCACCGCCGTTGGCGTCCGCATCCACATGGAAGATCTCGCCGCTGGGATTGTCGCCGAAGATGATCCTGTCCTGCAGGGCAGGGATCTCATCACCACGGTAGACGATGATGCCGGTGATGGCGACCTGGCGTTGGAACAACGGGTCGGTATGATCGTATTCCACCAGCGGCCAGACCAGGCTGGCATCGCTGCGCGGATCGTCCAGATCCACCTGGCGATCGACGAAGCGGTAGCTGCCTTCCCAGGTCACCCAGCCGAGATTGCCGCCAGCGGTGATCGGGCTTATCTCCTCGACCTGATTCTGTCCGATCTCGGCCAGCAGCATGCGACCATCCGCGCTGTCCCAGGTGAAGCGCTGGGGGTTGCGCACGCCGTAGGCGTAGATGTCAGGCAGTGCGTCGCTTCGGCCCACGAAGGGGTTGGAGGCGGGGACGCCATAGTCGCCGTATTCACTGTCGTTGCCCAGGGGGTCGATGCGCAGGATCTTGCCGAAATGGCTTTGCAGGTTCTGGCCGGCGCCCAGCGGGTCGCCGCCGCTGCCGCCGTCGCCGACGCCGACGTAAAGCAGACCAAAGTCCTTGTCACCTGGCCCGGCCAGGGGATTGAAGCCGATCTGTCCGCCGTTGTGGTTGGGGAAGGGCTGGGCGGCACGGAATACTTCAGTCGGTGCCTCGCCATCGTAGCGGGCCGCTGACGGGTCGCGGGCGGTCCATTCCAGCAGGAGGGTGTCGTGGGACCTGCGTTCGCCGCCAGAGACGTAGTCAGGCTCCGGTTCCCGATTGGAGGAGTCGACGTAGGTGTAGAACTTGCCAAAGCCGGGCGCACCGCGCTCGGCGAATTGGGGGTGGAAGGCGAAGCTCTGTACGCCGCGCTCGCTGCCGGCGGACATCACGCTGACTCCCCAGCGGTCTTCGGTCAGATCCAGATAGGGTGTGACATTGCTGCCGTCGTAGCCCATGGCGTAGAGAATGCCGATCATGTTGCTGACGAACAGGCGCTGGGTGCCAGGCTCTGTGACCATGTGCATCAGTCGGGGGGCGTATTCCCCGTCGTCGTAGGGAATGCGGGCGAATTCGGTGTAGTTGACGGTGATGATGTCGTCGGTGGCGTTGATAGGTGGAAAGGGATCGCTGCTCAGCTGCTGGCCCTGGGTGGCGGCAGCAGCCAGTGCGAAAAGGGTGGCGATGGGTGTCCTTAGCATGACTGGGTACTCCTGACTGTTAAAAAAAAAGCGTAAACATCGCGCAATCGCTGGGATGCGTCAAAACAAACGCGGCGAAGGTGAAGGAAATCGCGGTAGCCCAGAGATACTGGTGCGTGGTTACGCGAGACGCTTCGCTATATTATCAGAAATATAACGATATCGGTGTCTCCTGGTATTTTGTCAAATTTTCTCCACGCAGCATAGGAAATGAGATTTATTATCATTAGTGTATGGGCTGCATTTTCAGGAGATACAACATGAATTTCGGGACTTTCTTCTCTCTGCGCACCGTCCGTACCCTGTGGCAGCAGCGGCGGGATTAGGATTCCTGGCAACCCAACTGGTAGCCCAGGAAGCGGCAGTGGCAAGCTGGTGGAGTTCGATGCTGCCACGCGCACCCTGGCCTCCATCCAGTTGCGCGATGCGGTTGTAGGACATCAATGCATCATATTTCAGATGTGATTTATCCGGCAGGTCAGCGAAGACGAGATCAATGCGATAGGTGCTGATGTCGGTATAGATGTTCTCGCCGATGGGGTTCCTGTCGCCAAAATAGCGGCGGGCAAAGGATTCGCTCACTGCCATGCTGGTAGGATCGATCAGTGCCGTTTCGGGATCGCCATGGATCACCTCATGAGAGAGGTTCTCCAGCACGGCGTTGTCCGCGGAGAACAGGTTCTCCCAGTAGTAGCCCTGGTTGCTGGCGTCACGCAGCAGATAACGGGGTGAGGGCATGGGCTGGAAGCGTCCGGCCAACTCGACTTCCGGATACTGCTCCTGCAACAACGGTGCAAGCTGGTTGGAAGTGACGGCCGCGAGATCCACATCGCCGTTGATCAGACTGTAGGATTTCTCCTTGATCATCGTCCGCACTGCAGTACGCATATACGTGCCGACGATGGAGCCGATGGCATCAGGCATGAGACACCTCCATCAGCCTGGCGGCTCGACCTTCCTGCACCACCTGCCCATCGAGCATGCGAATGGTCCGTGTCGCCACCGCGGCGTGTTCCGGCGAGTGGGTGACCATGACGATGGTGGTGCCTTCGGCGTTGAGCTGACTCAGCATCTTCATGACTTCGTCGCCATGTTCGCTGTCCAGGTTACCGGTGGGCTCGTCGGCAAGAATCAGGCGCGGCTGATTCACCAGCGCTCGTTGTAGCGGGAGATCTCCTCGTCCATAAAGTAGAAGCGGCCGGAGTCAGGGTTGTCGATGAGCCCGATGATGTTGAGCAGCGTGGATTTACCGCAGCCGGAAGGCCCCATGACGGACACAAATTCCTTTTCATGAACCTGGATATCGATGCCGCCAATCGCTGTGGTTTCTATTTCTTCTGTTCTAAAACTCTTGGTGAGTTACATGGTTCGTCCTCAGGGTGTGGTCGTCAACCTGACCAACGGTTGGCAGGACGTGACATTATGTTCGACCGGCCCCCCTGGGAGCGCCGGCAGTTTACTCCGGCGTCATCTTTCCCTATCCTCGCTGCATTCATAGAAGGGGAAACACATCATGAAATTCAAAGAGCTGAACAGAGCAATTTTTGCGGTGTCCAGCGCCCTGGTGGTCTTTACATTGGCAGGGTGTTCTGGTGAGCAGCAAAATTCTGCAGCAATCGAACCGCAGGCGGTGGTGAATGAGGCACCGGAGGCGAGATTGATCGGCGCGGCGGATATCGAGTCCGCAGCAGACAACAATAGTGAGTGGTTGAGCTATGGGCGCAGCTACTCCGAACAGCGCTATAGCCCACTGACTGCGATCAATGCTGATTCGGTCACGGACCTGGGCGTGGCCTGGTCATTCGAACTTGATACCAACCGCGGACAGGAAGCCACACCGCTGGTGATCGATGGCACCGTCTATTTCACCTCCGCCTGGAGCAAAGCCTTCGCGGTGGATGCCCGCACTGGAGAAGAGAAGTGGCGCTTCGATCCAAGAGTGCCTGGTCGTTACGCTGTGAATGCCTGCTGCGACGTGGTAAACCGTGGCATGGCAGCATGGGGTGACAAGGTGTTCTTCGGCACCATCGACGGTCGCCTCGTGGCGCTGGATCGTGAAAGTGGTGAGCCGGCCTGGGAGGCGCAAACAGCCGACCCCGAACTGCGCTACACCATCACTGGTGCGCCGCGGGTGATTGATGGCCGTGTGATCATCGGCAACGGCGGGGCGGAACTGGGCGTGCGCGGCTATATCTCCGCTTACGACGCAGAGACTGGCGAGATGCTGTGGCGCTTCTACACGGTGCCAGGTAACCCTGAAGACGGCTTCGAGAATGATGCTATGGAGATGGCTGCCGAAACCTGGGCTGGTGAGTGGTGGGCGCTGGGTGGCGGCGGCACCGTCTGGGATTCGATGGCCTACGACCCTGAGCTCAACCTGCTCTATATCGGTGTGGGCAATGGCAGCCCCTGGAACTATCAGATCCGCTCCAACGGCGAAGGCGACAACCTGTTCCTTTCTTCCATCGTGGCGCTGCGCCCCGATACCGGCGAATACGTCTGGCACTTCCAGACCACACCTGGTGAGGCGTGGGACTATACGGCCACCCAGCACATCATGCTGGCCGACATAGAGATTGACGGACGCATGCGTCAGGTGCTGATGCAGGCGCCGAAGAACGGCTTCTTCTATGTCATCGACAGAACCACCGGAGAGTTCATCTCCGGCAACAACTATGTGGACATCAACTGGGCGTCCGGACTGGATGCGACTACGGGCCGTCCCATCCTGGCCGAAGGTGCCAGGTATGCCGACGCACCCTTTGTCGCTATCCCCGGTCCCCTGGGCGGTCATAACTGGTACCCGATGTCACGCGATGCGGCCACAGGCTACGTCTTCATCCCCGCGCAGAACACCGTGTCGGTATACAGCAATTCCGGCAGCATGGAAAGGCAGGAAACAGGTTGGAACCTGGGGCTTGGTGCATCCTCCAATCCGCTGCTCAATCCTCAGGAATTGGCGCGCTCCGCCGCCCGCACGCCCTCCAGCCTGATCGCCTGGGATCCTGTCAGCCAGTCTCCCGTGTGGCGCGTGGACTATCCGGTCTACGGCAACAGCGGCACGCTGGCCACTGGCGGCAGCCTGGTGTTCCAGGGCTCAGCCGATGGGGTGTTCCATGCTTATGATTCGGCAACGGGAGAAGAGCGCTGGTCCTACGAAGTAGGTGATGCCATTCTGGGCGGACCGGTCACTTATGAGCTGGATGGTGAGCAGTATGTGCTGGCGCTGGCGGGGCAGGGCGGGGCGATCCCGCTGACCATGGGACTGGCCTCGGGTAATCATCCCCGCTACATGAATGGGCGGCTGATAGCCTTCAAGCTGGGCGCGACAGAAACGCTGTCGATGCCGGAACCCCTGCCGCCTGCCCCACTGGAGCTGGGCTCGGTTGTCAGCGCGGGCAATGCCGTTGCGGGCGCCGCGCGCTACGGTGCCCTGTGCTCTGTCTGTCACGGTCCCGGCGGCATGAGCGCGGGCTCCATACCCGACCTGCGCTATTCGGGCGTCCTGCTCAACCAGGACGCGTTTCTGGGCATCGTGTTGGATGGGTTATTGGAGTCCCGCGGCATGGTTGGATTCTCCGAGGACCTGGATGCGCAGGGTGCCGAGAATATTCGTGCCTATCTGTTGCAGCAGGCTGCCGACGTGCCGCGCTGATCCCTGATGCTCTCACTGCGCCACTGCTCTGGCGGTGGCGCAGTTCACCAACAGTTGGAGAATCTCGCATGTCGACGATTTGAGAGCTTATCTATCTATTTGAAATAAAGAAGGTTTCAAGGGTTGGTCTGAACTTTGCTTTTACCACTGCGGTTAGCAAATCTTCAGTGCCGTTCCCGTTGGGCCATCCTCCGGTCGCGGCACTTTTTTTCCTTAATGGGTTTGCATGGGGTGGCGTAGGGAGCCTCCGCTAGCGGAATCATCCCAGCAGGTTATCTCCGCAGCCTCAGGGCAGCAGCCGCGCCAGATAATGGCCGGTATGCGAGGCGGGATTGGCCGCCACCTCCTCCGGTGTGCCCACGGCGATGATCTGCCCGCCACCGCTGCCGCCCTCCGGTCCCAGATCCACGATCCAGTCCGCCGTCTTGATGACGTCCAGGTTGTGCTCGATGACGACGATGGTGTTGCCCTGGTCGCGCAGTCGATGCAGCACCGCCAGCAGTTGCTTGATGTCCTCGAAGTGCAGACCGGTGGTCGGTTCGTCGAGAATGTAGATGGTCTGGCCGGTGTCGCGTTTGGACAGTTCGCGCGCCAGCTTGACGCGCTGGGCCTCGCCACCGGACAGCGTGGTGGCGGCCTGTCCCAGGCGTATGTAGGAGAGACCAACTTCCACCAGCATTTGCAGCTTGCGGGCAATCGCGGGCACGGCATCGAAGAACTCGCGGGCATCCTCGATGGTCATGTCCAGTACTTCGCTGATGTTGCGCCCCTTGTAAGTGACTTCCAGAGTCTCGCGGTTATAGCGTTTGCCATGGCAGACATCGCAGGAGACATACACGTCGGGCAGGAAGTGCATTTCCACCTTGACCACGCCATCGCCCTGACAGGCCTCACAGCGTCCGCCCTTGACGTTGAAACTGAAGCGCCCGGTCTTGTAGCCGCGTGCCCGGGCTTCCTGGGTGCCGGCGAACAGGTCGCGCACCGGCGTGAAGATGCCGGTGTAGGTGGCGGGGTTGGAGCGCGGGGTGCGGCCGATGGGGCTCTGGTCGATGTCCACTACCTTGTCCAGTTTCTCCAGGCCGACGATACGGTCGTGCGCAGCCGGTGTGAGCGTCGTGGCACCATTGAGGCGGGTGGCGGCGAGTGGATAGAGTGTGCCGTTGATCAGGGTGGACTTGCCTGAGCCGGAGACGCCGGTGACGCAGGTCAGCAGCCCCAACGGAATCTCCAGATCGATGTTACGTAAATTGTTACCTTTGGCCCCTTTAAGGGTCAGCATCTTCTTGGGATTGACAGCAGTGCGTTTCGCCGGCACATCGATCTTCAGTCTGCCGGAGAGATACTTGCCCGTGAGCGAGTCCTCCGAATCGAGGATGTCCTGCAACTGTCCCTGCGCCACGATCTGCCCACCATGCACGCCTGCGCCTGGCCCGATGTCGATGATGTGGTCAGCATGGCGGATGGCATCCTCGTCGTGTTCCACCACAATCACGGTGTTGCCGATGTCACGTAGGTGAAAGAGGGTGCGCAGCAGCCGGTCGTTGTCGCGCTGGTGCAGGCCGATGGACGGTTCGTCGAGAATGTACATGACCCCTACCAGCCCGGCGCCGATCTGGCTGGCCAGCCGGATGCGCTGGGCTTCGCCACCCGACAGGGTGTCGGCGCTGCGATTGAGGGTCAGGTAGTTGAGGCCGACATCCACCAGAAAGCCCAGGCGGTCCTGCAGTTCTTTCAGGATCTTTTCGGCGATTGTTGCGCGGCTGCCGGTCAGGGTGAGGTTGGCGAAGTAGCCGGCGGCATCGGCAATGGTCTTTGCTGATACGTCCGGCAGGCTGATCCCGTCGATGAAGACATTACGAGCCTCTGGTCGCAGGCGGGTGCCGTCGCAGTCGGGGCAGGGCTGTGAGCTCAGGAAGCGGGACAGGTCTTCGCGTACCATCGCCGATTCGGTCTCGCGGTAGCGGCGTTCCATATTGGGCAGAATGCCCTCGAAGGTGTGCCGTCGGGTCACCGTGTCGCCGCGGTCATTGAGAAAGTGGAAGTCGATGACTTCGTCGCCACTGCCGTGCAGCACCGCCGTGCGATGTGCCGGCTCCAGGTCCACCAGCGGCGTGTCGACGGCGAACCCGTAGTGTGTGGCCAGCGAGCTGAGCATTTGGAAGTAATACAGGTTGCGCCGGTCCCAGCCGCGGATGGCGCCTTCGGCCAGGCTCAGGGACTCGTCGGTCACCACCCTGGATTCATCGAAGAACTGCTTCAGGCCCAGCCCGTCACAGCCCGAGCAGGCACCGGCCGGGTTGTTGAAGGAGAACAGCCGCGGCTCCAGTTCGCTGATGCTGTGGCCGCACAGGGGGCAGGCGAAGCGCGAGGAAAACAGCA
>Ga0079224_100012623_pt1 | contig 11705 bp, 5 predicted proteins | sample Stecom2015_FD_80414 | JGI IMG/M metagenome (GOLD analysis project Ga0079224, IMG submission 80414) | Agricultural soil microbial communities from Utah to study Nitrogen management - Steer compost 2015 | ecosystem: Environmental > Terrestrial > Soil > Agricultural land | place: USA: Utah...
AATCATTACCGGCAGCATCTCTGGCCACAGCCTGCAAAGTTTGCAAACCATCGGCTAATGGCGTGCTCGGCGTACAAGACCATTGACCTGAAGAATTGGTTTGCGACACACAGACCGGGTTGCCACTTTGATCGCTAACAGTGACTGTGCTGCCCGCTTCAGCGGTACCACTGATAAGCGGTGATGCATTGTTGATGGTGGTACCATTCTGTGGTGTGTCAATGGTCGGAACAGCAGGTGCTTGGGTATCTAAGCCACCCGTTATTTCGGTTTGATCAGATTCATTACCCGCCGGATCAGTTTGTGTGGCAATAATGTCATCACCATCAACTAAGTTACCGGTTAGAGTGCATGACCATGAACCATCTGGCTGTACCATGGCACTACAAGACGCACCACCTGGTGTGGTTACATTGACAGTGGCGCCAGGCTCACCGGTACCGATAATGGGTTGACCATTGGTCGGTGTACTTACGACAGGCGCATCAGGCTTCATGGTATCGACTGTAATGGTGACGGCTTCAGGATTAGAGGTATTACCAGCGACATCGGTGGCAGTGACATCAATTTGTACGGAGCCGTCATTGACAGCCGGACTGACATCACAAGACCAATCGCCATTACTATCAGCAACTGCAGTACAGACTTCCACGCCACCAATGGTGACGCTAATCGCCGCACCGGCTTCAGAAGTGCCTGAAACGGTTGGGGTGTTGTTATTGGTTAAGTCATCATTAACCGGTGCAGTAATGCTAACGTCTGGTGCTTGGGTATCTAAACCGCCAGGTACAGTGGCTGAGTCTGACTCATTACCGGCCGGATCAGTTTGCGTGGCAGTAATGTCATCACCATCAACTAAGTTACCGGTTAGAGTGCATGACCATGAGCCATCTGGCTGTACGATGGCACTACAAGACGCACCACCTGGTGTGGATACATTGACAGTGGCACCGGGCTCACCGGTACCGGTAATGGGTTGACCATTGGTCGGTGCACTTACGACAGGCGTATCAGGCTTCATGGTATCGACTGTAATAGTGACAGATTCAGGATTAGAAGTATTACCTGCAGCGTCGGTGGCAGTAACATCAATTTGTACGGAGCCGTCATTAACTGCCGGACTGACATCACAAGACCAATCGCCATTGCTATCAGCCACTACAGTACAGACTTCTACACCACCAATGGTAACGCTGATAACAGCACCGGCTTCAGAGGTGCCTGAAACGGTTGGGGTGTTGTTATTGGTTAAGTCACCATTGACAGGTGCTGTAATGGTTAAATTGGGTGCTTGGGTATCCAGTCCACCTGCAACGACGGTTGGATCGGAGGTATTACCGGCGGCATCTTCTTGGCTAACGGTGATGTCATCGCCATCAACTAAATTACCACTTAAAGTGCAAGACCATGAACCGTCAGGTTGAACAACTGCCGTACAGCTGGCACCGCTTTCGGTTACAACCGTTACGGTCGCACCGGGCTCACCGGTACCGGTAACCGGTTGACCGTTTGTTGGGGCCATAATACCAGGTGCTGCAGGTGCAGTGGTATCCACTTCAATACTGACCGAAACAGGATTGGATGTGTTGCCAGCAGCGTCGCTGGCAGTGACATCGATTTGTACTGAACCGTCATTGACCGCAGGACTCACATCACAAGACCAATTACCATTGCTATCGGCAACCGCACTACAAACTTCAACACCACCAATGGTAACACTAATCTCAGCATCGGCTTCAGAGGTGCCTGACACAGTTGGTGTATTGTCATTGCTTAAGTCACCATTAACCGGTGCAGTAATGCTAACCGTTGGTGCTTGGGTATCTAAACCACCCGGTATTTCGGTAGGATCAGAGGTATTATTCGCTGCATCAGTTTGTGTGGCTGTGATGTCATCATCATCAACCAAGTTACCGGTTAAGGTACATGCCCATGAACCATCCGCTTGGACAGTGGCGCTACAAGACGCACCACCTGGTGTGGATACATTGACCGTAGCGCCTGGTTCACCGGTTCCAGTAATTGGCTGACCATTGGTTGGAGCATCCACTGTGGGTGCATCAGGCTTCATGGTATCGACTGTAATAGTGACAGTTTCAGGGTTAGAAGTATTGCCTGCAGCGTCGGTGGCAGTAACATCGATTTGTACTGAACCGTCATTAACCGCCGGAGTAACATCACAAGACCAATCGCCATTGCTATCAGTAACTGTATTACATACTTCCACGCCACCGATGGTAACAATAATGGCCGCACCGGCTTCAGAGGTGCCAGACACAGTTGGGGTGTTGTCATTACTTAAATCGCCATCGACTGGTGCTGTAAGGGCCACAGTCGGTGCTTGGGTATCTATACCATCTGTTATTACAGTTGGATTGGAGCCATTACCGGCTTCGTCTTCTTGGGTAACTGTAATGGTATCGCCATCTACAACATCAGGACCTAAATCACATGACCACGTACCGTTGGCTTGTACCACAGCGGTACATGTGTCGCCATTGTCCGTAATAACAGTTACGGTGGCACCGGGTTCGCCGGTACCGGTAATGGGTTGACCGTTGGTGGGGGCATCCACGCCGGGTGCAGCAGGGGCTTGCGAATCTAACTCAACGGTCACTGAAGTGGTGGCTGATTGATTACTGCCGCCATTGCTGGCAAAGGCTGAAATAATTACGCTGCCATCAGATAGTGGCGGTGAAATATCGCAAGACCAAGTACCTTGGGCATTGACAGTGGCTTGGCAGCTGCCACCTTGATTGGTGAGTACATCAATTTGAGCACCCGGCTGACCGGTGCCACTGATAGTTGGGGTGTTATCGTTGAGCAAATCATTGTCACTTGGTGAAGAAATCACCGGTGCCAATAAAGTTATGACAGTTTGGGTTGTATCAGAGTCCTGGTGGTTGTTATTGGCACCATCAACAGCCGTTAACTCAACAGTGTTATCAATTGTGCCACCGGTGTTCATGTCATTTTGAGTGACCAGGTAGGTATAACTGTCACAACTCATGCTAGTAAAAGCCGCCAAACTATCGCTTGGGCAAGTTACACCGAGTGGCGCCATGACATCATTTAATACAATGTTGGACATACTCATATTACCGGTATTCTCAACACTGATATTAAAAGTAATTTCATCGCCGGCATCAGCTGTTCCGGAATTGCCGTTATCAATGGTTAGTTGCGCAGTTTTTGTGACGTTAATACCGGCTGAAGCAACCACATTAATGGTGGCATCATCTTCAGCAGTTAATAATTCATTTGGCGTTGTTTGGGGATTAAAATCAATGGTTGCAATATTAGTTAAAGAGCCAGAATTTTGATTGTCAACGGTGGCTAGAAATTTTACCACGGCTGATTCGCCGGGTAAAAAATCACCACCTTGATTGGCCCCGGCGTTGTTGCCGACCCAAAAAGTAATTGTGCGATTATTGATATCGTATTCGGCACTGTCATCACCGGAAGAATCAGACATGGCTCCGGCAGGACCTGCCGATGCAGTGACAATTTCTAAAGAATTATCCACATAAGTCAAACCAACAGGCAAAGCGTCGGTGACGACTGTATTGATTGCCACATCTTGGCCGGTGTTTTCAAAAGCAATGCGATATTCAATGACATCACCGGGCTCAACCTGGCCACCGTTTAAATCAGTGGCGGTTTTATCCATACTGGAATCAAAATCAGGCAGGTATAAATCTGTGACAAATGCCAGTAAATGTGGGAAATAAGAATCGCCGCCAGTCACAAAGTCGATGTTGGCTTGGGTTTTGCCGTTTGACAACAAGCCTGAAACATCAGTCATCACTAAATCCATGGCCAATTGATTCACATAATCCGGGTTTTTAGTGGTTACCCGTGAATTAAAAGAAGTGACACTGCTGTTCCAGTAATTATTGGCTGGGTTTAGTGAATCACTTAAAGTATTGCCTTCAAAAACAAAAGCATCACCGTCTAAAGATTGGTCTCCTTCCCAGACCAGTGCACCCAAATAGGTGTTAAAGTTACCCGAGTAGGGCGTCACTAAATTATCGGTGGTGATGGATACAGTATTGGTACCAGTCACTTTGGCGGCACCATCAAATAGCATAAGTCGTCTAAATGGTTGGGTATTGTCTTGATAAACAACTGCTATGGCCCAACCACCGTAGTAGCCTAAGCCATCATTACCTGTTTTGGCTTTTAAATCGGCCACGGTGTAACTACCGCTGCCAGCACCGTTGACAATTTGAGTTACATCAGCGGAGGCCTGGTATGGCCGAGAACCTGAAGCTCCTTCAGAATCAAAGGTATCTAAGGTGTTGGCTGTTACCCGAACATAGTTGCCGCTTCCTGGTGCTTTAATACGAATTTTATCACGGTTGTTGGCTGTACCACCATCACGACCACTCCAGTATAATTCAGCATGTAATACGGTGGCACCATTGGGAATGGTTAAGGTGGCGCTTGATGAGTTGTTATAACCGGCAGCACTGTCGACATTAATAAAATACATAGGTCGGTTATTCGAGCCGGCTTGTGTGCCGTTTTTGACATTATTACAGCTTGAGTCATAATACCAATGCTGCGAACAGGTCAATAAAGTATTACCAGTCATGGTAATATTACCATTAACATTATAACTGACACGGTCTTCAAAACTCCGGGTCACTTGGGTTTGGCCATTAAAAGCCGTTAATAAGTTTAGAATAAGAAAAGAAAAAATAATTCTCGAGGTCATTTTTTTACACCCTATTTTTTAGATTTTGTGATTTATATCACAGAAAAGACATAAAACAACCCTAAATTTTGGTTCTGCCATGAATAGATGCGGTTTATTTGTGAGGTGCGTCACAAATTAGCAAATTACTGGTCATAATGACATTTTTTGTCATATTCATTGATTTTTGATAATTTGATGTATGTTTATGAATTAAAGCTAAACTATTTGTTACACTCAAAGTCCAAGCCCATGAACAAATAATTTAAGCATTCAATTAATATGTTAAAGACCTACAAAAAGCTCCGAAAAAACAAATACAACGCCTTATTAATGGATGCGGTATTTATTGTTTTGGTATTAATGGCCTTTTCATGGTGGCAGAACAAAGGGACCTTAGCTGCAAAAGGACAACTAGCACCCGATTTCACCTTACACTCTTTAACCGGTGACACTTATCAATTATCTGATTATCGGGGTCGTCAAGTATTGGTCTATTTTTTTGCACCTTGGTGTCATATCTGTCGTGCTTCAGCACCGAATCTTAATGACTTACGTGCCGCTCGCAGCGAACAGGATGTGATGATTTTTATGATTGCTCAGTCGTATGAATCAATCGCCGCCATAGAGGAATTTGTTTCGGACTTGGATTTAACCGTACCGGTTTTAATTGGTCATGAGCAACAAATGCAGGATTATCAAATCAAAGGCTTCCCTTCTTATTATGTGGTTAATGAAGCCGGCGAATTAGCCTCTCGCTCCATCGGTTACAGTACAGAATTGGGTATGCGTTTACGAACCCGATAGTCATTTTATTTGGTTTTTTACTGTTTTTACAAACACTGAAACACGGACTGATGAAAAAAACCCATGAATGTCAGCGCAAGGCACACTATAATTACGCTTTAAACGTATTAATATAAACCAGTATTCAGTCACAGCTGACTACTGGTTTTCATTTTTAGCTTTTAGAGAGTTTGCTGACTTCACCATGAAACTGTATGACCCACAACAAGTAGAACAACACGCCCAACAATTATGGGATTCTCAACAAACCTTTACGGTTTCTGCTGACAGTGATAAAGAAAAATACTATTGCTTAAGCATGTTCCCTTATCCGAGTGGTAAATTACATATGGGGCATGTTAGAAACTACTCATTAAGTGAAGTGATAGCGCGATTTCAAAAAATGCAGGGCAAAAATGTTCTTCATCCTATCGGCTATGATGCTTTTGGATTACCTGCTGAAAATGCCGCAATTCAAAATAAAACTGCACCGGCGAAATGGACTTATGCCAATATGGCGGAAATGACCAGTCAATTAAAAAGATTGGGATTTGCGTATGACTGGACTCGGCAATTAGCCACCTGTGATCCGGACTATTACCGATGGGAACAGTGGTTGTTCGTGCGATTATTTAAAGAAGGTCTGGTTTACCGTAAGGATGCCACGGTCAACTGGGATCCGGTGGATCAAACCGTATTAGCCAATGAACAAGTCATCGATGGTAAAGGTTGGCGCTCCGGTGCTGAGGTGGTTCGTAAAACCATTCCACAATGGTTTTTAAAAATAACCGATTACGCTGAGGAATTACTACAATCTCTGGACAATATGCCCGGCTGGCCCGATTCGGTCAAAACCATGCAAAAGAACTGGATAGGTAAGTCTAAAGGTTTGGAAATTGATTTTGAAGTTCCCGATTACGGCCCCATTCGTATTTTTACGACCCGCCCTGATACCCTATTTGGAGTGTCTTATATGGCTGTGGCTCCGGAGCATCCATTGGCTTTACAAGCTGCCGCTACTAACTCTGAACTGGCTGCGTTTTTAACGCAGTGCAGTAAAGAGCAAAGTAATGAAGCCGCCATGGCTACTATGGAGAAAAAAGGCATGGCCACCGGTTTAACTGCGGTACATCCACTAACGGGTGAGGACGTACCGGTATGGGTGGCAAATTTTGTCTTAATGACTTATGGAACCGGTGCAGTGATGGCAGTACCCGGTCATGATGAACGCGATCATGAATTCGCGCTGAAATATAACTTACCAATTAAGCGCGTGATTGCGGGTGACGGTGATATTCAAGCCACCCCGGAAACGGCTTATGGTATCTTAGTGAATTCTGATGATTATGATGGCTTGAATTTTGATCAAGCCTTTCAACGCATGCAGCAATATTTTGAAAATAAGGGGACAGGGTGCTTACAGATTAATTACCGATTAAGGGATTGGGGTGTATCACGTCAACGCTACTGGGGTTGTCCGATTCCAATTATTTATTGTGATGAATGTGGTGCCCAGCCGGTACCTGAAGGGGATTTACCGGTTATTTTACCTGAAGATGTCAGTTTTGATGAAACCGGCGGTTCACCGATTAAAAAAATGCCTGAGTTCTATGAAACTCAGTGCCCACAATGTCAGGGCCCGGCTAAGCGAGAAACAGATACCTTCGATACCTTTATGGAATCTTCTTGGTATTACACCCGCTACACCTGTCCTGATTATGACCAAGGTATGCTCAGTGAGGAAGCTAATTATTGGTTGCCGGTGGATCAATACATTGGTGGTGTGGAACATGCCATCTTACACTTATTGTATGCCCGATTCTTTCATAAAGTATTGCGTGATCAGGGATTGGTCAATTCTGACGAGCCCTTTAAACGCTTATTGACCCAAGGCATGGTACTAAAAGACGGCGCTAAAATGTCGAAATCCAAAGGTAATACAGTGGACCCACAAGCGCTGATTGATCGCTATGGTGCTGATACCGTACGTTTGTTTTCCATGTTTGCTGCCCCGCCTGAACAATCCTTAGAATGGTCTGATGAAGGTGTTGAAGGCGCTTCACGTTATCTCAATCGGTTGTGGCATAATGTTCAAGAGTTTATTGCTCATAATCGGTCGGTTGCAGAATTATCGATACAAACGATGACATCTGAACAACAGCAAATCCGCTATAAAATCCATCAAACCATTGTTAAAGTTACTGATGACATCGCTGAACGACAGCATTTTAATACTGCCATAGCGGCCATGATGGAGTTAACCAATGCCCTTAACAAATTTAAGGACGACAGCGATATTGGTGTGGCTTTGTTACATGAGGGCTGGTTAACGATTGTTAAAATGCTCAGTCCATTCGCGCCGCATATGACCCAAGTGTTGTGGGAAGATTTAGGGCAGCCAGGATTATTAGCCGAGGCCGATTGGCCAACCGTGGATGAAGCCGCTTTAGTACAAGATGAGGTGGATATTGTGGTTCAGGTTAATGGCAAATTGCGGGCTAAGATAAGAGTAGCGGTCGATACCGATAAAGCAGAGATTGAAAAACACGCCATGGCTGAGGAAAATGTTCAGCGGTTTGTGGCTGATAAAACCATTCGTAAAGTCATTGTGGTACCAAACAAATTAATTAACGTGGTGGTTTCGTGAATAATTTAAAATTGATTATTGCGCTTTGTGTGCTCACCATTAGTGGTTGCGGCTATCATTTAAAGCAAGCGGTTGAATTAGATCCGGCGTTAACAAAAACCCATCTGGATTTAAGCTTAACCTCACCGCTTTACCAGCCATTGGCAACCGAATTGTCTAATCAAGGTATTCAGTTAGTGGCTGCGGATGTGGCTGAAGCACGTTTAGTAATCGGCAACAATCGTGTTCAAAAAGAAGTTCAATCCATTGGTGTTAATAACCGAGTTCAAGAATATCGTTTAGACTATCATTTGGACTTTCGACTTTTTATTGGAGATAAGCTGGTATTGACTTCACGGCCATTGCAACTAACCAAAGATTATTCGTTTGATATCGGTCAAATTACTGGTACTCAGAGTGAGGAGCAGTTATTACGTCAGCAGTTATATAGTGATATGGCACATATGATTATTCGTTATCTCGCCAATCAAAATTTGACTCAATAACGATGCGCTTATATGCCAATCAATTTGAATCACACATTCAGAACAATTTGGCAGGCTGCTATTTATTGGTGGGTGATGAACCCTTACAAAAACAAGAAGCTTTTGACAGTATTTTAAGTAAAGCTCGCCAGCAAGGCTTTACTGAACGCGAACGCCATTTGGTCGATGCGAAATTCCAATGGTATGAACTACAAAACGCGTCGGCTAATTTATCCTTATTTGCTGAAAAAAGAATTATCGATTTACACTTGCCGACCGGTAAACCTGGGCGCAGTGGATCGGCATTCCTCACTGATTTCGTCCAAAAACTACCATCTGATGTGCTACTAATTATACGTTGTGATGAGTGGAATGCAGCCAGTGATAAAACCAAATGGGTTAAAACCATCATCGATAACGGTGTTTTTATGCGGGTCTATCAGCCAGACAGCAAGGAATTGCCACAGTGGATTCAACAGCGTTGTCGTAAAATTGGCTTACGGATTGAATCGGAAGCCGCTGGTTTATTGGCTTTTCGTTTAGAAGGTAACTTATTGGCCGCAGCCCAAGAGCTGGAAAAGCTTAAAATGCGTTTTGGTGATCAAGCCATTGGTATTCGTGATGTTGCAGGTTTAGTGGCGGATAATGCCCGTTTTGATGTGTTTCGCTTAACCGATGCTTTATTGGCAGGTGACAGCAGTCGGGCGATAAGAATAGCGCGTTCGTTACAACAAAATGATACTTCACCGGTGGTTGTCCATTGGGCCCTTGAACGTGAAATTCGGATTATCAATGAATTGGCCTTTTTACGAAAAAACAAAGGTAATATTGCCCCGTCTGATTATCGACGTATGGGTATTTGGCCTAAACGTGAAGCCCTGATTCAAAATGTCATTAGCCGCTTACAGTTATTAAAGTCAGAACGGTTGTTAGCACGTTTAAGTGATATCGATTTTATGATCAAAGGGCGTAAATCAGGTAATCCTTGGCAAGCCATTGAAAAATGGTTGCTCGAATTTAATACCTAGTTTCATATTATGTTGTTTAATTCACTGATATTTATCCTGTTTTTTATCTGGGTATTGTTAGTACACTATTCACCTTTGACTTGGCGTTTTAAGAAAAATCACCTGCTAATTGCCAGTTATACTTTTTATGCTGCTTGGAATCCCCCTTATATTCTATTGTTGATGATTTCCACTTGGGTAGATTGGCACGTCGCTAAAAAAATTCATCAACAAACCAACCCAGTTAAACGTAAGCATTGGTTGTGGTTAAGCTTAACAGTGAATTTAGGCATGCTGGCCAGTTTTAAGTATGCCGGATTTATGGCCGATAATTTTACTGATTTGATGCAAGTCCTTGGTTTTTCAGTAACTTTAGCGGATCCTGGATTTATTCTGCCGGTGGGTATTTCCTTCTTCACCTTTCAAACACTATCCTACACCTTAGATATTTACTATAAACGCTTACAACCATGGCATAACTTTCGCGATTATGCGTTATTCGTCAGTTTTTTTCCCCAATTGGTGGCCGGGCCGATTGTCCGTGCCAAAGATTTTTTACCACAAACGCAGCAGCAGTCGCAGGTATCCGTGGCGGTATTTTCTTTAGGAATCAGTCTGTTTATTATTGGGTTATTCCAGAAAACTGTACTAGCAGACACGTTTTTCGCCCCGGTGGTGGATCAGGTATTTGCTCATAGCACGGGTATTGACACAGCTTCTGCTTGGTTAGGTAGTCTATTCTTCAGCGCCCAGATTTTCAGTGATTTTTCCGGTTACTCTTTATGCGCCATTGGTATCGCTTTATGTTTAGGCTTTAACTTGCCGGTGAATTTTCGCTCACCCTTTGCGGCCATCGGTTTCTCTGATTTATGGCGGCGCTGGCATATTTCCTTATCGTCGTGGTTACGGGATTACCTGTATATTCCATTAGGGGGTAATCGACAGGGTCAATGGCGACTGTATCGAAATCTAATGATAACCATGCTGCTCGGTGGTTTATGGCATGGCGCGGCTTGGACATTTGTTATTTGGGGCGGTTTACATGGTCTATTATTGGTTATAGAACATCGACTTGGAAAAACCCGGGGTTATCAAAACTTACTACCTAATAAGTTATTTCAAATTGTTTATGGGTTGTTTACATTTATGATGGTGATGTTGGCTTTTGTTATTTTCAGGGCTGATAATATGACCCAGGCTGTACAGTTAATTACCGCCTTATGGCCACATACTTCTAATCAGTTTGTCATTGAAATCAACTTATGGCTGCAGATTGTGATGTTGGCTTTCGTGTTATTAATTACGACCCAAATTTTTATGCGAAACCGGCAATTAAATAATGTGTTAGAAAACATGCCTGTTTTATGGCGAACCTTGATGCTCAGTTTGTTTTTACTGTTGATGTTTATTACTAACGGAAATTCTCATGCCTTTATCTATTTCCAGTTCTAAAAGTTGGTGGTTTACATGGCTAGGGGTGTTGCTGCTGGTTGTGGCTAGTTTGGCCTTATACGAATCGTACTTAAGTCGTAACGGATACCAACCTTCCGTTGAAGCCAACCCAGATTTATGGTCTTGGCGACGCTTGCAGGCAAACAATCAGAAAAATGCGATTGTATTATTAGGAGCCTCCCGTATGCAACTTGGTTTAAATACTCAAGTGATGCGTCAGGAGTTACCCGAATACAGGATTTTTCCCTTAGCAATTAATGGCCAATATCCCATGGCCACATTGGAAGCTTTAGCAGTCGATAAAGATTTCAAAGGTATTGTATTAATGTCATTTATGGCGCAAATGCTTGAGCCACGCTATGCTGATATGCAACAGGATAATAATGACTATTACCAAAATCAGGCCTCTTGGTATTTAATGTTGGATGCTTATTTAGGTGGTTGGCTGCAGTCAAAAATACGATTTTTGCACCCACGTTTGGGTTTACAGGAAATCATCAATAGTTGGGATAAAACGCAACACTTTCCGGAAGTTTTTGCAGCTCAAATGTTTTTGGATGGCTCCATCATCAGTGATTATTCGAAGCAAGACAAAGCCGCCTTAGTGGCTCATTTTGTGACTGACAAGAAACGCAACTACCAACAACAAG
>Ga0079224_100012624_pt1 | contig 11705 bp, 12 predicted proteins | sample Stecom2015_FD_80414 | JGI IMG/M metagenome (GOLD analysis project Ga0079224, IMG submission 80414) | Agricultural soil microbial communities from Utah to study Nitrogen management - Steer compost 2015 | ecosystem: Environmental > Terrestrial > Soil > Agricultural land | place: USA: Utah...
CATTTACCATTGAAACGGCTGAAGACAAAAGATGGTTTACAAGTATTGTCATACAAAAAGACAATATATTAAGCAGCCATCATTTGGCAGCATATAATGTGTTATATGCCAAGGGCTTTAACCCCAACAGTACCATCTATTACAGTTACGCAAAATTAGTGGGTAAGGAAATTTTACCAGCCTTGCTTATTGAATTAAGTAAACTCTATTATAAACGGTTCCGAATATAAAGGACCTAGCTGCCCTTGATTATTCATCCTGTTATGCTTAATTAATGATATGTAACATTCTTAACCGGTTGTAAAAATTTGTGCTAAAAAAAAATTATTTTTGATAGAGGCTTCCTGTGCTATAGGCAAAATAATAACAATCTCATAGGTTTTGTGGCGGCGGTCCGGCAAGCTGTTGAAATATTTTGCAGTTCACTTTCGGTTCAAATCCAACTTGTCGATGTAGCCAAATTGGAGAAAAGCTAACGGAAAACTAACTGAAAAAGAGTATACAGTGATGTTGAATTGCCTTGACGTGCAGCCATTTAAAAAATATTTTTTGCATGAAAGAATTACCGATATATTTAGATTATTGCGCAACGACACCCTGTGATCCAAGAGTTTTGGAAAGGATGCTGCCTTATTTTACTGACTATTTCGGCAATGCTGCTAGTAAAGACCACCATTACGGATGGATGGCAAAAGATGCGGTCGAATTAGCAAGAGAACAAGTAGCTGATCTAATTGGTTCAAAACCAAATCAAGTGATATTTACTTCCGGTGCTACGGAATCTGTTAATTTGGCATTAAAAGGACTGATGGAAGGAACTAACCGAAAGCGCAGCCATATCATAACAACAAAAGTCGAGCATGAGGCCGTGTTAGATTCGTGTAGGTACCTCGAGCAGCAAGGAAATAAGATTACATATCTCGACGTTGATAAAGAGGGAGATCTTTCGCTTGAAGCATTGGAACAGGCCATTACACCCGAAACGCTTGCCATTTCAATTATGTACGCAAACAATGAAACAGGCGTGGTTAATCCGGTAAAAGAAATAGGCGCTATTGCACGGAAACATCAAGTTAAGTTCGTATGTGACGCTACACAAGCCGTAGGGAAAATCCCCGTTGATGTTCAAGCGGATGAAATCGATCTGTTATGTTTTTCGGCACACAAAATATATGGACCTAAAGGAGTAGGAGCACTTTTCATTAACGAGAAATCACAAAAGCCACTTGTTTCTAAGCAACAGCACGGAGGATCTCAGGAACGGGGTCGTCGCGGTGGCACATTGAATATACCAGGCATCGTTGGCTTTGGTCAGGCTGCAGCTATATGTAAAGAGGAGATGAATGACGAGGGAGCTCGCCTACAATCGCTTCGAAATCGTTTTGAGGAATCACTCCTGGAAAAGGTAGCAGGCTCCACTGTCAATGGAAGAATAAACAGGTTACCTCATATAAGCAATATACGGTTCCCCGGGGTGGATGCAGAAAGATTATTACTGAAAGTTTCCAAATATTTAGCTCTAAGTCGTGGCAGCGCCTGTTCGGGGCTAATGCAGAAAGAATCGCATGTGTTAAAGGCGATGGGTTTAAGTAGGGAAGAAGCCGGCCAAGCGATTCGCATAAGTTTGGGTAGGTTTACAAAAATGGAAGACGTGGTATATGCTATTAACGTATTAACCGATGCTGTAGAAGAAGCATTATCGGGAAATGGATTAAGCGTATTAAAACCGCTAACTTTATAAATTTCATGAAAGAAATAAGGCAAATCTTAAGAGCATATGATATAGCTTGTCAAAAGGGACAGCGTGTAGCCTTGGCGACGGTTGTACACGTCGACGGATCCTCTTACAGAGGGCCGGGTGCGAGGATGCTGGTGAGTGAAGATGGCACCCTTACCGGCGCCATTAGTGGCGGTTGCTTAGAAGGAGACGCTCTACGAAAGGCGCTTATGGCTATTGCGGAACAAAGACCGCTATTGGCAACCTATGATACGAGCGACGACGAGGATGCTATTTTTGGCATGGGGCTAGGCTGTAATGGTATTATCCGCATATTGATTGAACCTATCAATACAAATGATGATGCGAACCCTATTGAACTTCTGAGAAAAGCCGCAGACACGCGAGAATCAAGCGTGATCGTTACTTTTTTCTCCTTAGACGACAAATGGAATCCCTTACAAGGAACCTATTTGCTGATGAAAAACAATAAGATGGTTGTTAAGTCCAGCGCACTACCCCTATCAATTGATATTTTCTTACATGATATCAATAAAACACTTGAGCATAAGCATACGTATCTTGTAAAATACAACATTTCGACGATGTCTTCAAACCACAAAGAACTCACGGCAATTTTTGAATATTTAGCTCCCGATATTTCCTTAGTGATCGCGGGGGCAGGAAATGATGTTTTTCCGTTAATAGACATGGCTGAAGTGTTAGGTTGGCAGATTACATTAATCGACGGCCGACCGGCTTATGCAACAGCATCACGTTTTCCATCCTGTCATCTAATTGTTGCTGATGCCGATAAGGCATTGCATGAGGTTTTATTAGATGACAGGACAGCTGTCGTCTTAATGACTCATAACTATCAATATGACAAAAGCTTGTTAAACTCCTTACTATCAGAAAACAGAGTACCCTATATCGGCATGCTGGGTCCAAAAAAGAAAAAGCACAGCATGTTAACGGAATTACGTGAAGCCGGTGCCCATTGGCAAGAGGAGGCTTTAATTCATTTGTATAGCCCCATGGGGTTGAATATAGGCGCAGAAACACCGGAGGAGATAGCGCTGTCTGTAATTGCCGAAATAAAAGCTATTTTTGCTAGGAGAGATGGCGGGTCTTTACGGGATTATCCCGGAAAAATCCATAACCGAAACGATGAGATTGTCATATCGGATAACAAGCAATTTATAGGATAGTAATCAAAGGTGAAAAATATACAGAATGGAATTATTTTATTAGCGGCCGGTTCCTCTCAACGCATTGGTAGGCCGAAACAACTGCTATCTTATCGCGGGAGTACTTTGGTTCGCCGGAGTGTTCAGATTGCTGAAGCAACGAATCCTGCTGCATTAGTCGTCGTGTTGGGTGCAGCTGCAGATCTCGTAAAAGACGAAATACGAGGACAAAAGATTAACCTTGTTTATAATCCCGATTTTAAAAACGGTATTGCCTCCTCCATCCGGTGTGGAGTTGATTATCTCTTAAAACATTATGCGGCAATCGAGAACATAATTATTATGGTATGTGATCAGCCTTATGTAAGCAAGAAACATATAAATAGACTGATGGAAGAGCAGCGAAAAACAGATGCAAAAATAGTTGCGAGCTCATACGCGGATCAACTGGGCGTGCCTGCTCTGTTCAATAAAACATTGTTCAAAGAGCTGACTCTCTTAACAGGAGATATAGGAGCAAAAAAACTCATCCAAAAACACAGAGCAGAAGCAATAGCCATTCCGCTGTCGTACGGTGAAATAGATGTGGATACAGAAGAGGCTTACACACGTCTAATTGCCTCAACGATTGAAAAAAAGCAATTAAAACAGCGAAAAAAATGATAGTTGATAGATACAATAGGGTACATGATTATTTGCGGATATCGTTAACTGATAGATGCAACCTGCGCTGCTTTTACTGTATGCCCGAAGAGAGTTACGACTTTGCGCCGATGAAACATTTAATGTCCGCAACCGAGTTAGAAATCATAGCTGGTCATTTTGTCCGATTAGGTGTAAATAAAATTCGACTTACGGGAGGAGAGCCGATGGTTAGAAGTGATTTTGGCGACATCATTTTGCGACTGGCGAAGCTGCCTGTAAGCTTGCATATTACAACCAATGCCATTCTATTAGATCGTTATTTTGATGTTTTACGAAAGGCACGTATTGGCACACTTAATATTAGCTTGGACACCCTATCAACCGAAAAGTTCAAAAGGTTAACCCGAAGAGATAAATTCGATTTAACTATGCGAAATATTCATATGGCGCTACGACAGGGTTTTCAGGTGAAAATCAATATGGTGGTGATGAGGGATTTTAATGAAGATGAAATATTGGATTTTGTGGCATGGACAAAGGAGGAAAGTTTGGATGTACGATTTATTGAATTTATGCCTTTTGAAGGTAATAAATGGACAAGCAATCAAGTATTCAGCCTCAAAGAAATCGTAAGTCTCGTTGAATCAAAACACAAAATTCAAGTGATTGAAGGATCATTACACGACACGGCCAAACATTATAAGGTCAGTGGGCATAAGGGGCGGTTTTCAGTTATTAGTACAATGAGTGCGCCGTTTTGTGAAGGGTGTAATCGCTTACGATTAACCGCCGATGGAAAAATGAAGAATTGTTTATTCTCAAAAAATGAGAGTGATTTATTGAGCGCCCTGAGAGATGGTGTACCGCTCGAACCGTTGATTTTACAAAACATATCAACAAAAGCAGAAAAATTAGGCGGACAATTTAGCGTAGATTTCAGCAAGCTTAAGCAGGAGAGCCTCAAAAATAGAAGCATGATTAGTATCGGAGGCTAATAGACAAATAAATACAGATATATGGATCGATTGATTAGCGTTGAGGAAGCAAAAAACATAATTAATGAGCAGCAAATTAAGAAGAAAATTCTTCGTGTGCCTGTTCAAGACGCCTTGGGAAAGGTCTTGGCAACTGATTTATATGCTCCGATTGATATTCCTGCATTTCATCAATCTTCGATGGATGGCTACGCTTTTTCCTTTAAGTATTGGAAACAAGAACAATCACTTTCTGTAACCCATGAGATTCCTGCAGGAAGTAAGGGGCCGCTTCGGGTACCGGAAACCAATGCGGCACGTATTTTTACCGGTGCTGCACTTCCTTTAGGCGTAGATACGGTTGTCAAGCAAGAATTAATTGAACTAAAAGATAATCAGATTGTAATCAAAGATCCGTCTATTTCCTTAGGCGATAACGTGAGATTAAAAGGCTCGGAAATCAAAGAGGGAGAGCAAGCTCTGGCCGCCGGTACCGTGCTTGGCCCGGCTACCATTGGCTTTTTATGTGGAATTGGTCTGTCCGAGGTTGATATATTCACGTCACCTTCCGTCGCTGTTATTGTTACAGGCGATGAACTTAAACAGCCGGGTACGCCCCTTGCTCATGGTGAAGTATATGAGGCATCTTCTGCTATGTTATCAGCTGCCTTGCTGCAAATGGGAATAAACAGAATTAAAACATATTATGCGAAAGATAACTTAGATGACACAATTATCCAGCTACAAAACGCATTGGCATTTGCAGACGTGGTAATTCTTACAGGTGGTGTAAGCGTTGGAGATTACGATTTTGTGGTAAGGGCAGCTGAAGCATGTGAAGTAGAAAAGCTTTTTCATAAGATTAAACAGCGCCCCGGAAAGCCGTTATTTTTCGGAAGGAAGTCAGAACAGATGGTCTTTGGACTGCCCGGAAATCCCTCATCTGTTTTAACCTGTTTTTACGAGTACGTTTGGCCGGCACTACGCTCCTTTGGAGGACACGAAAAGCAATTGAAGACATTAAAGGTACCCTTACGAATATCGTATACAAAAAATAATCAATTAACACACTTCTTGAAAGGATATTACGATAATGATAAAGTCACCATACTCCATGCGCAGGAATCTTATAGGCTACGCTCGTTCGCTATGGCCAATTGCCTTGTTGTACTGAATGAGGAAATGAAAACCTATTTAGAAGACGAGTTGGTTGAAATACATTTAATTCCCACTTATGGATAATTTATTGGTATTTTACATAGTACTGTTTGCAGTTGCTTTTTTATATTCTTCCGTCGGACACGGCGGAGCTAGTGGCTACCTTGCCCTTATGGCTTTGTTCGGGATTACGCCTGCCGTAATGAAACCAACCGCCCTCATGCTTAATCTCTTCGTAGCACTTACTTCATTCACATATTATTATAAGGGAAAATATTTTAATAGTAGATTATTCTGGCCGCTCGCATTAGCTTCTATACCAATGGCTTTCGTGGGAGGAAGTATGGTGGTTCATGCCGATCTTTATAAAAAGCTATTAGGTATATTTCTACTCATCCCGATCATTCGTTTTTTATTTTTTAAAGATATAGAAGTAGATGAAACAAAAAAGCCGGCTATAGGTTGGTTGCTCTTGATTGGAGGAAGTATAGGTTTCTTGTCAGGATTGCTGGGAATAGGAGGTGGGGTCATACTCTCGCCCATCTTATTATTGCTAGCCTGGACAAATCAAAAACAAACGGCGGCCATCAGTGCCTTATTTATTTTTGTAAATTCGTTATCAGGTTTGTTCGGTCAAATAACAAAGGGTATAACGTTTAGCCCGGATATGGTCAGTTATGTGCTTGTTGCCTTTACAGGAGGATTATTTGGCTCCTATTTTGGTGCCTTGCGTTTTCAACAATCAGCAATCAAGTTATTACTGGCCTTAGTTCTGATGGTCGCGTCCTTCAAATTATTTTTACCTAATTTGATATAAAAATGTCTATTTCAATATTATTCTTTGGTCAATTAACCGATATTACGGGTTGTTCGCAATTGAAAATGGATCATGTCGAAGACACAGATCAACTGAACGCCGTTTTAACGGACCAATATCCTTTGCTTACACAGACCAAGTATGTAATTGCAATCAACAAGAAAATCATTAGAACGAAAGTAGCACTATCCCAAGAAGTAGAAGTAGCTTTACTTCCACCGTTCTCGGGAGGGTAAAAGGTGAGAAAATGGAAAAAGACATAATCGAGCGTTATCACCGACAAATTATTTTAAACGAGTTTGGCGTTGCAGGACAGAAGAAACTTTTGCAATCGTCGGTACTTATGATCGGAGCTGGCGGACTGGGATGTCCTGCTTTACTTTATTTAACTGCCGCAGGTCTTGGGAGAATTGGTATCGTAGACGATGGATTAATTGAGTTGAGTAACCTCCATAGGCAAATATTATACGGAACGCAAGATATTGGGAAGAAGAAAGTTGATTGCGCTAAAAGTGTGCTTCTACAGGTAAACCCGGGAGTTGAGATTGATTTATTCGACGAAAGGATCACCTCTGTGAATGCGCTGGATATTATAGCAGATTATGACATTGTAATTGACGGTACCGATAACTTTGAAACTCGCTATATGATCAATGACGCCTGCGCTATTCTGGAAAAACCACTGATTTACGGAGCTGTATCTAAATACGAGGGTCAAGTCGCTATTTTTGCAAATGGTATAAATTACCGTGATATCTTCCCCTCTCCTCCGCGAAATGGCGAGATTATGAACTGTAGTGAAGCTGGCGTTTTAAACATATTACCCGGCATTATTGGCAATTTTCAAGCAAATGAGTGTATTAAGCTGGTAACCGGAATCGGTGAGCCACTTATAGGAAAACTTTTAACCTATAACGCGCTAAATAACCAAAGTTATACGATAGAAATTGACAGCACTGAGTTGAGCAGTCAATTAAAACCAAAAAGCCAAGAAGATTTTCGAAAAATTGACTACGGATATTTGTGTTCTGCGCCAATTGCAAGCGTAGAAGAAATCAATTCCGATCAATTGGCTGCATTATACATGAACGACCAAGTAGATATTGTAGATGTGCGCGAGATTTCCGAGAAACCAAAAATCACTAAATACAATCATCTAAGAATCCCGTTGTCTACTTTAAAGGACCAGGTCAAATTGATTCAAAAAGATACTGTTGTGTTTGTCTGTCAGAGCGGAAAGCGCAGCTTATTTGCTGCCGAACAGTGTAAAGAAATCGTAGAGGTGCAGCAGAAGAGAGTTTATAGTTTAAAAGGTGGGATAAGCTCATTGGCATGTCCGGTTTAATCTCGTGATGTTACCTAATAAAAAAGCTTATTGAAAAAAACAGAGAAGTAAAATGGTTGATATTACTTATAAATTTAACACATTACGACAAGCGGTTGCTATCGCTACTGTACAAGTATCATCAGAAGAGACAATACATGCCATTCGTAATAAGGCCGTTCCGAAAGGAGACATTTTCGAATTTTCAAGGGCGTCCGGCCTATTAGCTATCAAGAAAACAGCTGATTTGGTTCCCGATTGCCATCCCGTTCCCATTGAATATGCACATATCAGTTTTGAAATAGTAGAGCTATCGATCGTTATTCGAGTGGAAGTACACACAATTTACAAAACAGGGGTTGAAGTGGAAGCCATGCATGGTGCGATGAACGTTGCTCTTACCATATATGATATGCTAAAACCGATCGATAAGGCAATAGAGATAAGAGGCGTCAGGCTAGAGAGTAAAAAAGGAGGAAAATCGAACCTTCGGGAAGCCGTACCGATACCGTTTAAATGCGCCGTTGTAGTCTGCTCGGATAGCATTGCACAAGGTGTAAAAGAAGATCGTTCGGGAAAAATCATAGCAAGTAAGCTGAAAAAATATGATATTCAGATTAGCGAATACATCATTATCCCCGACGAGAAAGATATTATCCGGGAAAAGGCAAATTATTTTAAAGAAAATGGTTATCAACTGGTGCTCTATACCGGAGGTACGGGCCTTTCACCACGTGATGTAACCCCTGACGCCATACGGCCCTTATTAGATCAAGAGATCCCTGGAATTATGGAAGCCGCCCGCGCATATGGGCAACAGCGCACGCCTTTGTCAATGCTATCGCGAGGCATCGCAGGTTTTATCGGAGAAATGCTGGTCATTACGTTGCCGGGCTCCACAAGAGGGGTTGAGGAAAGTATAGATGCGTTGTTCCCAGCTATTTTACACGTTTTTAAAATAAAAAAAGGATTTAACCATGGATAACCCAATCAATCCAATTGATCCGTCATGGGACGTTGTTTTTTGACATATAATTCGTCAACTAAAACAATAATAACCACTAACAACGGGGTGGCCAATATAATTCCCAAACCTCCTGTTAGCGTTCCGAACAATACTTGGCTGATTATTATGAGCGCGGGAGGAATCTTTATCATTACATTTTGGATCATTGGAGTAACAACGTTGCTTTCTATTGCTTGAATGACCACATAAAGCAGGGCGATTAATAGCGCGGTATTGGCACTTACGGTAAATCCGATCAAAACGGCAGGAATCATAGCGATTAAAGGCCCAAAATTTGGAATAAAATTCAGAAAACCAGCTAGAAAAGCCAAGGCGAGTCCCATAGGAACACCGATAAGGGACAATCCGATAAAGGATAACGAGGCGATGAAAAACATCGCAATTAGCATCCCCTTTAACCATCCTTTCAATGTGAAGTCCAGCCTTCGGATTACATCCCTTGCTTGCTTTTTATTTCCGGGGGGGATCAGTTTTATAATTCCTTCACGATATAGTTTAGGGTTAACCGTAAAGAAAATCCCGATAAAAAGAATGATATACATATCGCCCACCACCCCAAAACTCGTTCGAAACACATCCTGAAAAGATTTCATCATCTTTTCGCCAATTCCGTCAGACAGATAAAAAAGTAATTTCCTGCCTATGTCAGAACGGCCTAAACGTTCCCTTACATCCCTCAAAATTTCTGGTATATCCTGTGTCATTTCACCTACCTGCATAGAAATTTTCGCTCCAAGAAACCAAAACAGAACACCCACCAACGCAAGCGTTATAAAGATGCCTGTTAACAGGCACCATCCATGACTAAGTTTAATTTTTCTTTCTAAAAGGTTGGCCAGCCCATGAAAATATATTGCCATCAGTGAACCGGCAAAAACCATAAGCAAGACATTAAACGCAGCCTTTAAGATAAAAATAACAATAACCAGGAGAGAGATGATGCCAACAGTTATCCACAACTTTCTTGTATAATGCTTTAAATCATTTTTTTCGGTCCCCCGGGAGTTATTTTCCGACATTATCTTCTCTATTATTTCTTTTAAACTGCAGTATTTGCTAAACGATGATGGTTTATCAGTGCTTTGGTAATCGTTTTACCAATTTGTTCGATTGTCTGGCTAATAATGGCGTCAGGTGTTCCCGTAAACAATTCTCGACAGTTCATCACTTTCTTTCCAAGAACAATACTGTAAAACATGGTTCCAACAGGCTTTTCAGCACTTTCGCTACCTCCGGCACTTGGCAATCCGGTTACCGCCACTAACACGTCAGCATCTATTAAATTTTTCAGCCGAACGGCCATTTCTTGTGTTACCTCTTTTGATTCGGGGGAATACTGATCTACCAAGCTTTTAGGTACACCTAGGAGTTTTTCTTTAAGCTTCGCATCATAACAAACTATGCCACCTTTTAGGAAGCTCCCTGCCTCTGGCAGTTTCGCGAAGGTTGACGTCAAACTACCCCCGGTAGCGCTTTCAGCAAAAGCGATAGTTAAACGGTTGTCTTTAAGTAATTTAGCGCATTGCTCAATGGCTACTGAATCTGTTTCTATCATAATTATATCATTGCTATAGAAATAACCATCCTAATTTTATTTTGTTCTGTAGCCTGTTAAAGATTACTTCGTTCTTTGGGGCAATAATCCCTGATGTTTATCTTGCGCACTATCAACTTGATCAAAAACGATAAATTGGCGTAATTCACCTTTCTCCCAAGCATTAGCCATCGGATCTACCGTTGGGAAAGGAATTTCACTTCGTTGTTTTTTTCTTTCTCTAGATGAAACGCCCAATCTGTGATCCCTATCTTGTAGTAGATCATTTTTTAATTGTCCATCGCGTGTAAATCCCATCATAAGCATGGGATTGCCTATGGGTAAGGTATGTTGCTGATCGGTATGCCATGTATGTATGGTCTTACCGTAAGTGGAAATTAATTTTTCCATGAGTTCCTTTTCCACTGCTTCCGGAATGCCAGGTGCAACCAGCGTACCTGATTTGACTTCGTAATGATGCGAGTGCCATAGTTTTTTTTCTTCCTTAGGCAAGGTATTAAACAGTTTTTCAGTGACTATATATTCAATACCCATTATTTTCGAGTCTTTCGAATTGCCATCAAAAATAATTGCTTGATAGAAATCTTCATTTAATTGGCTAACATAATGATGCGCTTCCATTTGAGCATTCATATTACCATTGTAAAAGTGAAAGCCGTTTAGATAGACGTTAAATGCACTTAAAGGAGCTTTATTCTGTAGTATATCAGCACCCGTGTTTAATGCTTTGTCTTTGATTGTTTTATCTTTTCCCTGCTCATTCACATATGTTTGCGTGTTATTTCCTCCACAAGCAAAAATAAAAACAACGGAAACGATGGGCACTAGTGTTCTCATAGAGTCGATATTAGTTAGTTTCATTATGTTCCAATTAAGATGCCATGTTTTTGAGGATACGCTTTCTAAAGAAGATATTAAGTAAACCATTTACTAAAGCAGTACCACTCCATTCCAATTGTTATCTAAGATGTAAGACACTCTATTATGTATTTTAGTACACTATTAAAATGAAGCCAAAAAAAAATCAATGTTAATATGTTTGAAGAATATAGTTGAAAATGCCGTTTTGAACACCTTATCCATTTATTTTTAAGAATGTATTTTTTTTAGGCAATTAGGTAGAGATATTGTATAGGAATGTTAAGTAATTTAAACAATAAACGATTTACTTCAACATTATGAACAACATACAAGAATTGAGCAGCGAAAACTCTACATTATCTATTTTTTTCCATACTATGATCAGCGAAATATATTGGTCGGAAAAACATCTCGGAAATGTGCTACACACCATGAAA
>Ga0079224_100012627_pt1 | contig 11704 bp, 9 predicted proteins | sample Stecom2015_FD_80414 | JGI IMG/M metagenome (GOLD analysis project Ga0079224, IMG submission 80414) | Agricultural soil microbial communities from Utah to study Nitrogen management - Steer compost 2015 | ecosystem: Environmental > Terrestrial > Soil > Agricultural land | place: USA: Utah...
AAGATGTAGGTTCTTTTTCTCATTTGACGAAGCCAAAATAGTAGGGTTGGCAGGGCTTAGAATTTCCACTTTACGCCTTAAATGGTTAAGGTCAATTTCCAAAGCACTCAATATATCTATCGCCTTTCCATTGCCATCGCGCAAAAGGCCTAGCATTAAATGTTCTGTACCAATAAAATCATGGCCCAACCGCAAAGCTTCTTCTTTACTGTAGGCTATCACATCTTTGACTCTTGGGGAAAAATTATCGTCCATAGTATATTCCTTTCTGTATAAAAATAATAAAAACAACTGTAAAAAGGCAAAAACTATACCTTAAATGTTTTCATTGTTGCTAATAGACATAAAAACTTTTAGAATACAAAAGATTTAACATCTTACTTATTAAATAAGATTCATTAAATATTGTTAATAAAAAACCCCAAAAAATTGTGTTTTAAAGTCGCTTGAACACTATGAAAAACGTATCTTAGCACGGTTTGAAAACCTACGAAAAATTAATAAATTTTATATAATGGCAGAAGGAGAAAAAGTGATCCCTATTAACATTGAAGATGAAATGAAATCGGCTTACATTGATTACTCAATGTCGGTCATTGTGTCACGTGCATTACCGGATGTGAGAGATGGTCTTAAACCTGTACACAGAAGGGTTTTGTTTGGAATGCATGAGTTGGGAGTAAGATCTAACACAGCACATAAAAAATCGGCGAGAATTGTTGGTGAAGTTCTTGGTAAGTACCATCCACATGGAGACACATCTGTTTATGATGCCATGGTGCGTATGGCCCAAGAATGGAGTTTGAGGTATATGTTAGTGGATGGACAGGGAAATTTTGGCTCCGTCGATGGTGATAGCCCTGCGGCAATGCGTTACACGGAGGCGCGAATGCGTAAAATTTCCGAAGACATGTTGGCAGATATTGACAAAGAAACCGTAGATCATCAATTGAATTTTGATGATACACTGCAAGAGCCAACCGTATTGCCAACCAGAATTCCTGGGCTTTTGGTCAATGGAGCTTCGGGCATCGCTGTTGGCATGGCCACCAATATGCCGCCACACAATTTGAGTGAAGTTGTTGATGGCACGATTGCCTATATCGAAAATCCTGATATCGAGATTGATGAACTGATTACCCATATTAAAGCTCCAGATTTTCCAACAGGAGGGACTATTTATGGATATGACGGTGTACGAGAAGCTTTTAAAACCGGTCGTGGGCGTGTTGTAATGCGCGGCAAAGCCACCATTGAAGAAGTTCAAGGAAAAGAGACGATTATTGTCACGGAAATCCCATATCAAGTCAACAAGGCAGATATGATCAAAAAGACCGCCGATTTGGTCAATGAGAAAAAAATCGAGGGCATATCCATGATTCGTGATGAATCGGATAGAAACGGAATGCGCATTGTATATGTTTTAAAACGGGACGCCATTCCAAACATCGTATTGAATACTTTATATAAATACACGGCGCTCCAATCGTCATTCAGTGTGAATAACATTGCTCTTGTCAACGGACGACCTCAATTACTGAATCTGAAAGACCTCATTCATTATTTTGTCGAGCACAGACATGAAGTGGTGGTGCGCAGAACAACTTATGAATTACGAAAGGCTGAAGAACGCGCCCATATTCTTGAAGGTCTTATCATTGCATCTGACAATATTGATGAAGTGATTGCCATCATCCGTGCGTCTGCAAATGCGGATGAAGCACGTGAAAAATTGATTGCACGTTTCGAGCTTACAGAGATACAAGCGAAAGCCATCGTGGAAATGCGTTTGCGTCAGTTGACAGGTCTGGAACAGGACAAACTTCGTTCTGAATATGAGGAATTGATGAAAACCATCGAAGATTTAAAAGACATTCTCGACAAGAAGGAACGTCGAATGGAAATCATAAAAGATGAGTTACGAACCGTTAAGGACAAATATGGTGATGAGCGACGCTCAACTATTGAATATTCGGGTGGTGATTTAAGTATAGAAGATATGATTGCAGATGAACAAGTGGTAATCACCATTTCTCATGCTGGTTATATCAAACGCACCTCGCTCAATGAATATAAAACCCAAAATAGAGGAGGTGTAGGGCAGAAAGCATCAACAACACGTAATGAGGATTTCTTGGAACATTTATTTGTGGGCACCAATCATCAGTATATGCTCTTTTTTACCCAAAAAGGAAAATGTTTCTGGATGCGCGTGTATGAAATCCCGGAAGGAAGCAAAACTTCAAAAGGACGTGCCATTCAGAATCTTATCAACATAGAACAAGATGATAAGGTAAAAGCATTCATCTGCACGCAAGATCTAAAAAATGAGGACTACATCAATAGCCATTATGTCATTATGGCAACCAAACAAGGCCAAGTTAAGAAAACATCCTTGGAACAGTATTCCAGACCACGAACTAACGGTATTAATGCAATTACCATCAAAGAAGATGATGAATTGCTTGAAGCAAAATTGACCACCGGCCAAAGTCAGGTCATGCTGGCTCTTAAATCAGGAAAAGCGGTTCGTTTTGAAGAAGCCAAAACACGACCGATGGGTAGGAATGCGTCTGGAGTCAGAGGTATTAGGCTAGCCAATGCCAAGGATGAAGTAATAGGAATGGTAACGGTGGAAAACCCTAAAGAAGAGTCGGTATTGGTGGTTTCAGAAAATGGATATGGCAAACGAAGCTATATTGACGACCCCGAAGACGGCGAGGCGGTTTACCGTATCACCAATCGTGGTGGAAAAGGAGTTAAAACAATCTCTATTACAGAAAAAACCGGTTCATTGGTCGCCATTAAAACTGTTAGCGATGCGGACGACTTAATGATTATCAACAAATCTGGGATTGCTATTCGGATGGAAGTTAAGGACTTAAGAGTCATGGGAAGAGCCACACAAGGTGTAAAGCTCATCAACCTAAAAGGAAATGATTCCATAGCAGCTGTAGCCAAGGTAATGAAAGATGATGAAGAAGATTTGGAAATTTCTGATAATGACATTATCTTGGATGAAGATAAAGCGTCAAACGAGGATGGCACAACTGTTGATAATCCTGATGACGAAAATAACAATTAATACAAAAATTTAAAGAAACTAAAATGAAAAAACAAATCATCATTGCTTTAGCACTTTTAGTCACGTCATTTTCATTCTCTCAAAAGAACGAATTGAAAGATGCTGAAAAAGCGATAAAAAATGGAAATTATGCAGATGCAAAAACTGCTATAAAATCTGCCGAACCATTAATTGGCAATGCCGATGAAAAGATGAAAGCCAAATTTTATTTTTTAAAAGGCCAAGCACTTTATGCCAATGGGAGCGCTTCCAGCGAGGACATCAATTCGGCCATTGAAAGTTTTGATAAAGTGGTTGAACTTGAAAAGAACGAGGGAAAGGAAAAGTACACGACGGAAGTCAATGAAACCAAACAATTGATGCTGAATACATTTTTGACCAAAGCAAATAAAGCATTGGAAGAAAAAAACTTTTCGGCCTCATCCATGGGGTTTGAAAAGGCCTATCGTATGTCACCTAAAGATACCCTATATCTTTACTATGCGGCTTCGACCGCTGTAAATGCTCAGGATTATACCACGTCGCTTAAATATTATGAAGAGTTGCGAGATTTAGGATTCACAGGTGAAGAAATGGAATATACCGCCGTTGTGAAAGAGACCGGTGATGTGGAACATTTTGGAAATCAACAAATGCGCGATCTTTCTGTGAAAGCGGGGACACATATTTCTCCAAAGGATAAAAAATCCGAAGCAAAGACTGGTGAAATTGTTAAAAATATTGCGCTCATCTACGTCAACAATGGAGAAAATGAAAAGGCACTTGCAGCAATGAAAGCAGCTAGAGAAGCCAATCCGGATGATCTAAGTCTTTTGTTATCGGAGGCGAATGTACAATTGAAAATGGGCAATAGGGACGAGTTCAAAAAACTGATTGAAATAGCTACGCAAAAGGATCCAAACAATGCGGAGTTACAATATAATTTAGGTGTTGTGGCAGCAGAAGCGGGAGATATAGCTTCTGCAAGGAAATATTACGAAAAAGCGATTTCCTTGAATCCTGAATATGCGGATGCGCACAACAACATGGCCGTATTGATCTTACAGGATGAGCAGGCCATTATTGAAAAAATGAACGCATTGGGTACTTCTGCGGCTGACAATAAAAAATATGATGCTTATAAAGAGCAAAGAAGTCAATTGTACCAAGATGCGATTCCTTATTTGGAAACCACTTTAGAATTAAGGCCTAAAAATGTGGAAGCCGCCAAAACATTGATGAATATTTACAGTGCGCTTGGCGAAACTGCAAAATATAAAGAAATGAAAACCAGATTGGAATCGATGCAAACCGGAGAATAAACCCAATTTGGATTTATAAAAAAAGCAACCTAGAATGGGTTGCTTTTTTTATATAATTTTCTTTATTACCCGCAATTTATGGGTGTATAGTTTTTTATCCGTATTAAAAATGCCCGTATGGTCCAATCGGTCAATTCTAACTTTTCCGTGCGCATGGATGATGTGATTGTCTTCCATGATGATTCCAACATGCACAATCTTACCATCTTCATTATCAAAGAATGCCAAATCTCCTGGTTCACTTTCTTCTATAAAACTTAAGGCAATTCCTTGTGTGGCTTGTTGGCAGGCATCGCGCAACAATTGATAACCATTCAGTTTGTACACCATCTGTGTAAATCCCGAACAATCAATACCAAAAGGGGTTTTTCCGCCCCATAGATAGGGAGCGTTCAAATAATTGAGTGCGGTATTGAGCAAGTTTCCCTTTGATTTATTATTTTGCTCAAGATTGCCATCGAATGTATGATGCAATAAATTCAATCCATTCAATATAGATCCCAAGGAGATTGTCAGGAGTTTGCCATTTTCGTCTTGGACAAATTCCACTAAATCAGAAGATAATTTTAGAATCGAATTTTTTAGGGAAATGTAATCTTCATGGGAAATTTCCAAATATTGTTTGTTATCGACCCACCCTTCATATTTATCATAAGCAAGACGGATTTTACTCCATGATTTTCGCTGATCCAGAACTTTAAAAAATTCTCCGTACAATACCTGAGAAACTAATTCTGAAGTATCCGAGGGATCTAATCTTAAAGGAACAATGCTCAAGTTACAGATTCCGTATTGCATTAAAAAAGTTTAATTGCGTTCAATGACCACGGCTGATGCGCCACCACCACCATTACAAATGGCTGCTGCACCCAATTTCGCATTGTTTTGTTCCAAAACATTGATTAATGTGATAATGATCCGTACGCCAGAGCATCCAAGCGGATGACCAAGGGATACGGCACCACCATTGACGTTAACATTGCTATCGTTCAATTCTAAAAGTTTCATGTTTGCCAATCCAACAACCGAAAAAGCCTCATTGAACTCAAAATAATCCACATCCTTTAGAGCTACTCCTGCTCTGTCCAGGGCTTTGGGCAAAGCTTTTGCCGGAGCTGTTGTGAACCATGTCGGCTCTTGTGCGGCATCTGCATATCCTTTAATGGTCGCTAGTGGTTTTAATCCCAATTCATCAGCTTTTTGTTTACTCATTAAAACGACCGCTCCCGCGCCATCATTAATTGTGGAAGCGTTTGCGGCGGTTACAGTTCCTTCTTTTGAAAAAGCTGGACGAAGGGATGGGATTTTATCCAAAAACACATTGGTGTATTCTTCATCTTTAGAAACAATCACCGGTTCTCCACGTCTTTGAGGGACTTCAACAGGTACGATTTCATTGTCAAACTTTCCAGCATCCCAGGCTGCTGCCGAACGCTTGTAAGACTGAATTGCATACGCATCTTGATCTTCTCGTGAAAAGTTATATTCAGTAGCGCAAGCATCGGCACAGACGCCCATGGCATTTTGGTCGTATGCGTCCACCAGTCCGTCCCTCTGCATGCCATCTTCTAATGTTGCGGGGCCAAATTTAATGCCTGTTCTTGCATGAAAATAATGTGGAATCAAACTCATGTTTTCCATTCCTCCGGCCACTATTATATCAGCATCTCCAAGTGCAATGGCCTGCGCTCCTTGCATTACGGCTTTCATACCGGAGGCACAAACTTTATTTACCGTGGTACAAGAAACCGTATTTGGGATTCCCGCATAGATGGCTGCTTGCCGTGCCGGTGCTTGTCCCGTACCAGCCTGAACCACATTTCCCATCAAAACTTCCTGAACCATGTCCGGTTTTAGATTGATTTTTTCCAATGCGCCTTTAATGGCGATGGCTCCCAGTTTTGGTGCGGGAATGGTTGATAAAGCACCCATAAAACTTCCTATAGGTGTGCGTGCTGCTGACACTATGACGACCTCTCTGCTCATTTTTTCATGTTTAAATTTACTGACGGCAAAATTAATCAATTTTTTACAGAATTTGGAATGAAACGGGATTATAACCTCTCAAGATTGGTTATATTTATTACTTTTGAAAGACCATTCAAACATTTTAATGAACGAGCTGATCAATAAATGGTATAGAAATCATGCACTTGTATATAAGGCATTATTGTTTATAGCCACGACATTTCTAATTGTGTATTTATTTCCTAAAAGTGGAAAATTCAAATACAATTTTGACAGGGGCAAACCTTGGCAATCAGAAAATCTGTATGCACCGTTTGACTTTGCAATTAAAAAGTCTGATGAAGAACTGAAAAAAGAAAGAGAGCAAATCACAAAAAACAGCAACGTTTATTTTTCTTTGCACAAAGATGTGGAAAACGATGTGTACGAGAGTTATGACGCAAAGTTCAATGATGTTTTTCAAACGGTTGAAAGTGATAAGCGCAAGCTATATTTTGCCGGGAAATCAATTTTGAATACAGTATATGAATTTGGGTTGATTGAAGAGAACACCAATTATCCTCATGAAAAAAAAATAGTACTATTAGAACAACAGCAACAAAAAGAAATCATCACCTATGACCAATTGACCAAAATGGGCCAGCTAAGGACCAATCTTGAAAAAGCAATTGATGATAAAGGTTACACCGAATATAAAAATTTGTTTTTGTCTCTTTTCTTTGATGTCGTACAGCCCAATGCGGAGCTGAATAAGTCCATTACGAACAATGCCTTGAATGAAGAGCTGGAAAATATCTCTCCGACTAGAGGAAGCGTAGAAGATGGAACGCTCATCATCTCCAAAGGAGAATTGGTGGAAGGCAATAAATTCGACATTTTAAAATCGCTCGAATCTGAATACGAATCCCAGGTATGGAGCAAAAAAAATTATATCTGGGTCACGATAGCCTACGTGATTTTGGTGGCCCTGTCTTTATTGATGCTTTTATTGTTCTTAAGGAAATACAGGATTGATGTTTTTTTGGACAATACAAAAGTGACCTTCATTTTTTTCAACGTTTTTCTGATGATATTGTTGACTACGTTGATCATCAATTACAACTCCAAATATGTGTACGTAGTGCCATTGTGCGTTCTTCCTTTAGTGCTAAAAGCTTTTTTTGATGCGCGTTTGGGTCTTTTTTCCCATGTATTGACCGTATTGTTGTTAGGATTTATAGTTCCAAATAGTTATGAATATATGTTTCTGCAAATCATTGCCGGAATTGTGACTATTTTAACGGTTTCAGAACTATACAAACGGGCCAATCTTTTTATTTCAGTGGGGCAGATAACGTTGGTTTATATTATTGCATATTTTGCCTTTTTTGTCATTCATGAAGGAAATATAATGGAAATTAAGGTTGAAACATTTGGACTTTTCATTCTTTGTGGCTTGGCCACTTTGTTCGTCCAGCCATTGATTTATGTCTATGAAAAACTATTTGGTTTGGTCTCTGATGTATCGCTTTTGGAACTGTCAGACACAAACACAAAATTGTTAAAGGAGCTTTCCAACAAAGCACCGGGAACATTCCATCATTCATTGAACGTTGCAAATTTGGCAGAAGCATCCGCAAATGAAATTGGAGCTAATGCTATGCTGGTGCGGGTAGGTGCGTTGTACCATGATATTGGTAAAATGAAAAACCCCACTTATTTTACGGAAAACCAATCCACGGGATTAAATCCACATGAGGAATTATCTTCAAAGGAAAGTGCTGCCATCATCATAAACCACGTGATTGATGGAATTGAAATAGCCAAGAAAAACAACCTGCCAGACAGGGTCATAGATTTTATCAGAACACATCATGGAACAAGCGTAGTCTATTATTTCTACATGAAACAAAAGGAATTTCATGCCCTGACCACCGATGAGGATTATAGATATCCAGGGCCAAAACCATTCAGTAAAGAAACGGCCATATTGATGATGTGCGATAGTGTTGAGGCCGCGTCAAAAAGCCTAAAGGATCCATCTTCAACCAAAATCAATCAATTTGTAGAATCCATCATCAACAAACAGATGGAGACAGGACAGTTTTTGAACGCCAATATCACATTCAAAGAGATTGAATCCATCAAGAAAGTGTTGAAAAGTAAATTGGCTAACATCTTCCATTTGAGGATAGAATATCCGGAATAGCATTTGCTGAATAAAAAATCGGAAAAAATGTTGTGTTCTTTGTAATGAAAACTTACATTTGCATCCGCGTTAAAAGAACGTTCTTTTATAAATTCAGGAGAGGTGCCAGAGTGGTAATGGAGCAGATTGCTAATCTGTCGACGGGAAACTGTCGCCGGGGTTCGAGTCCCCGTCTCTCCGCAATATTTGATAACCAATTCGGGGTGTAGCGTAGCCCGGTTATCGCGCCGCGTTTGGGACGCGGAGGTCGCAGGTTCGAATCCTGCCACCCCGACAGAGCGAAGATGGTCACGCCTCAAAGCATGACCACTCCGACAAACATTCAGAATTAATCGAAATTCTTGAAGGGTCGCATAGCTCAGCTGGATAGAGCACCTGCCTTCTAAGCAGGCGGTCGAAGGTTCGAATCCTTCTGCGATCACGGTAAATTAAAAAGTAAGGCTTATGTCTTACTTTTTTTATTTTGACTATCCTAAACTTAATCAGGGTTTTCCATAGTGGCATCTCTTGCCAAAGGTGCTTCGCCAGGGGCTTTGCCCAAGTACTTGTCCAAATTGAATAAAGATTCATTGGTTGCTTTTGGTCCGCCGGCGATTTTTAATTTATCCAATAAATCCATCACCAATTTTTCCTCCTCTATCTGCTCCTTGACAAACCACTGCATGAAATTGAAGGTGGCCCAATCTTTTTCACCATGTGCCATATCTATAATTTCATAGATTGCAGTTGTATTCTCAACTTCATGTTTAAAGGTTTGTTCAAAACAATCCTGGAGATTTTTTAGGTCGGCAGGAGGAGATTTTACGGCTTCGATTTTCACTTTCCCTCCACGTTCCATAATATACTGTATTACCTTCATCATGTGATTGCGTTCTTCTTGGGAATGTCGAAATAAATATTTTGAAATACCCCCAAATCCTTCACCGTCTGCCCATGCTCCATAAGATAAATATATTTGTGCTGCCTCCGCTTCTTTTGTGACCTGCCGGTTCAAAATTGCTTCTAATTCTTTCGATAATCTGTTGGTGTTCATAGAATGTTGTTTTCAATAAATTAATAAAATCTACGAGAGTCTGTTAAACTGATTTCAAGTAAATTTTAACTCATTCAAGAATCAATTGATGGGATTTTCATTTTGGTTCGGTATGGCAATATTTAATTTGTGCTTATATAAGGATGCCTCCACCTTTTGGACTCGCCCCATTGGTTCGCCATCAATTTGAAATGGGACCGGTGTGGATGAAGTAATAGTGATTTTTTGGGTTGAAAGACATTCTGCAAAATCAGAATTCAAATCGGCTTCATCATAAATAGTTCTCAAAATCTCCAGAGCGTCAAATGTTTTGAATAGTAAGACTTCAAATTTTCCATCATCCATTTTTCCCTTGGGGTTGACTGTGGCACCAGTCCCGTAGCTATGTGCATTGGCGATTGCTAGGAGAATTCCCTTACGTTGGATTTTGATATTATTATATTCAAGGGTGAATTCAAAAGGCGCCTCACTATTGATCAACGTAGGAATGCTTTGCAACAAATAACCAAATTTTCCACGGATGTTGGCATTTTCAAAATTCTCAATCAATTCAGCATTCAAACCTAAATCAGCAATGTGCAAACAGGTTTTTCCATTTACATTTAAATGATCAATTTGCTGCAAATTATTTCCCAAAGCAACATGTATCTGATTTTCCAAATCATCGGGCAACCTTAAATTATGAGCAAGACCATTAGCAGAACCGGCCGGAATGATTCCGATGGGAATATTATAATCCTTCAAGATATGAGCCACCAGATTGATCGTGCCATCGCCGCCTGCCACCAAAATGCGATAAGGTTTTGTCGCTTTTATTTTGGTTTCGATTTTCGAGCCATCATCCTCACCACAAGTTTCATACATATCGAAGACCCAGTTTTTCTCCATAATTTTATCTGAAACCAATCGTTTAATTTCAGATTTGTCGCCAGATCCCGATCGGGGGTTTACAATGATTAAAATGTGATGCTTTTTATCCACTTCCTGTTTTTTCTTATTAAATTTAATCATTAAAAAGAATCGAAACATTATAAGGATTGCTAAATTTTGAAAATTGATTTGAAATTGTACCGCGGTTATATGAATGATGAGGAACTCGTTGTTTTTGGCCATGTTTTTAAATCATGGTCACCTGATAGCTTCCGGATCGACAGGCATGGATTTAAACATGCATTGTCGGTTTTAAGAATGTTTACAATTTCGCCAATGAAAAATGCCCGGGTCAGATTGCATTTTAGGGATACCGAAGTTGAAACCAAAACTCTTGATGATGGTTATTTTAGATTTACGATTCCTTTTAAAAGTGATGTGGCGCCAGGTTGGCATGAATATAGTGTAACGTGCGAATTTCAGAATTTCGGAATTGTGGAACGTGGTGAGCTTTTAAAGCCTTTCGAAAGCAAATTTGGAATCATTTCAGACATCGACGATACCTTCCTAATATCTCACAGCAATAATTTTTTCATGAAATTATATGTTCTGCTCTCCAAGAATATCAATAAAAGAAAGATTTTCAATGACGTGGCCGAGCATTATAAATTATTGAGCATCGCAGGACATGACAATAACATTGCCTCCAATTCCTTTTTTTATGTCTCCAGCAGCGAGTGGAATTTGTATGCTTTTATAGATGAATTTTCACGAAAGCACCAATTGCCGAAAGCGGTCATAAAACTCAAGAAAATAAAAACTGGCATTTCTGATTTTTTGTTTAAAGATCGTGGCGGTCATGATCATAAATTTGAAAAAATAAAAGACATCATTTCTTTCTATCCTGCATTGACGTATGTTTTGTTTGGGGATGATACGCAGCAAGATCCTTTTTTATATGAACGTGTCTGTAAGATTTTCCCCAAAAATATTGCAGTGGTCTATATCAGGCAAACCTCCACAAGAAAGAAATCAAAAGTGATGGAGACGCTTGCAAATATTGAAGATCTCTCTGTGAAAACGCTTTATTACCAAGATAGCTCAAAGGCCATGGTGCATTCCAAAGAAATAGGTTTGTTATAGTTGACCGAATGGATTATAAATATGATGGATTAGGATAATCATTCTTCTGCGTATTCATTAGCTTTACAGAAACACGAAACAATTTGAGGGTATCTAAAATCATACATTATGAGCAA
>Ga0079224_100012629_pt1 | contig 11703 bp, 11 predicted proteins | sample Stecom2015_FD_80414 | JGI IMG/M metagenome (GOLD analysis project Ga0079224, IMG submission 80414) | Agricultural soil microbial communities from Utah to study Nitrogen management - Steer compost 2015 | ecosystem: Environmental > Terrestrial > Soil > Agricultural land | place: USA: Utah...
CGGCCTGCCTGCGGAGCTCGGCGAGCCGGGCGTAGACCCGGTCCACGTGGGACTGCTCGATGGCGATCTCGGCCCGTCTGACCCGAGGTTCCGACACTGACGCGCTCCTGGGTGCAAAGTCGCCGGGGAAGGGGAAGAACGACAATACGCGAATCCGCGCGACGGCATCACGAGGTCCGGCCAAGAGTCACACTCGCCACGGTTTCTACGATGAGGCTGTGACCAGGATCGTGTCGGGCCGTGCGGGCGGGCGGACGCTGCGTGTTCCTCCACGGACCACCCGCCCGACGTCGGAGCGGGTCCGCGAGGCGCTGTTCAACGCGCTCGAGACCGCCGGTGACCTCGACGAGGCCCGGGTGCTCGACCTGTACGCCGGATCGGGAGCACTCGGCCTGGAGGCCCTGTCCCGCGGCGCGGCCGACGTGCTGTTCGTGGAGTCGGAGCGCCGCGCCGTCGACGTGCTGCGCGCCAACGTCGAGACGGTCGGTCTCGGCGGCAGGGTGCGGCAGGGCAAGGTGGAGTCGGTGGTCGCCGAAGGGAGCGCGAGCGCCTACGACGTGGTGCTCGTCGACCCGCCGTACAAGCTCGCCGGCGACACACTCACCGGCATGCTGACCGACCTCGTGGAGGGCGGCTGGTTGGCCGAGGACGCGCTGGTGGTCGTCGAGCGGTCGGTGCGCGACGGTGAACCGGCGTGGCCCGAGGGGCTCGAGTCGTTCCGCACCAAGAAGTACGGCGACACGGCCCTGTACTGGGGCGAGCGTGTGGGCCGGACCGGCGAGGGCGAGCAGTCCCGTTAGGGTTGCGCGCATGCGGCGAGCGGTATGTCCCGGTTCCTACGACCCGGCGACCAACGGGCATCTTGACGTGATCGAGCGGGCCTCGCACCTCTTCGACGAGGTCGTCGTCGCGGTTCTGATCAACAAGAGCAAGCGGGGCATGTTCACCATCGATGAGCGCCTCGACCTGCTGCGGGAGTCGACGAAGGGCCTCAGCAACGTCCGCGTCGACTCGTGGCACGGCCTGCTCACCGACTACTGCAAGGAGCAGGGCATCCAGTCGATCGTCAAAGGCCTGCGCTCGGTCAGCGACTTCGACTACGAGCTGCAGATGGCGCAGATGAACCGGGAGATCTCGGGTGTCGAGACGCTGCTGATGTCGAACAACCCGGCCTACAGCTTCCTGTCCAGCTCGCTGGTCAAGGAGGTCGCGACCTACGGCGGCGACGTGAAGGACATGGTCCCGCCGTACGTCCACGAGCGGCTCCTGGCCAAGCTCGCCGAGCGGGACTGACGGCGCGTAGCGGGCGCAACGTCACCTCGCTCGGCCGAGGGTCCGCGCTTGCCTGGTTGGCGGCTTGACACGCCCGACCGGGCTTCGGTCACCGAAAAGTCGCCGCCGGACCGGCACACTGGTGGTGGCCACGATCGGGTTTTTGAGGGAGTTGCCGTGTACCGGGTGTTCGAGGCGCTCGACGAGCTCGTCACGATCGTCGAAGAGGCGCGGGGTGTCCCGATGACCTCGAGTTGCGTGGTGCCGCGCGGGGACACCCTCGAACTGCTCGACGACATCCGCGAAGCGTTGCCCACCGAGGTCGACGACGCCCAGGACGTGCTCGACAAGCGCGACGAGATCGTGCAGACCGCGCGCACCGAGGCCGACACGACCATCTCGAACGCGAACGAGCAGGCCGAACGGACCGTGTCGGAGGCCAACGCCGAGGCCGAACGCCTCGTCGCCGAGGCCAGGGCTCGCGCCGAACAGCTCGTCGCCGACGCGCAGGCCGAGGCCGAGCGCACCGTGTCCGCCGGACAGGCCGAGTACCACGACCTCACCGAACGCGCGCGAGCCGAATCCGAGCGCATGATCCAGGCCGGCCGCGACGCCTACGACCGGTCCGTCGAGGAGGGCCGCGCCGAGCAGGCCCGGCTGGTCGCGCAGACCGAGGTCGTGCAGGCCGCGCACGGCGAGGCGGCGCGCATCGTCGACGAGGCGCACGCCGAGGCCGACAAGCAGCGCGGCGACTGCGACGCCTACGTCGACGGCAAGCTCGCCGAGTTCTCCGAGCTGCTGTCCACCACGCTCCGCACCGTCGACTCCGGCCGCAACCACCTGCGTGGCACGGCCACGGGCGGCTACAACGGCGGTGGCTCCGGTGCCTACAACACGGGTGCCGGCAGCCGCGGCTTCTACGACTTCCAGGCCCACTGAGGCACCGAATCGTTGCTCCCGAGGGCCCCTTGGTTGCATTCAACGCGACCAACGCGCCCTTGGCTGCGGTGATGCGACCAACGGTCCCTTGGCGGCGTTCAACGCGACTATGGGGCCCTCGGGAGCTTGATTACCGGCCGCGGGGCGTGTGTCCGTGATGCTCGCGTACGCTGGACGGACGCGCCCGGGGGACGTACGTCCTCCACCTGAAGGCGGCGAATCCGAACGTCCTCGATCCGAGAAATCCGATGTCTGACGAACGCTCCCCGAACGCCGGCGACGAACGCGCGACCGACCGCGGCAACGCGCGCGCCGACAGCAACCCGTGGGTGATCGATACCCACGAACTCGGCCGTCGCCCGGGCGCCAGCAGGCAGCTGGAACTCGACATCCCCGTCGAGACGCCGCTCGGCGTCCCGGACGTCGTCACCGTGCCCTCCGGCGCCGCGATCTCCGTCGACGTCCTGCTCGAATCGGTCGTCGAGGGTGTCCTCGTCACCGGCTCGGCCACGGCGCCGACGACGGGACAGTGCTCCCGCTGTCTCGACCCGATCACCGGCGAAGTGTCCATCGACATCACCGAGCTGTTCGCCTACCCCGAGTCGACCACCGACGAGACGACCGAGGAGGACGAGGTCAGCCGGGTCGTCGACGACCGGATCGACCTGGAGCCGGTCGTGCGCGACGCCCTCGTGCTCGCCCTGCCGCTGGTGCCCCTGTGCAGGGAGGACTGCGAGGGGCTGTGCTCGGGATGCGGCGTGAAGTGGGCCGAACTCGAGCCCGGACACGGGCATGAGACCATAGATCCTCGGTGGGCCGCGCTCGTTGAACGGCTGCAGGACACAGACGACGTCTCCGACGTCCCGAGTGACCAGGCAGGCGACGGAGGCGACGGCTCGGACAGGTGACGCGGTTATCGCATCGCCCGTCCCCACCCCCGAGTTCGAGGCAAGCAGCTCGCGCGATCGCGGGCAGATTTTGATGAGGAGAACCAGCCGTGGCTGTCCCCAAGCGGAAGATGTCGCGCTCCAACACCCGCGCTCGCCGTTCGCAGTGGAAGGCGACGCCGGTGCAGCTCGTGGAGTGCTCGAACCGCGCCTGCAAGGCCAAGAAGCCGCAGCACGTCGCCTGCCCTGAGTGCGGTCAGTACGCCGGCCGGCAGGTTGTCGAGCCGGCCTGAGGTCCCGCGAGATGGGGGGTAAGGCGCCGGCAGGCCCGGCTACAGATCCCACACCGCTGCTCGAGGCGCTCGGTGTCGATTTCGACACCGAGCTGATGACGCTTGCGCTCACGCACCGTTCGTACGCGTACGAGAACGGTGGCCTGTTGCCGAACGAGCGTCTCGAGTTCCTCGGTGACGCGGTGCTGGGCCTGGTGGTGACCGATCACCTGTACCGCAGGCACCCCGATCTGCCGGAGGGGCAGCTCGCGAAGCTGCGCGCCAGCGTGGTGAACATGCACGCGCTGGCGGGCGTGGCGCGCGGGCTCGGCGAAGGGGGTCTCGGTGCGCACCTGCTCCTCGGCAAGGGCGAGGAGCTCACCGGTGGACGCGACAAGGCGAGCATCCTGGCCGACGGGCTCGAGGCCGTCATCGGCGCGACGTACATCGCCCACGGCATCGAGACCGCGCGGGAGCTCGTGCACCGGCTGTTCGGCCAACTGCTCGAGGAGGCACCGCTGCGCGGCGCCGGCCTCGACTGGAAGACCAGCCTGCAGGAACTGACCGCGTCCGCCGGTCTCGGCGTGCCCGAGTACAAGGTCGAGGACACCGGTCCCGACCACCGCAAGGAGTTCACCGCGACGGTCTACGTCGGCGGTCGTGACCTCGGCAGCGGCAGCGGCACGACCAAGAAGGAAGGCGAGCAGAAGGCCGCCGAAACGGCGTGGCGTGCGCTGTCCGAGGAGCTCGAACTCGGCGACTCGTCGGCCTGACGGGGTAGCGCGTGCCCGAACTTCCCGAGGTCGAGGTCGTCCGGCTGGGCCTCGAACGGCACGTCGAAGGCCGGGCGATCGCCTCGGTCGAGGTGTTGCACCCCCGTGCCGTTCGCAGGCACGTACCCGGCGCCGACGACTTCACCGCACGGCTGGCAGGCGTCACCGTCGCGGCCGCGCGCAGGCGCGGGAAGTATCTGTGGCTGGAACTCTCCGACGGCGAGGCCATGCTCGCCCACCTGGGCATGAGCGGCCAGATGCTGGTCCAGCCCGCCGAGGCGCCCGACGAGAAGCACCTGCGGGTGCGGTTCCGCTTCGCCGACGGCGGTCCCGAACTGCGGTTCGTCGACCAGCGCACGTTCGGTGGTCTCGCGCTCGACGAACTTGTCGACTCCGACGGCACGCTGCTGCCCGGCACGGTCGCGCACATCGCCCGTGACCCCATGGATCCCGCGTTCGATCTCGACGCCGCGATTGCGGCCATGCGCAGACGCCGCACCGAACTGAAACGTGCCCTGCTGGATCAGACGCTCGTGTCGGGCATCGGCAACATCTACGCCGACGAGGCGCTGTGGCGGGCCCGGTTGCACGGCAGCAGGCCCACCCAGCGGCTCACCCGTGGTCAGGTCGCGGAGGTGCTCGGTGCGGCCTCACAGGTCATGGCCGACGCCCTCGTCGCGGGCGGCACGTCGTTCGACGCGCTGTACGTGAACGTCAACGGCCAGTCCGGCTACTTCGAACGGTCGCTCAACGTGTACGGGCGCGCGGGAGAGCCGTGCCGTCGGTGCGGCGCGCTCGTGCGCCGCGAGGCGTTCATGAACCGCTCGTCGTACTTCTGCCCGCGATGTCAACGCCGGCCGCGAGCGCCGCGCCCGGCCTGAGCGGCCGAGGAGTACGGCCGAACGTCAGTTCTCCGCGGTCGCCGAGCCGCTGGACGACGCGTCACTCGAGCTCGGCTGGTCGGAGCCCGAGGTCGGGCCGGGCGTCGGCGAGGGCGGGGCGCTCGGCTCCTCGGTGTCGCTGGACGGCGGGGGCTCGGTCGTCGGCTCGGGCTCGGGCTCGGTCGTCGTCGTCGGATCCGGCCCCGAGGTCGGGTCGGGCCGGGTCGTGGTCGGGTCCGGGTCGGGGCGGGAGGGCAGGTCGTCGCGCGAGGAGGACTGCGGCGGCCGGTCCGGGTTCTCCTGCGTGGTCGTCACCCGCGTGGGCGTGCCGTCGGGGCCGATGCTGATCGAGGTCGTCACCGTCGGCGAGGGGCGACCGGGGCGCTCGCCGGGAACCGGCTTGCCGTCCACCATCTCGGTCGTCGCGGCCGGCGCGGGGTTGTCGAGCTCGGGGGTCTGGCCGTTGTTGCCGGTGTTCGGGACCTGCGAGCTGTCGTCGCCGTCAGCGGTGTCCTGGCCGTCCGAGCTCGTCACCTGGGCGACGGCGCCGAACGCGGTGGCGAGCACCAGCCCGCTCGCGGCCAACGCGAGGTAGCCGGTGCGCTGCCAGCGGCCGGACGGCTCGCTGGGCGGTGCGACCTCACTCGAGGGGGCCATACGGTTCCTCCGACTCGAAAGATCGGGTGGGCGGGGGTGATGCCGGCGGCACGCTACCACCTTCGGGTCATGGCCCGAGATCGAGTACCACCTGAGGGTGTGTGGGCGGTCACCCGGCGGTGCGGCACCATGGACCCGTGGGTGAGCGACAGGACACGGCACGGTTGACCGCGTGGGTGCACGGTGCGGTGCAGGGGGTCGGGTTCCGCTGGTGGACCCGCAGCAGGGCGCTCGAACTCGGCCTCGTGGGCAGCGCGACCAACCTGTCCGACGGCCGGGTGCAGGTCGTCGCGGAGGGTCCGAAGGACGCCTGCGCGGAACTGCTCGCCCGGCTGCGGGGCGGTGAGACCCCGGGCAGGGTCGATCACGTCGCCGAGCTGTGGGCCGAGCCCAAGGGCGGTCTGACCGACTTCGTGGAACGCTGATCAACAGCGCTCATCAACAGCGCTCACCAACAGCGCTGCACGGATCGCGCTCGTGTGACGGGTGTGACGGCTGCGCCGCAGGGGATGGGCGAGGCTGAAGTGGCAGGTCGGCGAGCGATCGAGCTCGGCCACGCCCGGGCGTCGTCCCACGGCTGGTGAGAGCCGCCGGGTAGCATCTGCCGATTGAATTCCCCGCCTCGTGAAGGAAAGGTCGACGCCGCGTGTACCTCGAGAGTCTGACGCTCAAAGGCTTTAAGTCGTTCGCGTCGGCGACCACGTTGCGGTTCGAACCCGGCATCACGTGCGTGGTCGGCCCGAACGGCTCCGGTAAGTCGAACGTCCTCGACGCGCTGCGGTGGGTGATGGGCACCCAGGGCGCCAAGGACCTGCGGGGCGGGAAGATGGAGGACGTCATCTTCGCCGGCACCGCGGGACGCGCCCCGCTCGGCCGCGCCGAGGTGACGTTGACGATCGACAACTCCGACGGCGCGTTGCCCATCGAGTACTCCGAGGTGTCGATCACGCGCCGCATGTTCCGCGACGGCGCCAGCGAGTACGAGATCAACGGCTCCGGCTGCAGGCTGCTCGACATCCAGGAACTGCTGTCCGACTCGGGTATCGGCCGCGAGATGCACGTCATCGTGGGTCAGGGCCAGCTGTCCGAGATCCTGCAGGCCAAACCGGAGGACCGGCGCGCGTTCATCGAGGAGGCCGCGGGCGTCCTCAAGCACCGCAAGCGCAAGGAGAAGGCCCTCCGCAAGCTCAACGCGATGCAGGGCAACCTCGACCGGCTGAACGACCTCACCACCGAGTTGCGGCGCCAGCTCAAGCCGCTCGGCAAGCAGGCCGAGATCGCCCGTAAGGCCCAGACGGTGCAGTCCGAGCTGCGGGACGCGAAGCTGCGCCTCTACGCCGACGATCTGGTGACCCAGCGCGAGGCCATCGCCAAGGAGGAGGCCGACGAGAACGCGGCTCGTGCCCGGCGTGCGGAGGTGGAGCAGGCGCTCGAAGTGGTCAGCTCCGAGCAGGCCGACCTGGAGCACTCGCTGGCCGAGGACGCGCCGATGCTGCAGAGCGCCCAGGACACCTGGTACAAGCTCTCGTCGCTGGCCGAACGCCTGCGCGGCACCGTGCGGCTCGCCGTGGAACGCCAGCGGCACCTGTCGGCCGAGGTCGAGACGCAGGGCAGTGGCCGCGACCCCGAGGAGCTCGTCGCCGAGGCCGAGGAGGCGGCTGCGCGCGAGGAGGAGCTCAACGAGGCCGTCACCGAGGCCAGGTCGGTATTGGCCGAGGCGACCGAACGGCGCGAACATCTCGAGCGCGTGGTGCAGGAGGCCGAACGCGCCCACATGGCCGCGGTCAGGGCGATCGCGGACCGGCGGGAGGGCATTGCGAAGCTCTCCGGCCAGGTCGAGGCTCTGCGCAGCAAGAACAACGCCACGGCCGACGAAGTCGAGCGGCTGACGGCGGGTATCGAGGAGGCCGAGGCCAGGGCCGAGGCCGCCGCGGAGGAACTGGAGGCGGCGCGCGCGGAGGGCGGCGTCGAGGACTCCGACGACGAGGGGCTGCAGGAACGTCACCAGCGCGCGGTCGAGGCCGCCAACGCCGCCAAGCAGCGCGTGGACGAGCTCGTCAAGGCCGAACGCAGTGCCGAGCGGGACATCGCGTCCGAGAAGGCGCGGGTGGACGCGCTGTCGATGGGACTCAGCCGCAAGGACGGTGCGGGGGCGCTGCTCGGTGCCTCCGACGAACTGCCGGGGCTGCTCGGCTCGGTGGCCGCGCTGCTCACGGTCGAGACCGGGTTCGAGGTCGCGCTGGCCGCCGCGCTCGGTCCGGTCGCCGACGCCGTGGCCGTGTCCGCGGGCGAAGACGCCCTCGCGGCGCTGACGTACCTGAAGAACAACGAATCGGGCCGCGCAGGGCTGCTGCTGGGTGGCGCGCGTTCCGACGTCGACCCGTCCGCGTGGCCTGCGCTGCCCGGCGGGGCGCGATGGGCCAGGGAGGTCGTCACCGCGCCGGAGGCCCTGCGCCCCGCGGTGGAACGGGCGCTCGAGCAGGTGGCCGTCGTCGACCGGCTCGACGACGCGCGTGCCCTCGTGGCCGCCCACTCTGGCGTGACGGCGGTGACCAAGGAGGGCGACGTCCTCGGTGACCACTGGGCCGTCGGCGGGTCGGCCAAGGACGAGAGCGTCATCGAGGTGCAGGCCGCGGTCGACGAGGCGCAGGACCGCCTTGCCGCGGCCGAGCGCGCACTCGAACGCGCCTCCGCCGAACTCGAAGGTGCGCGCGCCGACCAGGAGGACCGTCAGGCCGAGGTGACGGCAGCCAAGGAGGCGTTGAACGAGGCGAAGGTCCGCAAGGCACGTTCGACCGAGCGGCTCAGCAGCCTGGAGCAGACCGCACGGTCCGCCGAGTCGGAGGTGGACCGGCTCCGCAACCAGCGCGCCAAGGTCGAGCAGAGCCGCGAGGACGTGCTGGCTCAGCTGGCCGAGCTGGAGGACCGGCTCGCCGCAGTGTCCGAGCAGCCCGTCGAGGAGGACCCGGACACCTCCGAACGGGACGAGGCGGCCGAGTCACTCACCGAGGTGCGGCAGGAAGAGGTCGACGCGCGGCTGGCGTTGCGTACCGCGGAGGAACGGGCGCGGAGCATCGCGGGCAAGTCCGACGCCCTGCTGAGGGAGGCCGAGGCCGAACGGCTGGCGCGCGAGCGTGCCGAGCAGGCGCGCATCGCGCGGGAACGTGGTGCCGCCGTCGCCGAGGCCGTCGTGAACGGCGGCGAGGTCGCGCTCGAACGCATCGAGACGTCGCTGCAGCGCGCGGCGGCCGAACGGGACGCGATCAAGGCCCGGCGTGAGGAACGCGAGACCGCACTGACGCAGGTGCGCGGCAAGGTCAAGGAGCTGACCGGCGAGCTGGAGAAGCTCACCGACGCCGTGCACCGGGACGAGGTCGCGCGTGCCGAACAGCGGCTGCGCCTCGAACAGCTCGAGGCCAAGATCACCGAGGAGTTCGGGATCGGCCTCGACGACCTCGTCAGTGAGTACGGACCGCACGTGGACGTGCCACCCGGCGCGGGCGAGCTCGCCGAGTACGAGGCGGCCAAGGAACGCGGCGAGACGGTGTCCGAACCGCAGCCGATCCCGTACGACCGGCCGACGCAGGAGCGCAGGGCCAAACGGGCCGAGAAGGATCTCGCGCAGCTGGGCAAGGTGAACCCGCTCGCGCTCGAGGAGTTCGCGGCACTCGAGGAGCGCTACAAGTTCCTGTCGACCCAGCTCGAGGACCTGAAGGAGACCCGCAAGGATCTGCTGACGGTCATCAAGGAGGTCGACGACAAGATCCTCGAGGTGTTCACGAGCGCCTACCAGGACGTCGCGCGGGAGTTCGAGACCGTGTTCTCGGTGCTGTTCCCCGGCGGCGAGGGGCGCATGGTGCTCACCGAGCCCGAGGACATGCTCGCCACCGGCGTCGACGTCGAGGCGCGTCCGCCGGGCAAGAAGGTCAAGCGACTGTCGCTGCTGTCCGGTGGGGAGAAGTCGCTCGTGGCCGTGGCGATGCTGGTGGCGATCTTCCGCGCCCGGCCTTCGCCGTTCTACGTGATGGACGAGGTCGAGGCCGCGCTCGACGACACCAACATGCGCAGGCTCATCGGGCTGATGGAGCAGCTGCGGGACAACTCGCAGCTGATCATCATCACCCACCAGAAGCCGACCATGGAGATCGCCGACGCGCTCTACGGCGTGAGCATGCAGGGCGACGGCATCACCAAGGTCATCTCGCAGCGCATGCGCACCGACACCGGTCAGCCCGAACTTCGACCCGACGAGGAAGCACAGGCCGAACCCATCGAGGCGTGACCGGTCCGACCGTCGGCTCGGCGGGCTGCACGGAAAAGGCCGGCAGGCGGTTTCCCGCCTGCCGGCCTTGTGCCCTATCGGAGCCGTCCGCCTCAGACCGGCTCCTCCTCCTTGGCCGGCTCGACGGTGCGCGGGTCGGGACCGCGGTGGCGCAGCGACAGCAGACCGCCCACCACGAGGGTCACGACGACACCAATCGGCACGTACCAGGGGAACGCCAGCGGCAGGGCCTCACCGTCGACGGTGAACTCGACGCCGAGGACGAACACCGCCGACACCGCGATCGTGCAGACGAACGCGATGAGCGCGTCGAGCTGGCGTGCCTTCTTCACCAGCATTCCGAGGAAGAACGCGCCGAGTAGCGCGCCGTAGGTGTAGCTCGCGATGCTCAGCCCCAGCTCGACGACCGGGGTGTCGCTGCTGGTGAACATCGACGCTAACACGACGAACACCACGGCCCAGACCAGCGTCCACAGCTTGGCCTGCTTGAGCAGAACGGTGTCGGGGATCTTCTTCTTGGTGAACCGTTCGTAGAGGTCGGCGATCGTCGAGGTCGACAGCGAGTTCAGCGACGACGAGATGGTCGACATCGCGGCGGCCAGGATGCCGGCGATCAGGAGGCCGGACAGGCCCGCAGGCAGCTCGTTGATGATGTACGAGGCGAACAGGTCGTCCGGGTTGCTCAAGCCCATGTCTTCCGGGCTCTGGCCGTCGTAGAACGACCAGAGCAGCGCGCCGACCAGCAGGAAGATGGCGAACTGGATGAACACCACGACACCGCTGGCGATCACGGCCTTCTGGCTGTCCCGCACGTCCTTGCAGGCCAGCAGGCGCTGCACCATCAGCTGGTCCGCACCGTGCGAGGCCATGGCGAACAGCGCACCGCCGACGACCGCGGTGACGAACGCGTACTGGTCGGTGATGATGTCGGAGCCGAACTCGAACAGCTGGAACTTGCCCTCGTCGGCCAGCTGGCCGAACCAGCCGCTCGGCAGCTCGCCGATCAGCACGAAGATCGCGACGATGGCCCCGGCGACGTAGATGCCCATCTGCACCACGTCGACCCAGATGACGGCGCGGATGCCGCCGAAGTAGGTGTAGATGACGGCGACCAGTGCGATCGCGGCGATGATGACCCAGTACGAGACGTCCAGCCCCAGCCCGTCGAGGACGAGCTTGACCGGGATGGCCGTGGCGAACAGCCGCACACCGTCGGCCAGCAGCCGCGTGACGAGGAACGTCACGGACGCCGTGCCCTGCAGCGCGCCGCCGAAGCGCTTGCCGAGGAAGCCGTAGGCGCTCACCAGATTGCCCGCGTAGTACTTCGGCAGTAGCACGAACGCCACCACGACACGGCCGATCAGGTAGCCGATCGCGAGCTGCAGGTACGTGATGTTGCCGAGGTAGGCCACGGTCGGGACGCTCAGCACGGTCAACGTGGACGTCTCGGTGGCCACGACCGAGAAGGTGACCGCCCACCACGGCACCTTCCTACTGCCGACGAAGTAGTCGTTCGACGACTTCTGTTTGCCGCCCAGCAGGATTCCCAGGATGGGTGTTCCCACCAGGAAGATCGCGATGATCGCGAGGTCCAGTGCGCGCATTGGTCTCTCCTACCGTGTCTCGCGCGGGTTGGCCACCCTCAGCCGCGAAATCGGCGACGTTGGTGGGGTCGGGAGGGCGAGCGGTCGCTCACCGGGGGTGATGCTGCCGAGGACCCGGGGCCCGTCGGCACCCGTC
>Ga0079224_100012630_pt1 | contig 11703 bp, 10 predicted proteins | sample Stecom2015_FD_80414 | JGI IMG/M metagenome (GOLD analysis project Ga0079224, IMG submission 80414) | Agricultural soil microbial communities from Utah to study Nitrogen management - Steer compost 2015 | ecosystem: Environmental > Terrestrial > Soil > Agricultural land | place: USA: Utah...
ACGACTCGTCGATGACCGGGAGGCGCGTCTTGTCGAGGCGGCGCGCGATGGACTGGGTCGGCCGTCGCGACCCCGAAGGCAGGCGCAGGCTCAGCATCCCGCCTCCAGTGGCTGGCCGCGTTCATCGGCGATGCGCGCGAGCGCGGCGGCGAAGGCGCGGCCGCGCTCGGCGTATCCCGGGAACATGTCGAAGCTGGAACAGGCCGGGCTCAGGAGCACCGCCTCGCCGGCGCGCGCGCGCGCCGCGGCCAGCCGGACCGCCTCCTCCATGCCCTCCGCGCGCAGTAATTCGACACCGGTGTCGGCGATCGCATCGGCGAGGCGCTGCGCGTCCCGGCCGATGAGCACGACGCCGCGCGCGCCATGGCGCACCGGCTCGGCCAGCGGGCCGAAGTCCTGGCCCTTGCCCTCCCCGCCGGCGATCAGCCAGCAGGGTCGGCGAATGCCCTCGATCGCGGCAACCGTGGCCGCGACATTGGTGCCCTTGCTGTCGTCGTAGTACTCGACGCCATCGAGGATGCCCAGCAGCTGGCAGCGATGCGGCTCGCCGCGATAGTGCCGCAACCCGTGGAGCATCTGCGCCATCGGCACGCCGACCGCGCGGCACAGCGCGAGGGCCGCGAGCGCGTTCTGGTGATTGTGGGCGCCGCGCAGCAGGAGGGCATCGGCCGGCATCAGGCGGCGCACCCTTGCCTCGGGCGTTGCGCCGCGACGGCGCACCGGCGCATCGTCGACGGCGACCGCCTCGGCCAGCCAGGACATGCCGCCGTCCTCGACGATGCCGAGATCGCCGATCCGGGCCGGCGCATCGGCGCCGAAGCTCACCGCCGGCAGCTGGCGCCGCGGCGCGGTGCGTGGATCGTCGCGGTTGTAGACCACGACGCAGCCGGGCGCATGGATGCGATGCTTGGCGTCGGCGTAACTCTCGGACGAGGCATGCCAGTCGAGATGATCCTCGGCGATGTTGAGGATGCAGGCCGCATCGACGGTGAAGCGATGGGCGAGCGCAAGCTGGAAGCTCGAGAGCTCGACCACCCAGACGGCCGGCAGGTCGTCGGCGTCGATCGACGCCATGAGCGCCTCGAGCAGCGACGGACCGATGTTGCCGGCGAAGTTCGCCGACTGCCCCGCCGCCCGGCACAGGGCGGTCGCCATCGCCGTGACGGTCGTCTTGCCATTGGTGCCGGTCACCGCCAGCACCCGTGGCGGACCGGCGTCGCCCGGCAGGGAACAGATCGCCTGCGAGAACAGCTCCAGCTCGCCGACCACCGGCAACTCGCGTTGGCGGGCCTGGGCGTACAGCGCGCCGGTGGCGCCGGCCTCGATCGACAGGCCGGGACTCCAGGCAACGAGGTCGACGCCGTCGAGCACGCTGGCGTCGAAGTCGGTCTGCTCGACAGGAAGGTCGATTCCATTGGCGCGCAGGCTCGCGAGCCCGGGCGGCTCGGCTCGCGAATCCGCCAGGCGGACCGTCGCGCCCTGGCGCAACGCCCAGCGCGCCATCGCCGCCCCGGATCCGCCGAGCCCGAGCACGAGCACCTGGCGATCGCGCAGGTCGAACAGGGGTAGCTGCATGGCGGCGGGCTCGGTCATCGCAGCTTGAGGGTCGAGAGGCCGAACAGCACGAGGACCATGGTCACGATCCAGAACCGGACCACGACCTGCGATTCCTTGACGCCGCCAACCTCGAAATGATGGTGCAGGGGCGCCATCCGGAAGATGCGCCGGCCAACGCCGTACCGGCGCCTGGTGTACTTGAAGTAGCTGACCTGCAGCATCACCGAGAGCGTCTCGACGACGAAGACGCCGCCCATGATGAACAGCACGATTTCCTGGCGAACCACGACCGCAACGGTGCCGAGCGCGCCGCCAAGCGCGAGCGCGCCGACATCGCCCATGAACACCTGGGCCGGATAGGCGTTGAACCAGAGGAAGGCGAGCCCGGCCCCGACGATCGCGCCGCAGAACACGGTCAGTTCGCCCGCGCCGCTGATGTTCGGAATCAGCAGGTACTTCGCGAAGACGGCGTTGCCGCTCGCGTAGGCGAAGATGCCGAGCGCGCCGGCCACCAGCACCGCCGGCATGATGGCCAGCCCGTCGGCGCCGTCGGTCAGGTTGACCGCGTTGCTGGTGCCGACGATGACGAGGTAGCTCAGCACGATGAAGCCGAACACGCCGAGCGGATAGGCGACGTCCTTGAAGAAGGGAACGATCAGGTCCGCACCCGCCGGTAGCTGGGCCTGGAAGCCGCTGCCGACCCAGCCGAGGAAAAGTTCGATTGCCTTCGTATTGGAGTCGGCCGGAACCGAGAACGCGAGGTACACCGCCGCTACCAGTCCGATCAGGGTCTGCCAGAGGTATTTCTCGCGCGCCGACATGCCCTTCGGATTGCGATGGACGACCTTGCGATAGTCGTCGACCCAGCCGACCAGGCCGAAGCCGAGGGTCACGATCAGCACGATCCAGATGAAGCGGTTGCCCAGGTCGCCCCAGAGCAGGGTCGAGCAGGCGACCGAGATCAGGATCAGGGCGCCGCCCATGGTCGGCGTGCCACTCTTGGTGAGATGGGTCTGGGGACCGTCCGGGCGCACCGCCTGGCCGATCTTCATCTGGGCCAGCTTGCGGATCACCAGCGGCCCGAAGATCAGTCCGACGGCAAGCGCGGTCAGCGCGGCGAGCACCGCGCGCAGCGTGATGTACTGGATCACCGCGAAGGCGCGGATATCCGCCGCGAGCCATTGCGCGATCTCGAGCAGCATCAGTGCGCCTCCCCGACGGCAGTGGTGGCAAGGGCCGCCACCACCCGCTCCATGCGCATGAAGCGCGAGCCCTTCACGAGCACGTGCTGGCGTCCGTCGAGTGTCTCGCCAAGCGCCTGCAGGAGGGCATCGAGATCGGGGAAGTGGCGCCCGCCGGGGCCGAAGGCCGCGGCGCTGGCCTCGCTCGCGGCGCCCAGCGCGAAGAGCTGTTCGATGCCGCGCTCGGCGGCATAGGCGCCGACCTCGCGATGGAAGGCCGGGCCGTCCGAGCCGACCTCGCCCATGTCGCCGAGGACGAGCAGGCGCGGCGCCGGCGACTCGGCCAGCACGTCGATCGCCGCCCGGACCGAATCGGGGTTGGCGTTGTAGCTGTCGTCGATCAGGCTGGCGGCTGCGCGCGCGTCGACTCGCGCGAGTCGGCCGGGAGCTGCCCGGAAGGCAGCAAGGCCGGCGGCGATCGCGTCCGCGTCGATGCCGCCGGCATGCGCGGCAGCCGCCGCGGCCAGTGCATTGCGGACATTGTGGCGACCGTCGACCGCTAGCCGCACGGTAAGCTCGGCCGCGCCGATGTGCATGCGGAACTGCGCCGGCAGGGCATCGGTTGCGGCGTGCACGACGGGATCGCCCGCGCTGCCGAGGCCGAAGCCGACCACCCGGCGACCCCCCGCCAGCGTCCGCCAGATGGGCGCATGCGCGTCATCGACGGGAAACACCGCGACGCCGCTGGCGGGCAAGCTGGCGAATGCGCTGCCGTTCTCGCGGGCGGTTGCCTCGACCGAGCCCATGAACTCCTGATGCTCGCGCTGCGCGTTGTTGACGAGGGCCACACCGGGCTGGGCGATCTCGGCGAGCCAGGCGATCTCCCCCGGACGATTCATCCCGAGTTCGATGACGGCCGCGCGGTGCTTCTGGCGCAGGCCGAAGACGGTCAGCGGCACGCCGACTTCATTGTTGAGGTTGCCCGCAGTCGCCAGGCGCTGCTCGCTGCCGACCGCCTGCGCGAGGATGGCCGCGAGCATCTCCTTCACCGTGGTCTTGCCGTTGCTGCCGGTGACCGCGATCACCAGCGGGTCGAACCGGCGCCGCCAGCCACGGGCAAGCTCGCCGAGCGCGCGGCGGGCATCGGGCACGCGCAGGGCCGGCACCCGAAGTCCGGCGACGGGGCGCTCGACCATGACCGCCGCGGCGCCACGCTCGCCGGCCTGGGCCGCGAAATCATGCGCATCGAAGCGCTCGCCGCGCAATGCGACGAACAACTGGCCGGCGCCAAGCGCCCGCGAATCGGTACACACGCCCTCGATCCGCTCATCGCCACGGCCGTGCAGCACGCCGATGTCGAGCCAGTCGAGCGCTTCGCGCAGGGTGAAGGCGCTCATCCGCGCCCTTCCCTGTCGCGCAGCGCGGCGGCGGCGACCTCGACATCGGAGAAGGCCTGCCGTCGACCCTCGATCTCCTGCCACTGCTCATGGCCCTTGCCGGCGATCAACACCACGTCGGCCGGGTCGGCGGCCGCAATGGCCAGCCGGATCGCCGTTGCACGATCGAGTTCGATCAGCCAGGGATCATTCGCCAGCCCGGCGCGAATCGCATCGGCGATTGCCTGCGGCGACTCGGAGCGCGGATTGTCGCTGGTGAGCACCACCCGGTCCGCGCCGGTCTCGACGGCGCGTCCCATCAGGGGGCGCTTGCCGGGATCACGGTCGCCGCCGGCGCCGAAGACACAGGCCAGCGTACCGGCGCGCGCCCGGGCCACCGGCCGCAGGGCGCCGAGCGCCTGGGCGAGCGCATCGGGCGTATGCGCATAGTCGATCACCACCAGCGGCGCATCGGCGACGCGCAGCATCTGCATCCGGCCGGTCACCGGCACCAGGCCGGCGAGTGCCGCGGCCACCGCATCGACCTCGATACCCAGGGCCAGCCAGGCGCCCGCCACCGCCAGCGCATTGCTGGCATTGAAGCGCCCGAGCAGGCCGAGGCGCACATCGAATCGCCCCCAGTCGCCGTCGATCGCGAGTTCGAGGGATTCGCCATGCTCGATGATGTCGACGGCTTCGAGCCGGCGGGCCCCGGCCGGCACCGCGAGTGGCGCCTCGCCATAGACGATCGCGTCGCCCGGGCGGTCGAAGGCCGCCAGCATGCTGGCCCCGTGCGCATCGTTGCCATTGACCACCGCCGTCCGCGCCTGCCCATCGGCGAACAGGCGGCGCTTGGCAGCCACGTAAGCGTCCATGTCGCCGTGGTAATCGAGGTGGTCGCGCGTCAGGTTGGTATAGACCGCGACCTCGATCCCGGTCCCGGCGAGGCGCCGCTGTTCGATGCCGATCGACGAGGCCTCGATCGCGACCACGTCCACTGCGCCGCGCTCGAAGGCGGCGAGCAGGCGCTGCATCGACACCGCATCGGGCGTCGTCAGCGAGGGTGCCGCGAACTCGCCGGCGATGTCGCCGAAGACCGCCGGGCCGAGGGTGCCGACGACACCGGCGCGACGTCCGATCGCCGCCCAGCCCTGGGCGACCCACTGGCTGCAGCTGGTCTTGCCGTTGGTGCCGGTGATCGCCACCACGCGCAGCCGCGACGAGGGATGCCCGTAGTACTCGGCCGCGACCTGCCCCGCCTCGCGGCGCAGCCCGGCAACCGCGATCGCCGGCACGCCGGATGGCGGCCGCCTGCCGCCGGCCGGGTCATAGGCGACCGCGGCGGCACCGCGCGCCCGCGCCTGCGCGACGTAGTCGCGGCCATCGTGGCGCTCGCCCGGCATCGCGATGAAGCCGTCGCCGGGGCCGATGTCGCGGCTGTCGGCGCTCAACTCGGCATCGTCGGCCAGCTGGGCGCGCAGCCAGCGCCCCGCCTCGGCGGGGTCACGCGCGAACGCCGACGTCGCCGGACTCATCGACGCCTCCCCTGGGTCTCGTCCGCGGGAATCACGAGCTCGGGCTGCGGCGCGTCGGGCGTCAGGTGCAGGTGGCGCAGGCTCTGGCTCGCGATCTGCGAGAACACCGGCGCAGCGATGATGCCGCCGTAGTGCTGCTTGCCACGTGGCTCGTCGATCATCGCCGCGATGACGACGCGCGGATCGGAGATCGGGGCGAGGCCCACGAAGCTCGAGACGTACTTCCGGACGTACTTGCCGTTCTCTACCTTGTAGGCGGTGCCGGTCTTGCCACCGACGCGATAGCCGGCGACCCGGGCCGAGCGGGCCGTACCCTCGTCACCCACGGCCGCCTCCAGCATCTGGAGCACCTTCTTCGCGGTGGCCGGCGCGATCACCTGGTGGCCCGGCTGGGGGCCTTCCTGGCGCAGCAGGGTGAGCGGCACGATCTCGCCCTGCCGACCGAACACCGTGTAGGCGCGGGCGAGTTGCAGCAGCGACACCGACATGCCGTGCCCGTAGGACATGGTTGCCTGCTCGATCGGCCGCCAGGAACGATAGGGTCGCACCCTGCCGGCTGCCGCGCCAGGCAGGTCGAGCGCGGGCGCTCGCCCGAAACCGAGCTCCGAGAACAGCACGCCCATGCGCTCGGGCGTCATCGCGAGCGCCAGCTTGGCGGTGCCGACGTTCGATGACTTGGCGATGATGCCGGTGAGGTCGAGCCGACCGAAATCCTTGCCATGGTCGCCGATACGCCAGCCGCCGATCTTCATGTGGCCGGGCGAGGTGTCGATGGTCGTTCCGGGTCCGAATCGGCCCGAATCGATCGCCGCCGCGACGGTGAAGGGCTTGATCGTGGAACCCGGCTCGAAGGTGTCGAGCGCTGCGCGATTGCGCAGCAGCGCGACGTCGAGCTCGTTGCGGTCGTTCGGATTGCTCGAGGGCCAATTGGCGAGCGCGAGGATTTCGCCGGTCCGGACGTCGATGACCACGGCAGCGGCGGCCTTCGCCTTGTTCGCGATCGCCGCCTCGCGGATAGCGTGGTAGGCGTGGAACTGGAGCTCGTTGTCGATCGACAGGACGACGTCGGCGCCGTCGATGGGCGCCTGCTCGTCGCCAACGGCCTCGACGAAGTTGCCGCGCGCGTCCTGGATCACCCGCCGGGTGCCCGGCCGGCCGGTGAGCCGCTCGTCGTACATCCGTTCGACGCCGGCCCGGCCCTGGAGCTGCTCGCCGTCGGCGGCATTCTCGGCGAACCCGGTGAAGCCGATCAGGTGGGCGCCGCGCTCGCCGATCGGATACTCGCGCGTGTACTCGGCCAGCGTCGAAATGCCGCGGATGCGCAGCGCCATGATCTGGTCGGCGACGTCGCGTTCGACGCCGCGCCGCAGGTAGACGAACTGGCGCTCGCGGTCGGCCAGGCGCTCCTCGAGCGTCCCTGGCGGCATCCCGAGCAGACGACCGAGTTCGGCGAGCTGCGCCGGGCTCGCCTGCAGGTTCCTCGGCACCGCGAAGACGGCGCGCACCGGCCGGCTGGCCGCGAGCAGCACCCGGTTGCGATCGAAGATCGAGCCGCGCGAAGCCGGCAGCTCGAGCGTGCGCCCATAACGCAGCTCGCCCTGGCGCTGCAGGTAGTCGTGGCTGAAGAGCTGCAGGTAGACGGCGCGGGCCACCAGGCCCAGAAAGCCCAGAGCCACCATCGCCACCACGAAGCGCGAGCGCCACGCCGGCATCCGCGCTTCGAGCAGCGGATTGCCATGGGTGCGGGAAGCGCGCGAGGCGCGCGAACCGCGCGCGGCGAGCGACGCTGCCATCAGCGCCCGCCTCCGTCGCCGGAGCGCGCGCCGGCCGCTTCACGCAAGCGCGCGGCATCGAGCTCGGCGAGGCGGGCGGCGCCCTCGCCGGCCCGCAAGGTGAGGTAGAGGGTGCGCTCGGCTGCCAGCGACTCCATGGCGAGGATCTTGCGGGCCTTCTTGTCGATCATGGCCGGCTGGGCGGCACTCGCCAGGTCGGACTCGAGGCGGCGCTGGCGGGCGGCGAGATCGTCGGCCTGCCCGCGGGCGATCTCCAGGCCGACGAACGCCTTGCGCGCCCGATACTGCGTGGTGACCAGCGCCAGGGCGCTCACCAGCAGTGCGATCGCCAGGAGGACGTTGAGCATGCTCGACCGGAACATCAGCCTTGGATCCTTTGCGCAACACGCAATACCGCGGAGCGCGCCCGGGGATTTCGTGCGCGCTCCGATTCATCCGGAAGCACCCGCCCGACGATCCGCAGTCGTGGCGCATGCCCCGGCAATACATCGCCTCGAATCGGATCGCGCGGCGCGTTGCGGCCAGCCTCGTCGGCCATGAAGCGCTTCACCAGTCGATCCTCGATCGAGTTGAAACCGATGACCGCCAGCCGCCCTCCGATGGCCAGCCGGTCCACTGCCGTCTTCAGGACGTCCGCGAGCTCCGCAAGCTCTTGATTGACGAAAATCCGTATAGCTTGAAAGGTGCGGGTTGCCGGGTCCTTGCCCAACGTCGACCGCGTCGCACCACGGCGCCGGAGGACACCTGCCACGAGGCCGGCAAGCTCTGTGGTTGTTTGTAGCGCTGTGGCGCCGGCGTCCCGGCGGCGAGCAGCAATCGCCTTTGCAATCGGAAGAGCAGCCCGTTCATCCCCGTACCTCCTCAATACGTCTGCGATTTCTGCCTCGGATGCGTCGAGGAGCCACTCACGGGCCGATACGCCCGTGCCTGGATCCATCCGCATGTCGAGTGGTCCGGTCGACCTGAAACTGAATCCCCGCTCGGGCCGGTCGAACTGCGGCGACGACACGCCGAGATCGAGCAGGAGCCCGTCGATGCGCTCGATTCCGAGCGCGTCGAGCACGTCCCCGAGCGCGGAGAACCTCGATGCAACGAAGCGAAATCGCGCATCGGCGATGCCCTCGGCCTCGCGGGCGGCCTCGGGGTCGCGATCGATACCGAGCAGCCGGCCATGCGGTCCGAGCTCGGCGAGAATCCGCCGGCTATGCCCGCCACGGCCGAAGGTGCCGTCGACATAGATGCCATCGGCGCGGATCGCCAGACCGGCGATCGCCTGCTCGAGCAGGACCGGCAGGTGGGGCGATGGGGCGGACATGGCGTCGGATCCGGTTTTTTCTTCATTGCGCAATGCCCGGCCTTACATGATGAGATCGGCGAGGACGCCGTAATCGGCGCTGGCCGCTGCCTGCGCCTCGTAGGCGAAGTAGGCCGCCCGGTCCCAGATCTCGAGGTAATTGCCCTGGCCGAGCACGGTCAGTTCGCGACCGAGGCCGGCGAAATCGCGCAAGGACTGGGACACCAGCATGCGGCCGCCGTCATCGAGGTCGATGTCCTCGGCGGCGCCGATCATGCGGCGCTTGAACAGGGCATGGGCCGCGGGCAGGGCGTTGATGCGGTCGCGCATCGGCAGCCAGTTGGTGCGGGGATAGAGGACCAGGCAGTCCTCCTTGGGATGGCGCGTCAGCGTGATCTGGCCGCCATGTTCGCGCAGCAGCACATCGCGGAAGGCTTGCGGAATCGTCATCCGCCCCTTCGCATCCAGCGCCTGTGCCGAGCTGCCCTGAAACATTTCCCCGTCGACCCTGCGTAGGAAGCCCAATCGGTTTCGAGGCTTATTCTGGCCTCGATCGCCACTTACAGGCACTAAATGGCCCGGTGCGGCACTGTACGACGGCTATCGGGAAAAGGTCAAGGCAGAACCACTGTTTTTCCATTCAGTACAATGACTTACAGTCGACCACCCACAAGGTGCCCGACCCGCATCGGATACCGAGAGTTCTCTTGGAAATTAATGGCTTGCCGCAGGCAGCTGATGTATTACCGGAGATATACCGGATTTCGCGCTGCCCGAGTGCCTGCAGCGAAAGTGGAAGCGGGCCTGTAGGCCGGATTCTGTAATGCCGGCGAACCGGCACGACGACCATTCCTCTAGGCGACCGGTTACCCGGTGCGCTCAAGCCACCTACCCGCACGCTCGGCCGGGCCGACCTGCGCGGCGAACCGCACGCGTGCCTATTTGGTGTTGCTCCGGATGGGGTTTGGCCTGCCAGCCGTGTCGCCACGGCCGCGGTGAGCTCTTACCTCGCCTTTTCACCCTTGCCCGACCGCTTGCGCGGCCGTCGGCGGTATGTTTTCTGCGCCACTTTCCGTCACGGCGGCATTTGGGCACCGCCGTGCCTGGCCGTTAGCCAGCATCCCGCCCTGCGGAGTCCGGACCTTCCTCCCGCCCTGCCGTTGCCGACCGGGCCAGCGGCCGTCCGGCCCGCTTCCGGTGTGGATTGTAGCGATACTGGTAGCGAACGTGCGGCCCGCCCATCGGGCGGGACTTGGCGCGCGCTGGCGCAAGCCTTAGCGTAGTGCCCCAATCCATGGCGCCCACGCGCCCCCGTCCGACATTCCCGAAGGAGTCGAACCATGCGTCCCGCCCCCATGGGCCACGCCCACCGCCCGGGCAGCATCCCGGAGCGCATTCCGCAACATGCCCCACTCCGGCCCCGCAGGCCGGCCCGGCTGCTGGCCGCCATCGCGGCGTTGGCCGCCATGGCGCTGCCGGGCGCCGCGGCCGCGATCGACCTCGGCGACGCCAGCGTCCTCTCGCGCCAGGGCCAGCGCCTGCAGATCGCGATCCCCTTCGGCTCGGACCCCGGCGAGCGGGTGGCGGCGACCCGGTTCAGCGTGGTGTCGGTCGAAGCCCCGGGCGCCGGCGCCGACGCGCCCGACCCGCGCCGCTTCACCATCTCCAGGCCGGAGCGCCGCAACGTGGTGTACCTGCGCTCGGAGCGGCCGGTCGAGAACGACCGGCTGCGGATCGTGGTGTCGGTCAGCGGGCTCGACGGCGAAGGCACCGGCGCCGCCTACGACATCGTCATCCCGCCGCCGCGCCTGACGCCGGCGGCGAAACCGCGCGCGCCACGCCGCTAGCACCATCCCGCCGCGGCCGGAAGACCGCTTCGTCGGCATAGAAAGCGGGGTCCGCATTGGCGGGCCACCAACCGGGCACCCCGAGCACCGGCAAGGGACAGGCGTCATCGAGCGACGGCGCCGCGGTGGCGAATCGCCGAGCCAGCCAGGCATCGACCCCATCGGTGTCGGCATCGGCCGGCAAGGGCACGATCCAGGCATGCGCACAGATCGCCTTGTACGGCGTGAGCAGCTTCTGGACCAGGGCGTGCCCGAACAGGCGCACCGACACCTGCCGCGAGAAGTCATCGCGACGGCCGACGAACAGCGCCGGCCAGCAGCGCTCGCGCAAGGCCTTGGCGAAGGCCTCGTCGGTGGTGACGAAGAGCGCGGCATTCTCGTCGAACACCGTCGCCGCATCGCGCACCGGACCGCGCCGCGCGCCGACACCCTGGCGGGCGATGGCCCGGGCCTGCGCCGCGTTGAGTTGCGCCTTCACCCGCGGGAAGGCCAACCAGGCGAGCGCATTGAGCAGGTCGTGCACCGCGCCCGCGCCGCGCAGCCGCGTCGGCACTTCGCCGCTGCGGTCGATATGGGCTTCGTAGGCTTCGGTAACGAGCGCATCGGCGGCAACGAAACGCAGGGCGTGGCCCGATTCCGTCCGTAGCGACTGCTCGCGCGCGCAGGCATCGAGTGCGGCGAGCGGGATGCCGGCCGGGCTCGCATGCCCGGCGACCCGGCGCCAGGCCGCGCCGATCGGGCCAGCCCAGGGCGCCGCCTCGAGCGTGGCGCCGAAGCGCGCCACATCGACGAGGATCATGGCGGACGTTTAGCCGGCGCCGGCCAGCGCCCCCGGACGGTGCAAGCGCCAGCGCAGGGTTTCACCGCCGGCGAGCGGCACGATCGAATCGGCGCCGAACGGCAGGGCTTCCGGCAGGACCCAGTCCTCGCGCACGAGTTCCACCCGCTCCCGGTTGCGCGGCAGTCCGTAGAAGTCGGCGCCGTGGAAGCTGGCGAAGCCCTCGAGGCGCTCGAGCCGGCCCGCGGCCTCGAATGCGCTCGCATAGAGTTCGAGCGCATGCGGCGCGGTGTAGCAACCCGCGCAGGCCGCCGCATGCTCCTTGAGGCGCGCTGCATGCGG
>Ga0079224_100012631_pt1 | contig 11702 bp, 9 predicted proteins | sample Stecom2015_FD_80414 | JGI IMG/M metagenome (GOLD analysis project Ga0079224, IMG submission 80414) | Agricultural soil microbial communities from Utah to study Nitrogen management - Steer compost 2015 | ecosystem: Environmental > Terrestrial > Soil > Agricultural land | place: USA: Utah...
GTCCTCAACCAGCAGGCCGCGCGCGATTCGCTGCTGCACACCGTCCGCCACATGATCTACACCCGTAAGGAACTGCCGGTGCTGGCGAAAAGCGAATTGACCTGGCTGGATGAACTGCCGCCGGAGGCGCTCTGTTTCTGGCGCGCGGACAGCCAGCAGCGGGTGCTGGTTTTGCACAACCTCTCGGATGAACCGTTTGATCTGTACCTGCCGCCGGGCTACCGCTACACTGACGCCCTCAGCGCGAACCGGCAGGGCGTGGAAAAATGTGTCACGCTGCCGGCTTACGGGTATCGCTGGCTGCTGGCGGAGTAAACCCCGCACCTTCGATGCCCCAGCGGGGCAGCGACCGGCTGAAGCGCGTAGACACAACAGCAGGGGACCAAAAGTCCCCTGCTGCCCTGAATCTGTCCTAATCTTTCGACGGCTGGAAAATTCGCGCCGGCAGGTTGAAACCGTACTGCTTGAACTGGTCGGCGGACTTCGGGCGGAAACCGGTTGGTTCCAAACGTCCACCGCCTTCGTGTGAGAAACCCATGTCCGTCTGGCCGGGCGTGCGATATACAAACAGGTCCTGCATGGTGACGTTCTCGCCTTCCATGCCCTGAATTTCCGTGACCTGTACGACCTTGCGGCTGCCGTCCTTCAGGCGGGCGACCTGCACGATGATGTCAATCGCGCCGGCAATCTGCTGGCGGATCGTCAGTACGGGCAAATCCATCCCGGCCATCATGCACAGGGTTTCCAGCCGGGCAATGGCATCGCGCGGGCTGTTGCTGTGAACGGTGGTCAGCGAACCATCATGACCGGTGTTCATGGCCTGAAGCATGTCCAGCGCCTCGCCGGAACGGCACTCACCAATCACCAGCCGATCCGGGCGCATCCGCAGCGACCCTTTCACCAGGTCGCGGATTTCCAGCCGGCCATCGGTCTTGCTGCCGGGGATGGGCGGGGCAGTTTCCAGCCGGACCACGTGCCGCTGCGCCAGTTGCAGTTCCGCCGAATCTTCAATCGTGATGATGCGCTCGTCTTCCGGGATATATGAACTGAGTACGTTGAGTAGCGTCGTCTTGCCGGAGCCAGTGCCACCAGACACCACGATGTTGAGCCGCGCTACCACACAGGCTTCCAAAAACTGCGCCAGTTCCCGTGTGATCGACTTCCAGTTAATCAGGTGCTCGACAGTGATGCGTTCGGCGGGGAATTTACGGATGGTGATGGTCGTGCCGTTGAGCGCCGAAGGATCGGACACCACATGCACGCGCGAACCATCCGGCAGGCGAGCGTCCACCATCGGGTTGACGCGTGACAGATCGCGGCCCAGCGGGCGCACGATGCGTTTAGCGGTAAAGCGCAGGTGATCTTCGTCATCGAACACGATCTCGGTTTCGACCAATTTGCCCTTGAATTCCGCAAAGATCACGTCCGGGCCGTTCACCATGATTTCCGAACAGTTGGGGTCCTGCACCAAGGGCTGGATCGCCCCAAAGCCGAGCAGATCATCCAGCAGCCCCTCGGTCAGTTCGGCCAGTTCGGATTGCGAAAGCCGAACATCCATCTTTTGCAGCACCGTCTGGATACGCCCGGTGATGATCTTCTCTTTTTCCGGGTCACCCCGATGCCACTGGTCCGCTTCCGCTTCAAACCCCAGCAGCTTGGTGCGAAGCTGTTTGCGAAGCTGCGCGACTTTCGGCGTGGTGCGCACCTTGCTCGGCACGGTGTAACCTGTTTCAAGCTGTACCGCCGGGATCACCTGACCTAAGGCCCGCCGGGGCGCTGCCGATGCTGCGGCTTCTCTGGGGCGAGGCGCATCGGCGGGCGGTGTGGCGCTACGGGCTGCTGCTTGGGGCGCGTCGTCGCTGTCAATCAGGCCGGTAAGGTCGACTCCGGGCGTGGATTTGCCTGCTTCATCTTTGAGTCTGCGTTGAAGGAATGAGGACATGTATGCATCGCCTTTGTCATAACCATTGATCTGCCTTCACAGTGTAAGCGTAAATTTTACGGCGAACAATGATTCGAACTTAATTTTTCACCAATTTTCATGAACCTGAAGGACGTAGACGAATCAGGCTATATCTTAAAAACCTGTACCAAATGACACTGGTCAGAAAATTACAACCGGGATTATGATAGGGGGCGGAGGGAGCTACGCGAGATGATCGCCCCCAAACTGTCTGACGACACCCCACGAACCCCCTCAGCCGGTGGAGCAATTCACCGGCAGCAGGCTGGCGCGGCGGGCGGCTGCGGCCCCGCGCAACTTTCGGATTTACTGTGCGTATAAACGGTTAGATACCACGCGCGTGGTATGCAAGGGAAAAGTCTGTGGAAGATCCGATTATCTTGAGATGGGTGGAAGGCACACTCAACGGCAATCAGGATGCATTTGCCGAACTGGTCAACACCTATCAGAACGCAGTCTACAACCTGTGCTACCGAATGCTGGGCGAGCGTACCGAGGCTGAAGATGCTACTCAGGAAGCGTTTTTACGCGCCTATCTGAACATCGACCGCTATGATCCGGCGCGCTCATTCAAAACGTGGGTGCTGTCGATAGCATCCAATCACTGCATTGACCGGCTGCGCAAGCGCCGGCTGACCTGGCTGTCGCTTGATGAGCCGCTGCCCCCCAACATTCACCTGAGCAGCGATGAGCCAGAGCCGGAGCAGGCAGCGGTCCACAACGAACGCAGTCAGGCGATTCAGACTCTGCTCAGTACATTGAGCAGTGAATATCGCGCAGCGGTGGTTTTGCGCTACTGGTACGATTATTCTTATGCGGAGATTGCCGATATTCTTGATACAACAGAGAGCGCCATCAAAAGCCGCCTGTTCCGGGCACGGCAATCGCTGGCGGACCGGTTGGAGGCCCAGGCCCCGAACAGCGCCCTGATTAAACCGCTACTGGAGAGTCTGTAAATGGCGAACACACGACACAAGCGCCTGATGCAGGAAGCACTTGATAAGAACCTGGCTCCTGAAGAGCAGGCCGAACTACGCCGCCATCTGGATTCCAGTGTGCGCGATGCTTACACCTATACGCGCTTGCAGCAGGTCGATGCCATGCTGCGCACCGCGCCCCACGAACGCGCACCCCACCGGTTGGCCGCTGCGATTATGGCCCGGCTGGCAGAAATGGCCGAACGGATGGACCCCCGGCTTTCGCGCATTTCCGGGCTGGCGCTGGCTGTGGCGCTGGGACTGGTGGCCGGGGTGCTGCTGCCTGTGCTGCTGGTATCCATCTGGCTGATCGTGACGACAATCGGCAGCGGCGCCGGGCTGGTGGCAGCCATTGAACGGGTGGTGGCGCTGCTGGCCGTGATTCTGGGCACAGCGGAATCTCTGTTGCAGCAGTTTCAGACCTTTCTGGGGGCGCATCCCGAACTGCTGGTGCTGATAATCGGCCTGATTCCGGTTTCGCTGATCCGGTTGATCTGGTTTGCGCCCCGAAAACGCACATCGGATGCGGCATCGTAGCGGCGCAGAAAGAGGGCTTGTATGTATCGTAAGGGATTGTTCATTCTGGTGCTGGGGATTATCGGCGTGGTCGCGCTGGCAACTGCCGCGCGGCAGACCCTGATCCAGCAGCCGCTGCTGCGCAGCACACAGGTGAAGCTGGAACAATCCTACAGCCTCGACGGCCCGGTTACTGAAGACCTGGTGGTGCTGGCGGAGACCATTCATCTGCGACCTGACAGCCGCGTCACCGGCAATGTGGCGCTGATCGGGGATACGGTGCAGGTCAATGGACCGATTGCCGGTGATCTGACCGTGCTGGCCGGCACCGTGCTGGTTGGCCCGGACGGCCGTATCAGCGGCAGCGCGACCCTGCTGGTCGATGAGGCGACCGTCGCCGGGCAGATCGACGGCAGGCTGCACGTGCGGGGCGATCAGGTCATGATGATGCCGGGCGCCCGGATCGGCGGAACGATCTTCGCCTGTGCCGGCAGTTGGAATGACAGTCGGGAAGATGCGCCGCCGCCGCGTTCCTGCAACGAAAGCGATCTGTGGTCCTCGACGCGGACGCTGGCCGCTGTGAGCGACCTGAACTTTGTGCTGCCGCTGCTGAATGTGACGATCAGCGGGGCGGCGCTGGCAATTCTATCAACGGCGCTGGGGTCGCTGGCTCTGTCAGGGCTGTCGATTCTGGCGGTGGTGCTGTTCCCGCGCCAGATCAGCCATATCGAAGAAGCGGTTCACACCGGCCCGCGCAGCCTGGGCGGAACCGGGCTGATGATGATGGCGCTGGCGGCGGGCGTGACCTTCGCGCTGATCGCAGCGGTAGTGGCTGTGCCGCCGCTGGGTCTGGTGCTTGTGCCGGTTTATGTGCTGGCGGCGCTGGTGTTTTTTGGTATGGCGCTGGCCGGCTGGATCACGATTACACTGGTCATCGGGGACTTCCTCCTGCGCCGGATTGGCCGGGTCGCGCTGCCCCCGCTGGTGATTGCGGCGGTCGGCAATCTTACGCTGCTGCTGGTCTGGAATCTGCTGGCTCTGCACCCGACCACGCGCATCCTTGGCCTGATCGGCCTGATCGGGTTGGGGACTATCGGACTGGGCGCGACATTTATCACCCGGCTGGGTACACGACCCGTTCACCGCAGCTATCTGGTGCAGGGCTGACCCGGCAGTTTTAGCCCATTGTGAATTCAGCGTCAACGCCGGTTACGATGCCGGCTGATTTGATTCCCCGGAATCTGGGGGGTAGCCTGAAGCGTGCCGTCCGCTTACAATTAACGCACACACCGTTCAACCTGATATGGAGATGGATATACACAATGACCGGAGATTCACAGACGACTCTGCTCCCGCTGCACGAAACCATCAACCGCTGGCTCGACACCGAGTATATCCCGCAGCAGCCGCATGATATGCTCAAGGTGCTGTCGCGCATGGCGTGCTGCAATCTGACTGCGCTGGCAAGCATCGCGGAGTCGTTTCCGGTGGGGGATGATCTGGTGTATGCCGGGTACGAAGAGGTGGAATGCCCGGTCGTTTCTGCGTTTGTTACCTACCGCAAGGAATACCCGCTGCACCGCACCGGGGCGCTCCGGTTCCGGTTTGTCCCCGCAGATGGCAGCCCCGGCGGGTTCGAGGCGCTGCTGGTTTCCGGCTGGGTCAGCGATGAGGATATTTCCATCCAGATGATCGCCGTTGCCGCTGTGCCCCGCCAGTATGTCAGCCACTGGCTGGCGTTCGAGCAGGAATGCAACCGCATCGCCAATTCGGCCATTACCTACCGCGACAAGGTTTACATCGTCGGCGGCGCGGAGGACACCTTCGACGCGACGGTTGATTGGGAAGATGTCTACCTGCCCGCCGATCTCAAGCAGAGCATCATGCAGGATGTCGATGCGTTTTTCGAGAAGGGCGTCGCCATCTACCAGCGGCTGAAGATCAACCCTTTCCGCAAGCTGCTGCTGGCCGGTGTGCCCGGTACAGGCAAAACGATGCTGTGTTCGGCGCTGGCAAAGTGGGCACAGACCAAAGGCCGCTTCGTTATCTATGTCTCCGGCTCCAATCAGTTTGGGGCAAAGTTCTGGAAGATTCATCAGGCGCTCGACATGGCCGCCGAGTCGGATTCGCCGACGATTGTGATCGTCGAAGAGCTGGATGCCTATCTCGATGAGGAGTCGAAAGCGCAGCTTCTCAACGTGCTCGACGGCTCTGAAACACCGCTGAACCCAAGAGGCACGATCATGATCGCCACCACCAATCACCCGGAAATCATCGACAACCGGGTGATGAAACGACCGGGCCGGCTGGATCGCATCTTCATCATCCCCGAACTGGATGATGAGCAGAGCGCCGAGGAAATGCTGCGGGCGTATCTGGGCGACCTGTGGCATGACGAGCATCGCGTTATTGTGCCTGACCTGCTGGGCAAACCCGCCGCGTTTATCCGCGAAGTGGCGCTGTCCGCCCTGACCGTCGCCGCCTATCAGGACATGGAAGGCCTGCCGCTGGCGGTGCTGGAAGAATCGCTGAAATCGCTGGAGAAGCAGATCGAAGCCAAAGACGACTTCCTGACTGCCCGCAAGCGCGCGCCCATCGGCCTCATCAATCAGGCCCGCCGCAACGGGAACAAATTATAGGCTGCGACAACGGCCCGCCTGCTGCTCAGGTTTCGTAAATGCGCTGGACAGCGCGCACGGCGTTGAGGATGTGTGCGCGCAGTTCGTCCGGCTCGACAACTTTGGCCTGAGTGCCCATGCTGAGGACAAACACGCTGGCGAGATCGATAGACTCGACCCAGAAGCGCGCTGTCAGCCAGCCGTCAGCGTCGGGCGGCTCGATGATTTCCGCGCGGCCCGGTGTATACCACTTGGCCGATGCCATCCGGCTGCTGTCAATGCGCAGGGTGAAGGTGAATTCCGATAAGGTCGCCAGAAATTCCTGGATGTGATTCTGCCAGTACGCCGGCAGGTCAAAATCTGCCGGGCGGGTAAAGTGTGTGTCCAGCAGGGTCACCTGATGGAAGCGGGCGACTCGATAAGTCCGCAGTTCCCCGTCACGTCGGGCGATGAGATACCACAGGCTCGCCTTGGCAACCAGGCTGAACGGTTCCAGAATGCGTTCGACCAGCGTGCCATCATAACGTTCGTAGCATACCCGAATGCAGCGATCTTCGTAGACGGCCTGCTGGAGTTCAGACCAGAACGGCAGCGGCTGCAGATCGTGCCACCACCACACCGGGTCGATGAGAATGCGCTGGCGAATATGATCCACCGATGGCTGATGCGGCACAGGCAGCGCGGCCAGCAGTTTGAGCAGGGTGCTTTCCGCAGCCTCGCCCAGGCCGATGTCCGCAAGCAGCCGCGCATTGCTGGACAGGAACAGGGAGCGCACCTCCGCTTCTTTCAGGCCGGTGAGGGTGACTTTGTAGTTTTCGTCAAGCGTGATGCCGCCGCCATGCCCGCCCTCTGCGTAAATCGGCACGCCGGCGGCAGACAGGGCGTCGAGATCGCGCAGGATGGTACGCCGCGAGACTTCCAGTTCATCGGCGAGGGCCTGTGCCGTCATTTTCCCGCGTGTTTGCAGCAGCAGAATAATTGCCAGCAGCCGGTCTGCGCGCATGGTCTTTTTCCCAAGAACGAACGCAAATCTTGAGTGACAATAGGTGTCACCAGAACGAGTGTAACATAAAAACATGAGTGTTACACAGGAGGTGTGGGAAAGATGACGCACAAATCAACGGGCTATCTTGAACTGGACGACGGGAAGCTCTACTACGAAATGGCCGGCGCCGGCGAGGCGCTGGTGCTATCGCACGCCGGTTTTGTTGACAGCGGCATGTGGGACGATCAATGGCACGACTTCACGCAGCGTTATCGCGTCATCCGCTACGACATGCGCGGTTTTGGCAAATCAGATCCCGTGACAGGGCCGCGCGCCCGGCGGAATGATCTGTACCGGCTGCTGAAGCATCTGGATATTGAGCGCGCCCATCTGCTGGGATGTTCTCAGGGTGGGGAAATCATCCTTGATCTGGCGCTGGAACACCCGGATATGGTCGATGCGCTCATCATAGTTTCGGCTGTGCCCGGCGGCTTTGAACTGCAAGGCGAACCTCCGCCGCAGTTGCTGGAAATGATCGGCGCGGTGCAGCAGGGCGATCTGGAACGCGCTTCTGAGCTGCAAATCCGCCTCTGGATCGACGGCCCATTCCGCCAGCCGGAACAGGTCGATAGACGGGTGCGCCAGCGGGCCGCAGCGATGAACCGGCTGCCGGTCACGCAGAATACCTGGGCCATAGCGGATATGCAGCCCCTCAACCCGCTCGACCCGCCGGCAGCGCAGCGGCTGCATGAAATTCAAGTGCCGACTCTGATCGTCGCCGGCGCGCTCGACAACCCGGAAATCCTGCGCGCTGCCGATGTGATGACTGCCGGAATCGAAAGCGCACAGAAGGCAGTTATCCCGGACAGCGCCCACCTGCCCAACATGGAGCAGCCAGCGCTGTTTAATCAGACGGTGAACGATTTTCTGGCAACGCTGAGTGCATAAACGGGAAGGAAACGCATCATGACGAATCAATCTGAAAGCGGCTCAGTGCAGCACATCTACCCGGATACGTTACATCACAACCCGGCCTTTACCAACGTGGTTGTCGTGACCGGTCCGGTAAAAACGATCTACATCGGCGGGCAGAATGCAGTCGATGCCTCCGGCTCGCTTGTCGGCAAAGGCGACATTCAGGCCCAGACCGAGCAGGTACTCCACAACCTGCAAGTCGCACTGGCTGCTGCCGGTGCGGAGCTGCACCATGTCGTCAAGTGGAATCTCTATGTCGTTGAGGGACAGCCGCTTGAGCCGGGGTTCGAGGTCTTTCAGCGGGTATGGGGGCAGCGGCCCAACCCGCCCGCGATCACGATGGCCTTTGTGTTGGGTCTGGCGAACCCGGACTACCTCATCGAGATGGACGCCATCGCCGTCGTGCCCCAGTAAGCCAATCGCTCTATACAGCCAGCGCCGTTCCAGCAGTGGCGCTGGCTCGTTTGCCCACAGCGATGGACGGACACCCCCTCAACCGCCGGCCAGAATCGACTGTACATCCGTGCCGGCAATCACGGCCACGCCCTGCGCCATCAGGCCATCCGCGCCCGGCTGGATACGATCAGACGACAGGCCCATGAGCGCCGCCAGATAGCGCGCTGTCCAGATGTGATTGCCGCCATAATCGCGGATCACCGTGTCGCCGTTGGTGATTTCCGCCGTGTTGCCCACCTGCTCGACACTGACTCCTTTGCTCGCCAGCCAGTCACGGGTTTGGCCGGCCAGTCCGGCCACGTCGGTGTTGTTGAACACCGCTATCGTAGCGCCTTCGGCCAGCGCCCGGCTGCGCAGGTCGGCGGTGCTCATGTCGGCGTCGGGTGGATTAAACACCTGCTGGATCAACTGGCGGATAGCGTTGTAATTGGGAAACAGCACCTGATCGCCCGCCGCCGTCACGCCAAAGGTCACATACAGGTTGTCGATGACGCCGAAGCGGATGTTTTCGCGCGGGATACGCTGCACCAGTGTCCCCAGCCCGATGATTTCCTGCAAAGTCAGGTTGGTTTTGAAGCTGTCGCTCAGTTCATCCCACAGCGCCGGAGCCTGCACGATCAGATTGCCGACTCCTTCGAGGCTGACGAGCTTCTGCTGCATGGCCTTGAGGACTTCCTGCTGCCGCCGGGCGCGGTCAAAATCTGCCCCCTGCGTGGCGCGGGTGCGGGCGTATTGCAGCAGGCGTTCCGCGTCGAGCATCTGGCAGCCGGTCTCGAAGCGCACATGAATCGTGCCATAGCCGGCATCGGGGTAGTTCGGGTCGTCAATCAATTCGCGCACGCAGATTTCCACGCCATCCGGGGCCAGCAGATCGACAGCGGTGGTGAACACATCGAAGTTCACCAGCAGGAAATGATCGACGCGCAGACCGAGGTTATTCTGAACGGTCTGCATCGCCAGCGCCGGGCCGCCGCCGGGGTAGCCGTTGCTGTCGCCGCGCGCATTGGCCGTGTTGATACGCGCCGGAGGGCCACCATCGGGAATATCGACCCACAGATCGCGCGGGATGCTCAGCACGCCGATGGTTTCGCGCACCGGGTCGATGTTGACGACCATCATGGTATCGGTGCGGAAGTATTTTTCGTCGTCCTCCACACCGGTGCGCTGGTCGATTCCCAGCAGCAGAATACGCACCTGCCGGGGGTCATCCCAGCGATAATCAGCCAGCGGGTCGAGCGTCGGCGTGGGTTCTACCGAAATCGGCGTGCCGGCGGCTGTGTCTGCCTGCGAAGCGGCGGCTGTGCTGGTTGGCTCTGGAGTGGCTGCGGCGGCCACACTCGTCGGCATAGTGGTCGGCTGGCCGGGGAGAATATCACGAAATGATCCCCCCTGAATGCCCGCCGCTGCCGTATCCAGCGCCACCTGACGCGCCGCCAGAAACGATACTACTGAACACAGCCCCGTCGTTCCAATCGCCGCGACGATCCCCACGATAAATAACCAGCCCGGTATACGCATACGAACCTCAGACCTCGCTAAATGGCATTTCCGGCAAGTTAGTTAGCCTCACCCCCGACAGCCTGACGGCTGTCTTTACCCCCTCTCCGACGTAATGGAGAGAGGGCAGCGCGCACAGCGAGACAAGGGTGAGGTTTGCCAAAATTACACATCATTACCGGATACACCACTAAGAAGCGTTTTCATTCGTCGATACTGCCAGCTTCTGCGGCTTAAGTGCAAAGATAAGAGCCGGTCAGCAGCGAACGTTCTCGCCGCGCATTATAAACAAAAAGCCGGGGATGAGTAGGCTACGATTGCTCTACGTTATTTGGGAAGGGCCAGAATCGAATTGCCGGAAAGCACGTAAATCACCCGCTTGTTTTCATCGATGACGACGCCTGAAATCAGATCAAACTGGGTTTCATCGAAGACGCGATAGCTGTTGATAAAGGTGCCGGCCAGCGAGGTTTCAAACACGGTGCGGCTCACCCGGTCGGTCAGGTAGATAGCGGGCGACACGGGATTGGTGTTGAGGAACATGGAATGGGCACTTTCGACGGACTGGTTGGGCGGGAATCCGGCAAAACCAAAGCGCAGTTCCTCGCCGCTGCGGAACATGGCGATCACACCATCGGCAAACAGGATGTAGACGCGCCCGGTATCGTCGATGGCAAAATCAACTGCATTCGCCAGCGTGGGCCGCCGTGTGCCGACAAAATATTCCAGCGGCGCGCCGGGGAAAGTGCCGCCAGAGGGATCATAGCGCCAGATCTGATCGGCGCCGGGGTCGAGTATATACAATCGTCCCTGCCACGCGGCCATCTTGACCGGGCTGACCCATTGTTCTGTGCCCAGCAGCTTCTGCACGCCGCGCGCCAGAAAGGTTGGTGAATACTCGATCAGCACGCCATTTCGATCCAGCGCCAGCAGCACGTTGCCCTGGCTCAGACCGCTGCCGTTTTCCGCCCAGGTAATATCCAGCAGGTCGCCCACCGTATACTGCCCGACGGTTGCGCCACGCCGCATGGTGGCGATAGGCTGGCGTGAATTTGCCAGCATCCCCAGACCATCCTCGGACAGGGTAATGCGATAGACCTGCTCATTGCCATCGTCAAGCACATACAGGTCTTCGCCGCGCAGCACGACGCTGGTGAGCATGGCGTTGGGGAAAGCCTCGATCACCACCGCTTCGCGCCGTTCGATCTGGTTGAGCCGGTCGATAATGGACTGGCCTTCCCGTGTGAGGACGGCAAGCTGGGGGTCCGGCGCTTCATTGACACGGATTTCATTGCAGCGTTCAATCGTCAGCAGAGTCGCGTTCCAGGCTGCCAGTGTGCCGGTCACATCATTGGAAGCGATGCCCCGCGCCAGATTGCCTGCCTCAATCGCTTCGTTGACGCATAACTCAAATTCACTGGCGGCGGTCCCGCTCAACCACATGATGATGACCAGCACCACCAGCGCCACCGGGATCAACACCGAGCCGCTGCTGCTGAGAAAACGCGCCGCGCGCCCCGGCTGCCGGGCCGCCCGCACGGTACGGGGCTGTCCGCCGCGCTCCCGCCCGCTTACCCCGGCGGCGGGGCGGCTCCCGGGCCCTGCACGCCGGCTGGCAGCCGGCGCCGGGCGGCGGCAGCGTCGCGCTCGAGCTGCAGTGGGGTCCGCACACCTGGCGGGCGGAGGCGAAGGTGCGCGGCAGCGAGGGCGCGTCA
>Ga0079224_100012632_pt1 | contig 11702 bp, 8 predicted proteins | sample Stecom2015_FD_80414 | JGI IMG/M metagenome (GOLD analysis project Ga0079224, IMG submission 80414) | Agricultural soil microbial communities from Utah to study Nitrogen management - Steer compost 2015 | ecosystem: Environmental > Terrestrial > Soil > Agricultural land | place: USA: Utah...
CGAGGACTTTGCGAGAGACACGATCATATTCATGAACAATAAGGATTTCCAAGCAGAGCTTTTTATCAATAACAATGAAATTATGCCCTACCAAGGGCTCTTCCGCTTTTGCGCGAATTACCTTGGTAAACCTGCGACCAATAAATTAGCAACCAGGGGCATGTTGGGATTCGCATGGAGGGCTGCGAAGGCCTTGTCATGGTTTACCGGCCGACAACCGGGATTAACGCACGACACTGCGCATGCGGCCCGTGAAAAACAAGCCTACTCCAATGCAAAATTTAAAGAGAAGATAGGCTTTTCATTTAAGCCTATTAGCGAAACGTTAAAAGAAATTTGTGAACATATTTAGATAGGCGGAAGTTCTTCTCTCGCCTATCTTTAAAGATTAATCCCATTACGGACATGAAACATTATTACATCATTGATTTCGACAGTACATTTACACAAGTTGAAGCACTTGATGAATTGGCCCGGATCTCCCTTGAACATCATCCGGCCAGAGAATTGATCTACACGGAAATTGAACGCTTAACCAACGCGGCAATGGAGGGCAACATTTCTTTCCGAGAGAGCCTTGCGGGCCGAGTGAAGCTTCTCCAGGCTAACAAATCGCATCTGGAGAAATTGATCAGTACCCTCAAAAAGAAAGTGTCTTCATCTTTCTCTCGAAATCGTGTGTTTCTTCGTGAGCATAGTGAAGATGTATTGATTGTTTCCGGCGGATTTAAAGAATTTATAACCCCCGTAGTAACTCCGTACGGTATAAAAACAGAAAATATTTATGCCAATACATTCATTTTTGATGAGGATGGAAATATCGTCGGTTACGACGAGAGCAATCCCTTATCAGATGAGGGAGGTAAGGTAAAATTGCTCAAGACAATGAATCTTGACGGCACTATTTATGGTATTGGTGATGGTTATTCGGACTTCCAATTAAAAGAATCGGGTCTGATTGAAAAGTTCTATGCCTTCACAGAAAACATTGAACGCAAATCGGTATCAGAAAAAGCAGACCATATCACACCTAGCTTGGACGAATTTTTATACGTCAATCATTTACCCAGAGCTATTTCATATCCAAAAAATCGCATTCTTTGTCTTATTGTTGGCGACGTTCCGGAAATTGCTATCCACCTGCTTAGGAGAGATGGTTTTTCTATCCGCCATAAAGAAACATTAGAAGAGAAATATGTAAAAGATGTCGGAATGCTTCTTTTGGCGAACGGTATAGATATCACCGATGAGCAACTTTCGCAGGCAGAGAAACTGAAAACCATTGGCTATCTCGGAAACAGTAAAGGTCACATTAATCGGGAGCTATGTAATGAAATGGGAATCGTTCTTTTTGACGACAAGAAGGATAAAAAAAGAAGTGGCGAGTTTATTCCTAAAAGAATGGCCGACTTCATTAATAAGGGAGATACAGCCATGAGCCGTAATTTTCCAAACATGCAATTGCCACGCATTCATCAAGCACATCGTCTTATCCATATTCACAAAAACGTCCCGGGAATTATGGCGCAAATAAACAATGTGTTTGCTCAGCACCATATTAATATCGTTGCACAATTCTTAATGACAAAAGGAAATATCGGTTATGTAATAACGGATATTAGTAAAGGCTATGATGATACGCTTTTAAAAGAGCTTAGGCAGATTACTACAACTATTAAGCTTCGGATTTTATATTAGCGCCTTGTCTTTGAAAAGGAACGCTTTTGTTTTTCTTTTTTGCGGAAAAAAGAAAAACAAAAGCGTTCCTTTAACATAACATTCCTATGGCTTTCTCAAAGCGAAACTCTTTCCTATTGAAGTATTTCAGCTAATTTGGCATGCAGTTCTTCTCCTCGTAGATTTTTTCCGACAATTTTTCCCTGTGGGTCAATCAAAAAATTGGCAGGTATGCCTCGTACGCCATAGAGTTGAGCCGCTGCATTATTCCAAAACTGCAGGTCGGAAACCTGTGTCCATGCCAATCCGTCATCGGAAATAGCTTTTAACCAAGCATCCTTTCCATTTGGTCTGTCCAGAGAAACGCCCAAAATAGTAAAATTTCTATCTTTATATTTATTAAAGGCCGCTACTACATTTGGATTTTCCTGCCTGCACGGGCCGCACCAGCTCGCCCAAAAATCAATCAAAACATATTTACCTTTGAAAGAGGAAAGGGCAACCGGTTTGCCTGTCGTATCATTCATGGTAAATTCGGGGGCTTGCGCACCGATACTGGTACCTTTTGCTGCATTCAATGATTGTCCGTATTCTGCGCCTATCTTGCTTGTTTGTATGTCTTTTGACAGGCTACTATATAGTTGTTGTGCCTGTTCATAATCTCTCCCGGGATCTAGCGTAGATCGCAAGGTATACATACTAACTAATGAATTTGGTTTGCTCTTAATGAAATCACTTACAATTTGTATTTGCTTCTGTTGTAAACCTTCATAAAGTGCTTGAAACTTCTTCTGAAACTCTTCGGAGTTTCTTTCTTCATCCGATGCTCCATAATATACATTCATGATGTTTGCCTGATCAGCCTTAAGCACATCCATTGCCTTGTTTAAGGTGGATTGATCTACATTTAATGGAGTTCCGCCTAATGTAGCTTTACTTAATGAATCAGCCGATTGCACCGTAATCGTTCCTTTTTCCAAAAAGACAGGAATCATATCGGGTGCTTCCAGTTGCATTACAGGTTCCCCCTTATGGGCTAATACTAAAACAGCGTTAAGCGGCTCTTCTACTGCACCTTTAAACGAAAATGCGCCATTTATGACACTTGTGGAGTCAAGCTGATTAGCTCCGTTTAGGCGATAAGAAATATAAGCCTTCGCCGGAGCATTTACATTTCCTATATTTCCTTTAATCACATAATCTTGCTGTGCATTGGCCCAAAAAGGCAGGGCTGTTAATACACCAATTATTAGTTGTTTCATACATTTCTTTTTATACCGTATAACTTACCACCAAAATAAACAGTAAGTAAACTGTGTTTAACAAAGTATTTCCATTGCTTGTAACCTAAAACAAAAGGCATCCCCTTCTTTACAAAAGTAACATTAAAATTAGGGAACGGAAGAGGGAATGTTTTAATCGCTAAATTTTAGCTAACATGTTACAGAGATGCCTTTGCAAAACCCTTCTGAAAGAATAAACGGTCTTTTTTAATGCGATCGCCCCACAACATGCTACAAGTATTTGCCTTCTTTTCCTTTTTTTTCCTAAATTGCACGGCATACAACTTATATATTTTTACCGTGGCACATTCTTATGAAATTAAAGTTGAGTTAACGAAAGACTCACAATTAGCAAAGGTTGATTTTAACAACCTAAAGTTTGGACAAATTTTATCTGACCATATGTTAGTGGCGGATTACGATGATGGTGAATGGAAAGAGGTCAAGATTGTCCCTTATGCTAACCTTAGTCTGAGCCCTGCCACTTCAGCCCTTCACTACGGGCAGGCTATTTTTGAAGGCATTAAGGCGTATAAATTTGAAGACGGTCGTGTTAGCATTTTTCGGCCGGACAGAAATTTTGACCGCTTTAATAAGTCTGCCGTCCGGTTGGAAATGCCTGAAGTCCCTCGAGAGATCTTTATGGACGGGCTAAAGAAATTGATTGATATTGATCGCAGTTTTGTGCCACCAACTACCGGTGCGTCCCTTTATATTCGCCCGTTTATGTTCGGTACAGAACCGGCTTTAGGTGTTCATCCCTCAAAGTCCTATAAATTTGTGATTATTACGGGGCCGGTTGGCGCCTACTACAATAAGCCATTACGTGTAAAAGTAGAAACCTATTTTACCCGAGCTGCAGCGGGAGGTGTTGGCTTCTCCAAAAATGCCGGCAACTACGCCCTTTCACTCTATCCTACTCGGTTAGCACAGGACGAGGGCTTCGATCAACTAATTTGGACAGATGCCAAGGAGCATAAATACATTGAGGAAGCAGGCACTGCCAATTTAGTATTTATGTTGGGAGATACGCTTATAACCCCAGGGTCTGAAACTGTTTTACAAGGCGTTACCCGTCACAGCATTATGGATCTAGCTAAGAGCTGGGGAATCAAAACCGAAACACGGGATGTAAGTGTCCAAGAATTAATAGAAGGCATAGAGACAGGCAAGGTAAGTGAAGCTTTTGCTGCCGGTACTGCTGCTACTTTGACACCAATCTCGGAGATAGGATATGAAGGTAAGATTTATAAGCTCAGCGACCCCGCCACCCGTGAGTTTTCGAACAAGGTATTGGACTATCTTAACCAGTTACGTTACGGTAAAGTTGAAGATCCTTTCGGTTGGAACTTCATTGTAGGATAAAGCTAACCATCGGCTATCGGAATCAGCTGATAGCCGATGACTAATCATTGACGTTTAAGACTGTCTTGTTGTTCTTTTTTTTCCTTTTTATGGAATATTCCTTTAAAGAACTTTTTGAGCTTTCCAACTGCCTTATCAGCCTCTTCTGCCGTAGCTGTTAATTTAGCCTCCCGCTTCTTATCAATCCCGACGCTAGCCTTGACCCCTTCAAAGAGGCTCTTCCATAGGAAATTAAAGAAGGAAGCGGTTAAAGGTCGCCTATAATTAATAGGCCCGGGGTGGAATTTCTCGTTCGCGTCGGGATTACTATCATTGATCAGAAATTTATTTGTTAGGATTGACACCATTCCATTTTTAGATTTTGACCCATCGCTCTCTTTGGTTATTATCTGTACCGCCAAGTTTCTATAAAAGAAGTCGACTCGTCCCACTGCTTTGTACTCATTCGCTTTTACATTAAAATGGAGTCGATCAAAATATCCCGACGATACCTCTACCATTGCCAGCGGTTTTGTTAACGGATTTAATGCTTTGGCATTCATTGCAGTTAATGAACCTTTATAAGTAAAAGCCCCGAGCTTATCAAGCATATTAAACCCGAAATTAATATGGAGTTTACCGTTGTTCATGAATTTCGAGTGAATATCAGCGGTCATATAGGGATTATGGATCAGCGCCAGCGAATCGTTCGTTATATTATAAAAAGTGCCATGCGTATTGTGAAAACTTACTGTTCCAATTTGCCCGCTTTTCAGATTATATTCTTGATAAGTAACCAGCGCTTCTTTTAGCGTGAGTGTGTCTATTTTAATCGGAAAAGCCAGTTTTCTTAACTCCTGGTGCGGGAATTTTCCGATTTTTTCTTTTGCTTTCTTCTTCGGATAGGCTGTATTTTGGTAGATTTCAACTTTTGATTTTCCAAGTACAACTTCGCCTGCATATAATCTCTGTTGTTTTAAAAATTTAAACAGGTCAATGTGCTTGATACTGATGGTATCAAATCGCAATTCAAAACGCTCTTTCGCTATTTTCGTTTTTTTATGGAAATCCACTTTACTATAACGGGGCATCATTTGCAAACCACTTAATACCATCGTTCGATTAGTGGAGGTAAATTGAATTCCCTTTAGGTCGATATAATATAAACTATCACCGGTGGCAATGCGGTAGTCATTCATTTTAAAATCTACCGAGCGAGCATTATAAAAGCGCAAGCTATCTTCCTGAGAGGTGGAATCTACGCGCAGATCGGTGATGTTGATATTTACATTTTTCAAACGCGTCGTCTTCTCCTTCTTTTCGTTTCGATTGGTATAGGCAATATTTACGTTTTCGAACGCGATATGTTCAACGGTTAACTCATTTAGTATTTTTGAAATCTTTTGATATAGGGTACGTTGATCCTTCGGCTGAACCTTATCATTGTACGCCTGCGTTTGATTGACCACCTTAATATCCGGGTTTTCAATCATGATTTCATCAATATTGAGCTTCCTTTCTGTGTAAATTCGTTTGGGGTGAAAATCACGAATAGCTAACCGGGCTACGGAAATATCGTATATATTATCCGGGGCTTTTCGCTGCGCTTTCAATTCATTGTATACATTAGTATCGGGCGTGAGCTTAAAATTATACAGATAAGCATTTCCTGTTACCATGTTGAAGTCAAGATCATCATACGAGACCTGGTATAAGCTGTCGCTCGAGCTCAAAACGATCTCGTGTATCTTTTCATTTAAAATAGGTCGCCAGTGATTTCCCAGATACCATAGACCAGCGATAACAACGAGTATCAGCGTTAACAAAATGCCGATCACCCACTTCCAAACGGGTTTCATAGATTTATTTCTTTCGAATGTATAATATGCAATCCATAACCTAAATATAGGCAAAAAGTTTGCGCTCACTTATCATATCTCCGTCAAGCCTAAATTAACTTTTAATCCGGAATAGAGCGCTTTCCACATTAAATTAAAAAAAGTCTTTTCCTGCGGGTGTTTATAATAGTGCCGCGCAATACGAGGCGGCTTCCCATCCTTTGAAGGATTGTTCGCTTCTATTGCTAACCAGTTTATAAACAAGGAGAGAAAGCCTTTTTTCTCCAGTTTACCACTACTTGCATCCAATACGGCCACTTTCAAATCATTATATAACATTTCGGTTTCGACATTAGCGCCATAACGATTTGCCGTTATATTGAATCGAACGGAATTCACATAACCCTTTTCAGCTCTCGCTAAAGTAATAGGCTCGAGCAATTGGTTATAAAAGCTTGCCGGTGCTCCTCCCAAAACCCCTCTATAGTGAAATGCGCCAAGCGTATCAAGCATATTAAAATCTACATTCAATGTGAGTTTTGGTTTTCCTAAAAAGAATGTTGAGAAAGATCCTTTAATCCAGGGATTTTGTTTAAGCTGCAGACTATCGTTGCTAACATGTTGCAAATGAACATTTAAGTTGTTAAAGAACACCAATCCTGCTCTACCGGATTTTGGGTTTAGTTCCTTGTAATACACATCCGTGTTTCTGATATGGATATTGTTAATTGTAATCGGTACTTTTAAACGTTGAAAAGCAAGGGATGGAAAATTATTTGACGCTATCGTCTTTTTTTCCCGCATCCCTTTGTCGGCATACACACGGATAAGTGCCTGATTAACAACAAGGCTATCCATTTTTAAACATCCTTCGTCCAGCCACCGTTTCAGATCTAGCCCACTAGCCTCAATCTTCGGAAAAAACATGTCATAACGATCTCTTTTATATTTTAGCGTCTTTGACCATTGCTTCTCCGTGTATTTAGGAACAACTGAAAACGAATCAATACCAAGCGTATTTTTTTCAGTAGAAATATCTAAACGGGCTAGTTGCAATTTATATAGCTCATCGTTCGATAAGTAGATTACTTTCTTGCCATAAAAACGAAAGCTCTCCACAAGTCCAAGCCTTGTCAAATCCTGCTGTTTAGCCCACTGGCCTAATTTAATATTACTTGCATGAAAATTAATATTTTTTAGCCAAGTTTCCTTCTTCGACTGCATATCGATGGTGCGGTATTGAATTCCTGACAGGGTAATTTTCTTTATAACGATTTTATTTTTTATAGCCCGCAATTGCTGTCTTATATTTTTTCCATTTTTTTCCGTTTTAGATGAGATCTTGTATTGTATAATGATTGGCTGACTTACAATTACATCGGAGGCATTGATCTCTTTATGCCAAAGGAGCTTCAATAGCTTAAATCCGGCAATACTTATGTACTTTGCTTTTAGCTCAAACAAAGTTGTCTGTCCTCCTTTTTTCAATCTCCCATTCCTGGCCGTATCCGGTATTAAGTGAATATTCTTGGCTATAAACTGGCCTCTCCATAAGTTTACCTTAGTATATCCGAAATGGATTTGATATAGCCCTTCACTTTCTTTGCTTATGGCTGATTGTAAACGTTTAGGCAGCTTATCTTCAATAATTTGCTCTGCAATTAAAGCGCTTATTAAAAAAACAAGGAGGGCGAATCCTACCCATAACCACCCTTTCGTACCCCTTCTTTTTCCTTTTATTGGTTCTGGCATATAGTATGATTAACACGTCCTAATTGCAAGTAAATGCTACCTTGACGAATAGGTTTAATATTACTAGTAAAATAAAAACACATCTAAGTTAAATATCTTCTTTTCGATTAACACCGATTTATACAGATTGTTCGCAAAGGTTGGTAATGTCACTTCATTCAAGCAAGAAGTAGCCTGATGATCGTATTTTAGTATTCGTCTATACCGCGGCGCTGTTAATGCTATGAATAACCACCTTTCCAACAATAGCTGACAAAGTGTCATTAAAACCAAAATTATTTCGTAGTTTTGTAGCCTTAAATCATGGCCATGATAGAGACAGAAATGAGTTTAAAAGAACACGACGAATCGCGGCAAGGCGAAGCAGTAATGTTATCTGATAATAAAGAGCAAAATGGACGCAGACTTTATATTGAAAGTTATGGTTGTCAAATGAACTTTGCTGATAGTGAAATCGTTGCTTCTATACTACTGGATAAAGGTTTCAGCACTACTCCCGATTATAAAGAAGCGGATGTAGTTTTTATCAATACATGTTCCATTCGCGAAAACGCAGAACAACGCGTGCGCAACCGCCTAAAAGAATTTGAATCCGCTAAACTAAAAAAGCCGGGAATGATTGTAGGTGTACTGGGATGTATGGCCGAGCGTTTAAAATCAAAATTCTTAGAGGAGGAAAAGCTAGTTGATGTAGTTGTTGGACCGGACGCCTATCGGGATTTACCCAATTTAATCGAAAAAGTAGATGATGGTAGCCGGGCTGTTAATGTGTTACTCTCGCGCGAAGAAACCTATGCTGATATCAATCCGGTACGATTAAATACCAATGGCGTTACTGCGTTTATATCGATCATGCGCGGTTGCGACAATATGTGTTCCTTCTGTGTAGTACCTTTTACCCGTGGGAGAGAACGCAGCCGTGACCCCTATTCTATTGTTAAGGAAGCGCGAGACTTATTTAAAGCCGGTTATCGGGAAGTTACTTTGTTAGGACAGAATGTGGACTCCTATAAATGGTCGCCTCAAGAAGACGATGCTGCTGCAAATCATACGGCGATTACTTTTGCAAAATTACTGGAAATGGTGGCAGCTGTTGACCCCTTACTCCGCGTACGATTTTCCACCTCGCATCCCAAAGATATTACCGATGAAGTACTATATAGCATCGCTAGGCATGAGAACATTTGTAACTATATACATCTACCCGTTCAATCAGGCAATAGCCGGATACTGGAACTAATGAACCGCACTTATGATCGCGCATGGTACATGGAACGTATTGACACCATAAAACGAATTATCCCTGACTGTGCGATATCGACAGATGTGATTACCGGTTTTTGCAGCGAAACGGAAGAAGAACATCAGGATACACTTTCCATGATGGACTATGTGCAATACGATTATGCTTATATGTTTGCCTATTCGGAACGTCCCGGAACACTGGCTGCCAAGCGTTACGCTGATGACATTCCGGAAGAGATAAAGAAGAGAAGATTAACAGAAGTAGTAGAGAAACAACGGGCACACAGTCTTTTCAGGTTACAGCAACAGGTCGGAAAGATACACAAAGTTTTGATAGAAGGTTTTTCAAAAAGATCTGACAAGGACTATTGCGGCCGTAATGATCAAAATGCTATGGTTGTTTTTCCCGTTGATGCCCGATATAAAGTTGGCGACTATGTCAATGTAATGGCAGAGACATGCACATCAGCAACCTTAATCGGTAAGATTGTTGGATAACGCATCTATATGTATCCAGTAGGATTGGCAATTCAATTCTGTGTGGCGTAAAATATTAGTAGAACAAATGGATATACAAGATATTAAGAATAGATTTGGTATTATCGGCAATTCGCCTTTATTAAATAGAGCCATTGATGTCGCTAGACAGGTGGCTCCAACCGACATCTCTATTTTAATCACCGGGGAAAGTGGCAGTGGTAAAGAAGTATTTTCGCATATTATCCATCAATTAAGTAGCCGAAAACACGGTGCTTTTATTGCTGTAAACTGCGGTGCTATCCCCGAAGGAACGATTGATTCCGAACTATTTGGACATGAAAAGGGTTCCTTCACAGGTGCTCACGAAGCAAGGAAAGGTTATTTTGAGGTAGTCAACGGTGGAACCATCTTTTTAGATGAAGTGGCCGAGCTCCCTTTAAGTACGCAAGCGCGTTTATTACGCGTGCTTGAATCCGGTGAGTACTTGCGGGTAGGCTCGTCGAAGGTACAGAAAACCAATGTGCGAGTGATTGCCGCAACCAATGTAGATGTTTATGATGCGGTAAAGGCCAACAAATTCAGAGAGGACTTATACTATCGTTTAAATACTGTTCCGTTACGGATCCCGCCGTTACGAGACAGAAGGGAAGATATTCATTTACTTTTCCGCAAGTTTGTTGCGGATTTTACGGACAAATATAGAAGTCCGAGTATTCAGCTTACCGATGATGCCCAACAATTGTTAAGCAATTACAATTGGCCGGGTAATGTAAGGCAATTAAAAAATATTGCGGAGCAGATCGCCGTACTTGAAAAGGAGCGAGTGATTACTGCACAGATATTACAAAGCTATTTACCCAACGAGCGGACAAGCACCTTACCTATGCGGTTAGAGAACAAAGCCAACGAAGATTTTTCAGAGAGAGACTTGCTGTATAAGGTTTTGTTTGACATGAAGAAAGATATGGTGGAATTAAAAAAATTAGTTGTTGAGCTATTAAAAAATGGCATCAATTCCAATACTATTTCCGACAATTCTCCGTACTTAAACCAATTATATCGGGAAGTGCAGCCAAATACATCATCAAGCAATGAAACCTTCTCGCCATTAACGATCCATCAACCCCCTGCAAATAAAGAGAATTTTGAAATCGCTCCCCATGCAGAAGAAATAGAAGAATCGTTATCGTTAGTAGAAAAGGAATCCGATTTAATTAAAAGGGCTTTAAAAAAATATAAAGGTAAGCGAAAATTAGCGGCTCAAGAACTTGGAATTTCAGAGCGTACGCTGTATCGTAAAATCAAAGATTTGAATTTAAGTTAAGAGTTCACGATTGCCAGAAAGTAAAAAGATGCTTAGAGCTGTTAGATTATCATTTTTATTGGTCCCGTTTTTAGTGCTTCTCCAGTCGTGTGGAGTATATAAACTTAACGGGGCATCCATTCCCGAAGGAATGAAAACCTTTAATGTGCAATTTTTCGAAAATTCTGCTCCCATTGTGGTGCCTTATTTAAGTCAGCAATTCACCGAGGCATTAAAAGAGCGTATTCGCAACCAATCGCGATTAAGCCAAGTGACCTCCGAGGGCGATGCCATTTTTGAGGGACGCATTACCGGCTATGCCATTACTTCGGCAGCGGTTGGGGGTCAAGATCGCGCGCAGGCCAATCGTTTATCGATTACGGTGAGTGTAAAATACGTTGATAACATCAAGCCGGACAACAGCTTTGAACAGAGCTTTACACGCTATCAGGATTTCACCGGTACAGTGCAGGCGCAGGAGCAAACGCTTATTGAAGCAATCAATAGACAGTTAACCGAAGATATTTTTAACCGCGCTTTTGCCAATTGGTAAGCGTAAAATCGTCGACAGTGGAGCAACAATCATTAAGACATAAATTTAATGGATTACTGGCAGATTCTACCCAGATGAAGCAAGAAGATTTGGCATTACTTCTGCAAGCCTATCCTTACAGTCATATCTTATGGTTTTTAGAAGCTAAACGCTGTTCACAGGACAAGGGTGATCAACAAGCTATCTTTAAGAAGGCAGCGCTATTTGCAAGCGATCCGGAACAGCTC
>Ga0079224_100012634_pt1 | contig 11702 bp, 8 predicted proteins | sample Stecom2015_FD_80414 | JGI IMG/M metagenome (GOLD analysis project Ga0079224, IMG submission 80414) | Agricultural soil microbial communities from Utah to study Nitrogen management - Steer compost 2015 | ecosystem: Environmental > Terrestrial > Soil > Agricultural land | place: USA: Utah...
ATGAATGTGCTGAGCTGGTCTTCCAGTTGCTCGTGGTATTTGGTCTGCCCGCTCATCATGCGGGCGCCCATGGGGTAGGCCAGGCCCCAGTCCTTGGCGGCCTGGGCGTCCACCTGGCGCACTTCGGGGTGGTTGGCCAGCCCCAGGTAGTTGTTCAGGCTCCATACCAGCACTTCCTTGCCACGGAAGGTCATGTGCGCGCCCAGTTCGCCCTCGAGCTTGGGGAATGCGAAATAACCATGTGCCTCCTTGGCGTGGCGGCCGATCGGCCCTGCGTCCTTGCGGAACTTGTCGAAGATGTCGTTCATGATGGATATTGATGATCCGGCGGCGAAGGTAAGGGGGAGCGTTGTACCTGACCTGCCGGATGCGCTCCCGCGGTGAGCCATCGGCCATTGCCAATACATGCCAAGCATGGCTTCGCGGCCGGGGCAGGAAGCCTACATTTGCCGCCCGCTATGCGCATTTCCCTCTTGTTATCCCTGGCCATTGCCCTATTGCTCGGTTCGTGCAGCGAATTCAGCAAGGCAGTGAAGAGCACCGACGTGCAGTACAAGTACCGCATGGCCGTGCAATACATGGAGGAACCCGATTACGACCGGGCCATGCCGCTGCTGGAGGAATTGCTGAGCCTCACCCGCGGCGACACCCTGTACGAGCCCGTGAGCTACTACTATGCAATGGGCCATTTCGGGCTGAAGGACTACATCATGGCGAGCTACTACCTGAGCAACTTCGCCAAGACCTTCCGCATCAGCAAGCATGCCGAGCAATGTACCTTCCTGGCGGCTTATTGCCACTACAAGGAATCGCCTGAATACGAGCTGGACCAGCGGGACACCCATGCGGCCATCGATAAGTTGGAGCTATTCATGATCCGCTATCCCGAGACCGCCTTGAAGGATTCGTGCAACAGCTTGATCGATGAGCTTCGGCTGAAGCTTGAAAAGAAGGATTTCTTTGCCGCCCGTCAGTATTTGCGCACGCGCCACTACCGTCCGGCGAGCGAAGCGTTCAAAGGCTTCCTGCGCAATTGGCCGAATTCCATTTTCCGCGAGGAGGCCTTGTTCAATATCCTGCAAGCGGACCATGACCTGGCCGTCAACAGCGTGGAAAGCCGCCAGGCTGAGCGCGCTGAAGCGGGTATCCGATCGTTCAATACCTTCGCGGACGCTTTTCCGGAAAGCACACGGCTCCCGGAAGCGCGCATCCTGCTCCGGGACCTGACCGTCCTTCACACCCGAACGCAACGCACATCCATACCATGAACCCGAACTACCTCAACGCCGCCCGTACCACGGTCACACGCAACGTGGACCAGTTGGACCCGGAAACCGGCAACCTCTACGAGAGCATCGCCATCATCAGCAAAAGGGCCAACCAGATCGCCGTGGAGATCAAGGAGGAACTGAACGCGCGCATGGAGGAGTTCAACGTGACCGGTGAGAACATCGAGGAGATCTACGAGAACCGCGAGCAGATCGAAATGAGCCGGCAATTCGAGCGCATGCCCAAGCCTGCGGCCATCGCCATCGAGGAGATGCTGCGCGACCGTGTCGTCTTCCGTCGCCCCGATGATGCGGCGAAAACCGCTGGGTGATCCCCGTTAAAGGGATGGGTGCGGCCCGCGTCCTTCCACGCAAGGTGCTGCTGGGCGTTACCGGCGGCATTGCGGCATACAAGGCTCCCGCACTTGTACGCGCCTTGGTGAAGGCCGGGGCTGAAGTGCAGGTGGTGATGACGGCGGCCGCGCATGATTTCGTCTCGCCGCTGGTGCTTTCCACATTGAGCAAAAGACCTGCGCTCACCGCATTGTCCGAGCACGGCGGCGGAACCGCTTCCTGGAACGATCATGTCCACTTGGCGCGCTGGGCGGACCTGATGCTGATCGCACCGGCCACGGCGAACACCCTTGCCCAAATGGCCCAAGGGCTTTGCAACGACCTGTTGCTGGCGTGCTGGCTCAGCGCGGAATGCCCTGTATTCGTCGCACCCGCAATGGATCTGGAAATGTACCGGAACCCGGCCACGCGCGCGAACCTCGAGGTCTTGAAAGGCCGGGGCGTGCGCACGATCGGCCCTGAGGCGGGCGAATTGGCCAGCGGCCTGGTGGGGGAAGGCCGGATGACCGAGCCCGAAGCCATTGTGGAGCACCTGATGCAAGCGGTGATGGGCGGCTCGGTGCTCGCGGGAAGGACCGTGCTCATTACGGCAGGACCCACCCACGAAGCCATCGACCCGGTGCGCTTCATCGGCAATCGAAGTTCAGGCAAAATGGGCTTTGCCCTCGCCGAGGAAGCCGCAGCGCGCGGCGCGCACGTGGAACTGATCACAGGCCCCGTGGGCCTCACGGCACGGCACGCCGGGATTCGGCGTACGGACGTGGAGTCTGCTGCGGAAATGGCGGTGGCGGCGAAGCAGCACTTCCCAGCGGCCGATCTTGCGATCCTGAGCGCTGCGGTGGCGGATTGGAGGCCCGCCCAAGTGGCCGACATCAAAATGAAGAAGAAGGAGAAGCTCTCCGCCCTGAACTTGGAACCAACGGAGGACATCCTTGCTTGGATGGGAGGCCGAAAGAAAGCCTGCATCCTAGTTGGCTTTGCCTTGGAAACCTCCGACGAACGGCGCAATGCGGAGGAGAAGCTGGTGCGCAAGAACCTGGACCTCATCGTCCTGAACTCACTGAACGACACGGGCGCGGGGTTCGGGCACGACACCAACAAGGTCACCTTGATCGACGCGCGCAAGAATGCCACGGAACATCCGTTGACCTCCAAAGCGGAAGTGGCCAGGATCATCCTGGACCATGCGGAAAAACTGATGACCCATGCGAATTAAGTCCCTGCTACTGTTCCTGCTTGCGGCTGCCACGGCCCAGGCCCAGGAGTTCAATTGCAAGGTTTCGGTGATCGCGCCGAAGATCCAGAGCACGCCCAAGCGCGTGTTCCAGAGCATGGAAACCAGCATCACGGAGCTGATGAACACCCGCCGGTGGACCGCCTTGAACTTCAGCCCCTCCGAACGGATCGATTGCAACATGCTGCTCACCATCAACGAGCAGAGTTCCGCCGACCGCTTCCAAGGCACCTTGCAAGTGATCTATTCCAGGCCGGTGTTCGGCACCGATTACTACAGCCCGGTGGTGGAGATACTGGATAACAACGTGCAGTTCACCTTCCTGGAGAACACACAGATCGATTTTGCTCCCGAGCGCTTCACCAACAACCTTTCCTCCGTGGTTGCCTTCTACGCCTATTTCATTCTCGGGGTGGATGGCGACACGTTTTCACCGCTGGGGGGCAGTGAGTTCTATTCCATGGCGCAGACCGTGGTGAGCAATGCACAGAACGCAAGCGAATCGGGCTGGAAGGCCTTCGAGGACCAAAAGAACCGGTACTGGCTGATCGACAATCAGCAGCAGGGCGCCTTCCGGCCCATGCGGCAGTTCCTGTACGACTACCACAGGAACGGCTTTGATGTCATGGCGACCGATGTGACCAAGGGCCGGCAGGTCTGCGCCACGGCGATCGAGACGCTGAAATCCGTACACCAGGCCAAGCCGAGCAGTTACAACTTGCAGGTGCTGTTCAACGCCAAGTACAATGAGCTGGTGGAGCTCTTCAAGGGTTCCGATCCGCAGGAGCGGGCTAAGGTGTACAACACGCTGCAGATCATCGATCCCGGTCACATCAATCAGTACCTGGAGATGATGAAGGGGAGCCGGTGAGACCGTTCAGGTCTGCCCAGTTCCAGCGCCAAGTGGCCGATATCTGAACGGGCGTGAAGGCGGAAAGGGTACAGGAAAAAGAAAAGGCCGCCCTTGCGGGACAGCCTTTCGGTAACGTAGTTCGGACTTTTACTTAGCGGGGACCGGTGCCTTCTTGGCGGCTTTGGCAGGTGCGTTGGCAGCTGCCAAGGCAGCTGCTTTGGCCACAGGCATACGCTTTTCCTTGATGCGGGCACTCTTGCCGCGGCGCTCACGGATGTAGAAAATGCGGGCGCGGTTCACATCGCCGTGCTTGTTCACATCCACCTTCTCCAGAAAGGGGGAGGCGATCGGGAATATCCGCTCCACGCCGATGGATCCGCTCATCTTCCGCACTGTGAAGGTGGCCGTGCTGCCCGTACCCTTGCGCTGCACCACAACGCCTTGGTATTGCTGGATCCGCTCCTTGTTGCCCTCGCTGATTCGGTAGTGTACGGTGACCGTGTCACCTGCCTTGAAGTCGGCCTGCTGCTTTACAGGGGCCCATTCTTTTTCCAGTTGTTTGATCTTGTCCATGGCGCTCAGCGATTTGCGGGATTGACCCCGCCGTTTGGGGCCGCAATATTAGTGAAAGTTCACCTTGGTCCGTCCTTTTGCGGCCGATCATTTTTCCTCGAGCAGCCCCGGTCGGCGCTGCTGGGTGCGTTCCACGCTTTGCTGATGCCGCCACTCCGCGATCTTCGCCGCATGGCCGCCCAGGAGCACATCGGGCACGATCCACCCCCCGTAATCCTCCGGACGGGTATACACTGGAGGCGCGACCAGCCCATCCTGGAAGCTGTCTGAAAGCGCGCTGGTCTCATCGCCCAGTACGCCGGGCAACAGCCGGATCACCGCGTCGCTCAGCACGGCTGCCGGCAGTTCGCCGCCGGTGAGCACATAATCGCCAATGCTCACTTCCCGCGTGATCAGATGCTCCCGGATCCGTTCATCCACCCCCTTGTAATGCCCGCAGAGGAGGATCATGTTGCCCAAGGTGCTCAACCGGTTCGCCAAGGGTTGGTCCAGTAGTTCGCCGTCCGGGCTCATGTAGATCACCTCATCATACGCCCGCTCGTTCCGCAGCCAAGTGATGGCCTTGTGGACCGGCGCAATGGACATCACCATGCCCGCACCGCCACCGAAGGGATAATCATCCACGCGCTTGTGCTTATCCTCGCTGAACGCACGCAGGTCGTGCAGGTGCACCTCCGCTAACCCCTTTTCCTGTGCTCGCCGCAAGATGCTCTCATTGAAATAGCTGTCCAATAAGCGCGGAAGTACCGTGATGATATCGATGCGCATGTGCCGCGAAAGTACCGCCCCGTGCGGGTTTTCCGCCTGGAATGGCGCTGTTCTTACCTTCGGCATCGATCTTGCCGTACAAGGTCCCACCAAAACGACCATTGCATGAAGAGGCTTTTGCTCATTCCATTCACGGCTTTCCTGGCGTTCAACGCCACCGATGCCCTGGCCCAGGACAAGCAGTATGATGACCTGCTGGTGCGCTACGTTGACGAGAAGTATGAGGATTGCCTGGTGCGGGCCGAGCGCTATACCCAGAACGACAAGACCAAGAAAGACCCGCTCCCCTATCTCTACATGAGCATGTGCCTGTATGAGATGAGCAAGATCCCCAAGTTCCAGGAGATGGACGAGTACAAGAAGGCCGACCGCGATGCGCTGAAGTGGGCGGAGAAATACCGCAAGAAGGACAAGAACCTGGAGTTCTTCAACAACTATGAGGACTATTGGAGCTCGCTGAACACCATGGCCCAGGAGACGGGCATGAACTTCTACGAGGCGGGCCCGAAGGAGATGAGCAAGGCCAAGCGGTACTTTGATTCGATGACGGGCTACTATCCGGAGAACCCGGGGCCTTGGCTGATGCTGGCCTTAACGCAGTACAACACCAATCTGGTCAGGGAAGGCGATGTCAACATGGCGAAGTACAAGGAGGTCTTGGCGGCCGCAGGCAACATTGCCCGCCTTCCGCAGGATCAACGGAAACTGATGAAAAGCGCGCTGATCTACTACGCGGACCACCTGGAAGCGAAAGGTGATAATAGCGGAGCACGCGCGGCACTGGAGACAGGAAAGGACGCCTTCATGGACGACCCCGAGTTCAAGGGGGCCTACGATGCCATGCATTGAGCCGGCCTTCCGGGTATGCCGAGGATGAGGGCGCCCACGGGCGAACCGGCAGCTGCATTTGGTAATAATTTCGCGGCATGATCGGACTGAGATGGAGCGTGGTGTTCGTCCTGTGCGTGCTGAGCATGGGCGTGGTAGCTGGTCCTTTGGACAGAGCCTTCGCAGCACTGGAGGTCCACAACTATTTCAAGGCCAAGAAGCTCTTTGAGAAGCAGACCAAGCGGCATCCTGCTGCGGCCTGGTACGGTTTGAGCGTGATCACCGGCCGGGCAGACAATCCGTTCTATCAGCCGGATTCCAGCCATGCGGCCATCCAGCGTGCCAGGGCCGCCTTTCAGGCACTGAGCATGCGCGACAAGGACAAGATCGCCAAGTTTGGCGTGGATTCCGCTGCGATCCACGCGCAGATCGCACAGGTCAGCGCGATTACCTGGCAAAAGGTGCTTGCCACCGATCGCCTGTCGGAGTACGACCGTTTCATCAAACAGTATGCAGGCAGCAGCCTGGTGGCCCAGGCCGAGGACAGACGGAACGAACTGGCGTTTGAGGAAGCGCGGAGGATCAATAGCTCATCGGCCTACCAGGATTTCCTGGAGCGCTATCCGGATGCGAAGGAAGCTTATGGAGCACGCTCCCGGTTGCAGGAGGCCATCTATCGCGAGGCCACTCCGCATGGAACGGTGCGGGAGTATGAGGCATTCATCAAGGAACATCCGCAGAACAGCCATGTACACGATGCGCATGACATGTTGCTGAAGTTGAACGTGCCCAACGGCACACCTGCGGAATTCGCCGCGTTCATCCGCCGATACCCCGGTAGCCCCAACGTCTCGGCAGCTTGGCGCAGCATGTACGACAGTTACACCAAGGAGCTCAGTGTGGAGAACATCACCCGGTTCCTGAAGGACTACCCGGATTACCCGTACATCAATGAACTGATGACGGATTACAAGGTGGCCAGCCTGGTGCTCTATCCGTTCAGGCAGGATGGGCACTGGGGGTACATCGATGCTACCGGGGTGGAACGCATCAAGGCCGAGTTCGATTTTGCGGAACCCTTCGGGCACGCACAGGCACAAGTGGGCCTGCACGGCAGGAGCGGGACCATCAATAAGCTAGGCAAGCCGGTGATCCCGCTCATCCATGATGATGTGCTCGATTTCAGGGAAGGGATGGCCACGGTGGAGCTGAACGGCATGCAAGGCGCGTGTGACCGCAATGGCCGACTGGTGGTGCCGATCGCGTATGATGAGGTCGGGGAGTACGACCACGGCATGGCGGCTGCCTCCAGGCAGGGCAAGTACGGTTACATCGACGAGGAAGGTGAGGTCGTGGTCCCTTTTATTTTCGATGGAGCCATGCGCTTCAGCAATGGCCGAGCGGTGGTGACCAAGGACGACCAGAGCGGCGTGATCGATATGAAGGGCGAACTGGTGGTGCCCTTCCAGTACGACTGGGTGGAAGGCTTTCAGGCATTGCCGCTTTCCCGTGTGCGCAAGGCCGGCCGCATGGGATTCATTGATCGTTTCGGGGATGTCGTGCTCGACGTCGAACATGATCATGTGGGCAGCCTGTATGACAGCCTGGCCCTGGTGATCGACAAGGGCAAGGCCGGCTATGTCGATGCCTCGGGGAAGTGGAGGATCCCTCAGCGCTACGATGCCAATGCCCTCACCATCAACATGGGGGATTTCCACAATGGCCTGGCCCGCGTCCTGTTGGGCGGAAAGCTGGGGATGGTGGACACCGCTGGGAACCGCGTGATCCAGCCGCAATATGCCGACATCGGCCTGTTCCAGGGCGGGCTGATCCCCGTGAAGCGAACGAGCAAGTGGGGCTACATCAAGCCGTCCATGGCCAACGTGGTGGATGCCAAGTACGATCAGGTCTGGGAGTTCCATCACGGCTATGCCCGCGTGCAGCTCGGCGGGCTCTTCGGGCTGGTCGATAGCCTTGGGAGGGAAGTGGTCAAGCCCAGATTCACCGCACTCAGCGATCTGGCCAAGGGGCTATGGGCCGCAAGCGATGAGCACGGCATGGGCGTTGTGGATCATGTCGGAGAGGTGCGGGTTCCCTTGGCATTTGACCAAGTGGCGTTGGTGGACAAGGGCCTTTTGAAGGTGACCCGCGGAAATAAGTTCGCCTATCTGCGCTTAGCGGATGGAAGCATGCTTTGGAAGGAGAGCGGTTTTGATGCAGGGTCAACGGACTAGCGTCACGGTGCCCCGCATCCGTTCCTGCACCACGCCCGATCCACTCACGGCGTCATAGTACAGGTCCCACACATACACGCCCACTGGTGCCTCTTCACCACCGAAGGTGCCGTCCCAGCCGTCGGTGGGGTCCGTGCTCGAATAGATCATTGCGCCCCAACGGTTGAAGACCGAGAAGGACCAGTTGCGCACTGGCTCCCACACTTGGGGCGCGAACAGGTCGTTGATCCCGTCGCCGTCCGGCGTGAACGCGTTCGGTATGTGGACCAAGGGCCGGCAAGCACCTTCAACTACAAGGACGGTGTCCGTAGCTTGAATGCAGGGGCCGGTGACGGTTACCCAGTAACTGCCCGGCTGCGTCACGGTCAAGGTGGGCTGATGGGAGCCGGTGCTCCACGCGTACGATCCACCCGGCAGTAGGGCATCGAGCAATACCGGAGTTTCCGGGCACAGGGCTTGATCGGGACCCAGGTCCAAGTGGTCCACCACTTCTGAGAAGGTGAGGAGGATGGTGTCCGATGCCAGGCAACCATCGAGCAGCAATTCCACCACATAGGTCCCGGTACTGGTCACCGTAAGTTCAGGACCGGTGGTGCCCGTGTTCCATGTGGGTTGTGCAATCCCCGCATCAATGACCAGGAGCACGGTATCGCCACGGCACAGCTGCTGGTCCGGCCCGAGCGACGGCTGAATGAGGGCGGTGTAGCCCACATGCACGCTGCTCTGCGCCGTGCAGCTGCCCACGCTCACCGATGCCCCGTAAGTGCCGGCCGCCTGGATGGTGCGCTGCGGGTCCGAACTGCCATCCTCCCAAAGCACGAGCGCACCGGGCACGCCAATGTCCAAAAGCAGGCTTGCACCCGGGCAGAGCACGGTGTCCGGGCCTAACGTGAACTGATCAATGTCCACCACCGCCACGTTCACTTCTGCGAAAGCCATGCAGCCTTCCCGGTTCACGGTTACGCTGTAGAGGCCGGCGGCATTCACCACCAACGAGGAGGAGGTGCTTCCGGTGGACCATTGATAACTCGCATTGGGCTGGGCGAGGTCGAGTATCCAGGAGTCCCCCGCGCACAGGGTGGTATCGGTGGGCAGTGCCAACACTGGCGCGGGCAAGGCGAGGATCTGAAGGGTGTCATGGGCGGAGCAGCCGTTCACCGTTACCGCCACGCTCCACGTGCCAGGGGCCAGGGAACGGACCGGGTCGGTGCTGCCGTCGTTCCACAAGTAAGTGCCTCCCGGAATGGTAATATCCAGCGGCAACAGGTCCGTGGCGCAAAGTCCGGTGTCGGCGCCCAAGGCGAGCACGGGCAAGGCGATCTCCGTCACCAGCACGGTGTCCGATGCGGTGCATCCCCCCTCCGTGAGCTCCACCCAATACAGCCCGCCCTGGGTGATGGTCCGGACCGGTGCCGTTGATCCATCATCCCAAAGGACCGAAGCCCCCTCGGCCGTCAATTCCACCGATGCGCCCGCGCAAATGTGGAGGGCAGTGCCCAGGTCCAAAGGAGGGGGAGGGGAGAAGGAGATGGTAATGGAATCCGTGAAGGCACAGCCCGCCACGGCCGTGGTGGCGATGTACAAGCCTGCTTCGGAAACGGTCAGTGTGCCGGTCTGGGCCGTACTGGCTCCGCTCCACTGGGTGGTGCCGCCCGGCAGCCCCGCATTCAGCAGCAACGTGGAGCCCGTGCAGAGGAGCGTGTCCTGGCCGAGCTCGAAGGCGTCCATCCCGAGGAAGGAAACAGCTATGGTGGCCGTATCGGTGCAGCCGGCCGCATTGGTGGCGATCACCCCATATTGCCCGGCTTCGGTCACCAGGAAATCCTCCGATTGCGACCCATCCTGCCATTCCAGCTGAAGCCCGCCGGAGGGAACATGCAGGTGCAGTGTTTCCCCCGGACATAGCGTCGTGTCGTTTCCCAGCGAAATGGAGGGTGGCGTCGAGGACTGCAGCACCACCGTATCCCCGATGGTGCATGCCCCCTGCGTTACGGAAACCCAGTACGTCCCCGCGTCGCCGGTGGTCAATGTGGCCTGGGTGGATCCATCGCTCCATAGGTAGGCGGAGGCACCCGGCGTGGTGGCGTTCAGCGTGTGCGGGCTGCCGGCGCAGAAGCTGGTGTCCGGCCCCAGGGAAAGCGTGCCGGGCGTGGCAAAGGATACCGTGATCGTATCCGCGGCGGAACAGCCCTGGGCATCGGTTACTGTAACGCTGGCCGTAAGTGGTGTGGTGATCAGGATGCTCGCCCCCGTGGCACCTGTGCTCCAGAGGTAGGTGGCACCTGACACATGGGCGTCCAAAGGCAGGGATTCGCCGGGGCAGAGCAATGTATCAGGCCCCAGGTCCACGGCTGGCGGTGCGGTCTCGGTGATGAGGACGGAATCCGAGTCCGTGCATCCGTTCACGGTAACCGATACGGACCATGTGCCCGCAGCTGCCGCAAGGGTGGGCGTAATGGCACCGTTGTTCCAGAGGTAGGTCGCACCCGGGATGGAGGCGTCCAATGCGGCAGTGCCGCCGGGACATACTATTCGATCGGGACCGAGCGATACAGTGGGCAAGGGCACTTCGGTGAGCGCGATGGAGTCACGCACCACGCAGCCGTTCAGCGTCACGTCCACCCAGTAAATGCCCGCGCCGGCCACCGTGATGGAATCCGTGGTGGCGCCTGTGCTCCAGAGGTGGCTGGCCCCGGGCACGTCCACGCCCACGGCGAGCGAAGCGCCCGCGCAGAAGCTGCGGTCCGGGCCGAGATCCACGGTGTGCAGGCTGTAATGCGAAAGCAGGGCGGCATCGCTGGCGGAACATCCGTCCACGGTCACTACCACGCTGTGGGTGCCCGACTGGCCGGTGGTGAGGGAAGCCCCGGTGGACCCATCGCTCCAGAGGTAGGTGGCCCCAGCGGTGCTGGCGTCGAAGCTGGCCACGGTACCGGGGCAGATCACTTGGTCAGGCCCAATGTCCACCACGGGAAGCGGGGTCACTTGTACCTGGATCGCGTCCTGTGCCACGCAGCCGTTCAGTTGCGCTTCCACCTGGTACACCCCGGCCGTGGTGACAGGAAAGGTGGATGCGGTGCTGCCGTCCTGCCAGAGGTAGGTGGCGCCGGGCACCGCAGGGTCCAGCACGAGCGTGGAACCCGCGCAGATGGCGGTATCGTTCCCCAGGGAAACCACGGGCAGGGGCGCTGCGGTGGGCGCGATGGAGTCACGCGCCACGCAGCCGTTCAGCGTCACGTCCAGCCAGTAAATGCCCGCGTCGGCCACCGTGATGGAATCCGTGGTGGCGCCAGTGCTCCAGAGGTGGCTGGCCCCGGGCACGTCCACGCCCAAAGCGAGCGAGGCGCCCGCGCAGAAGCTGCGGTCCGGGCCGAGGTCCACGGTGTGCAGGCTGTAATGCGAGAGCAGGGCGGCATCGCTGGCGGAACATCCGTCCACGGTCACTGCCACGCTGTGAGTGCCGGGCTGGCCGGTGGTGAGGGAAGGTCCGGTGGACCCATCGCTCCAGAGGTAGGTGGCCCCAGCGGTGCTGGCGTCGAAGCTGGCCACGGTACCGGGGCAGATCACTTGGTCAGGCCCAATGTCCACCA